>Ga0315285_10005996_pt1 | contig 12502 bp, 11 predicted proteins | sample YL17G09_36_MG_FD_203698 | JGI IMG/M metagenome (GOLD analysis project Ga0315285, IMG submission 203698) | Sediment microbial communities from Yellowstone Lake, YNP, Wyoming, USA - YL17G09_36 | ecosystem: Environmental > Aquatic > Freshwater > Lake > Sediment | place: USA: Wyoming | collected... | reverse complement strand
TACCAATTCTTTCGCTATCTCAAGAACTTGCTACAGAGAATCCTCTCGGATGTTATCCTACAGAGCAACCATTCAAATGTTTCTCTGCTTATACTCCTTTCCCAAATCTTTGTAAAATATCATTAATATTAGTAGCCATAATTTTATTCATATTGCAATTATTAGGTGGGGGTTAAATTATTTTAACTGGTGAAAGGAAATGGTTGACGGTTGGAATCATTCTCTTGTTCGTTGGAACCTGTATCATTCCAGCGATTGCACAGGATACTGGGAAACCACTACCGACATCAAGAGGTAACTGGTTGTATGTCGGTGGGAGTGGTCCAGGGAACTATACAAAGATACAAGATGCGATTGATTATGCACAACCTGGAGATACGGTATTTGTCTATGATGACTCATCTCCCTATTTGGAAAGTCTTCGCGTCCGTAAATCCATTCATCTGATTGGTGAAAATAAGACAACAACAATCATTAATTCTTCCCATCAGTATACAATTGGGTCTTTTGATTACGATAATATTTTAATCGAAAATTTTACACTGCTTAATTGTATGAATTATACAGACACCTATGGTGTCGATTTGTCCTTTGCAAAAAATTTTACGTTGACCAATACCATAATCATTGGTTGTCACTGGGGTATTCAATTGGAGGATTGTGACAATTGCTCCATAACAAATAACGAAATACGAGAGGGGTATACTGGAATAAAGCTCTATAACGTTGATACCAGCACTCTTTCTGGAAATCAAATAAAAGATAACATTTACGGTATCGAACTCAATTATGCGAGCACCAATACGATTTCTAATAATGAGCTAATAAATAATGGAATGTATCTCGTGAATTTAGCCTATCCAAATTCAATCGTCGGAAATACGGTCAATGGCAAGGCGTTACTCTACTTAGAAAATGAAAATGATATACTTATTGAAAATGAGTCTGCTGGTCAAATTATCCTTATAGGATGTAACCGCATAACAATGCAAAATCTTGACCTTTCGCATGCTTCAATAGGAGTTATGTTCATCAAAACGGATAACTGCTCGCTGACGAAAACTAAAATTCGATTCAATTTTATCGGGGTTTGGTTACTTTATAGTAACAGGAATACTCTTTCATACAACTATATAGACAACAACTCTTATGGGATTTCTTTTGAACCATACACTTATAATACACAAAATAGCATCATAGAAAATAGCATTCAATCGAACTCGGGTGTGGGGATTGGCTTAAACGGAGTGCTCAATATAATAAAAAATAACCTTATCAAAAATAATTCCCTAGGAATTTTCATTTATAGCGGTGTCTTGAATCTAATTCAGTCAAATAATATCATCAAAAATAAGTTAAATGCACTATTTCAAAATTCAATAGGAACTGTATTCTTTGGGAACTATTGGGAACCTAATTTTGGATTTAGACCAAAAATCATTCCAGGTATACAATTTGCCGTTATTGGCTTGTATATACTAATTTTTTTCCCATGGCTAAAAATAGATTGGTTTGCAAAACGACTTCCCAATAGGACCTTTGAAGTGAGATGATTGAAATGAAGAAAATCCTTGCATTAGGTATTATCCTCTTATTCATCGGTGTCGCCGTTGCACCAAGCATCAACTTCAACGTTGTCAAAGCATCCAATGACAATGACCTTGTTGAAGTGACTACCCAGGCATGTGGTATCAAAGGATTTGGAGATGCCACCGTAAAACTCACCAGACAACAATACCAGAACCTGGAGCAGTATCTTGTTGATTTCAGAGCCAGGTTGAATCAGACATCAACAAGGGATGAAGCAGTTCCTATCTTCAAAGAAGCAGTCGTGGAGTTGAACAAGTATGGTTTATTGCCGAAGGGGATGAATGTCAAGAAAGCTCAGTCATTAGTAATCGGGCTCTTTCAAAACACTAAACTAACAAGGTATGAAGAAAAATTATTGAATACATCAGAAAATCCATCGAACTATGAGGGAAATAAATTTTGTTTAATCTATGGAGAAGCTAAGAGCAATACACTCTTCCTGGGTCCTGTAAATAAGGTGATTTATTGTATCAGTGGTAAATATTCTGATATCTTTTTTAAGTACCACCTTTATAATTCAATTATTGGTGTTGGATTATTGTTGTTATCATTAAACCTTTTCTATTTTTCCTGTTTTACATTATTAATATTAAATTCTCTAAGGAATTTTCCCTATATCGGTGGTATTATTTATTATGGAGATTTAGCATTAACATCAAGTAAGGAACACCACTATACTCCTGCTGAAGGAAATATATGGACAAATGGATTATATGGTATCAAACAATGGAACGGGTCATTCTACGGCAACCTTCCTTACCTTCTTTTTAGTTTAAGTTTATTTCAATCTATAACATTATATCCCGGAGTAAATGGATTTACTGGATTTAGATTCCATTTAAACTCTTCAGATTTTTACTTTGGTTTTGCTCTTAATGTCAATGTAAGTTCAGACCATCCTTAAGTTCCTGATGATATCGAGAATCGAAGAAAATAGAAAGTATGAAATTGTAGATGTGAGACCTTACCTTCCAGACCCCTTTGTTTGTCAATCCTGTTTTTCCTCAAGCAAAAGATATATGAAGCGCTTGCCTCATTGTTTTACTGGGTGAAATATGAAGAAATTATGTAACCTCATAGAACGAGGTAAGAGTTATTATCAGGCTTTGGTGAGGAGAACCGGACGGTGGGATCCGGCAAAAAAAGTATTCTTCAACTAAGAAGGCGTCCCGTCCGGTAGATGCTTCCTGCTACATGGTGCACCGTCTTCTAAACATCTAAATAAAGACAACAGGTCGATGAAACTATTCACAGACTTTGTCTCAAAACTCTATAAAGTTTCAAAGAAATATCAAATTAATAACATTCTTATAGGGGAACGTTGTTATAAAATTGTAAAGGAGGAATGAAATTATGAATAAAGGAGTAATTTGTGTTCTTGTTTGTATGCTGATGATAGTAAGTACGATAATTCCTGTATCGGGAACAATAGTATCGGAAAAGACATCTCATCCCCTGGCAAGGGGGAACACCTTGTATGTTGGTGGTTCAGGTCCGTATAACTATACGAAGATTCAGGATGCCATCAATGATGCAATTTCAGGATACACCATTTTTGTCTACAAAGGAACATATTATGAAAATCTGATAATTTCCAAATCAATTACCCTGCAGGGAGAAGACAAGGATATCACGATCATTGATGGACAAGAACAAGGGAATGTCATTTTAATTACTAAAGATCATGTCACGGTAAGAGGTTTTACTCTTCGAAGAGGGGGCTGGGGGCATTACGCGGGTGTGTGGATTGAAAATGAGGATTTCAACAAGATTGAAGGAAATAAAATCCTCGATAACCATTTTTGGGGCATCTGTTTAAATGGTTCTAGTTTTAACATCATAACAAGTAACACCATCTCACTGAACAACCTTGGGATTGAAGCGGGCGGACTTGTTTTTCCTGTAAGCACTGGACGTACTTCAAATTGTAATATCTTTACATACAATACAATCTCATCAAATGAATACGTTGGGATAGGATTTGGCTCCTCGAAACGGAATATATTCTATCGGAACATCCTGTCGAATTCATCAATTGGTATTACTTTTTGGCATAATATCAATAATGTGATTTATAAAAACATGTTCATGAATAATGATATCGGCCTCGAACTGCAATTTTCACGACAAAATATAATCCTTAGCAACAATTTCCTCGATAACCAACAAGACGTTTATTTTCTGAAAGAACATCTAATCCAACGGAATATATTCCTAAGAAATTATTGGAATGCCTCGTCACAACATCCCGTTGTTATCCATGGAGGTTTTTTCGCATTCAATCGATCTTGGAACAATCCTATCAAGTGTATACAGATAGATTGGTTTCCTGCACAAGAACCCTATAATATTTGAGGAATATCAATGAAAAGAAAATGTTTGGCGGTTGGAATCATTCTACTATTCATCGGTGTCGCAATTGCACCAAGCATTAACTTTAATGTCGTGAAAGCATCTAATGACAACGACCTGGTTGAAGTGACTACCGAGGCATGTGGTATCAAGGGATTTGGGAACCAAACAGTGAAACTCACCAGGCAACAATATCAGCATCTGGAGCAGTATCTTGTTGATTTCCGAGCACGATTGAATAAGACGACAACAAGGGAGGAAGCGGTTCCTATCTTCAAGGATGCTGTTGTGGAGTTGAACAAGTATGGGTTGTTGCCGAAGGGGATGAGCGTTGAACAATCTCAGAGATTAATAACGAATACATACCAAAATAAAAGAGAGACGAATATTTTAGGTAGAATGGGTCATTCCTTTCAAAATATCAGCATTGGCAGCATTGATAACGCTTTTTGTTTAATAGCGGGAAAGCATTCAGAGGCAATATTTGTGCATGTTCTTGTTAATAGTTTATTTGTAATTATTTTTGATTTATATAAACAATTATATCACCAATGGGAATTTGTCAAAAAACTAATTTTACTTAATGCTTTATTTAATACCTTAGTTGATTTTTATAGTGTATTGCTATTAATAAAAGTATATGGATTGATAGGTTTGGGAACAGGTATCTATTTTTATTCTGGAACAGGTCACATTACCACTATTGGTCTATTAGGATTAAAAACTTGGTATGGTTCTATTAGCGGGGGTTTTAAAAAAATACCTGATGTACCAGATAATGGTTTCTTAGGAGTTATCGGTTTTACTGGTTTTTACATTACATTCATTGATATGTTTGCTCACACTAGTGAATCATTCTTTATAGGTTCTGCTTTAGCAGTAGGTTTAGATAATTAGCAATAGTTGAAATGAGAACGTATGAAATTGTAGATATGAGACCTTACCTCTCAGACCCTTTTTTTGTTTGGCAACCTTGTTTTTCTTCGAGCAAAAGATATACGAAGCGCTTGCTGGATTGTTTTACTGGGTGAAATATGAAGAAATTATGTAACCTCATAGAACGAGGTAAGAGTTATTATCAAACTTTGGTGAGGAGAACCGGACGGTGGGATCCGGCAAAAAGAAATAAGCTTCAACTAGGAAGGCTTCCCGTCCGGTATATGCTTCCTAAACCGTGAACCGCCGTCTGAGTATTTAAATAAAAAGAACAGGTGATTGAAACTATTCTCAGCGGTACATCAATGTCTTGTGTTTTTCTTATGTATTTACTGGTGGTGCAACCTTTTTAACCGATGCATCCTCAGGAATTATTTTTTTAAGAAGGATGGCTACTGCAGAAATCAACGCGATAATCGCCACGACGATCATCAGATACCAGGCGTACCCAGGGCTACCCCTGATTACGACCCCAAGAACCGATTGGGTGAACCAAAAACCACTACTGTTTTCTGAAAACCCAGTCGTCATGACATACAACGCAGGCACCAACGCAAGCAAGAACGTCAGAAACCCAAAACCACCACCAATATATTTCATGATTTTCAGAGTCCCCAGATGAAATACGAACGCAGCTATACCAATGAGTGCAATAAGAGCGGTCGCTATCGCAAACAGCGTCAGATACATCGAGGTTTCAATTATCGTAAAACTCTGTGTGTTCACTCCAATGATTTGTGCATTTTCCTTTGCCTCCGCATACCCCATTGACCAGGAAATCTCCTGACCAGCGATGGAACCTTTCGCCTCAATTCTGGTTAGATAAAATCCAACGTTATATTCTCCCCCGAACGTACCGGTCCCGTTCATTGTATACCATGGTCCCATGAATACCACAATGAGAAGTATCAACCCACCAATCATGCCACCAAAAGCAATGATTCCTTTCCGCATGAGTAAAGAAAACAGATTTCCTCTATTTATACACCGCTTTTTATCCTCAGATGTCGAATAGCACCTGCACAAAGATCGGGTCTTTCTCATTGACCTGTAGTATATGATAGGTCACTGCTTTAATCTCCACACCCATTTTATGCTTCGTAGTATTGTATTCCTCGCCAAACACATGGGCAGACAGATGATTCTTTTCAATGACCACCTGGAACTTCCCAAACACGAGGTTTTTCGCTCCATTTAAATACAGCAGTTCAGACAGCCAATCAACCAGCAACTGCTCAAGATCAGGGGCTTCCAACTCAATGTCGTACTGGCCCACAGCCTGTATCGTTGACGTATCGGTGATAATATCAAACATGGCCTCTGCTGCATGCTCAAAAGCCTCTGCAACAGTTTTTCCATAGGCTTTCACGCCGACATCGGCAGTATGCTCAATTAGCTCGTACTGTTTCATAATGTTGCCTTGGAGACATCGACAGGACAATGACAAGACCGTTTCTGATCAAGAGACTCAATCGTCAAATGCAATACTTTGGAAATCACCGGCTCTTTCTTCTTATACACTGATGCGATCTCATCAGCAGTCAACCTATTCTGCAGGCCAGCAGCCATGTTACACACCAGACAAAGGGAAGCAAAACAAATCCCTTTCTCTCGAGCCAAGACAACCTCCGGAACCATGGTCATGCCAACGATATCAGCAACCATGGAATACAATTTGATTTCCGCAGCGGTCTCTAAACGAGGCCCCTCGGTAACAAGATACACACCTTTCTCATGAAACGTAACATCTCTGGTTTTGTCACAGCTTTGCAACAATGCTTCTCGCAGCGTGGAGCAGAACGGTTCTGTCATATCCACATGTACTCTCTTCTCATCAAAGAACGTCTGCGAACGAGACTTCGTCGCATCAATAAAATCATGAGGGATCACCAGGTCTCCTGGCCGAATCTCCTTTTTCATAGACCCAACAGTTCCCACGGAAAGGATACAGGAGACATGACTTGATGCAAATGCTTGGATATTCCCCCGATGATTGACCCGGTGGGGTGGAAGATTGGATTGTTCTCCATGACGATGGATGAAAAACAGGTCATGGGCTCCGAGTTTGGAAGCATACACAATAACATCGCCATAGGGTGTTTCCACCCTGATTTTTTCCGGTTTTTTCATCAAATCCGGCATGTGATGTCCACAGAGTATCCCAATGTTCATAAGAACAACCAGGGACAAGAAATGTTTATTTGTTTAAAGAGATACCTATTGCGATGAAAGTCGCAGCGTTATTCTCTGGTGGAAAAGACTCAGTTTTTGCGGTGTACATCGCCCAGCAGTATGGATGGGATGTTTTCACTCTTGTCACCCTTCATTCAGAGAAACAGGATTCCTGGATGTTCCATTCGATTAATATTCATCTTACTGAACTGCTTGCGCAAGCAATCGATATCCCTCTTGTGAAGAAATCAACGAAAGGTGAAAAAGAAAAAGAACTCGTCGATTTGAAAAATCTGTTACAGGACCTTGAGATTGACGGCGTGATCAGCGGGGCTATTGCCTCAGAGTATCAACGGACCCGTATCGAAAAAATATGTGACGAGATAGGAATCAAGTCGTTTACCCCTCTCTGGCATAAGAACCAGGAACTCCTGTTGCGGGACCAGGTGAAAGCTGGATTCCACATCATCATTGTCGGCGTGTTCGCCTCTGGGTTTGATGAGACCTGGCTAGGCAAAACCATCGATGAACAAACGATCGATGCCCTTGTGTCCCTTCATGAAAAATATAGGATCAACATCGCTGGTGAAGGTGGAGAATTTGAGACACTGGTGCTCTCCGGACCCTTGTTTTCCCAGAAACTCGTGATTGATGAATCTGTAAAAGAATGGAATCGAGACAATGGTATTTTCCAGGTGAAGAGTGCGCATCTTGAGAAACGCTAGTACACGATGTAGCCCAGGGCTCTGAGTTGTTGGAGAAATAGAAAGAGTCGCTGATCGATGTTTTTTCCATCAGGGAATTCCTTGGTAACCACTTCCAGGATTTCTTTCACAGTTTTGGTTCCCTCGCACTGTTTCCAGATGGTTGACCCGAGTTTATCAAGGTTGGCTTTGAAGGTGTTGTCTCGCTTCAGCACTTTGCAAAAGGACTTACCGAAGTTACTGGTAAATTTTGGGACTGTTATCACCACAAGACCGTCGTTGGTCGTTGACCATTCGAAGTCTAACCGTTTCGGTTTGTATAAAAGAAACTCATCAGCGGTCGGAAGCCCTTTACTCTTTGTCTTTCGCGTAAATTTCCCTCAATGGGATGTATGCAAGGAGTGCTGCGATGAAGACCCAGACAAGCACCGCTGGTAGAATCGGCGGATAGTCAAAGACCGCGAAGTTAAATCCTCCGATAATGAGGAACGCGACGATGACGCCCATCAAGGCCTCTCCTGCGATCAATCCCGCGGTGAGAAGAAGTCCAGTTCTTATAATCTTTTCTTTTGGTGCTACATCGGTTTGCTTGATAGCAAGCTCCCAATCGCTAATCTCTTCTTCATTTGCTGACCCGTATTTCTTTGCGATAGCCCTGTTGGTGATAGCGCGGACGATACCGCCAGCAAAAATCGGAGTACTCAACGTGAACGGGAGATAAATACCAATCGCAACAGGTAGAACTGGTAGGTTAATGAGGATTAACACGAACGCAAGTACTGCCCCAGCGACCACGAACGGCCAGACCATTTGTCCGCCAAGGACGCCCTGAACGATACCCTGCATAAGGAATGCCTGTGGCGCAGGCAGATTCGTACTGCCGATATGGTACGCTTTGTCCAATGCTTGGACAACCAATGCAAGAATCGGGGCAGCAGCAGCAACACCGACGATTTCCGCAATCTGCTGGTTCCGAGGTGTTGCACCAATCATCTGACCACACGTCATCGACTGCAAGACATCCCCGGAGATCGCAGCGGCACAGCAAATCACCGCGGCAATAAGAATCGCAATACCGGCGGCGCCAACATTTCCGGAAAGACCAAACCCAAGAAGAATTAATGAGGTGATCAGTAACACGGAGACCGTGACACCAGAGATTGGGTTATTGGATGATCCCAAAAGTCCGGCCATATATCCAGCAATCGCGCTGGAAATGAACGCAAATAAAATCGCGAACACCGCCATGACTGCGGACACCACCCATAGACTTGAAATCCACACATACACAAGGAAGACAGGAATGGTGAGTAAACCAATCATGAGGAACACAAACTTGATATTAAGATCAGTGTCTGTCCTCTTCTTTACTTCCACTTTCCCGCCTTTAATACCTGCAATAGCTTCTTTAATGCCACTAGCAAGGTTCGATCGGAGTTTAAAGATCGTGTACAGACCACCGACAACCATGGCACCGACACCAATGTACCGGATGTAGTTTCCCCAGATAGCGAAGAACCCCCAGATCTGGTACCCGGCATCAGCATTTCCGAACCCTAACGCAAGTGCATCCGTCACTTCTGATGGAGAAACCGGCGCTGGAAGCCCTGTTGCCAAGGCGATAAGCGGAACAAGAATAACCCAGCCGAGGAGACCTCCGACAAACACGAAGGAAGCAATCTTAGGCCCGATAATCCAGCCGACACCAAGCAAGGCAGGAGACGTGGCAGTTCCACCATAGAAGACCCCTGATTTCTCTCCGCTGCCGATGTCGAATTTTCCGATATTTACAATACCATGGATCGCGCCAGCAAATATTTTAAGACCAACCTGACCGAATTTGAACAAACCAGCTGCCAGAACACCAACAATAAGCCAAACCCCGCTGACGCCACTTCCCTTAGATTTCTTCCCTGATTCAGCAGCTTCTCCACCAACCGTTGTGGTTAACACCGCGGCAACCGCGACCCCTTCGGGGAACGGTAAATCGGTGTTAATGATAAGGGCGCGTCTGAGCGGTACCATCCAAAACACACCAAGCATACCACCAAATAACGCAATCAATGTCGTTTCAACATAATGAATCTCCGTCCAGGTTCCCATGAGAACCATGGCAGGGATCGTAAAAATGACTCCCGCGGCCAGTGCTTCACCAGCGGCAGCGCCCATCATCCCTATATTGACTTCTAAAATCGTTCCTTTAAAAGGTTTGAGAAACGCAAACGCCAGAACTGCCCCAGGGATAACCGCAGACACGGTCATTCCGGCATACAAACCGAGGTACGCGTTTGCTGCTCCAAGGATCACAGCTAGAAGAGCCCCAACCAACACTGCTTTCAATGTTAATTCTGGTATCTTCTTCTCAGCCGGGATAAATGACTTGAAATCGTCTCGAGATGTCATAAGATATCAATATGAATAATATATTTCAGTGTTTATAAAACCATCGGTTTAAAAGTCTCTGCTCATAAGGAGGCAATCATGGTTATATTTCCAGAGGATATCGTAATATCCCGGCAAGACCACTGAACGCAGCGTACAATGATTCTCCTTCCTCGCTATTCCTTGAGATCAGCTTCACCGTTGCACTCGTTTTTTCCGCAAGGTCAGACAACTCATCGACCAAATCCACTTTCTGCGTAATCTCCATGGGAATTGAGGTCTTACACGTAGGACATGCTGGTGGCGTAAAACTCTCCAAGGCTTCCTCGGTCATGGTTTTCTCCTGCGTATACCCACAGGAGTGACACTGCATGGTCACCCGGTACTTCCGCAGATCCTCAGAGAGAAGCAACGTATCAACCACACCCATCTCAAGGGCTTTTCTCACCTGATGTTCCCCGTAGACAGCCATGCTTTTCTCTGACTTTTTTACTTCAGATAAGAATCGCTTCATGACCTTCTTTTCCTGAGAAACTTTCAAATCGGTCATCTTATCAGCTGCATTTGCAACGAGCTCCCGCAGACCAAACTCATCGGTATAGCCGGTGTCAAACGTATCGATGATCTTCTTCTGAATCTCATAATGGAGATACACTTCATCAACGAAATATTGTTTCGTCGGACCAGAGCCACCAACCAAAATACCTTTCATTTTCGGCTCTGCAAGGAAGATTTCACTTGCCCGCTCCCCGCATTTCACAAACCACTCATGGGCAGCAATCTCCGTGTTCCGTTCGAATCTTCGTTGAGACTGACCTCCTCTTCCGTGTTTCCCAGGAACCTGCGATGTCATGTACCGCAGCATCTCAACGCGACTCCCGCGCAACATCCCGACCGTACACTCTCTTCGATCAATAAGAAATAATCCGTAAATTTCCTTCTCTGTCAGCATCTCTTCTAACGGTTGTATATAGAACTCTGAGTCACAACGATACAAAAACGTGATCACTGGCATTGGTGGCTCGATGACGTATGCGACCATGTCGGTTTTGTCAGCACCGACGCTTTTATGGCCAACAAACATGGCTAGTCCGCGCGGCGGTGGTTGCTTGAACGTTTTCAAACGACTCATGATCGATTCAATCGCAGAAAGAACATTCTTCATGGTTGTCTTTGACTTGATATTCTGAGATTGCGAATATTCATTTCGAAGGTACGATACGACATCAAAGATTTGTTTAGAGGGCGGGACATACAACGAAATCAGTTCGGTGTGTTTGCCTCTGCATTTCTTCAACTCTTCCAGTTGTCGTTTCAGGTCGTAGATCTGCCGCTGTGTCATTTCATCTGCCATGGTCGTATCACCTTTTTGATATACTTTCTCTTATCATCATTCTTAAAATCATAACGAGGATTTGTTATAATGAAAAACGTTCCCCTTTCATCGGGGTCAGGACTTCTGCAGTGTCTTTCAATGATTCCACGAGCGGTGCCCTGTCAGCACTATGGAATAGGATGATTTTTTCTGGCTTACATTGCTTTGCAAACTCAACCAGTTCACTATGACCTGCATGCGCAGAGAAATCATAGTATTGGACTTCACAGTCCACTTTTTCAACGACACCGTAGAAGTTAAGCTTCCCTTTTTCCATCAGAAGCCTACTATTGGTTCCCTCGACCTGATACCCGGTGAGAAGGACCGCGCTTTTCCGATCATTCTTGAGCTTGTTCATATAGGATAAAACAGGACCGCCATCCATCATTCCACTGGAGGTAATGACCACCGGTCCTTTCATTGCCATTTTCCGACCGTGGTCTGAATGGACCACGTTGACCTTCTTAAACGCTTTTTTTAGGTCATCGACCGACCGGAGGTACTTCGGGTACTTCAAATAGAGTTTCGAAATCTTTTTCCCCATGCCGTCAAACCAGACGTCATACCCAGCGTTTTTCAGTACGAGAAGGATTTCTTGTGATCGTGCGACCGCAAACGCTGGAATGATTACGGTACCGCCTCGATTGACGACTTCCTTGATTTTTTCAAGAAATGCTCGTTCCATTTGCTCTCTGTTTTCATGTTCCCTCCCTGCGTATGTTCCCTCCATGAAAAGCATGTCGCAAGGAACTGGTTTTGTTCCTCTGACAAGTCTTGTATCAACCACGTTTAAATCACCGGTGAACAATAGTCGTTTTTCCCCAATCAGTTCAAACATGAGCGAGCCAGGAATATGACCAGCGGAGTGGAAACGAACGCTGTAGTTCTCACCAAGGTCTCGCATCTTTCCTGGTTCGACCGGAACATAACTATGCTCTGCTTCTTTGACATCGGCATTGTTAAATGGAATTGAGTAGCCGTCCATCTGTGC
>Ga0315285_10005993_pt1 | contig 12503 bp, 12 predicted proteins | sample YL17G09_36_MG_FD_203698 | JGI IMG/M metagenome (GOLD analysis project Ga0315285, IMG submission 203698) | Sediment microbial communities from Yellowstone Lake, YNP, Wyoming, USA - YL17G09_36 | ecosystem: Environmental > Aquatic > Freshwater > Lake > Sediment | place: USA: Wyoming | collected... | reverse complement strand
CCCGGGCGCAATCGTTATAGCCCTTTCGCGGCTCGTGTCGATCAAAGTGCTCTTTGACATGAGAGGACTCTTAGCCGAGGAATATGTAGGCGGAGGTTTGTGGAAAGAAGGAAGTGTGCCATTCCGGTTAGTCAAGAAAGCGGAAAATATGTTGCTGATGTCAGCCGACGCGATAACGGTCCTCACAAAAAAACATTTTGAGCTCTACGGAAGATTTGATTGTATCGCCAAGAGAAACATCCCCATGAATGTCATACCATGTTGTGTAGATATGGCAAGGTTTTCCTATGGGGCGGGCGATGACCTCAGAAGATCGCTCGGACTTGAAAACAAATTCGTACTTATGTATCCGGGAAAGATAGGGACGTTCTACCTGGTAAAAGAGATGCTCGATTTCTTCAGATGCATGAGAGGTGTCATGGCTCATACCGTTTTTTTTGTTGTCACGAATGATAGCCCCCGCGGCCTGATTGTGCAAGCCAAGACCATGAACATAGATCCGGATACTATGGTGATTGCGCGTGACGTACCATTTGAGAGGATGCCGCAGCACATCCGCTCTGCCGATGCCGGTATTTTTTTTATTAATCCGTATAAAAAAATAGGGTCCTCTCCCATAAAGCTGGGAGAGTTTCTCGCCTCGGGTGTCCCCGTTATCATCAACCCGGGTATCGGTGATACGGAAAGTATCGTTCGGGATAATAGGGTCGGAGTCGTTGTAAAAGATTTTGATGAGCACGGATATACAAGTGCGATTACGGAATTGCTCACCTTGAAACAGGAAAAAGAGGACCTCAAAAGAAGATGCAGAGAAGCTGCCGAGAAGCACTTTTCCCTTGAAAAGGGCGTGAGCACATATGTCGGCATATACCGGGTTTTAAGCGGAGCCGCGCAATGAAGGTACTGTTTCTGGTTCCCTATCCCAGCAAAGGGGCGTCTAACAGGGTAAGGATTGAACAATTTTTACCTTACCTGGAAGACGAGGGCATTATATATAAGATAAGGCCTTTTATAAACGAGAGATTTTTTGATATCCTTTACACAGATCGCCATTATATAGAAAAGATCTTTTGGTTTATCATCTGCACCGTGAATAGGGTATGTGACCTCATACGGGCGTGTCATTATGATGCGATCTTTATCCATCGGGAGGCCTATCCGTTCGGAGGGCCGGTCTTGGAATCCATTTTACACTGGATGAAAAAGCCTTTCATATTCGACTTTGACGATGCCATTTTCCTGCCGAATACAAGTGAACATAATATATATATCGAACGTTTTAAGGATCCGAGAAAAATCAAAAAAATAATCATGATGAGCAGAAAGGCGATCGCCGGGAACTCCTATCTCAGGGATTACGCCCTTCAATTTAATAAAAACGTTATAGTGCTTCCCAGCACTATTGATACCGGGAAATACCATCCGGCGGTTCATAGGCCCGATAAAAATGAAGTCGTTATTGGGTGGGTCGGCAGCAATACGACGCGGGCTTTTCTTTACGATCTTGAGGAGGTATTTGTTGAGCTTTCAAGACGTTACCGCCACGTAGTTTTTGAGGTCGTGGGAGCGCGCTTCCACAGCGCAACATTGAAAAATATTATAAATAAAGAGTGGTCATTGCAGGATGAGCCATCCGATCTTTGCAATTTTGACGTTGGCATCATGCCCATGCCAGATAATGAATGGACGCGGGGCAAGTGCGGTTTCAAATCAATATTATATATGGGGTGCGGCCTGCCGGTCGTCACCTCGCCGGTCGGGGTGAATAATGAGCTCATATCGGACGGCGTGAACGGTTTTATGGCAAAGGACGCCGCCGAGTGGATTGAAAAGCTGTCTCTTCTCATAGAGGATAGTGATTTGAGGCGTAAGATGGGCAGCAACGGCCGCCGTCTGGTTGAAGAAAAGTACTCGGTCAAGGCGAACGCTAAACTGTTTCTGAATATTTTGAAATCTGTTATATAATAACGGGGAAGAGACCATGAAAAGAGTACCTTTTACGAAGCCGAGCATAGGCAAAAAGGAAGTGACGGCGGTTACCAAGGCGCTTTTGGAAGGGAATATAGGCGGGAACGGTTGCTACACGAGGCAGGCGGAAGAGCGTATCGCAGAACGCCTGAAAGCGCGATACGTTTTCCTGACTACGTCCGCGACCCATGCCCTGGAAATGGCCATGATGTGCCTTGGCATCGGGAGCGGCGACGAGGTCATCTGTCCAAGTTTCACATTCGTGTCAACGGCGAATGCCATAGTCCGGCAAGGAGGGATACCGCGATTTTGCGACATTGAACCGGGATCGCTCAATATAGACATCGACCAGATCGAAAAGTGCATCAACCGGCGGACCAAGGCGATAGTGCCCGTTCACTATGCCGGTTTCAGCTGCGACATGGATCGGCTGATGAAGCTCGCTCGCCGGCACGGACTCATAGTCATAGAAGACGCGGCGCAGGCGATCGGGGCTACGTGTCGTGGCAGGTTCTTGGGCACCATAGGCGATATCGGGGTCATCAGTTTTCATGTAACCAAGAACATAACCTGCGGTGAAGGCGGGGTGCTTCTTACCAATAATAGCGCAATTGCCCAAAGGGCTGATATCATAAGGGAAAAAGGAACTAACCGGAAGGCGTTCCTCGAGGGGCAGGTGCATAAATATACGTGGCTTGACGTCGGCAGCAGTTTTATACCATCTGATCTTTTGGCCGCGCTCTTGCTAGAGCAGTTAAAAAAGATCGATCGTATCAATACGAAAAGGTTGCGCATATTCGACACTTACTACGCACAGCTTAAGCCTTTGGCAGATGAGGGTATGATCACACTACCCGACCTGCCTGATTTTTCGAAGTCAAATGGGCATATATTTTGGTTCCTCGTTGATAACGAAAAGACAAGGAGCGTGCTCGTGAGGGAATTGAATCAAGCCGGCATACAGGCCACATTCCATTATGTGCCGCTTCACGATTCACCATTCGGTAAACATAGGCTGGGGTATAGAACAGGAGAATTGCCGGTGACTGAAAGCGTGGCAAGAAGATTAGTACGATTGCCGCTTTTTGACGAGCTTGCGGATAGAGATATTGAAACCATTTCAAAAACCGTTACCCACATTCTAAGGAAGAAGAGATCATGACTAAAAAAGAAGATGCCGGCGTTGACGTAAGCATTGTAATAGCCTGTTATAACGATGCCCCACATTTAAAAGAGAATTTTAAGAAGATCGTTGACATCATGAATCTGACCAAATATTCATATGAAATGATACTGGTGGATGATAAAAGTCCGGATGATTCACGAAAGATCATTGAAGAGATAATCGAAGACTATCCAGGGATGAATATCAAGAGGATATATCACGAAAAAAATATGGGGAGGGGCCGTACCGTGACGGACGGATTGCTTCTTGCGGAGGGCAGGTTCATAGGATATTTGGATATTGATCTGGAAGTGCGCCCTCATTATATTCCCCCGGTTCTATTAGCGCTTGAAAAAGGCGCTGATTTTGTGTTGACCGCGCGTGTATTTGAGCTTACCTATCGCGGTCTCGCGAGGTTTGTTATCAGTAAAGGCTATATACGTTTTTCAAATAAAGTATTGGGAACAAAGGGAATTGACTCGGAGGCGGGATTTAAGTTTTTCAATAAGGCATCGATGATGCCCGTTATTGTGACGGTAAAAGATAACCACTGGTTTTGGGATACCGAGGTCGTATACCGTGCGCGGCAAGCAGGCAAGAAGATAGTAGAAGTACCGGCGCTCTTTACAAGATTAGGTGGCAAGCAGAGTACCGTAAAAATCGTAAGAGATACCTGGCGTTACATCACAAAACTTTTCGAATTTAAAAAGAAGATGGAGTAAAAAGAGGCGGAGTGATGAACGAATATATACTGATGAAAGACAGTAAGATACTACACAGCGAATACTATGAGGTGAGCGAAAGAAACATCGAAGGATTTAAGTCTCAATTTTTTAGATTTATGCCAAAAAACAAAGACATATCAATATTGGATATCGGATGCGGAGCGGGACAGCTGTTATATGTACTTCGTAGTGAAGGATATACAAACATTTTTGGTATTGACACCGGCAAGGAACAGGTCGAATTAACGAAACAGAAAGGAATACAATCCGAGCAGATAACAGACCTGGAGGCGTGGCTCTCTAGCCATCGGGACGAATTTGACGTTATTACACTCGCCGCAACCATAGAACATTTTCCGAAAGATAAGATCTTTGATTATCTCAATGCCATGAAGTCAGCGCTTAAGAAGGGCGGGATCCTCATAGTAACGACAGGAAACATGTCTTGCCTTACCGGGTTGTTCATACGGTACGTCGATATGACCCACGCGATAGGGTTCACGGATAGGGCGTTGATACGATTAGGCATGTTGGTAGGATTTTCCGATGTAAAAGTATACGGCGAGAGATTGCCACTCAAGGCGAGGCCAAAATATCTTGTCTGGATTATATTGAGGCGATTGCACTTTAGCATATTGAAGTTCCTTATGTTTCTGGAAAAAGGGACGGATGCGCCAAAAATCGTATCAAGAGATCTGATATTGATCGCGAGAAAATAAATTCATAAAAAGGGTGGGCAAAGGCATGGCATATACGACGGAGATATTCAAGGATTACCTCGGACACGATACTGATTCTGCATACTTAAAAGTCCACAAGGCAAATCAGGAGTCATACGAAGACAATTTTAGCGACCTTCTCCCTAAGAGCACTCAGGCAAAGATACTGGAGATAGGGTGCGGAGCAGGCCAACTTCTTTTTTATCTGAAACAAAAAGGTTACAGGAACATAGAGGGCATCGACATAGGCGACGAACAAGCGGAGATGGTAAGGAAGATGGGCATCAGCGCTGTCTCGATAAACTCCATACCTGAGTATTTAAAAGATAAAAAATCAAGTTACGACTTGATCATAATGAACCAGGTCATAGAGCATCTTTCAAAAGAAGTCCTTTTGGATAATCTGCGCGCTATCCGTAGCGCTCTTAAGGAAGGCGGGCTATTCGTATTTGCTACTCCGAACATGGCGTGCCTTTCCGGCTCATTTCAGAGGGATATTGATTTTACCCATGAGATCGGACTCACCGAAAGAAACGCGCATCAAGTGATGAGAGTAGCGGGTTTTAAAGATATTATGATCAGGGGTGACAGGGTCAGTTTTAAGCCGCGGATAAAAAGAATCGTTTGGGCGGTATTAAACAGGCTTTGGCATTCAACCCTGGGATTTATTTATTATATAGAAAGAGGGTCGGACAGGCCCAGGGTTCTATCAAAAGAACTTATCGTGGCGGGTAAAAAATAACATGAACTCAAGAACGAAAAAACTGCTGGGCGTAGCGGGAATCATCGTCATCACGGCCTTTATTATCTTAAACGTGGATGTGAGCATACGCCGGGGAGTCAACGGTACCTATCAAGAAGTTCATATGCCGCTTTACGTGAAATGGATCCAGTTTCTTGCCCGGCACTATGAATACACCCGGATCGCGAAAGAGATTACGGCCGGTCAGAAACTGGATGAGGAAAAGGTTCTTGCCTTGTTTCAGTGGACGCATGAGAATATAAGACCGATCACCCCGGACATGCCGCGCATGGATGACCATATCCTCAACATCATTATACGTGGATACGGTACCAGCGAACAAGCGCAAGATGTCTTTGTCAATCTATGCGTGTACGCGGGGATGCCGGCATTTTGGCAGAGGATATGCGATAAGGATCGCCGTGTGAGGTATAGCTTATCGTTCGTAAAGATCGATGGCAAATGGCGTGTTTTCGACGTCTATTTTAATAAATACTTTCGGACATCCGACGGCCGGATCGCATCGATCGATGACCTCATCTCCAACAAGGCATTATTGGACAACGCGGGATTGGATGATATTATAGTCGGTGGAATCCCATACAAAGAGCTCTATTACAATTTAAGCCAGTTTGCAGTACCCCCCACATTACGATCGGAAAAGCAGATGCCTTTTAAGCGCATCTTGTTTGAGTTAAAGAAGATACTCAATAAAAAACGGTCACACGCTGCAAGGCTTGATAGGGTTCTTGCTGTATGCTAATATATCACGCGCAAGCCGGAGACGTTTACCCATGAAAGGCCTTATCTACCATAGCGCTTTTTTATATCATCTCATGATGCAGGTTATTTATGGGAAGGATTTTGTCAACCGCTACAAATTGGTTGCCGATAATATTGACAGGAATTGGAGCGTCCTCGACCTGTGTTGTGGCGATTGCTATCTGAAGAAGTTTCTGGATAAGTCTGCCCATTACGAGGGCCGGGATTTTAACGATACCTTTATCAGGAGCGCACGCGCTCATGGCATAGTCGTTGAACATTGTGATATCAAGAAAGGAGTGAACGTAAAAGAGAAATTTGATTGCGTTATCATGATGGGGAGCATGTATCATTTTATACCGGACGCGGATAAGGTGCTTTCCCGGATGAAAGCAGTGGCCTCAAAGAGAGTAATAATAAGTGAGCCGGTCAAAAATATTGTAACTTCCAAGAACAAGATGGTCTCTTTTATCGCGCGGGCTCTTACCAATACAGGCGGTGAGGAGATATCTGAAATTAAAAGATTATCGTTGGATGAAGTAAAGATGTTATATGAACGAAACGGTGTGTCGTACTCCATAAATGCAGGTAAAGATTATATAGGAGTATTTGATCTATGATAGATGCCCTACTTAAAAAAAGGTTATTTTTTCTTTCTCTCTTTTCGGTTGCGGCTTTTTTATTGCTGGCGTCCAAGTTCTCGACCTTAGTCTATTGGACCGTGCCATTCAGGAAAATGTACATACCCGTCTTATATTGGGCCCTGGTCTCTGCGGGCATATATGTGATATCTATAAAATTATGCAAAGAGAAGGTTGCCGATGCCTTCAGGGAAGCCATCCCGGTATTCTTTATCTTTCATCTCATAGTATTATGCGCTCAAATGTGGCTTAACCCTGTTATCTATGTAAAGCTCGGCAAGCCATATTTTGTCTATATCGTAGCGGCACAAATGCTCATCGTGCTTGGCGCGCTTCTATGGGCGCTCTATCCGGTTTTCAGGAATGGCGTAAATAGGAAAAGAGAGGTTGTTGTACGATCGCCTCTTTTCATAGCAGTACCCCTGTGTTTTTTTTATTCCCTCATTAATTTCTCTAAAATGGGCATACTTGCGTTCGGATCGGCAATAATTTTAATGTTCATCGCATTATTTTTCCTAATGCGAAAGACAAAGCGTGCCGGCGCGCTGTATAGCTATATTACCCGGGCGTATGATTTCTTTCGCGCACATTACAGGATGACGCTTATCCTGATTTTTTTATTGGCTTTTTTCGTCCGACTTTTCTTTTCGATCAATCTTATCATCAAAACCGGCGGCGATTACCTCATCGCAGGAGATGATTCGATGTCATATCACGCCGCAGCGCTGGAGGTAGTAAAGGATCCGCACCATATCGTTTCCATACTCGCGAAAATGCCATGGCCGCCGCTCTACATGGTATTTTTGAGCATGATCTATGCCGTGTTCGGCCCAAATTATTATATCGTTACCATCTTTCAGTCTGTTGCGGGTGCCCTGATGGCCGTGATGGTCTGCCTCCTTGCCGAAAGGTTATTCAACAGGGCATCAGGCGTTATCGCCGGTATCTTAACTGCCCTCAGCCAACCCATCATATTTAATGCAAGCGTCATCGGTACCGAAGCGATATACATACCGATGATCGTTTTTTCGATATGGATGTTGCTGGAAGGTTTTTGCGGCAGTGACAAGTTTCGCTATCTGAAATTGATCTTATCTGGAGCGGTCTTTGGCATAGCGGCGATGACGCTCGGCTCGATATCGCTTTATCCGATAGGACTCTTTGTATGTATGCTTTTATTCCGCAATAAAAAGATGCGGTTTAAGAGACAGGTCGTTTTTTCGTGCATCTTCTTCCTGGCTTTCATGGCCGCGTACTTTTCAGTTCGCTATACGTTTTATCATTTCACGCCGATTGGCAAGGCGTATTATGAGTCCGAAGGCGTCTATCCCTGGAGAGAACCGACAACCAGGAATTACGATACCATCGACCCCGATAACAGGGAATTTATTGCGCTGGGTATCGATCCTTTTGAGCGTCCCCGGGAGTCGCTTCAGATTGCAGTAAAACATTGGCGGCAAGTCCTCGCCATTGCTGCGCGCATATATCCGATAAAGGTGAGGGGTTATTACTTTTTTGCCAATTTTGGCTTCTTCGACCCCATATTTTTCGTGAATGGCGCGCGGCTGGCAAATAATTATTCGTTAACGCTGGAATTCTACTCGGTGCTGGCATTCCTCATAGGACTTATCGCAGCCCTCCGCTTAAAGAACCGGTGGCCTTTATATGTCATCGTGTTGTATATCCTTTACTATACCCTCATTCACGGTTTTGTCTTCATGGTCCATAACGTGCGTTATCATTGCCCGCTCAAGCCTTTCTTGATAGTATTTACCGGGTACGGTATCTATACCTGCCTTGAATATTTCAAGCGTGAGAACGCAGGGAGGATGTCCTGATGCGGTTTTTGGTAACGATCCCGCCGTTCGATCTGTTCAAAGAGGGGTATGGCTCCAAAAGGTCGATACGTCGCGGACAGCTTCCGCCTCTCGGCATGGGCGCCATTGCCGGCGTGGCTCTGAAGGCGGGGATCGATACCACTATCCTTGATCCTTCAGCCAGCGGCTGGGGTTTTGAGAGGACCTTGGACGAGATCAGAAAGTTTTCCCCCGACGTCGTCGGCATTTCATCGCTTACCTCATATCGCAATCAGGCCTTCAAACTTGCCGATATGGTTAAGTCTGCGCTCGGTGTGCCTGTGATCATCGGAGGGCCTCAGGCTACCTGTTTTCCCGAAGAGACGATCACCGCAACGAAGAGCGTAGATTATATTGTATTAGGCGAGGGTGACACGACGATCGTCCCGCTTTTGAAGTGTATTGCCCGGAAAGAACGGCCACGCGGCCTAAAGGGAGTCGCGTTTGCGGACGGGGAGACTATTATTAATAACGGTAATTCCGATATTGAGCAGGACCTCGACGCCCTACCGTCGATACCGCGTTCTCTCTATAATAACCTTCTCTACTCGCCGCTGCCGTATGCCTACCGCAGGCTGCCCGCAACGGTGATAATCACCTCCAGGGGGTGCTCTTATTCGAAATGCGCCTTTTGTTTTTCCGCCGGCAGGATGAAGGCACGCTATCGCCGCCACTCTCCCGAAAGGGTCATAGATGAGATAGGGCGGCTTGTGAAAGATTTTAAAGTCAAGGAGATCCTCTTTTTTGATGATAATTTCCTCGTCAATAAACGGTGGGTGATGGCCTTCTGCGGTCTTCTCGAACGCTCCGGTATCGACATCACCTGGTCAGCGCTCGGCCGCGTCGACACGGTCGACCAGGAAATGCTGAAACGCGTTGCCTCGGTCGGATGCTGGTCGATATACTACGGTTTAGAGTCCGGCGTGCAACGGTTGCTTGACATCATCGAAAAGGGGATCACGGTAGAAGGGATCCGCCGCGCGGTCAAATGGACGCACGAGGCGGGAATGGAGACGAGAGGTTCTTTCATGCTCGCCATTCCCGGCGAGACTCCTGCCGATGCCATGGCAACTATCGATTTTGCCGTCTCGCTTGACCTTGACTACGCCCAGTTCAACGCTACCTTTCCCGACCCCGGGACAAAAATATATGATCTTGCTCTCTCGCAGGGAAAGATCAAGACCTACCGGGGGATCTCGCGTGCCACGTTCGTGCCGGATGGGTACAAAGATGATACAGAAGTGGAACGCATGGTGAGCCTCGGCTACAAGAAGTTTTATTTCAGGCCGTACTATATATGGAAGCGCGTGAAGTCTATAAGGAGCTTTTCTGATATCGTACGATATGCCGAGGGCCTTCAGTTCATACGAGGTTTGCGCGAGAACCTTAATGCATAATATAACGTACTATTACTCGATGGATCAGAAGATCGATCGGAAACATAGGAAGATATCGCCTTTTGCCGATGACGGGCGCATCGTCAGGATCGGGTTGTTGGGTAGTTTTACGTTAAAGGGTATCAAAGAAGCTTTGAACGTCAAATGCGATGAGCTTGGCCTTGTCGCCAAATCGTACGTGGGCCGGTACGATCAGTATAATCAGGAACTGCTGAACGGAGCGAGTGGACTTTATAACTTCAAACCCCATATCACAATCCTCTTTATAGATTTAAGAGATGTGTTGGGTGAGGCGTATCATTTTCCTTACAGATTGACGAGCCGGGGGCGCAGATCGCTTGTGCGCGAAAAAACGGAGCAGGTCCTCAGCCTGATAAAGGTGTTTACCAGATACGGTTCAGGAAAGCTGATCCTGAACAATTTCAGCGTGCCGACTCATTCTATGATGGGTATCTTAGAAAACAAGCAGGAATTCGGGTTCTTTGAAATGGTCCGTAGCCTGAACCGCTCTCTGGAGGAGGCCTTGAGAGGCGATCCCCGGACATACGTGTTCGATTATGATAATTTTTTGAGCATGCGGGGAAAGCGTGAAGCCTCCGATGATAAGATGCGCTATCTGGCAGATATGAAGCTGAACCAAAATCTTATACCGCCGCTGTGTGATGAATACATGCGGTATATAAAAGCGATAAAAGGGAAGGCCAAAAAGTGCATAGTCCTTGACCTGGACAACACGCTCTGGGGAGGGATCGTGGGTGAGGATGGATTTAATGGCATAAGACTCGGTCCAACTCCGCCGGGCAATGTGTTTGTCGATCTTCAAAAGTACCTCTTAAGCCTGTCGGAAAGAGGAATAGTGCTGGCAATAAACAGCAACAACAACCCGGCTGACGCCATGAAAGTAATCGCGGAACATCCCTGCATGGTGTTAAGGGAAAACTCTTTCGCGGCGGCCAGGATCAATTGGGATAACAAGCCGAACAACATGATCGCGCTCGCCAAGGAGCTGAATATCGGGCTGGACAGCATGGCCTATGTCGATGATGACAAGAGGAACCGCCAACTGATGCGGGAGATGCTGCCGCAGGTCCTGGTGCTTGAGCTTCCCGAAGACCCCGCTTTATACCTTAAGGCGTTGAAAGATTGCACCGATCTGGATATGCTCAATATAACCGAAGAAGATAAAAGGCGAGCCGTGATGTATGCCCATGAAAGAAAAAGAAAAGAGGCCAGGCTATTATTCGATGATATAGCGGGTTTTCTGGCTCATCTTGATATCAAGGTGAAGATCAGCAGGGCCGATGACTTTTCCATACCGCGCATCTCTCAACTTACGCAGCGCACGAACCAGTTCAATCTTACCGCACGACGGTATGGGGAAGATGGACTGCGCTCCCTTATTCGAAAAGACCGCTACGAGGTTTACTCCATATGGGTCAAGGATAAATATGGCGATAGCGGTATATCGGGGGCGATCATCATGAAAAAGGCGGGGGACTCGCTCGTCTTGGATAATTTCCTCATGAGTTGCCGTGTGTTAGGAAGGGGGATAGAGAAAACCGCGATCGCGTTCTGTGTCGAAAAAGCCCGTAAGGAAAAGGCGAAGTATCTGATATGTGAGTACATCCCAACGGAGAAGAACATCGTGATCCGCGACTTTTTAAAAAACTCCAAATTTGCGTGTGTAAAAAAAGTGAAAAAGAGCGAATATTGGGAACTCGACACTAAAAAGAAATTAGAAAGGCCTTCTTATATAAAGGTGATCTCAAAATGCAAAAGCTGAAAAAAATATTATCCAAAATCCTGGAAATAAAACCCGGCAAGATAGACGACAATACGTCTCCGAAGAATGTCAGGAAGTGGGATTCTTTCCACGGCCTCATTCTCGTGACTGAACTTGAAAATCATTACAAGGTCAAGTTCACTATCGATGATATCATCGCCGTCAGGAATGTCGGCGATATCAAGAAAGCGCTCAAAAAATACGGGGTAAAACTTAATGGCTAGCATACGCGCGGCAGGCGCGCTGGAATATAAGGACATACGCGTAGGGAGGGTATTCAGCTTCAAGAGGCATATTTCGAAAAAAGATGTCGCTGACTTTGCGCGCCTGACGGGAGATTACAATCCGCTCCACCTGGACGATACGTTCGGCCGCGACGCCGGGTTTAAGGGGCCCATCATTCACGGGATGCTCGCCGCGTCGTTATTTTCGACGCTCGCGGGCATGTACTGCCCCGGCAGATATTCCCTGATAATAAGCCAGGAGATCAAGTACATGAAACCCGTAAGGCCGGGGTCCGATGTCATCGTGCGCGGAAAGGTCGTCGGTAAGATAGATGCTGTCAAAGTCCTCGTAGTGGCGAACAGCATTTGCGGCAAGGACGGGAAGGTTCTTGTCAATGGGATCACGAAGATCAAGGTGATGAGGTGAGTAATGCTTAAAGGAAAAGTGATTTTGGTGACCGGAGCAAGCAAAGGCATAGGCGCCGAGACTGCAAGGGTGCTGGCGCGCCATGGCGCGACCG
>Ga0315285_10005992_pt1 | contig 12503 bp, 7 predicted proteins | sample YL17G09_36_MG_FD_203698 | JGI IMG/M metagenome (GOLD analysis project Ga0315285, IMG submission 203698) | Sediment microbial communities from Yellowstone Lake, YNP, Wyoming, USA - YL17G09_36 | ecosystem: Environmental > Aquatic > Freshwater > Lake > Sediment | place: USA: Wyoming | collected... | reverse complement strand
ATTTCGAAGTTGCTGGCTTACTCAAGATTCTGACTTGTGAAGTTTTCTTTCTATGAACTCCTTAGAACGTTTGTGGATTCGAAAATAGAAAGAATGAAAATAGGGTTTCTTATTTCATGAAGTGGTCTATGGCTATGGATATGTCTAGCATGTCGACTGAGCCGTCATCATTCACGTCTTCCCATGGATCGTAGCTGCCAGTCTGGCTTCTAGTAGGAACAATCATGAACAGCGTAGCCGTCAAACAGAATGTCGCCAAAACCGCGACAAACAGATACTTCTTATCTATCATCATATCACCTCCCTTTCCCTCATAAAATACACTATCAATATAACGTGAAAGCTGGTTATCTGCCTTGTGAAGAAATCCTCCATAGCTCTTGCGTGTAGAAAAAAGGGGATCGTAGGTTTCGTGTGCTTCTGCTTCACGGACTTGGCGTTGTCATGAACGCCTCAACTAGCAACGAGATGTCCGCCATGTCAACCGAGCCGTCAATGTTGATGTCGCACCTAGGGTCCCAAGCTGGGATGCCCGGCACTGTCATGAACGCGTCGATGCACATTGAGATGTCTGCCATGTCGACTGTCCCGTCATGGTTGACGTCGACGCTTGTTTGGAATGGAATGCCGGTGATTCCATAAAAGCCAAGCTGGCTCGTAGAGAATAAAATCTCGTTTTGGGAGGTGTAGAGATATGACATAGAGATCTCTTGCCAACTTGATGTCTCAGTAATGAACTGGAAGGCTTTCATGCTGTTCTCATCTATGATTGGTAGATCTATGAGTTTTCTAGGCAAAGACGCTGGCACAAACTCCGGTCCTATAGGGAGATCGCCATAGTATATGCTGACACTCATAGTTGTAGGAACAGGACCAGTAGCGTCGATCTGTATGCCTGCAACAATGATGCTATAACCTTCCGGAGTCTGGTCAGGTGCTGGAACAGCGTCGTATAGAACAGTCATGGTGAGAGTTGTCGGTTCCGTGACAGCTCCTGGCGGGACATGTATGTTTGCTTTTATTTCTGTCGGAACTACTGTGGGGTCGTAGTAATATAGCTCCCCGCCTTCAAGAGGGGTTATTATCGACTTAACGGTCGCTATGCCTCGGTTCTCAGGTTTCACGCTATCCTTAGCTTCATCTGTGTCATTCTGCGCGAGTTGGTACGGATGCCTACCTATTAGGTGGCTGCCTCCATACCACATTATGGCATCCTGTTGTGTTGGATCCTTCACGTCTTTCAATCTTAGAGTATGACCAAGTTCGTGTTTGGCAACAGACCTTGGATCCATGGTGTCAGCACCTGCGACACCCCATTTATTATCGCCTGAAGGGGTTCCATCATCCCACTTGCTTGGGTCCTCGTCAAATGTGATGGTTCTCTTCGTTGTCCGACCGGTAATCGGGTCCTTTGTCCAGTCCGTGGCCGCCCACGGGTCACGCGTTGCATTTCCAGTGTTTGCCACTTTTATTACAACTTGAGCAGTGGCAGGATCTGCTACCTTCTTAAATGTCCATCCAGTAGCTGCGTCACTCCACTCTTTCACGGCTTCCTCTACCCATTCCTGCCAAGTTGAGTTGGCAGAAGCGTCGTAAGCGTACGTGATTTCTGTCTTTTCATGTCCTCCCACCAGCTCCCATTCCCATCCATGATTTAATTCAGCTTGCGCCACAGGTAGCAAAAGCACTAGAGTCAAAGAAAGCATTGTTAAAGTAAGCACTGAAAATCTTCTCATTTTCCCTTTCCTCTGCCCTAGTAATTGGTTTACTGGCTTATTATCATTTATGAAAGAATGTTCCATGTAACCAAATCCGCTCCTAGTCGTCTTCTGAAAGATTGTTCTATACCAACGAAAGCCAAGACAAAACGCGCTCCCTATACTGGTTGCTTTCAAAGTGTCGTTTTTTGGCAAGATTCCTTTTATTCGGTGTGTACTGTACCCGCTCGCACGGACGACCTCTTTTTGGAAAGAAGGGAAGCTAGGAACCCCGAGCAATACTCGCGCGCGCGTTGCGGAATGAGACTGATTAGTCTTAGTGCGCGTTGCCCTTTTTCCGTCTGGCGGCTGTCCTTTTTAGGTATGCATGAAGTTGTCGATCGCTATGGATATGTCGGCCATGTCGATAGTTAGGTCGTTGTTTACGTCGCAGTTCGGGTTCCAATTTGGCGGAGTACGCATGAACCATTCTATAATCATTGAGATGTCTGCCATGTCAATCCAATAATCGCCATTGACGTCGCCTGGAATGGTTACTGTGACCCAGCCAATCGTTAGATTGTTGTCTGTTATGTCTGTTTCACCTGGGACTGGGGTTGCGTATGCGTTTATTGCGTAGTTGCCCCTGGCAAGACCAATCGTGTCCCAAGTGAAGTTTAGGATGATTGAATCTCTGCTTGCTAAGGCGACATTAGTAACTGTGCTGATAGCCGCGGTGTTGGCATAGACCGTTACGTTGAACACCTCAGGGTTTGCGCCGTAGTTCATGACGAAAACGCTGGTGTTCCACGTGAAGCCCAGCCCTATGATCGTTTTGGGAGGGAATATGAGGATGATTATCGGAAAATATATCTCCAATACTGTGCCAACGTAGGTCACTCCGATGTCATGCGGGTTCCAAGGGTAAGGTTTCATAAGCGGGTAATTGTCTCTGTTATTAGAATCAACGGTATATGGCGTGTCTCCTATACCATCACTGCTTGTTTCATTTTGATGAGAACCTCTGTACAAGTCTGTGCCAGTGTAGTCGCTCCAGTAGTTGCCGCCAGAAGGATAACCGTCATCCCAAATGCTAGTCGAGTCCTCTGAACAATAGACTTGGCTGGTGTTGTTCATGAAGTTGTTATGCCAGATCGTGTTATTGGGAGACGCGTATTCTAGACCAACGCCAATTCCATTGTTTGCTACAGTGTTTCCACTGGCGCTGTTGTTAGAAGAGAAAGAGAGACAGATCCCGTAATCACGATTTGCTGTTATGTTGTTTCCGGTTACACCGTTGTCAGAAGAAGAACTGGTGTTGTCTTCAGAAGAAACGAGCCAAACGCCATCCCAGTTGTTTGTTATGTTGTTTCCAGAAATAGTAGTATCGTTTGAAGAAAAAAGAATGCTGCCTTTCCCATTGTTTGTTATGTTGTTTTGGGTTATTGTAGAATTTGTTGTGAAAGCCAGAACTACGCCTTCCCGGTTTTCGGTAAGGCTCAGATTTTGGACGGTTATACGTGTGCAATTTACGAGAGCAACGTACCCGGCGTCAAGTGGGACAGTCATGTCTTGCTCGCTAACCCAATAGTAGATTGGTTTGCCGTCAACAGTATTCGAAACATCAACATCATTCATGAAACCCAGAAGATCGTATCCGTAGTCGTCTTCGACTCCGAAGTTGAAACTGTTATTTGCCATGCTGTTACTTCTTAAGATATTGTTCGAATTAGAATCAAAGAGCAGAATACCAGTCCCAACAGCACGCGTGCGCACTCTCCCAGTGATTGATGTTACGTTGTTGTGGATTATACTGTTATTAGTAGAGCGCTGGATATACATGCCCACCCGCGACGTATCGTTGCCAACTATGCTGTTACTGATTATACTATTGTTGAAAGCAGACCAGAGATAGACACCGATCTCGTTTTCTGTTAGGTTGTTACCTACAAGACTATTGTTGGAAGAAACACAGGAAATTCCGTACCTTCCGTTGCTTACTATGTTGTTGAAGACGTTGTTGTTCGACGAAGAAGAAGATGAGAGTGCAATACCCACATCTCTATTTGATGTTACGTTGTTGCCAACTACACTGTTGTTGTCTGAAGAGAAGACATAGATTCCTTCTCCATTGTCTGTTATGTTGTTTCCAGCTAACCAGCTGTTTGATGAACTCTCAAGACGGATGCCACACCCGTTGTTTGTTATGTTGTTTCCAGAAACAGTAATTGAAAGTGATCCATCTACAAAGAGGCCCCAACTGAAGCCTTTGATGTTTGTGTTTATTACGGTCACGTTACTTATGCTGAACACAGATATGCCTCTAGAATAGTAAGCCTCTGTTCCTTGAAGAGTGTAGCCTGCTCCATCCAGCGTAATATTGTTCCTTTCAATGACAATCCCATCAAAAGAACTGTAGATGTCATCAGTCAAAGTATAGCTGTTCTCGTCACGTTCTATCGGCGCTGTAGATGGATCTATTGAGCCATCGGCCCTAATGTATATGGTTCCTTCCGCTTTGACTCGTCGGACGTTAAATGCTAATGTCAACATGCTTGTCAAAAGCAGCGTCAACAATATTCCAAGAACAAGTCTCTTCATAAAGTTCCTTCCGCCTAGTCGTATAGTGTGTTGAATCGGCAAATATCATTTGTGGAGAAATCCTCTATAGTGCGCGATTGAAATGGAGGGTTGATGATTTTCGTTCTATGTTTGCATGAAATTGTCTATGGCTATGCTTATGTCGGCCATGTCTATGCTGTTGTCGTTGTTTACGTTGCAGTTAGGGTCCCACAGCGGGTGGCTCGGTGTTGTCATGAACTTTTCGATGAGTATGGAAATGTCCAGCATGTCTACCCAAACGTCGCCTGTGACGTCGCCTGGAATGGTGACTGCAACTACACTTGCATTAGCATTGTTTTCTGTGTGCGTTTCATCCAGGATGGGGATGACGAACGCGGCTATTACGTAGTTGCCTTTAGAAATGTCTGTCGTGTTCCAGTCGAATGTTAAGGTTGCTGTTGTTCCCTCTGCAAGCAGCTGTAGGGTTTGCATGTAGATGAGCGTCTTGTTTGCGTAGACGGCAATCTTGACTGACGCGCTTGCCAGCGTGCCCTCGTTAGCAACAGTCACATCAACACGTGTCGGAAAGCCCTTGCCCACCATGGTCTTGCTTGTTTTGACCTCAGTGACTGCCAAGTCATACTTGACAACAAATGTGTGTACGTCGCTTTGGGTCTGGTTACCAAGCCAATCCGTAGCAATTACGTAGTATCTGATTACGCTGTTGTCCGGTACATGCGGGACAGTTGACGTGTATAGGGTGGAGTTGAAGGTGTCGCCTAAACCCCACTGCATAGTCTCGTTGTTCCATGAACCATCGTTGACTGAATACCAGAATTGCACATTTGAAATTCCAGAGCCGTCTCTTACAGTTGTGCTAAACATCAGGTCGCCGGCAGTCGTCAATGTGGGAGACTGCACTGCCTCGATTGTCGGAGGCTTGTTGTCGGTGGATGCAAAGTATATGAACTGCCAGAACATGGCGCCTGTTGCGTTCTTGTATGCCCTCAACGTTACGTAGCCCATGTCGCCCTCCTTGGCGTCAGGTGGAGCCGTAATGTTTACCGTCACGACGTGGGGAGTTTCAAACAATGTGCCAACGGCAGGATCCACACTGTAAGTCCAGCCTGGCGGCAGGGTTGCCTCTGCTTCCAGGTATACGAGTGAGCCGCCTGAAAGCGTCCAGGTGAACGTCACCGTTTCGTTGTTTACGACGTAGGCTCCGTTTTGGCAAACGATTATGCTTATGCCCACTATGTGCAACTGTCTCCTGTGAGTTCCGCACACAGTGAGTTCGAGAGTAAAGTCTCCGTTGTACGTTTCCCAGTGAGTTTCAGGTTGAAACATGAGCCACAGCGGAACCTGCACTTCTCCGTTGAGAGGCAAAAAGAAGTTGTAAACGTCAAGGTCTGGCTGGTTTACGCACAGTCTGATCGTCCCGTTGCTGGAGCCCAAGACTCTTAGAGCCCCTTCGAAACCGGTGGACACTATTGAAACGTTGCCGATGTTGATGAGCCTGGCCTGGTAAGCGGGGTCATAGCTGAATATGGACGGGTTGACTGTGACGGTGGTTGGGCAGGTTACGTTGACGTCGTAGCATGGGACGGAAACGAATATTCCGACTTGTCCGGCTACGCGGAGATTGTTGGTCAAGTCCGCCTCATCGGGAACGAGGCTGGCAACTGCGCTTATGGTGTAGTTGCCTGCTGGAACGCCCGTTGTGTTCCAAGTAAACGTCAGTGCGATGAAGCTTTGAGTCTGCAATGACAATATTTTTGTATCTATGGTGATTTCGTCTCCGATGACGGTGGAATTCAGGTCGGCATAAACGGTCACGCTGAACGTTTCTGGAAAACAGCCACGGTTCCAAACATCCACCCAGACGGTAACATCATTTTCTCCAGCATACACCCAGTTGGGATAGACGCTGGCACCGTACACTTCTACATCGTGAAAACTGGGTCCACTGAACGTCATTTCATAATATCCGTTTCCGTAGTCGCCAAATGGCCTCTTGGAATATTCTCCAGCCTTAATCCAGAAAGTCTGCATGAAGTTTGAAACGTTAAGGACGCATGATAAAGTTTGATTCAACGGCGGAATGGCCGTTATTTTGAAGGCGATTATACATAGGAGCCCGCTTCCAGTGAATCCTCCTCCAACGTCTGGCGCTGGGAAGAGCGCTGCAGCACAACTCAACCATCCTTGGATATAACCCTGCCCTCGGACATAATGTACTTGCGGTGGGTTGGGAACTGGCAGTGTCGTCTTACCGTAGAAGACGTATGTTGGGTCCCATGTGGGCTCGTACCAGCGCGTCACGTTAATGAAGCTGTCGTTGAAGCTCATTTTCACCTGCCAAGCCTTCATGTCCATTACGTTGTTCACCTTAACGGTCACGTTGAATTCAGTGCCCACGCGGCTGGTCAACGCGTCAAATGTGCAGCTGCTCGGATAAACATAGATTTCTGGCGTCCATATGGTGACTGTAACTGTGCCACCGATTAGAGTGTTGTCAGCTGTGTCCGCTTCTCCCGGAACTGCACTGGCTTCCGCCCGCACCTCATATTCGCCAACAGCCACGTCGCCTGTGTTCCAAATGAAGGCAAGATTTGCAGAATCTCCGTTTGCCAGACTAATTTGTTTTGTCTCAACTGTAATCGTTCCAGCGTAGACTGTGACGTTAAACGTCTCTGCGTCAGTACCTTGATTTTGAACACTTACGCTGATTGACACAGAACCTCCCTGCCCTACCACAGCAAGGGAGGGAACAACATGGGTGATAGCGACGTCGTGGATGAGCTGCCTAATTTGCACCACGCCATCGGAATACAAGTTGTCATCCGTGCGAGTCTCACCTGGAACAGGCCAAGCATAGGCGCTCATGGCATAGTTACCTAGAGAAACGCCCGTCGTGTTCCAAGTGAAAATGATTGTTTCGGAGCCCTCTACAGCCAACGTAACGTTTCGCGAGTCAATGTAGGAAGAGTTGGCATAAACAGTAACGTTGAAAGTCTCCACAAAATCCCCAGGGTTTGCCACTGCGACGTTTATGTTAAGTGGGACTCCCTGTCCCACTACATCTTGAGAAGGACTTACGCCGGTGACGGCGACGTCGTGCCAGGGGCTATGTGGGATAATTCGCACGATTCCGTCAGAATACAAATTGTCATCCGTGTGAATCTCGCCTGGCACCGGCCAAGCATAGGCGCTCAGGACATAGTTGCCAAGAGCAACATCCATCGTGTTCCAAGTGAAAATCAGTGTTGCTGAACTGCCCGTCGCCAATGTGATATTCTGCGAGCCGACGTAGGTTCCGTTGGCATAGACAGTCACGTTGAAGTCTTCCGAATAGTCTCCAAGGTTTGCTGCGGTGACATTTATGTCAAGCAGTGATCCCCGCACCACCACAGTCTGGGAAGGGATAACGTTAGTGACGGCGACGTCGTGAACTGGAATGATCTGAACCACTCCATCAGAATATGAATTGTCATCCGTGCGAGTCTCACCGGGCACTGGCCAAGCGTATGCACTTATGGTGTAGTTGCCAAGAGAGACGCCTGCCGTGTTCCAAGTGAAGTTCAGAGTGGTGAAGCTGCGATCCGTAAGCGATAGAGACTGAGTGCCTATTGTGATTTCGTCTCCATTGACGGTTGAGTTGGGGTCAGCATATGCGGTCACGTTGAACGTTTCAGGAAAACAACCGCTGTCCCCAACATCCACACAGACAGTGACATTGTTATTCCCAAGATACACCAAGTTGGGGGAAACTCTGACAGCGTATATTCCTACATCGCGAAAGTCAGGTCCAGTGAATTCCATCCACAGGTCGTATACGTAGTTGCCTGAGTAGAACGGGTTGTAGTACCATCCTCTGACCCAGTCTCTCTCGAAGTGGCGGCTGGTTGCCTGGGAAGTCACGAAGCCTGGACAAAAGTCAACATAATTCTGTTGCAGCCAACTGTAGTTGCCCTGTCTCTGAACAGGGCTATCGGTTACGAAGCCAGCGTTGACGTGGTCGTCAAAGGCTTGGTTCGGGAAGCCTGTCACTCCCTTGAAGCCCTGCAAATAAGAGAAAAATCCTAAGCTGTGCATGAAAGGGTAAGCAAAGTCATGCGCATCTGGGAAGTCCGCAAACCAGCTGGAGATGCAGTAGGGCATGAAACGGGTTCTCTGCAGTATTCTGTAACTGTTCCACGGAATGGATGTTACTTTTATCGTGAACTTTGTTCCATATTGAGCGTTGATTTGGTCGAATGCACTCTTGAGCAGTAGGGCAGCTGTCTGCCTAGCTAGGTTGCCTTCGTTATAAACGGCGTCAAACGTGAAGCCGTTTGCCCACAGCTGGCCGCCCCAAGCAGCTTGCAAGTAGGTCACTGCGAAGGCCGAGTCGTAGGCCAATTGACCTGCAGGTTCGCCGTTGATGCCGTATTTCTTCCTCTGGTCAAGGACGGGGTTTTCAAGTTGTCCAATGCTGGAGTTGTAGTAGGATATTTCTGGGATTATCGGTGTTACCGGTGAGACTGCTTCGTTCAGGAATGCAGTTTCCAAGTAATTAGTGTAGTTGAACAAGTGTGCCAATGCCCGTCTGAAGTTTAGGTCCTCCATAATGTTTGGTGGAGCACCGTACTGGTTGAAAGTGCTGTTAGGCTGCATAACCCCTAGGTAGGTGCTTGAGTCTGAGACGAGGAAGTTGAAGGAGCACGCGTAGCAAGTCAGTTGTGGCAACGGATAGACGCAGAGGATTCCTGGCTGACCTAGCACCTCGCTAATGTTGTATCTGGGAACGTCGCAAAAATCAGATAGACCAGCGAGGAACCTCACTTTTCTTGCAGACCATTCTGGAATGTAGTACGATGTATATCTGTCTACGTGGCCATCGATCGTGTAGCCGGCCCAGCCTTCGTGGGCAAATGGAACAGTCCATCCTTCCCAGTAGTTCGGATTCTTAATGATTGACCAAGCGTTGCCTGCGCCTCTGTTCCAGTAGTCAAGCATGTACGGCCCCGTGCCTAAGGCAGCGTTAAGGTGTGGCCCAGGAGACGAAGTGTCACCTTTGGGAAGCGTGTACAGTGGTGATGTTGCTGGGTCGTGCCACATGTACCAGTCGTCGCCCACCTGCATGCCCGGCCAATCGCCGTGCCACACACACCAAGCCTGATTCAGTATTCCACCAAGGCTCTGCGAAAGGACTTGGAGCAACGCTTCGCAGGGCACAAAGTATTGCGAGCCCGCGCTGTTGAGAGTCACATTGATGAGGTTAAACCAAACGTGAGTTGCGTCAGATTCTATTGCATAGTCGATTGCCTCATCACATTTCGTGTTCCAGCCCGTTGTCGGGTTTGTTGGCCAGCCAAGGTCGGCGAGCGCTGCGTTCAAGTACCACGCGGAGTAGTTGCCAAACAGGGGTTTCCAAAGCATCCAGCTTGGGCCTGTTCCGGCGTCGGTTACGAGCAGTCTCTCAAACGTGTACTCAACGTCCGCTGGTGTCAAAAGCCCACCTTCACCTGGAATGCTCCCATCGTAATACTGGAAGTGCACGCCTGTCCGTATCGTGAAAGTGAGCCTGCTTACCCAGTGCAGACCTTCAGGACTCATCTCGTCGATTGTCTGGAATGACCACGACGTGGCAAGCCTCGGAATATATGTGGTCATGTCTGTTCGGTTGAACGTGAGCAACGTGTCATAAACGTTCATGAGCAACTCGCCGCTGGCAGTGTCATAAGCCCATGCAGGGTCAATGTCCATTGGCTCTCCAATTCTGTCAGCGATCAACGCCGTGAGATTGAGCCCGGCAACTTGTACAACACGAAAAGCAGCTGTCGGAAGCGTTAGAAGCACAATAAGCAGCAATACACTCAGACTGAGTATCTTCATAAGTTCCTCTCCCCTACTCGTATAGTGGGTTGAATCGGCAAATATCATTTGTGGAAAGATCCTCTATGCAGAACTAGCCTATAGAAGAAAGTCCTACTGCATGACAGAACAGAAAAAGAGGGGTTGTGCGGGTGACTTCTCCCATGCTGTACTAAAGTGTAGATAACAGGGTACTTTCTAACAATTAAGGGACACATTTTCATTTCCTCTTTCTGTATATGTGGACACCATTCAGAGTATCCCATTTCTGCCATCCGCTTTCTGCCAGCTTTCTTGCTTCCTCAACTGTTCCAGCAGTGGCCGAGTAGAAGTCATCATTCTCGGAGTCTATCAAGTGCATATAGATTTCCGTAGTATTGACGCTTTTATGCCTAAGCCTTTCTTTAACGTGAAGTATGTCTTTTGTTCTGTGGTATTCCATTGTTGCGAACCAGTGTCTATAGGTGTGAAAGTGAATCCCTAGTAGTCTTGGATTCTACATCTTGTTCGCAATTCTAGCTCTGAACCTTCTGAAACCTTTACAGAAGCCCAATAGACTACCATTGAAAACTTTCGGATTTCTTTGGCAGCGCGTTAAGCATACCTATTAGGCCCAGACTCACTCGAAAGTTTCTAGGTGTTCCATGCTTCTTAGTCTTGTTCAGGGTTATCATGCTTCTTTCAATGTCTATGTCAATCCATTTGAGTTGCCAGGCCTCATTTGCGCGGATTCCAGTTTCTTTAAGAAGCTTTAGGTATGTGGCTAGTTTCTTGTGAGCTGCATTGACTAGGCAGTCTAGTTCTTTCTCACTGGGCAAGAATGGAACTTTACGTTCACGTTTGTACTTGGCTTTTTCCATTAAACAATGCGAACTGCACTTAGCCGCACTAAACCATTTGTTACAAAGCATGTTCCTTTCAACATTGCTTCAAGTAGTCTCTACTTTCGAATTGTTACAAAAACCGTCGTAAGGAAAATTCTTTGGAACAGATTGACACCATCAGAATCGCGCACGTATGCTTTGGTTTCAGAACTGTTCAGATATTTCATTACGCCTAAGTAATACGTCTGAGAATCAATCCAAGAGCCATAGAAAACCGCTATAACGACCACCACGATTATTGATGCGCATATAAGAATTTTGATTAGCTTTCTCGAGAGCTTAGGACGATGCATCTCAACTGAGCGTTTGGTTATGGTTTAATATAAGCTTTGATGTCAGCGGATGTTAATGGTCAGCCGAAAAAGAAAAAGTGGGGAGCGAGTTTTTGGTGCGCCTTTATCTCTCAACGTTAGCAAGCTTGTAGGAAGTGGTCGATGGCTACGGAAATGTCTATCATGTCTATCGAACCGTCTGGTTGCAGTAGCGGATAGAGGTCTAGGTCAGGGTTCCATAGTGGATGTTCAGGATATGTTAGGAAAGCATCTATGAGAGCGTTGATGTCTTGCATGTCCACTGTCCCGTCGCCGTTTGTGTCCCCCAGAATTCTCACTTTGACCTTCGTTGGGCTGTCCAGCATATTGTTTGTCGTGTCACTGTCAAACGCGATGGTCGCTATGGCTGTGATCGTATAGTTATGACAATGTGCAACGTCTGTGGTATCCCATGAGAACGTCAATGTCGTGGTGTTACCTGAATCGGTGCTCACTGTCTGGCTTCCAATCTTCTGGTTTGCCGTGATGTTATAATACAGGTCCACGTCCACAGATTCAGTGAAGTTCCCAAGGTTGGCTATGGTGACGTTTATGTCGACAGATTGTCCCTCATAAATCCAGCTACGATACGGAGTGACATCAACCACCGCCACGTCATGCCGCAACACCTGCACCGTTTTTGAAGTGGTATTTGTTAGATGATCAGAGTCTTCAACGGTCAATGCAACGTTGTAGGTTCCATGCGAAGTATAAACGTGCTTTATAGTATTCTGCGTCGTTGACGTAATGTTGCCGTCGCCGAAATTCCATGTGTAGTTGATGAGGGTTCCGCCGTCTGGAGTTGAACTGCTAGCGTCGAAGGTTGTCGTGTAGTTTTCTATGGCAGGCACGGGCGAATGCGTGAAGGCAGCGACTGGAGGTTTGACGATTTTCACTGTGCCGTCTATATTCTCATTGTTCAGTGTCTCTGTTTCACCTAGAACGATGGTGGCGTTTGCCTTGATCGTGTGGGTGCCTAATGGAACCCCTGCGGTATTCCACGAGAACGTTAAGGTTTTGTTTTGGTCAATGAGTAACATCGTAACAGGTTGGCTTCCTATTACAGAGTTACCATCATAGTACGCGGTCACAGTGAAGTTTTCGTAGGCTCCTGCTCCGGCGTTCTTAACTGTGACGTTTATGCTGACTGTTCCTCCAGTCAATATCGTTGTTGGGGTTGGAGTGACGTCAGT
>Ga0315285_10005991_pt1 | contig 12508 bp, 12 predicted proteins | sample YL17G09_36_MG_FD_203698 | JGI IMG/M metagenome (GOLD analysis project Ga0315285, IMG submission 203698) | Sediment microbial communities from Yellowstone Lake, YNP, Wyoming, USA - YL17G09_36 | ecosystem: Environmental > Aquatic > Freshwater > Lake > Sediment | place: USA: Wyoming | collected... | reverse complement strand
ACACAGAAGCAATGTCGAGAAGCAGTTTGCCATACCCGTTGCTGAATGGTCCAAGAGAACTGGAAAGAAAATGAATGAGCCGGCATGATTGCCGCTTCGCAAGTTTGAGCGTTGGAACATCGGCCACCAACAGGATCGAATAGATGCGCTGCTGCATTCTCCCCAGAAGAGGCTAGGTTGCACTAATCGAAAGATCTATGCTTGAGTCCCTGCAGTCTTTTTCCTCTCTTCTTCCTGCAACACTCTTCTCAGCACCTTGCCTACAAGAGTCATTGGAAGCTCTGTCCGAAATTCCACTTCTCTAACGGCTTTGTAAGGTGCGACTTTGCTGTTGACGAATTCCTTGATCTCTTGCTCTGTTGCTGTCTTTCCTTCTTTCAGTACAACGAAGGCTTTCGGAATTTCACCTGCCACAGTGTCCAGTTTTCCTATGACTGCGCACATCTTGACTGACGGATGCTCGTACAGCACGTCTTCAATCTCTCTTGGATAGACGCTGTAGCCTTTGTACTTGATCAGGTCTTTTTTGCGGTCGGTTATGTAGAAGTATCCGTCAGCGTCCATTTTTCCAATGTCGCCGGTGTAGAGCCATCCGTTTCGAAGGACTAGGGCAGACTCTTCAGGCATTTTCCAGTATCCTTTCATGACTTGCGGTCCCTTGACGACAAGTTCTCCGTCCTGGTCCACGCCCAAGTCGTTTTGTCCAGATTCCATGTCAACGATCTTGGCGTCAGTGTCGGGCCAAGGAAGACCGATGCTTCCCACCTTGACCGTTTTCATGGTCGCGTCCAACGGGTTGCAGTGTGTCACTGGTGACGATTCTGTAAGTCCGTATCCTTCAACCAGGACACCCCCAGTCAACTCCATCCATTTCTTCTGAACCTCAGGCGGAAGAGGTGCAGAGCCCGAGATGCAGAAACGAACTGATGAAACATCGTGTTTTTTGATTTCAGGACTGTTGATGAGCATCGCATACATTGTTGGTGCCCCACAGAAAACGGTTACGAGATGGTTCTGAATGGCCCTGAGAGTACTCACGAGATCAAACCGGGGCAGCATAACCATTTTTCCAGCCAAATAGATGGGTGCGTTCATGCCTGTCGTCATGCCGTATATGTGGAACAGCGGCAACACTGTCAGAAAGGTTTCTTCAGATGTTTTTCCCCTGAGCCATTCAGCGCACGCAACAGCGTTGGAAACCAAGTTCATATGGGTTAACATGGCTCCTCTTGAGATGCCCGTCGTACCGCCCGTGTATTGTAGAGCAGCCAAATCTTCCCGCGGGTTGATTTCTACGTGTGGCGGTTTTGCCTCATGTTGTTTGAGTAGCTGCTTGAAGAAATAGAGATTTGACCTGCGACTGACCTTTTGTGAAGGGATCTTCCTCAGGAGTGTGCCGAGAAAAGCTGTACCGCTCGGCATGTAGTCTTTCAGTCTTGTAACGATTATCCTTTTTATTCTGGTTTTATCTAGAACGTTCGCCAGCACTGGATAGAGCAAGTCGAGAACGACCACTGTTTCAGCTTCAGAATCTCTCAGTTGATGCTCTACTTCGCGTTCTTTGTACAGTGGACTTATGGCGGTCTCGATGGCCCCGATCTTTAATGTTCCATAGTATGATATTACGAATTGCGGTATGTTCGGAAGAAAAAGAGCGACCTTGTCACCTTTTCTTACGCCCAAGCCGTCAAGTGCGGCTCCAAATCTGTCTGAAGCCTCGTCCAGCTCTTTGTAGGTCATCTCTTTGTGGAAGTACACGGTGGCAGTGTGATGAGGGTAGGTTTGAGCAGTTCTTCTAAGAAGATCAGACAGTGGAACTTCAGGGTAGTCAATACGTTGCCTGACTCCTTCCGGCCAGAACTTGAACCATGGTTTTTCAGGAGCCTTGGCCGGTTCTTCGATTCTTTTCTTTCTAGCTGGCATAGGTAGCCCTTGTTTACAGATTATAAGCTCCACCGCAAATAATACTTTCCACGGATGGTTCAGAAGTGAGGACCGAGATGACATATGTGCAATGTGAAGGCTCCACTTTGTACTGTGAAATACACATTCCCGACACAGTTCCGGCACCGGCTGTCTTGATATGTCACGGTCTCAACTCTCAAGGATTTCATGTTCTGAAGGCCTACGGACAACTTGCCAGGTCTGTCTGCAGAAAAGGGTTTGTGGTCGTATTGTTTGACTTCCGGGGTGTTGGAAAAAGCGCCGGGACGTTTGATTACGGAATTGGCGAGCAGAAAGATGTGCGATGCATGTTGAACTATGTGGCATCGCGACCAGAGGTTTTGTCGGACAGGATCTTTGTTGTTGGGCACAGTTTGGGAGGGGCTGTTTCCCTTTATGCCCTTCGGAATGAGAATGGAGTTAAGGGGCTTGTTTTGTGGTCTACACCCAAGAATCATGACTACAATGTAAGGAAATTCATCGCTCGCACCAGAGGAAAACGTGGCCTGTATTCATTCTTGATTGTTTCGCGCATTGACAAGCTGATTGACGTATCGAGATTCTACAGGCTTGAGGTGTATGGTATAAGCTTGCGACCGAGAGACGTGCGAGAAAGATTGATGAGCCTTGACGAGCGTGAGGCGATTTCGAAGCTCAATGATTTGCCTGTTCTTGTCGTGGTGGGTAGTGAAGACGACATAGTCGGCGCGGATGAGGCATGGGAGGTTTTCAGCTCGGCAAACGAGCCGAAGAGTTTCGTCACGATAGCTGGGGCTGATCACACTTTCAGGGGGAAAGAAGACGAGTTGGTTTCTTTGACGGTTGACTGGATAGAAAGGCGGGAACGAATGGTTATCGGGGTGTGACTGGCGTAAATTCGTAGGTCAGGCTGCCTTCAGGTGTGACTTTTGCGTTGAGGTTGACTTTCATGCCGACCTTGATTTCTGACAGTTTGAAGCCTGTTACCCATGCGAGTACTTTTACTCCTTCTTCGAGTTTTCCGATGGCTACGGTGTAGGGCTTGTTTTGGAGGAAGGTGGTAGGTCTGATTACAACATGCGTGAAAGTCTGGATTTCGGCTTCTTTGCTGAGCTCGACCCATTCGACCTGTGCTGTCAGGCATGCGGGGCAATCGGCATTCGGGGGGAAGTACAGTTTTCCGCAGCTTGTGCATCTTGTTGCGTAGACTTTGCCTTCTTTCAGCCCTTCCCAGAACTTCAGAGTCTTGCTTATCGGGATTTCCTGTACGATTCTTAATTCCCTGGATTTGATTGATGGCATGGATGACATTTCATCACCTCTTCAGGACTGTGACGTAGCAGTAGTGTCCTGTTCCACCTACGTTATGCGCGAGTCCGACATAGTTTTTCAGCGGGACCTGCCTGCCTCTTTCGGTTGCTTCTCCTCTTAGCTGCTTGGTCAGTTCGTAGATCATCGAACAGCCCGTCGTGCCTATGGGGTGTCCTTTCGCTTTGAGCCCTCCATCCATGTTAACTGGGATTTTTCCGCCTATCTCGGTCTGTCCGTCCCGCAGCAGTTTTGCTCCGTCTCCCTTTTTGCAGAGTCCGATGTCTTCGTACGCCATGATCTCTGCTATCGTGAAGCAGTCGTGCACTTCAGCGAGGTCAAGCTGGTCGGGCGTGATGTGAGCCGTTTTGTAGGCCCTTTGAGAAGCCAGTATGCTTGCTTCGAGTCCGACGAAGTCTGGTCTTTTACTTAGATTGGCTGTGCCTGAAGAGTAGCCGATCCCGGCGACCCAGATGGGGGTCTCAACCTTCAGTTCCTTTACCTTCTCTTCTGAGGCGAGAATGATGGAGGATGAACCGTCTGTTAATGGGCAGCAGTCGTACAGCTTGAGGGGTGAAGCAATCACCATGGATGAAAGGACATCGTCGACAGTGACCTTATTGTGAAGGTGAGCGATCGGGTTCATCACAGCGTACTTGTGGTTTTTCACGGCGACGAGTGCCAGATCCTCTTCAGTTGTCCCAAATCGGGCCATGTGCGCAGTTGCGTACAGTGCATAATAAGCGGGGAAAGTTATGCCGAAATTGTGGAATTCCCACAAGTAATAACCGGCCCTTCCGATCCACTCCATAGATGTTGCGTTGTCGATTTCCCTCATTTTCTCCGCGCCCAGCGCCATTGCAACATCAGCTTGCCCGCTGGCGATTGCAGAATAGGCTGTGAAGAAAGCTGCGCTGCCGCTTGCGCATGCAGCTTCACATCGGACCAGCCCTGCGCCTGTCATTCCGCAGTATTCCGAAACGACTACTGCTGGAAGAAGTTCTTCGTACCAAGCCCCGGCTCCGACCGAGCCAAGGGCGACATATTCGATGTCCTTCGCGGCTAGGCCAGCATCTTGAAGAGACGGCTTGACGGCTTCAAAGGCAAGTTCCGAAATCGTTACATCGTTTCTGACTCCGAACTTCGAGTTGCCGACTCCTATGACCGCTACTTTTCTCACATCGAGCACGCCCATTCATGTTTTGCTTATGTGCAATAAAGGGAAAGGACGTTGAGGCTATTTGCCTTTGAACTCGGCCTTTCTCCTCGACATCAGCGCCTCTACGCCTTCTTTGAGGTCTTCGGTGGAAAACGCGAGTCCCATGAGTGCTGCCTCGAGTCTCAGTCCGACTTCAAGCGGGACCTGTGTTCCGTAGTTGGCGGCGTATTTCGCGTATTTCATGGCTATTGGGGGTCCTTCTGAGAGCTTCTTGGCGAGTTCTCCGACTTCTTGTCGCAGCTGGTCGTAGTGGACCACCTTGTGCAGGAGCCCGATTCTTAGAGCTTCGTCTGCCTTGATTCTGTTTCCGAGCATTAGCAGTTCCTTGGCTCTTCCCAGTCCTATCATTCTGACGAGTCTCTGGGTTCCGCCCCATCCGGGTATCAGACCCAGAGTTATTTCTGGGCTTCCGAGTTCTGCGTGTTCAGCGGCTACTCTGAAGTCGCATGCTAGGGCTAGTTCTAGGCCGCCGCCGAGTGCGAAACCGTTTATCGCCGCGATGACCGGTTTGGTCATCTCTTCTACTTTGCCGAAGGTTTTCTGGCCGGCTCTTGAGAATTCTTCTGCCTTCACTGGGGTCGCTTTGGGGAACATAGTCACGTCAGCGCCCGCGCTGAATGCCCTGTCTCCTTCGCCGGTGATGACGACGCATTTGACGCTGGGATCCCTGTCGGCCGTTTCCAGCATATCGGCGAGTTCTTCCAGCAGAACGTCGTTGAACGTGTTCAGTCTTTGGGGTCGGTTGAGTATTATCCACAACGCGGTTGGGTCTCTCTCGACCTTGATGGTTTCATACGCTTTACTCAGGGATATCACCTGGTACAGAGTTGCTTCTGTGTGCATATATGACTTTTTTTCAGGGTGAGTTTCTAGTATTTGCTGAGGAGGTACTTGAGCACTTGGAGCTTTTGTATTTCGGAGGTTCCTTCGTAGATTTCGGTTATTTTTGCGTCGCGGTGGTATTTTTCAACTCGGTATTCACCGAAGTATCCGTAGCCTCCCAGGGTTTGGATTGCCGCGTTGGTGGCTTCCATCGCGACGTGTGATGCGTAGTACTTGGCCATCGCTGTTGCCATTGGATCCATTTTTCCGTCGTCAACCAGTTGAGCTGCCTTGTAGGTGAGCAGTCTTGCAGCTTCGATTTTTGTGGCCATTTCGGCCAGTGTTACGCCGATTGCTTCGTGCTGCAGTATTGGAGCTCCGAAGGCTTGTCTCTGTTTGGCGTATTTGAAGGCTATTTCCCAGGCTCCTTGGGCCATTCCGACGGCTTGGGCTGCGACTCCTACTCTTGTCTTGTCGAAGAACTCCATTGAGTAGTAGAAGCCCTTGTTGAGTTCCCCGACGATGTTCCAGTCTGTGACTTTGACGTTGTCGAGGTTGAGTTCACCTGTGGGGGAGGCTCTTATTCCCATTTTATTGTGCAGTTTTGTGGCTTCGAAGCCTGCAGTTCCTTTTTCGACGACGAACAGTGTTTCGCCTCGGTGGGTAGGCCTAATTTTCGTGTCCGTTTGTGCGAGAACGACGACGAAGTCGGCCAAGGTGGCGTTTGTAATGAAAGTTTTCTGGCCGTTTATCCACCATTCGTTTCCGTACTTTGTTGCGGTGGTCTCCATCTTGGTTATTTCGCTTCCGCTGACGTTTGGCTCCGTGAACGCCGCTGCGGACATGTAGTCGCCTCTGCAGATTGGGGGCAGGTACTTTTCTTTCTGTTCTTTGGTTCCGTGTGTTAGGATGAATTCGCTTCCGAAGTTGCCGCTTGAAATTGCCACGCCGAGTGATGAGTCGCCTCGGCACATCTCTTCCACGGCTAAGCACGTTTCGAGCAGGCCGCATCCTTGGCCGCCGTATTCTTCGGGAAAGGCCATGCTTGTAAAGCCGAGCTTCGCAGCTGCCTTGTACAACTCTAGCGGGTACTCTTCTTTTTTGTCGAGGTCCATGGCCAGTTCGAGTTTGAACTCTTTTTGGCAAAACTCTCTCACAGCATTTTTGATGTGCTGTTGTTCTTCTGTCAGGTCGAATTTCATTTGTAGAATCCCCGTCCAGCTTTCTTTCCAGTCCAGCCCTTGCTCACATATTCTTCGAGCAGTGGGCAGGGTTTGTACATTTCCATATTGTACTTGCTATGTAGCTCTTTGAGCTTGCTGATTATGACGTCCAGTCCTGTTCGGTCTGCGTGTTCGCATGGGCCTTGGGGCCAGTATGTTCCAAGCTTCATCCCTGTGTCGATGTCTTCGGGATTTGCTGCGTCATCGCTGATTAGCCAAGCGGCTTCGTTTACGGCGACTGCCCATGACCTGTCCACGTCGTACTCGTCTAGCAGGTTGAAGGGTATTCTGGGTCGGCCTTTTGTCCAGTCGTAGAAGCCTACGCCTGTTTTCTGTCCATACTTGTGGTCTTTCATGAGGGGGCCGATTACTTCAGAGCATGGTTTGAACCGTTCGCCGTAGGCCTCGTACAGTATTTTTCCAACTTCATAGGCTATGTCGAGTCCGACGAAGTCGGCGAGTTCGAACCATCCCATTGGGAATCCGCCATTGTACTTGACGGAGGAGTCGATGCCTTGCATGGTGGCTTCTTTTCGTTGGTAGGCCCAGAAGGCTTCGTTGAACGCTACGCCTAGTATGCGGTTTACTATGAAGCCGCGCACGTCTTTTCTCACTATGATGGGTGTTTTTCCGAGTTTCTTGGCGAGTTCTACAACGGTGGTGATGGTATCCTGGCTTGTGTTGTCTCCCTTGATAACTTCGACAAGCGCCATCATCTGGGGCGGGTTGAAGAAGTGCATTCCAACTACCTTGTCTTGGCGTTTGGTTGCCTTTCCCATCTCCGTAATGCTCAGAGTTGAAGTGTTAGAGGCTAGTATCGCGTGCGGGGGAGTAACTTGGTCGAGTTTGGCGAACACGGTTCTTTTCAGCTGCATGTTCTCAGGAGAAGCCTCAATCGCAAAGTCAACGTCCTTGCCAGCCTGCTCATAACTCGTCGTCGTCGCCACCCGCGCTAACGCCGTATCAGCGTCTTCCTGCCTTATGCGCCTCTTTTCCACAAACTTGCCCAAGCTCCACGCTATTTTCTCCTTGGCCTTCTGGAGAATTTGGTCATTTATGTCTACCATCGTGATCTCGTATCCGTTCATCGCCAGAAGCTCGGTAATTCCGTGGCCCATCGCGCCAGAGCCGATCACCGCCGCCTTCTCTATTTTCTCAGCCGTCAAAATTCTTCCGCCCATAACATGTGTTAGTGTGAATGGAAAACCGTAATAAAACTTGTGAATCCGCGTTCTTAGACCCAGAGGAGAAGAAGAAAGAAGCGGCGAGTTCTTTTCCTGTTGCTCCTACTCTTCCCTGAATCCAGCAAACATCCTGCCCTATAAGCACCGTCGTAATTGGTTTGGATAAAACTCTAACTCACTTCAGCAACGGTCTGACTGTCTTCAGAAACAAGGTCAGAATTGTGCATTGCTGGTTTTCCGTCGAGTTTTAGGCCACTTGCAATTTCCTTTCTGAGAAAGAAATATCGAGTTTCTCTTGTAGCCATTTCTTGACTGTCTCTTCGGCATGCTTCCCTCTCTCAAAACTTGAACTCGTCTTCTGCAGCCGAGCTACAGTTAGTTGAGAAGAGCAGATATATTTTCCTCTGAATTCTTTCTGCTTTGACGACCAGCAAAAGTCAATGCTCCCTTGCCCTAGCAACTCGATAGATTGAGAACAGTACAGTTTCTTCAATCATAGTGTGCGATGGTTGACTCTGTCGTTGGTTGGTTAGATAAAACTTTACCTTCAAGTAATCAATAGGCATGTTTTGGCGCCTATAAATGTAAAAAGTGGAGATATCTCCCGCAAACCCGACTATTAATCGGAAACAGTTATCTTCTTATAGTTGAAACGACTATTCTGTGTGGGATAAAAAATGGATGCCCAAGAGTTCCTCACGTATATTGCTGAGAGCAAGGCGAAAAACACGGCCAAGTCTTATCGAAATGGACTGAGACACTTTGCAGAGTGGCATAAGAAAAGCTACTCTGTAGAAATGCTTAAAGAAATTCTCCAAGAGAGGAAGAATTCTTTTGAGAGTGAGAATCCCCAGGAGAAACGGATATTTGAGAGGCTCGTTGAGAAATGGCACAGAGACCAAGTGAACCGTGGTGACAGCGTGAACACTGCTAGAAACCGGTACGTGGCCATAGCTCAATTTTTCAAGTTCTTTGACTTGGACCTGAACGCAGCCTTCATTCCGAGCGAAGTGAAGAAAACCAAGATTTCTGAAGATGATTATCCACTAAGAATTGAAGATGTCCGGGCAATGTATCAGACCGCCGACCTACGTGGCAGAGCAATTTTATTGATGGCTAAGGACCTTGGACTGAGGCTGAACGATTTTCGATGGCTCACAGTCAAACAGCTGCCTAACTTGGACGCCGAACCACCAATTCCTTTCAACGTTGAAACGGGCAAAGAACACGTTCAGACGAAGGGCTTCCTGTCGGCGGAAACGGTTCAAGTGCTCAAAGCGTACAAGGAAACCCTGAAAGAAAGACAGTGCTCCTATTGTCGTGGACGAGGCTGCGAAAAATGCAGCGGAACTGGGAAGAGGCCGGAATCTCCGTTTCTCTGGCCTTCAAATGGAACTCATCCGCTTGACGAGGACAGCTTCGGATTATGGCTGAAGAATCTAGCTAAAAAAGCCGGAGTCAAAACTGGCAACCAACGATTGAGTTTTCACTGTTTCAGGCGTCTGGTCATGAGAGCTGCCATTGAAACTGGCGTGGGGTTGACGGCTGCCAAGTTGATGGTTGGAAAAGCCGTTGCCAGAAGCGACGAAACGTACATTGCTAAAGCCAAATTGGATGAGGCTTTTAAGAAGCTGAGCAAATACCTCAACGTAACCGGTGCAGAAGAAGACAAGAAGCCGCTACAAGAAATGGTCGTGCAGCAGGAAAAAGAGATCAGCAGTCTCCGGGAGCGAATGGACGTCGTGATCAATCAAATCAGACAATACGAGGGAACGCTTGACATTGTGGCCAGAGAGTTTCTGACATTGCTGGTGGTTGTGGGAGAAAAGGTTGGCGACAAGGCTCTGCTCCAAATGGTCGAAGACACGAAACAGCGGCTTGAAAAGAAAACAGCAACATCAGACACAAGCAGACTGGACGAAAAAGCCTCGCCCTAACAATGCTGAAATGCCTACTCATCCATTAACAAATATCCTTTTCTAGGCAGATCAAAGCGGCTCTTTCATCAAGCATCTCTGTGTTGAACGTGAGAGGAACTGAGGCTATGATTTGAACATCATTGAGGCAGCGGTGCAATTCGTTGAGCAACCTAGGGTTCATGGAGAGCATATCAATTGCCAGGCATGAGCCTTCTGTGCGTTTGAGCGTCACTACGCCTTCTTTCACCGCTCCATTTTCACCATGAATGCCAGCTGCGCCTAGAATCGCCTTCAACAACCAGGACCCGCCACAAATTATGTTCAACGAGTTTTTCAGGAAACTGAATCTGACGTTCTTGAAAGTCAAGGACTCGATCTCGAAAGGAAACTGGTGTGCACACCCCATTTCCGACAGTAACTGCTGAACTCTTCCACTCATCTCAGTCTCTCCGCAACAAGAAATCAGCCTCGACCCAAATATTCATTGTCCCGGAATCAAAATTCAGGATGGAGTTGATAGTCCCATAATTCCTTGTTTTCTCGCAGCAGTTCTGAGACATTAACCAGACGTCCTTTTGTGAAAAGGAGCTGTTTTCTAGTGCCATTGATGGCACTAGTTTTGAGTCGCTTTTGCCGAATTGTAGCCCGTCAGAAGGCATTTAAGCTCAGCGTGTTTCTTGTGGGTTATGCTTGAAGCGAGTGAAAGAATAGATGAAGAGGAAGAGGGAGACGAATGCTTTGAAGATGATGAGGAAGAGTGGGGCATGAGCGGTTAGCCCTGCCCTGGCAACGCAGAAATGCCTAGTCATCCATTAACAAATGCATTCCAGTGACATCTGTCCATTTAATTACCCAAAGTTCTTATCTTGAGAGATCCAAGCACTCTGCGGGAGTTATTTTGAGGAACCAGTTTACGACGCTGAGGATGATCTGGAAGAATAACTCGCGTGCTTTCTGTAACATTATAGATTTTTAAGCACTTTGTGCATATGTTGAAAGAATGGCAAAGTGTAACAGGTGCCTTTGCATGCGCTAAGAGGGAAGGTGATTGTCGATGTTTCCTGCTTGTTCACGCGTGAAGTTGTCATGTGCATTTTTTGCCGAAGTTCTTGGTGATCCAGGCTATGTCGAACAGGTTGATTTTCTCGTTGTTGTCGATGTCCAGGTATGGACCCCACGGTAACCATCTTCGATCTCCTGGCGATTGGCCGAAGGCTCTTGCTGCCAATCCAACGTCAGACATGTCCACCTGGCCGTCGTCATTAACGTCTCCCACAAGCCTGATCGGTGGTCCAGGCTGGAGTGACGACATTATCGTGTTTGGACTCGCAGCAACTGCTGCAGTCGTTATTGGTGTCGGAGCCTACCATTCGAAGAAGAAAACAAAGATTCCTCCGCCTCCATAACTTATGCGTGGCATGCGCTCATTGGCAATGTTTCACCCTGAAAGGCAAGAGGGGTAAACAGGCACAAACTTCAAGACTTTGATAGAAAGGATAAAAGAAAAACCGGGAAGATAAACTAGAACGCGCCTAGAATCACTTCTTCTTCTTCTCGTCTACCTTCTTTGTTTCGACAGGCTTCTTTTTACCCATTTAAGATCGCACATTCCCCTTTAATGCTGACAGTATTAAAGACTTGTTCTTGTCGGTTTTTTATTGTAGCACGCTAGTCGTGATGGACACGGTTTTTCTAGTCTTTCGTAAATTCAGCTTCTCTGAATCTCAATAAAGCCAACTCGACTAGGTGACTGCGATTACGATACTTCTGGCTGGACACTTGCTTGTCAATCCACGCGACAAGGTCCTTGTCGACTGTGACGCTGACACTCTGCTTCATACCTTCCATTTACTAGAACTGGCAAAAATGCTTTTACACGTGTAGGCGAAGAGGCTAGGGTAACCCGCCGCCCAGCCTGAGGGTTGGGAAGCCTTCCCTTTACTCCATGCAATCGTGTAAGTGGAAGGCGCGTTCAAGGCGAGAGCGAAAAGGTTGCTCCGCAACTAAGAGAAGTCTTCCCGGAAGAGAAGCTGCTCAAGCACATCATAGGGCTCGGGTTCAGTCGGGAAGAGGCTCAGAAGCTGATAGACCATTTCAAGCAGAAGGAAATCATTTCAAAGGATGATGTTGGAAACTGGTATTTTGTGAGGTGACAGAGGTGAACCCTAAACGGAACAGAACGGAAGAAGCATTGGGCCATGTGCCACCCCATACTAAAGAATCTGTAGAGGAAGCGGCGCAGCGACAAGGGTTGATTCAATGCCAAAAATGTAAGACAAACGGCACACCTATGTTTTTCACAAATGACGTTGACTTAGCGGCGCATAGGAGAGCGTGGCATGCGTAACTTGCGTAACTTCTGTAACCAAAGAGCTGAGAGAGGTTAAAGGCTGATGATTGACTCTCAAAGAGGTCCCAAAATGAAAACTTGGGGGCTTGACTGCAACGGACCCGACAAACATTCCTGCGTCGGCTGTTCACACTACCAAAACGAAATCTGTGGAGAGATGAATCCTGATGTGTGAAGTAATATCAATAGACGTTGACAGAGCTTCTAATTCCCTGGCCTGCCACCTAAACAGTTCAGACGCGTAAACAGTCAAGGAGTACCGGAAGACTTCCGGTTCTCCGCTTTCTCTTCTGACGCCTCAAAAATTCAACCTTCCCTCAGCTTCAATCCGTAGCTTGTTGCTGAAACCTACAAAGTTTCTGACAATGCTAGTGGTTGTGTAGGGAAAAGGTAGGCGACAAGGCTCTGCGCAGGTGCAACTGGGCAAAGAGGGCAGGGAGTATTTCCAAAAGAAAGACAGCTTCACAAAGAGCAAGAGCCCGTAGAGACGATGAATAAGGAGGGTCTTCTTCAGTATCTGGGTCCTAATTGTCAGCTCCTTGGCAGCGAGTTTCAAGCGG
>Ga0315285_10005990_pt1 | contig 12509 bp, 24 predicted proteins | sample YL17G09_36_MG_FD_203698 | JGI IMG/M metagenome (GOLD analysis project Ga0315285, IMG submission 203698) | Sediment microbial communities from Yellowstone Lake, YNP, Wyoming, USA - YL17G09_36 | ecosystem: Environmental > Aquatic > Freshwater > Lake > Sediment | place: USA: Wyoming | collected... | reverse complement strand
TCATGGCATCTCCTTTACACCGACCCAAATGGCTTCGTCTTTTCGAAGATGAGTTTCTCGGTTTTTCCATACCAGGCCTCAAACTCATGCCACATCTTCTCGCAGAACTCAAGGTCATCAGGATGTAACCGAATTCCCCGCTTGCTCTGGCATCGAATGGCAATGCACCTTTCAGCGTCAACCGGAGAGGGCTGCTTCTTGGTCTTCACTTATAGCCTCTCGGCTTCTGGCTCATCTCGTGGGCCCAATCTACACTCTCGTCCTTCTGTTCTTTAGGCACTGTGGGCAGGTTGGCGTCCTTGAGCAGGTTGTTCATCATGGCCTTGCGGAAGCCATCGCGCGCGAGGCGAGGGTCAAGCTTGCGCATGGCGTTCCAGCGGTCGTTCATCTCACCGATGACGGCCAGCAAGCCACGGTCGAACTTGACATTGCGCACCGCGCATTCTTTCTGGATGTCGAGAGCCATCTGGATGTAGACATCGCTGACGGCTTTGTCAAAACCTTCGCTGCTCTCAATGTCCTTGAGCTTCTGAAAATACTCTTTGGCTTTCATTCTATGGTCTCCTTTTTAAATTTGATTTTGGCGACGATGATAGAGAAAATCCTCTTCGCGCCAAGCGCCAATCCATGCTGCCGAGCTGTCCTTCCGTAACAACGGACGCCAGCGGCGCTTCAGCTGGCCAACCTCAGTGGCATTGTCACCACATATATTGGTCCAGATGTCAAAGTAGATAAAATCAAAGCGCCGCGCTCGGCTGATAGCTGCCTTGTCGAATATGTCACCCTGAATGACTGTGACCTTTGGTCCGAGCGGAAGATGCGGCACGACAAGGTCAATGACATCTTGTTCTCTTTCGACAACTGTGATACTGGTGACCTCTGACTTGTCCTGTATTTGGAGAATGAATATGCCCAGCCCAAGTCCACCAACTAGGCAATCTCCATTGGCCAGCTTCACCTCCCGAGCTTGTGTGCGTAACTCCATTGGGGTGTCTGACATCACCGTCTCATAGCCCTTCCACACAAGCCGCGCATAGGCTCCTGGTTTAAGGTCATAGACCTCATTGTAACCACCTATGTGCATCATACCGCGCATCTTGGCGAACTCGACCTCAGCCTCGGTCATGGTGAAATGCTGAATGGCCCAATTGCCACTGGTAGCCATCGGAATAAATTTCTGCATAGCGCCGACATAGGAGTCCTTCATTCGATGGTCTCCTTTTTAAATTCGATTCCGATGGACCCAAGGTCAGTCAAGCCGTTGAGCCGGATGCGATGTGTCTTATCGCAATTGTATTTGTCACGCTGGGACTCAGCCCACTTATAGGCTCTGGCGCTGGTGTAGAAAAGCCGCGACTCGATAGCTCTGGTGGTGTCTGTCCTCATGGAGCCGCCCAGCCGCGAGTGGTCCCAGATGATAACGCGAATGACCTCAGAGGGATTGGGCATTGAGCTCCTCCAACTCGCTCTCCCAGACCAGTTCGCCCAGGCCGTTGACCTTGCCATAATAGACTGCACCAGTGGTATTAATGCCCTCAATCATCGCGCCGCTGGTGAATGCGAACTGCAGTGCAGCCGGATTGCCATTCATCTGATGCCACGGCTTGCCGAACACAACAGTGTCGCGGTCTTCGATGCGGATTTCCGGCGTGGGCGTGCCATACTTCCCTTCGAAGTATTTGCCTCGCCCAATGTCCTTGATGCGATAGGTGTTGCCTGGGAAAATGATAATCACTTGGCCTCCTTCTTGGCACGCCGATATTTGCTATGACGTTGTCGCTTTCTGCAGGTGCGTTTGGAGCCTCTCACTTGGCGACCTCCTCTGGCTTCGGCTTGTGCGGCCTCAGCTTTTTCCATTCGGCCTTCGACACGAACATAGCTTCACCTGAAGCCACTCGCGCTCGGGCCTCTGCATCACTGATGCGCCGAATCTTCATCTCGCGCTCCGTGATGCCAGGTAATGTGGCGATACATTTCATTGCGCGACCTCCTTAAAAGATTAGAGATTTGAGCAATGTTCTCAGAGCCAGCATGGCTCCTGAGAACAGAACTGCCACAACGAAGTAGAATGACAACCTGTCAGCTGCGAACTCCCAGTTGACTTTTCTCATATGAATTTCTCCTTCTTGTAAACACTCAACCGCCGCGCTGAATGCTTGCGCAGGAACTTGCTGTCGTCTATAAAGTCATACACGACCAAATCAGTCATGTCCTCTTTCTTGCGCAGACCGCGACCAGTGCGTTGAATGGCGCGCACCTCAGACTTGCCGCCAGCGGCCACAATAAGAACATTGATAGATGGGATATCAACTCCCTCATCAAAGATGGTGCTGGCAATGATAATAAAATGGTCGCCGCCATCAAAGCTGGCTATTGTGTCGCCACGCTCGGACGATTTGCTTCCTCCCCAGAGAAACTTGACAGACACATTGCGCTCTTCCTGGAGCATGTGCTTCAGGATTTTGCCATGCTCAATCATGCGCACCAGTATCATCACCCTGCGGCCTGTATTGTGCGCGGCCTCAGCGATGTCGGCAATCATCTTGTTGCGATGAGCAGAGTGCACGACGCCAGCGTCATATACCTGCTGCCAGGTCGCGCCTTTGACCACCTCAGCGTTGGGAACCATGTGGATGCGTATGCCGCTCAGATGGCCTTGCTCAATCAGCGTTGAAGCTGGGAGCTGGTATATAGGCTTGCCGAACACAGCGAGCATCTTCATATTAGAGAGATTGTCGCGCCGCAGCACAGTGCCGCTCAACCCGAATCTGAAATAAGCGTTTTTCATTAGCAGCCCGATTTTATACCATGTGGCTGCACTGGTGTGGTGGCATTCGTCCAGGAACATCACCTGGAACGCATTGAGCCAATTTTCAGTAGCTTTCTGCGACACGCTCAAGTTGGCGCTCACCGACTGGACTGTGGCCACGACGATGTCGTGGTCGATGTCACAGATGCTGTCGCCCAGCATGCCGATGTCTTCGTGAAGGCGCGTTTCGAAGCGTTTCTTGGTCTGACGCAAAAGGTCTTTGGTGTGAACCAGGAACAGTGTCTTCAAGCCCAGCAGTTTGATAATAGCTGCTGCCACTTCGGTCTTGCCGGAGCCAGTAGCCATTTCCAAGCAGCCGCGCTCACTGCCGATGGCGATTGTTACGGCTTCGTCCTGGTATGGCCGCAGAGTGATGCCGCCCAGCATACCATCAATCTCGGCAGGCCACCTGTCCTCACGCACGACAGGCCGCACACGAGTGTCGGTGATTTCATACTCGGTGCCACAAGCATCCAGGAAATCAGTCACCACATACAACAGACCAGTGGGGAATCGCAGCGAAGGGATTTTGAGGAAGTGGGTCTTGCCATCCCAAAGGCCTGATTTATACTTGGCGCTGAACCAGTAACTTTCATGAGCAACAGCCATGGCCTCTTCCAGCTCAGGAGTGTATCCGTCGAGAGTTGACCAGCAGTTGCCGATGAAAATTTTCATTGCTTCCTCATATCCACAACGAAAATAAAAGGCGGGAGGCCAGGAGCGAAAGTGACAGTGAAAAGGAGGTCATTCCGATGCGGGCACATCGGCCTGAACGCTCCTGCCTCCCTTGAACCTATATTATACACTATTTCTTCTCAAACACAAAACATTTAAAACAACCACGCGGAACGAAGTGCTGCTTGCAGCTGTTTCTACAGGCTTTACACTGCTTCTCCCACACACGATGCGGCAGGCTGTCAAGATTGTCATAGGCACGCGGCCCGAAGTGCGGCCCATAGACTGTGCGCTTCTTCTTCTCTGTGCATTCAACGAGCGATTCGCTCACTGGGAGATTCTGCAGGACACCATTGGCCGATTCGTGTAGGGCACAGCAGCCGTTGCTGGTTGTCATCTCAGCCTCACAGTTGACGCGCCGCTCAGTGGTTCTGGGCCTGTCATCGGGCTGAAGGATTTTGCCAGCCATCTTCTGTCGCAACTCCTTGCGAGTGATTTCCTTCAGCTCCCACCAGCAATGATAAATTGGAGACGAGGCAGAACTGTTCTCGTCGCGCTCGCGGTGGGCATCGACATAAACATAGCCACCAGTGGCCAGCAAAGCGTTCATATATGCTTCTTGTTCAGGACGGGTGATGGCATCGAAATATATGCGCACGCGTTTAGTCTCTTCTGCTTTTTTCATAGTCAACCTGGGCTTGACGAATGTCGCAGACTTCAATCAGCGCGACATTGGCCTTGCGCAAGAAATGAATTGCTCTGTCAAGGCGCTTGTTCGCTTTGCGATAGTAGACAGCGACTAATTTTCTGTTGCTGGTCAAGTCGTGAAGCACAGCCAGCTTCCTGAAATAATCAGAGCGTTTGTCATAGAGCTTAGACAGCTGCTCGAAGATTCTGGCCTTGAGCTTCAGCCAGTAAACGAGGATGGGTGTGTTCATTTTGCCTCCTTTTCTGATTGACAGTCAATACATATCTTGTCATTACGCATGAGGTTTTCACGCACCATGCGGTGACAAGTCCCGCACCAGCACATGGGATTATAGTTGCGCATGCTCGCATAGCTTGGCTCTATGTCAGCCGCAACCGGCCTGGGAGCAGGCGGTATGACGGCTTTGCGGATGGCTTTTTCTATCCTTTTCTGGGCTCGCGCTGTGCGTAGAGCCTTTTTCGACAGGAGGGCCAGCCGTTTCCTCAGCCTCAGCCGGAAGTCTGCTCCTAGCGGCCTTTTGACCAGATAACCAAGTTTCTTATCGACATCGCTTTTATACACAGCCAGGGTCAGAAAAACTTCCTTGCCATTCAGAAGCATGACCACTGGCACTTCGCCAGCCAGCAACCATTTGCCGGCACCGCTGGGCCTGAAGCCCAGCAGCCGCGCTTCCTCAGCGACGACATCAAGCATTCTGTTGTTCGGCACTGTTGGCCTCCTGTGTCGGAATCGTCACGCACCGCGAAAGGATTGTGCGCTTGTGACCTTTATATTCCTCGTGGCGCTTCACTGTACCCTTGATGGTGTGTTTGGTCCCGACCTTCATCTGGCACTGAGTGTCGCTGCTGCCAGTGAACCACACGAGAGAATTGTTGCCCTGCTTCATGCCGATACAATAGGTGATGCCGAATTGACCATCGAACGAAGTCACCTGCACCACCTCAACATTGTCAAAGACAAGGCGCTGCTTGAGTTCGCTCACATATTCGGAAGCCTTATACTCCTCCTGTGGAGTGGTCGCGCGGTCATAGAAGGGAACCATGCTGACGGCCAGTCCGATGTGGCTGGGCTTCATAGCGCCGATGCCGACCAATGTGCGCAGATTTAAAAGGTAATCGTCGTCGCCACATTTGTCATCGGTCAGAGTATCCTCAAACCAGTGAATTATTGCAGCGGCTTTATTGCTGTCGTCCTCGGTGACCTCAATTTCTCTGTAGATGGCCGCAGGCTTGACATCGAACATTTTTGAGGACACGCGCTCTGCTGTGGCCAGGAGATTCCCGCCATCACGCGCCTTGCGCCTTGAGCACCACCCGAACTTCCGGATAATGGCAATGCTGGTGGCCAGTACATCAGCCAGGTCGACATACTCATACCAGCGCATGCCGCCGCCCTCAAACCTGTCCATGTCCTCATTGGACCAATCGTCCGTCATGGCCATGTCAAGGACATGGAAATATCTGGCCAGCTGTTCAGGACTGACGTGACCCAGAAAGTCGCGCAGACATTGACGACCCACCTGCTTGTATTCGCTGCTGGCTTCGTTGCGGAGTACGAAGGTGTCGCGCCGGTAGAGGCTCTTGTGGCAGTGGTCGCAGTTATGATAATCCGCTGACGCATAGGCCACAGGGAGCTTTTCTTCGCTCGGATTGTGGATGATAACCTTGCCTTCGCCAAACTCAATAAGGTGCTCAAGCTTGGCGATGAAAATCCAGCCGCTGAGTTTGGGTGCGTCACCATCAACCATGACATCAATCATCTTAATAAGGCGCTGGTGATTGATGCCCTGGCCTTCGTGATGAAGTTCTTCACGTCCGACCATGCGCTCGCCCATCTTAGTCCAGCGCACCTGCCCACAGCCAAGTCTGGTGGCAGTTGCTGCCAGTTTGGCCATCTTCTTCTTGAATGCTTCGAAATAGGCTTCAGGAATCGCGAAGCACTTGGTGATGAGGTCGTTGTCTGGCATGGTCAGACCTTGAGTGCCTCGGCTGCGGCGCGTTCGACGGCGCGGCGTTCGGCAGCTTCGCGCTCGGCTTTGTCATTGCGCATGGCAGCGGCTTTGAGGGTGGCGAGTATGGCCGTGAATTCCTCTTCGTTGAGCGTGCCATCAATATTGGCGATGCGATACCATTCAGCCGAGGGACCCAGAGCCGGATTCGCTTCTATATAGACGAATGAAACATCGTGGCAGAAGCGCTCACGACCCAACAGCCGCGCCGCATAGGTGTGGTCACGCCCAGCATGGTCAATGGGGATGCCCATGAAGCGCTCCTGAAGCGCAGTCAGATTGCTGCTGACACGCTTTGCGGTGATGTTGCGCTCCTGTGTCTTCTTGGCAGTGGAATCGGTGTTGTAACGAATGCGCTTGAGGATGGTTTCGATTTTGCGAGCGCGATACGTTTTGTATCCCAGGTCATACATTCTGACCTCAGCGCCTTCCATCCAGACCCTGGTCGTCACGCCGCAATACGTGACCTCAACATTGACAGTGTCGTTGCGAAAGCCACGGTCATCATTCATCCACTTTTCGCGAGTGGGTGTGATGACAAATGTGGCGCCAGGAACGATGCTGTCGCGCAGGATGGTAGCCTCGGTGATGAAGGCGTGCGCCCAACTCTTGTCCCAGCTCTCAGCTCTCTTGACCTTCATAGCGGCCCTGTGCTCGCTCTGCCAGGTCTTGGCCAGCGCTTCATACTCGGCATGCACATCGGACCAGTCAATGGCAATGCCAAGATTCTTGATAGCGTCTTCGAACTGCTGGATGTTGTAGACTCGGATGACGCGCTCGTCATGAGTCTCGCCGCCGACACCATAGTTGCGCTCATAGTGGAACTCAGCCTGCGCCACCATGTTGCCGACCTTGATGCCAGCGCGCATAACGCTTTCTGCGCTGGGGTCATAGCACCCGCGCAGCCGCATCTGCGAAGAAACTGCGCGCTCCCATTCTGTGACGCGCTGTGCCTTCAGTGTGGCAATGATGGCCACCTCCACGACAGCGCTGCTGCCTTGCCCTTGAGTGATGGTTGTCATAATGACCTCCTATTAAATTTGTCAGTCTCTGCTGGACTGAATGTCGCCTTGTTTCCAAGTGAAGCGGTTGTCAGGCTCAAGACTTGTCATCTCGCTCGCAACCGCCGTTCTGAGCTTTGAGTGTGACTCATCTTCCTTATCCAGCCTGACCACGAACAGCTGAGTGGCATCAGCACACTCAAAGCGCCGCTCCACACGACCAGTGGCCTCAACGAATAAGTTGTCGCCCCATGAGTTACGAGTGGCCGCCAGTCGCACCCTGTCACCGATGCTGAAGGTTGTCATCTGTTTACTCCTGAATCCATTGTATCTCTTCCTGTAACGGAAGTCAAGTCAAGACCTTGTTTTTTGACCCAGAAAAACACAGTTTTCCTGATGAAGCGGAAAATCTTCAGAAATCTTCCAAACTGGGTCGCCAATTCAAGCCGCCTTTCGACCTTTATTCCAAGGCGCTCGGCCACGCATTTTTGGATGGGCCACGCCCTTGCACGCTTCGCTGATACGGCGCTTGTGCTCCTTGCTGAGCTGTGTGCCGATTTTTGATTGGCGCATGGAGGCACGCGCCGCCAGCGTGTGGCGTTTGCCAAACATAGGATTGTGCTTGCCCTTCATGTTACGCTTTTTCATTTTATCTTCCTACCAAGTGCAGAATAGATTCCATCGCAAGTTTCTTTTGCTTTTCGTAACTCCGCTTTACGAGCCTTGCCCTTGAGTACCTTGTTGGTGTCTATGTTTTTCAACCAAGGATAATACTCAATCCAATCAGGACTGACGTGAAAGTAGGACCTCTCAAAACACTTTGGGCACTCCGAAAGTAAAGTGATGTCTCCTTTCTTTCCTGAATCAAGCGAATACCCAAGAACATTCTTAAAGTTTGCCTTCTTGTTAGAGCTGGGACCCAGGAAGTCCATAACTTTGGCACCGCAGTGGGGACAGTAACCCTGGTTGTTCTGCTCGATGTAATTCCGCCAGCGACAATACCACACTAGTCTCTCCTCAGTCCTTGTCGCAGCCGTCGCTGAAACATCTGAGCTGTTTTGGCGCCAATACCTTTTCTGGCATCACGACTCAGCTCAACTTCGCCAGCGGCCTCGCGCTCGATATCGGCCAGCATGGCCTTGATAATGTCGCCAGTGAGGTTGACATCAATGAGGTCAGGAGTGAAGGCCTGCAGCACATGCGTCAGCCGCATCTCTGTGACCCACTCATTGACAATAGCTTCAGTCTCGTGCAGCACCTTGAGCTTGTCGGGATTGACTTCACGCGGCGTCATTGTCTCACAGAACTCTGGACGCTTGTGCTTGGCGATGATGCGACCGCCGTTGCTCTTGATGACCTCAATTGGCGGTCTCAGCACGATGCCCTCGCGCATTTTATCATTGCCACATCCGCGCCGCTCGGCCACAATAGAAGGCGCGTCGCGCTGCTCATCGATGCTCGCCAAGTCTGTGTGGACGAATCTGTATGGCACAAATTCTAAGCCCAACGCTTTGGCCACATTCTCGGCACCCATCACATTCAGCCATGTGCCCTTGATGCTGACTTCGAAGACGATGAATGCCAGCGCCTTGCCATAGGTCTTGCTCATGCCCTGACACTTGCCACCATAGGCCTCGCCATAGACAGTCATCTCGTCCAGGTCCTGCGCGTGGAACTTAGCCAGCAGTGCTGGAGCATCGAATAGTTTCGCGAAATCTTCTGACTTGATGCCGCCTGCAAATAAGCTGAGATGGAGTCTGTCGCCTGCTGGCTCTAGTCCTTTCTCGCGCTTGAATGTTAAATGAGCACTGGTGCCGTGCACCTTCTCGGTGGCATAGCAGTCCCGGAATAGCAGGATGTCCTGATTCTTATAAAGATTGTCAATGTGAAGATAGCTCACGTTGTCTCTCCTTCCAAATGAATTCATTGTCAACGCCGATTTTGCAGGCGCGGATAAAAGCCTCAAACACCTCGTCGGGCACATGCTTGGGCTTGCGCAGATAAACCATGGCTGTCCATGCCACACCCTGAACGCGCCAAATGGCCCAGCACTTTGTCACTCCCTTTAAAGCCGGTGACAGCACGAACTCAACGAAAGGCATTTGGTCTTTGGTTTTGAGATACTTCTCCATATCAGCTTTCTTCCGGCGCTTCTCCTTTTCTGATTCAGTCACTTTGTATCCTCCATTTCTCTGACAACTTTCAGAGCCTTGTCAGCGACCCTGTAGGCAGCCAGCCAAGCAGCCTTCGTCTTCGGAGTCAGTGCCTCTCTATAAGCCAGATAAGCAGCTCGGCTGGAATCGAGCGCGGCTGCATATGCTTTATAGGCCACACCAGGATTGATGGATTTTGGGTCAGCCATCACTTCCTCCCTTCAGCCTTGTCGATGGTGTCCTGATTCTTCTCAATGAGCTTGCTGTGGTGAAAAGCATTCACTGTGAAATACACCAGTGCCAGCCATTGGCCCAGCCATTCGAACTTTATCATTATTGCTATTGCCAGCACGAATGATAGCAGATTGATGACAAGAGTCTTGTGAGCTTCGCGCCGTAGACACGGTGGCACAAGCTTCTTGCTGCTGATATAATAGGTCTGCAGCACCTCAACGCACACAGCAGCAGCAGCAATCAGGCCAGCAAGAGCTGTGATTGATAAAGCTGTTATCCAAATGATTTTTGCGAACATCAGAGCTTCCTGAGACCCGAAGGCAGCACAAACGCGCCGTGGCCGACCTCAAACGAATACACATCCGTCTCGCCGAAGCCGCCGACATCATTGTCAAACTCAACACCGATGAGCCTGGTGAGCAGCACCACGATGCAGCCGCTCTGGTCTTTGATACGACGATTGTCGCGTGTGCCTCTGATGCACATGACTCGGTCACCGACTTGAAACAAGTGATTCTTTTTCATTGTTAACTCACATCGAAGAATTTCATGCAGGTGGCGAGCAGATTGTCGTAGTCGCCTGACTGCGCCTCGGTCTGGAACTCTTTCCACTCCTCGTCTGACCAGCCAGCCGCGCGAGCGGCGCGGCGTGCGTGACCCAGCACAGCGAAGGCATTGCCATCTGTGTCGGTCAACTGGAGTGGCGGCTTGTTGCTGGGGATTGTCATTTTGTTCTCCTTATATATAAAGGTAGCAGCCCAGGCCTTGCACCAGGCTCCTGGGCGAAAACAGTGCTAGCACCAGAATAGCCCACATATCAGGCCTTTTCCTGGGCCAGATAGGAGACCATCATCCCTCTGGCGAGCCGCCTTGTCGTGCTGCGGAAAGGCGCTGTGTGATATTCACCGCCGGAGTGAAGGACGACATGAGTCAGCTCGTGGGCCAGCGAATCAACCACTTCCTTTAGGTCTTTGTTGTAGAAGAAGTTGAGCGCGATGTTGATGATGCCGCCTGTGCGCTCAACCGCCGCCCGAAGGCTCATCTCAATGTCGGTTGAAGCGATGATGTTGACCACAAGGTCTTGCTCCTCGGGCAGCTCAGTGCGCAGCGTCTGCTCGCAGACCTCCTTGAGCCGAATCCACTTGATGTTGCTCTGGCTGACGAATGTGTTTTTCATGTTAGTCTCCGCTGATGACTTCGAAATCGCTGTGAAGGAATTGCGACCGGAAGCGTGGCGTGACCTTCAGGACGTCATCGCTGTCGTGGTGTTTGGCTTCCTTGAAGCTGGCTGTCGGTCCCATGTCGCTGAGCCACTGCTGGTAGTCGCTGCGGTCGCTGTGACCTTTGCCACCAGCGCCCTGAATGACTTTCCTGCTCTCCTTCCAGTGAAGATTGGAACAGAGAATTCCATCAACCTCATCAAAGTGACCAATGATGGTGCAGCCTTTCTTGCTGAGAAGAGCAAACAGATTGCGAGTCTCGGTGGCGATGTTATTCAGCATCGCAGGAACAAAGTGCTGAAGGATAGCCGCGAGCCGCGAGTCATTGACTGGGCCCAGCACTCGGGTCTCTGTGGCAATGGCAGTTGTGGCCAAGATGGTCTCCCAGTCCCGATAGGTGCCATTGTGGAACAGAACTTTTTCATCACCCTCGTGGTCCATTCTGATGGGACTGTTAGGGCTGCAGATAAAAGGCTGAGTCAGCTCAGGCATAATCGCGCCGACAGTGGCGATGCGGAAGTGGACGACATGCGGCAACCGAAATTTCCGCGAATGATAAAAGGCTTTGAGGTCAGCCAGCTTGGTGATGCCCTTTTTAAAGCACACCTTGCCTGCCTTGCTAATCCAGGCCATCCCAGCGCCGTGCGGATTGCCGGCCCACATCTTTTCCATTTCCTTGTCGGTGATGTTGCGCTTTTGGCAAACGATGATGACGCACATGTTGTGTGTCCTTTCTCAAGCCTGGTTGTTATAGTGGTTGAGCGAATCGACGAGCAGAGCAACCACTCTCAGAAGGTCTTGGCAGAGGCCGTTGCTATCCATCCGGAAGTCATAAGGCAGGCCGATGCGGAGGGTGCGAGTGCCTGACTGCCAACCGGCATTGGGGTGTTCGATACAGTCAGCGCCGGTCAGGATGATGCCGGCAGTGACGTGGCCACGGTCAGCGCGAAGGCCGAACAGGTCAAGGTTGATGCTGAGCGTGGTGGGCGTGAACATGGCGCGCAGACCACTCTCAATCTGGTGCCGCCGCGCCGCATCCCAGTCGTCGGAGAAGCTGATATTGAATTGAGGAGCCAGAGGAGTCTGAGCAGCAACTTCTTGAATTCTGTTGATGCTCGCGACCTCACTGCTGCTACGGCGCTGGCGACGATATGGCACAACAGCCACGCCCCACTTGGCCATGAGGTCTTTGTCGCTGTCACGACTGAGCTGGGAGCAGAGAGTCTTGAATTCGTCGTGCTCAGCAGCGGTGAAATGACAAATGTTCTTGTAGTCAGCCACAGTCGGAGGGTCCTGGTAGCTGAAGCGCTTCTTGTTCATGAAGGTGAAGCAAATCATCCGACAGGCCTTCATACAAAGCTTGGCCATGCGAGGATTGGCGAACACAGCAGCTGGAGGAGTGCGATATTCAAATCCCCAAGGTTGAATACGATATTTGGTCAAAGTGTTGTAGCTGCTGCCTCGACGAGCCCAGCCAGCAAGCGGCAGAACCAGCTTGCCAATAAAGTCGTCCATGACCTGTGCCATCACACGAGCCATATAGTCGGTGATGGTGACGCCACGCACACCGGAGTGAATGTGACCACCCACCGAAAAGCGATGGCCATCGTATGACAATTTGTAGCCAGGATAGCTGCGAGTGAAGCGCTTTAAAAGATTCTTGATGTTGCGCACGACAGTCTCGGGCATGTGGCTCGGTC
>Ga0315285_10005988_pt1 | contig 12509 bp, 12 predicted proteins | sample YL17G09_36_MG_FD_203698 | JGI IMG/M metagenome (GOLD analysis project Ga0315285, IMG submission 203698) | Sediment microbial communities from Yellowstone Lake, YNP, Wyoming, USA - YL17G09_36 | ecosystem: Environmental > Aquatic > Freshwater > Lake > Sediment | place: USA: Wyoming | collected... | reverse complement strand
ATCTGCAATCCGAAATAGGAAGGGGCAGGGGGGCAGGGGGGAAAGCAGAAGGCAGAAGGCAGATGGCAGAAGGCAGCGGACAGAAGGCAGAAGGCAGGGGGTTGAGCCGCAGGCGAAATCCGCCTGTGGCGGACAGAAGGCGGGAAACGTGAAGCGTGAAACGTGAAACGTGAAGGGGAGCAGGGGGGCAGGGGGATAGAGGGACAGAGGGGCAGGGGGATAAAGGGAAGGGGGGAGAATGGGAGGTGGGAAATGGGAGAGAAACCTCACTTTGTCCCTTCCGGGTTGGCCATAGGAGGTACCGATGCCCCGGGTTCTGGTGGTGGAGGACAATGCCGTCAACCTGGAGCTGGTGGTCGCCCTGCTCACGCAGGAGGGCTGCGAGGTGCTGGTGGCCGAGACGGCCGATGCGGCGCTCGAGCTCGCCCAGACGGCGCATCCCGACCTGATCCTCATGGACGTGCAGCTCCCCGGCATGTCGGGCTACGAGGCCACCCGCCGCCTCAAGGCCGATCCGGCCACGGCCGCCATTCCCGTGGTGGCCCTCACGGCCCAGGCCATGCGGGGGGATGAGGCCCGGGCCGCCGAGGCCGGCTGCGCGGCGTACCTGACCAAGCCGCTGGACGCGCGCGCGCTCCGGGACACCCTGCGTCGGTTTCTCTCGATAGAAGCCAAGGTGAAACTGACAAACAAGCATCACGAAGCGACGTGACCAGACGAATCCTCTTCGTTCGCCTGTTCGGCTGTCTCGGCTTGGCACTGGCCTCAGGTGTGGTATGCTTGAGAGGGCTCAAGCGAGGGGTAGCTTCGGTCGAAAGGGGGCACGCCATGATCCGGCGATCGGCAGTTGCGGGCTCATTTTACGCCGGGACGCGAGAGCGGTTGCGCCTTCAGGTGGAGGACCTCGTCCCCAGAGGGGCGACACCGGAGAAGGCCATTGGCGCGGTGGTGCCCCACGCCGGGTACATGTACTCTGGGCGGGTGGCCGCGGCCGTGTATGCGCGGGTGGAGTTTCCGGACACCTTCGTGATCCTTGGCCCGAACCACACTGGCCTGGGTGCCGGAGCGGCCATCATGACCTACGGACAGTGGGAGACGCCCCTGGGCCAGGTCCAGATTGACAACGAGCTGGGGAAGGCCATCCTGGCCAACTCGTCCGTGCTGGAGGAAGACCACCTGGGACATCTCCGCGAGCATTCCATCGAGGTGCAACTCCCGTTCTTGCAGTATTTCCAGCGCCCCTTCGGCTTCGTGCCGATCTGCCTCTTCAGCCACGAGTACGCCGCATGCCAAGAGGTGGGGCAGGCCGTGGCCAAGGCCGTGCGCGAGTCGCGGAAGCGGGTCTTGATTGTTGCCAGCACGGACATGAGCCACTACGTTTCTCGTGATGAGGCGTCGGCGAAGGACCGAAAGGCCATTGATGCGATCCTGGCCCTGGATCCTGAGGGGCTCCACCGGGTGGTGCGACGGGAACGGATCAGCATGTGCGGATTTCATCCCACGACGGCCATGTTGGTGGCCGCCAAGGCCCTGGGAGCCACGCGGGCGGAACTGGTGATGTACACAGACTCTGGGGAAGTCACCCGGGACTTGAATGAGGTGGTCGCGTACGCCGGTCTGCTCATCCGGTAATTGTGGACTCTAATCCGAAAAAACCATTGAACCGCCATGATCACCCAGCGCGAGCGCTGGGTACCCGGGTCGCCAAGGGTGCGATGTTTCGAACTCTCGACCGAAGAACGCGAAAACGGGTTCATGGGGCATTCAGAAGTTCCGTTCCTCTCCCCCCATTAAGCCATTTCGGTCTTGGCGTTCTTGGCGCCTTGGGAACCGGTTGAGAATTTCGGATTGGGGTGGATTGATGATTTCGCATTGACGATTTAGGATTTACGATTGTACAGTTACAATCCGACGCGAACCACTGCCAGAATCTCAATCGACAATCATCAATCAGCAATCTGCAATTTGGAGAAGGAGGGCACGATGACATACGTCGTGGCAGAGCCGTGCATCGGGACCAAGGACCATGCCTGCGTGGATGTTTGCCCGGTCGAGTGCTTCTACGAGGGGGAGGACATGCTGTACATCCACCCCGAGGAGTGCATTGACTGCGGGGCGTGCGTGCCGGAATGCCCGGTGGCGGCTATCTTTGAAGAGAGCGATGTTCCCGAGCAGTGGAAGGATTATATCGCCAAGAACGCGGATGTGTTCAAGGGGGGCGCCACCCTCCCGAAGGCGCCCACGCGGGAGAAGTGGGAGGAGGCGAAGAAGGATCCAGGCAGCGAGGCGGCCAAGTACTACCAGAAATACCCATCGAAGCACTAGCTGGGCCTGCTAGGCCTCCCGGCGGAGCAGCGTGTGATTCGCGCCCAGGCGTCCCGGAAGCGGGGTGCCTGGGCGCGCTTTTTTGATGCGACAGGACCCGCCGCCCCCAAAAGGATTTGTGATTGAAGATTGAGGATTGGTGATTGGAAGTTCAATCGAAAATCCTGCAGATGGCCCCGACCCCCAAAAGGATTTGTGATTGAGGATTCAGGCGAATTTGTGATTGAAGATTGAGGATTGGTGATTGGAAGTTCAATCGAAAATCCACAATCACAAATCACCAATCCTCCCGGAAGTGTCATCGTCGCTTCATTGCGAAGAGCCTTCAGTCGGGCGGTTGGAGGGTCGTGCACATCCTGGAGGTAAACCGGGTCTGGCCTCCAACGGAGTCCGAGCTTCCCCTCCCCGAGTCTCCAGGATTTGATGGAATTTCCTAATCAAATATTCTCCCTGTAAATACAAGGCCTTACCGAACATTCATCGTGCGTTTTATGAGGACTTTTCTCCCGGCCTTTATGATTCCCTCAAGGTTTTTGGCTGGGGCTAAGGAGGGGAGTTCACTTTACCCCTCATGGCCGCATCAGTATTGCCCAAGAAGCTGGCCGCGCGCACTTTCGCGCGGGCTCCGTCAGGGAGAGGAGTCAGCCGGCACCTTCCGAGGTGGTGTGGTGCGTGTCTCGAAGTAACCGGGCCAGAGGCGGACGGCCAGAACAGTGCAGCCCCAGCCAAGTGCCCCGCCCCAGACGGCGCCAGCCAGCACGTCTGCTGGATAGTGGACACCCAAGTACACCCGGGAATACGCAACCCCGATGGCCAGGAGGAGAAGCGCCCCTCGCCAGCGGCGGAAACCCAGCCATCCCACCATGGCAGTGGCGAACATATTGCTGGCGTGGTTGGACGGCAGGGAGAAGGATCCGGTGCAGCCAGCGAGCAGATGAACCTCGGGGATCACGTGGCACGGGCGCGCTCTGTGAAGCGCGGCCTTGATCAGGTTGGTCCCCAGGTCGGAGAGGGCCACGGCTGCCACCGCCACGGCCAGCACGACCCACATCCGTCGCCCGCCCCAGACGAGGAGCATGAGGATTGCCACTGCGGCCGGCAGGAGGAAGTACCGCTTGGTGCTCAGGATCGGCATCACGAGATCAAAGAGGGGGTTCTGGAGGGACCGGTTGATCAGGAGAAAGGTCCAGGTGTCGAGCGCCGAGAGCCCCGACATCACGGTCGCCACCATCGGGGTCAGGCCTGCGTCCGCTTCACGGAGTGTGTGTCGAGGAGAAAGGCGAGGCCGCCCAGGCCGCTCACGACCAGCGTGAGGGAGAACCAGGTCAGCGACATGGTGAGAGCGGTCGCCGCGTCCACGCCGACCTTAGCGAAAAAGTACACCACGCCCCCCTCGCGCACGCCGAGTCCCGCCACCGACACGGGGAGCATGGCCACGAAGGTGATCAGGGGGACGTACAGGAAGAAGTAGGCGATGGGAACACCCAGGTTCAGGCCGGCACCGATCAGGTAGTACGTCACAATGATTAGGGCCTGCAGCAGCACGGAGAGCACGATGGCCTGTCCCAGGGCCCGGCGATGTCCCCGGTAGCGCTGGAGCGCCTCCACCAGACCTTGGAGCTTGGCCTGGAACCGCGCCAGGCCGACGACCCGCAACAGACCCGAGGCCCGCTCCTTCATCCGATCGTGCAGGAGCACCGCGATCAGCACGGTGAAGGCTACGGCCACCGCCAGAATCATGACCGCCACCTGGGGGTCGCGGATCCGGCCGTAGGCCAGCCCCAGCGCGATCAGCGCGATCCCGACCAGGGCCGCAAAGCCGGAGAGCCGATCCACCAGGATCGAGGCGATGGACGCATCGTGCCCCCGGGTGATCCGGTAGATGGCGTAGCCCCGGACGATGTCGCCGCCGATCAGCGTGGGCAGGAACAGGTTGAAGAAGGCCGCCTCGAAGTAGACGAGTGTCAAGCGCCACAGGGGCAGCCGGATCCCTTCGGCAAGGAGTAGTCGTTGCCAGCGGAGCGTGCTGATGAGGTAACCCATCATATAGAGACCGACACACCCCAGGAAAAGCTTCAGGGGCAGCGCCTGGACGGTCCGAATGAAGGTGGGACGGTCCACCCGCCAAAAGAGGATCGCCAGGAGGAGGGCGCTGACCAGGAGCTTTCCCAGGAAGACGAGCCAGCCTTTCCCGCGGGGCGGCGCCTGGAGGTCCATCAAGCCTCCCGAGTGGGGGGGCCCAGCACGCGCTTGACCATGTAGATCGGCTTCCGCTGGGATTCGTGGTAGACCCGGACGAGCATCTCGCCCAGGAGTCCCATCACGACGAGCTGGACGCCGACCAGGATCAGCAAGATCCCCAGGAACAAGAGTGGGCGACCGCCGATCTGGGCGCCGAACGCGAGCTTGAGCACGGTGAGGTAGCTGCCGATGACGATTCCAACGCCGGCGGCGAGGAGACCCAGGAGGCCGAAGAACTGGATGGGCTTGGTCGCGAAGCTCAGCAGGAACTTCACCGTGATGAGGTCCAGGATGACCCGCAGGGTGCGGGCGATGCCGTACTTGGAACGGCCGAAACGCCGCGGGCGGTGGTGCGTCTCCACCTCGGCGAGGCTGATCCCCATCCAGCTCGCGATGGCCGGGATGAAGCGATGCATCTCCCCGTACAAGCGGAGGTGCTCGACGACCTCTCGCCGGTACGCCTTGAGCGTGCAGCCGTAATCGTGCAGGCGAACGCCGGTGACCCGGGAGATGAGCCAGTTGGCCAGCATGGAAGGCAGGCGCCGGCTCAGGAACGGGTCCTGCCGGTGCTTGCGCCACCCGCTCACCACGTCGTGGTCCTTGGTCAGGGCGAGCAGCCGCGGAATGTCGGCCGGATCGTTCTGCAGATCCCCATCCAAGGTGACGATCACATCCCCCCGCGCGTGGTCGAAGCCGGCGGACATGGCCGCCGTCTGGCCAAAGTTCCGCCGCAGTCCCACCAGGACCCAGCGGGGGTCCTGCGCCCGTACGCTCTCCAGTTGCGCCCACGTCCCGTCGGTGGATCCATCATCCACCGCCACGACCTCGTAGGCGATCCCCTGGGGGTCCAGGGCTCGACGGATCTCCTCGGCGAGGAGGGGAACATTCTCCTCCTCGTTGAAGACGGGGATCACGATGGAGAGCATGGGTCGTGCCTCGGTTGTCACCGGCGCTCCCTCAGTAACCCGTGAAGGCCCGGGGCGGGAATGCCTGGAAGTTTCGCCCCAGGAAGATGGAAAAATCGCGGAGGTGCTGCCCATGGTGGACGATCGGGACGACCCGCACCCGCGCGACCTCTTGAAAAGCCGTCCGTAGTTCCCCGGGTGGATCGCCGGCTCCATACGTGACGAACAGGCCGTCTCGGCCCTGGAGCGCGTCCCAGCCCCCCCACAGATCGTACTGGTTCATCCGACGGCCCAGGTTTGCGTTGTAGACCCGAGGCTGCCCCTCCACGTAGAAGGCGAGTTCGCTGGTGATCTGGTAGCGGTCGCTCACCAGGAAGAGCGGGGTCGCCGCGCCGCGCTTCACCGCACTCACGACCTGTCCCAACTCGGGCCAACCGCGCAGTCGTTTGCTCACCAAGTCGAGCCGAGTCGGCATTCGAAGACCGAAAGGCGCCCACAGATCCAGAACGACGATCACAGGGATAACAACGGCCGGCGTGATTATAGAAGCAAGCAGTAACCCGTTCAAGCGTCTGGTCGCCCGTCGTCGTTCTCCCCATCGAGGCCAGCTCTCGGCCCAGCCGGCGGCCGCCACCGCGGCAGTGAAGTATGCGTGGGCCGCCCAATTGCCCTGCACCTTGGTTGCGAAGCTCCACACCTGGAAAAAGAGGAAAACGGGAGCCGAAACGCAGGCCAGAAGCAAGAGATCGTCCCGCCCCTGGCGGATTCCCTCGCGCCAGGCCCAGACCACAGCCAGGAACATGAGCACAAATAGGAAAATGCCCCCCAGTAGGGCCTGGGCCCCGAGGAACTCTAGGCCACCGAGGAGTGGGGCGAAGGTCCACCGGGTGCCCCCGCCGCCTGCCTGGACGAGAACGTGGTGGCTCGAAACCCAGCCATGCCGAGCATTCCATACGATGACCGGGCTGAAGATCAGGAAGCCGAGGAAGGCGGCTTCATACGGTTCGCGTCGGCGAAGCCACGGGCGAAGTTTCGGGGATGCCAACAACCACAACAGAACGCAGGGCAGGAGCATGAGCATGGTGTATTTGCTGAGCAGCCCGAGCCCGAAGGCGATGCCGGCGCCATACCAGGATCCCTCGCTCCGGCGCTCGACGGCGCGACAGAGGAACAGGCTCGCCAGACCCCAGAAGAAGATGAAGGGCGTGTCGGTGGTCATCAGAACGAAGCCGGCAGCGTACAGGGGCATCAAGCTGAGCAGGACGACGCTCAGGAAGCCGGCGCGCTCGCTCTGGAAGATCCTCCGCGCCAGGAAGTAGGCGATACTGGCCAGACCGATGCCCAGGACGACCGCGGGCAGTCGGACCCAGAACTCGGTGTTGCCGCCCAGGCGCGTGCTGAGGGCGATCAGGTAGGCCACTATCGGGCCCTTGCTGTAGTAGCTCCAGTCCAGCCGCCGGGACCAATCCCAATACTGGGCTTCTTCCGCTTCAAGCGGCCAGCGACCGCTGGCGATGATCCAGAGGATGAGGCTGGCGAAGGTCAGGAGCCAGAGCAGGGTGAGACCGCGGTAGGATCTCACCTTGTGGGCGCTCCGGCGCGGGCAGGGCAACGGATTGCGGATTGCGGAATGCGGAATGCGGAATGCGGAATACCCGGAGGGGACCCGAGTGCGGATTTCTCATTCCGCATTCCGCATTCCGCATTCCGCAATCCAACATGTGGCATCACGCAGGCTCCGGCTGGATTTGCCGATCTTTGGCGGCGACATCGGCCGCCAGGCTGGCGCGAAAGTCCGACAGCTTTTGCTTGAGGCGGGCATCCGCCAGGGCCAGGATTTGCACGGCCAGGAGGGCGGCGTTGCGCGCGCCGGCCCGCCCGATCGCCATGCAGGCCACCGGGATTCCGCCGGGCATCTGCACCGTGGAGAGCAGCGCGTCCAGCCCGTTGAGCGCCCCGGACTCCATGGGGACGCCGATGACCGGCAGCGTCACGTGGGCAGCCAGGACCCCGGCCAAGTGCGCCGCGCCGCCGGCCCCGGCGATCAGCACCCGGATCCCGCGCCCCTCCGCCTCGCGGGCGTAGCGGGTGAGCCGGTCCGGGGTTCGGTGCGCGGAGCAGATCCGCACCTCGAAGGGGACGCCGAACTCCTCGAGGATCTTGGCCGCCTCCTGCATGGTAGGCAGGTCCGAGTCGCTGCCCATGAGGATCCCGACCAGGGGCGAGGGCGCGGCTGGCGAGGAATGTGCATTCCGCTTGCGTGTCATGAAACCCCCTGTCGAATTTCGGAATGCGGAATGCGGAATGCGGAATGCGGAATCACAACCACTCTTCATTCCGCATTCGCCATTCCGAATTCCGCATTCAGGCCGTCCGGCCCAGCGCCTTGCGACCGATATCGGTCCGGTACTGGACCCCTTCCCAGCGGATCTTCTCCACGGCGCGGTAGGCGCGGGCGATGGCATCCGGGATGTCCTTGCCCAGTGCAGTGACGCCCAAAACGCGTCCCCCGTTGGTCACCACCTTCCCCCCGGCGAGGGCCGTCCCGGCGTGGAACACTACTACATCCTTGAGCCGGGCCGCGGCGCGCAGTCCGCTGATGACCTTCCCCTTCTCGTGGACGCCTGGATAGCCCCCCGACGCCATGACCACGCACACCGCGGGCTCGGGCCGCCAGCGGATCTCCACCTCGTGCAGCCGGCGGTCCACCACGGCGTCCAGGATCGCGAAGAGGTCGCTCTCCATGCGCATGAGCAGCGGCTGGGCCTCGGGGTCGCCGAAGCGGGCATTGAATTCCAGCACCCTGGGCTCCCCGTCCTTGATCATCAGGCCCGCGTACAGCACCCCCCGGTACGGGCGGCCCTCGGCGGCCATGGCCTTGACCGTGGGGATCATGATCTGCTCCATAATCTTGCGATGGACCTCGTCCGCAACCAAAGGCGCCGGCGAGTAGGCGCCCATCCCACCCGTGTTGGGGCCCTTGTCGTCGTCGAAGACCGGCTTGTGATCCTGCGAGGAGGCCATGGGCAGCACGGTTTCCCCGTCGGTGAAGGCCAGGAAGGACGCCTCCTCGCCGCTCAGGAATTCCTCCACCACGACCTTCTCGCCGGCATCCCCGAAGATGCGGTCTTCCATAATGATCTTGACGGCGTCCAGCGCCTCTTTCACCGTCTGGCAGACGAGCGCCCCCTTGCCGGAGGCCAATCCATCGGCCTTGACGACGATCGGTGCGCCGACGTCTTGGATGTAGCGGCGGGCGTCGTCGGCGCGATAGAAGGTCTGGAAGAATCCCGTGGGGATCTTGTACTTCTTCATCAGGCGCTTGGCGAAGACCTTGCTGCCCTCCAGGATGGCCGCCTGCTGGTTGGCCCCGAAGATCCGGAGGCCGCGGCTCTCGAACTCGTCCGCGATGCCCAGCGTGAGGGGCAGCTCGGGCCCGACCACCGTGAGGTCAATCCCCTTCTTCGCCGCAAAATCGGCGAGCCGACGAACCTCGGAGGCACTGATGTCGGTGCACTCCGCCAATTCGGCGATGCCGGCATTGCCGGGCGCGGCAAAGAGCTGTTTGACCTGGGGGCTCTGCTTCAGCTTCCAGACGAGCGCGTGTTCCCGACCCCCGCTTCCTATCACCAGCACTCGCATGTTCGCTCCGTTTCCCTCGATGTGAGGTTGGCCGGCCGTCAATGCCGGAAGTGTCGGATGCCGGTGAAAATCATGGCCAGGCCGCGCTCATCGGCGGCCGCGATGACCCCGGCATCCCGCACCGACCCGCCAGGCTGCACGATGGCAGTCACTCCCGCCTCGGCGGCCGCGTCCACTCCGTCGCGAAACGGGAAGAAGGCGTCAGAGGCCAGGGCCGTTCCCTGCGTGGGGAAGGTGGCCTTCATCCGTGCCAGCCGGACGGAGTCCACCCGGCTCATCTGCCCCGCGCCGATCCCGACGGTCGCCTGTTCCGTGGCAAGGACGATGGCATTGGACTTCACATGCTTCGCCACCCTCCAGGCGAAGCGCAACGCCCGCATCTCACGGTCCGTGGGCGCGCGCTTGGTCACTATCTTCAGGGAGGCCGGATCCAGGTCCACATCGTCCCTGTCCTGCACCAGCATACCGCCGCTCACCCTCCGCATCTCGTAGCCTTTGCCCGCATCCCCCTGGGGTTGCTCCAAGAGACGGAGGTTTTTCTTCTCCCGGAGAATGGGGAGCGCCTCCGGAGCGTAGCCCGGGGCGATGATCGCCTCCACGAAAGTGGAGGCGATTTCCCGAGCCGTGGCGGCGTCCAGCGGACGGTTCAGCCCAAGGATGCCCCCGTACGCGGAGACCGGGTCGGTATCGCGCGCCCGCGTATACGCCTGGACCAGTTCGCTTGCGGTCGCCACCCCGCACGGGTTCGTGTGCTTGATGATGACCGCCACGGGCTCGGTCCACTCCTGGGCCAGCTCCCAGGCGGCGTGCAGGTCCATGATGTTGTTGTAGGAGAGTTCCTTCCCCTGCAGTTGGCGGGCGGCGGCGATCCCGCCCTTGAGATCGAGGTCCCGGTAGAAGGCGGCCCGCTGGTGCGGGTTCTCCCCGTATCGCAACTCCTGGAGCTTCTCCAGCCGGACGTGCAGGATGGAGGGGAAGGAGAGCCGACTCCGCCCCGCTGCGCGGAGCGGAGCGGGGGAGCCGAGAGTTGGGAGCTGAGGACCGTCGGGCCCGAGTTCCACCTGCTCCAGGAAGCCCGCGATCAGCGCGTCATAGCGCGCCGTGTGGGCGAAGGCCTTCCGGGCCAAGCCGAATCGGGTCGTGGGAGACAGCGCGCCGTTGTTTCGCTTCAACTCGTCCAGGACCATCCCGTAGTCGGACGGGTCCACGATGACGGCGACGGCCTGCAAATTCTTGGCGGCTGAGCGGAGCATGGCCGGGCCGCCGATATCGATATGCTCAATGGCCTCGGCCAGCGAAACGTTCGGCGTCGCGATGGTCGCCTCGAAGGGGTACAGGGTGATGGCCACCAGGTCAATGGGCGCGATCCCCTGGGCGGCCATCTGGCGTTCGTGCTCCGGGTTCCCCCGGATGCCCAGCAGCCCGCCGTGGATCCGCGGGTGCAGCGTCTTCACGCGGCCGTCCAGCATCTCGGGGAACCCGGTGATCTCCGCCACGTCGGTCACGGAGAGACCGGCCTCCCGCAGGAGCCGGGCCGTTCCCCCCGTGGAGATCAGCTCCACGCCAAGACCCACCAGGCCGGAGGCGAACGGTACCAGGCCGGTCTTGTCTGAGACGCTCAGGAGTGCACGGCGCACACGTATCATCCGCTCTCCTCATCCTCAAGTGTGGCGGGTCAGGGATTCCCAGAAATCGTTTGGCAGCTTCCGCCGCTCCGAAGGAGTCCGGAGCCCTTCGGTCGGGCGGATTCGAAACTTCGACACGTCCCTGGGAACCACTGGACCGCCGAACTCCCGACCCGCCGACGCTCTTCCTGGACTGAACGGATGTGTGGGGCTCTACTGCGGACACTCAAAAGAGCGAGCGGATGCTAGCAAAAAGGCTGGGCCCCGGCAAGGGAATTCTCGACGCCGGGGCCACGCCTCGGAGAGTCTCAGAGTTCGTGGGACTCGACCGGCACCTCATCGGTGAAGTGGTCCACGGTGAAGACCTGGATCTCCGCTCCATGCTTCCAGGCATCGCCTGGCAGGCCTGCCTTCAGGCACGTCTGACGGAGGAACGTTTCCCGATCCCAGCCGAACTCGGTGGCCACCTGGGGCAGCAACAGGCCGTGGCGGCCCGCCTGGCTGATGAAGAGGCCATGGGTTCCGACCCGGATCTCCTTTGGGTCAGCGATCGGGCGCAGGGGAGAGAGCACGGATACCTCCACGCGGAGGTGGGGCAGTTCCTCTGGCGTGACAGGTGGGAAGCGCGGATCAGCGATGGCGGCCGAGGCGGCGCAATGCGCCACGGCCTCGGCCAGCGGCTTGATGGCTTCTATGTAGCCGATGCAACCCCGGAGCTCTCCCTCGCGGGTGATGGTGACGAAGGCCGCACCGGGCGCCTGCAGCGCTGGATCTTCAGCGGGCATGCTCGCGCCCTGTGCGCCGCGAACGCGGTCCCGGATGGCACGCCGCGCCCTGGCCAGCAGGACCGCACGCTGCTCTGGGGTCAGGACGGGCGGGGCGCCGGTCATGCGACTGACCCAGCGGCATCGCGCCGCCAATACACCCGGACGAGCTTGTCCTCGTGAGAGAACCGGATCTCGAGGGCGCCGCCGCAGGCCTTGCTGACGGCGCGGCCCAGGCGGCGGGCCAGCTTTTCCGAGGTGGTCTCGACCACGAGCGCGTGGCGGGGATCAGCCTTGATGCGGATGATGCGCTCAAGCGGATTCTTGGCGGCAGCGGTGCGTGCCGCGTTGCGGACGAGATTGAGAATCTCGGTGCGGTTCTTGGCGAGGAATGATCCGTTCAGGTAGAGGATACCCGTGGGGTTGCCCTCCTTGGTGCTGCGGCAGGCCGGGCAGACGACGGTGATCGGCGTGCCCCAGCGCCGCATCTCCTTGCGAGCGGCGGGATCCAGAGACCATTTTCCCTTGTGCCAAACGGCTTGACAGTTGGCGCAAATGGCAGGGTCTTTTGACGGCTTCAGATCACGGAGGGGAGTGGTGGAAGAAAGGGCCTTGTCGCATCGGACCAACCGGGCCTTGGCAGAGAGCATACCTGTCTCCTCCTTGACAGCGGTTGTGGTCTTGACACCTTCCAATATAGGCGCACCAGGGCCGCTTTGCAATCGCAGGAAGTGGTCGGAAGGACGCGACCGGGGCCAGAGCTGTAACGCTGGATTGCAGGGATACGGCAGGGTCAGATGAACGGGGGACGGCGTGCGATCGCCCCGCAGCACGGGAATTTAGATAGTTGCGCGACGATAGTTGAAGGGCAGTCTTCTGATCGAAGTTGACAGATGGGAGAGCGCATGCTAATCCTGATCCGAGAAAAACCTTGAACCGCCATGACGCCAAGGCCGCCATGGATGGCATGTTCGGAACCTTCCAATCCAGAACACGAGAACCGGTTC
>Ga0315285_10005987_pt1 | contig 12510 bp, 10 predicted proteins | sample YL17G09_36_MG_FD_203698 | JGI IMG/M metagenome (GOLD analysis project Ga0315285, IMG submission 203698) | Sediment microbial communities from Yellowstone Lake, YNP, Wyoming, USA - YL17G09_36 | ecosystem: Environmental > Aquatic > Freshwater > Lake > Sediment | place: USA: Wyoming | collected... | reverse complement strand
CTCCATGTCCATCATCTCGCTCTTCTACTCGAAGCATATCCCCCCCGAGAACCATGCGATGATCATGGTCATCGTTCTTTTCGCCCTCTTTGGCCTTGTCGATGATATGATCGATATCGGGAGAAGTGCAAAACTGATCCTCCTCTACTACTGCTCGTATCCCCTCATTCCCTTTGTACCTGTTATCCCCCTGCAGATACCCTTTATCGGCCCCCTGGACCTCAATATCCTCTACCTGCAGCTCCTCATCCCCACCTTTGTTCCTGTAGTCGCAAATCTCGTTAATATGCACTCCGGTTTCAATGGGCTTGCGCCAGGTCTCTCACTCATGGTCCTCACTACGCTCCTCGTAAAGACCTGGTTCTTCGGGGATATCTATAAGGTTCTCTTCATCATCTGCCTGACCGGCGCGCTGGCCGCCTACTTCCTCTTCGAGAAGTACCCTGCACAGATATTCTGGGGAAATGTGGGGGCACTCTCGGTCGGAGCCGCCATAGGTGCTGCCTGCGTCATCCAGGGATTCATCGTCTCAGGCTTTGTCATGCTCATACCGCACACCGTGAACTTCCTCATGTGGGTTTACTGGAAGCTGAATATGAAGCGGGTGCCGTTTGAGAAATTCGGGAAGGTCCGTGAGGATGGAACCCTCGAGGTGCCGAACCGGTTTACCCTCAAGTGGGTGCTCCCCTCTTATTTCCGGCTCACGGAGAGACAGTCAGCCCTGGCGATGTTCGGTCTCACGGGCATCTTCTGTGTAGTAGGTTTTTTCATTCCGGGATGAGATAAGGAAAGAGAAAGCATTGTCATAGGGGGATCCAATGGATCTTATTCAGATTCCGCAAGTTATTGCCGGTTATACCCTGATCCTTTTTATCCCAGGCTATGCATTAACATGGGCCCTCTATCCAAGCCACGATATACTCCCCCTCATAGAACGGATGGCTCTTTCTTTTTTACTCTCCATTGTCTCCGTAATGCTCTCGGTACTCTTCTCCGATGTATATTTGGGGATTGATATTAACGCGCCGAAGATTGTAATTATCGTGACCATCATCACGGCTCTAGCTTCCTTTTTTTGGTTGATCCAGGTTATCTATGGAAGGAGTCGGTTGAAGATGTGGGTCGAGCAAAAACGTGGAGGAAAATTTAAGGATTCCGTGAAAACCGGCGATGATACTAGATCTGTTCAGGAATTATGGAACATAAGGTAAATGGGATCGTTGTTATTTCTTCTTCAGTATAAATCGACAAATTTAAGGGGATAGGGTATTTATTCAAGAAAATTTATATTTCATATCATCGCGCTTAAGGGATTCAAATGCGGATTAACGACTTCATCATGCAACCGGGGCAATTCAATTTATTGAATCCACAACAAGAAGAGAATCTTATCAAGTTGATTGATATCTCAAAGGTGTTTCATAAAGAAGCAGGGATGTCGGTTCCTAAGTCCGCATCCATAAGCAATCGTACTATCGTTCTTGAATCTGGTCATCAGCCAAACTTCTTACCCTATCCAGGTGTTTGGAAGAAGGCTTTCCTTCTGGATTATATCAGTAAGCAACTCCGTACTTTCGGAGTGCATGTAATCCCGGTATTCGGGTTCGCTGATTATAATCTCTCGACAGCCTCTTATCTCTCCCAGAACCAGATCCCGGCATTCAATAGGCAGGGAAGCGAAAATATCGGGTTCAAGATCCTTGAAAAGGATCGCTGGCGATGCTTCCATTCACTTGATAAGCCATCAGAAGAACGGTTTTCCGCCGAGATTGAAAAGATACGGCGATTTTATCTGGACAATACCAGAAATATGAACTCAGATAGGGATATAATTGTTCATCGAACTGAGCGGCTGATGGATCTCCTAAAAAAAAGTCATGAACAGGCCCGTACTTACTCGGAGATGAATGCCATATTCTTCTCTAGGATATGTACAGAGATCTTTGCATTTGACATCCTTTTCTTCCGTTACACGGACGTCCAAAAAAAAGGTTTATTCGTGGAGATATCCCGCCAGATTCTCAACGATCTTAAAAAATATAACGAATCCTATAATAGATTAATATCCTCCACTAAGGTCGATATACCTCAGATAGAGAAAGATGATATTCCCTTCTGGTACCACTGCGAATGCGGCGGTAAAGTCCATCTCATAGAACATCCCTCAACTGTTCTTGCTGGAACCTGTCCTGTGTGCGGGAGAGAGCATCAATTTTCTTCCGGATCCTCTATGATAGATCTCGATGTGAACTATCCACAAATGAGTTTGAACGCCATTGCCCGGAATATTATCTTCTCACAGGGCCTCGGCACACACATCTTTATCTCAGGGACTGGCGGAGGGCTGCGATACGGGCTGCTTGCCGATGCAATCTCCCAGGAACTGGGTTTTCACCGCCCCTTGACTCTTGCTTGGCAGTCGAAGGATTATTATCTCGGTGTTGTCCATCACCGTTCGCTCGTTGAACTGATGAGAACCTTCCAGCTTCATTTCGGAGATCTGACAGATCCTTCGCTCAACGTGAGGGTCCGTGAATACCGGGCCACTCTTCAGCGACAGATCGCTGAGCTCCGTGAACGCGGAGGGGCTAGAAAGGAGATTCAGAGACTCGAGGGACGGTTCCTGAATTCCGCTGTGCAAGCTGCAATTTTGAAGAAGATCTTCTCAATTACACCCTCCATACTAGATCTCATGGCTGCCTGTGAACCGAACCAAATTCTGGAGGCTTGGGTTGTCGCGGTATCCGAAGCTGAGATTGATCGGGATGATCACTTATTAAAAATGCACCAGGATGTCCTATACCCCTGCGATCTCAGATCTCCTCTAGCTCCGGATAAGATCCCGTCAATTCATCATGCAATGAAAGCGATTGAGGTTGAATGATGTCACGGAAAATCCTTGTTATCAGTCCCCATACCGACGATGGAGAACTTGGTTGTGGTGGTTCTGTGGCGCGATTTATCGAAGAAGGCGATGAGGTCTCTTACGTAGCGCTCTCCTCCTGCGAGAAGTCCATTCCGCCAGAGTATCCATGCGATATCCTCAAACAGGAGGTAAGGAAGGCAACACGGGTCCTCGGGATCAGCGAACCAATCCTCCATGAATATGAGGTGCGGGAATTTCCCCGTTTCAGGCAGGAGATCCTCGATACCCTTATCGCCCACCGAACAACAATCCGGCCGGATATCGTCTTTACCCCATCATCCTTTGATACTCACCAGGATCATAAAACCACTCGTGAGGAGACGCTTAGGGCGTTCAAGCAGTGCACGATCCTTGGCTACGAGCAGCCCTGGAACAACATTACCTTCAATACCCTCGCTTTCATTTCCCTGAAAGAACACCATGTCCAGAAGAAGATCGAGGCTCTTGGTTGTTATAAAACCCAGAAACACAGGGCTTATCTGAACAGTGATTTCATCCGAGGGCTCGCTCTAACGCGAGGAGTACAGATCGAAGAACCGTACGCCGAAGCCTTCGAGGTAATCAAGTGGGTGATGCGGTGATTCAGGCCGATCATATTCACCGGTGACGCATGAAGCTGGATTTTACCATTGATAAATATCGTGAGCTGCTTTGCACGCTCCAAGAGAATTCGTATGTAACTATGGGAATTGAAGATTACATCAAAACACAGAGCAAACCTGAAAAATGTGCTCTTATGAGGCACGATATCGACAGGAAACCATTAAAAGCATTAAAAGTGGCAAAAATCGAGAAAGAATATGACGTTCACTCCACATTTTATTTCAGAATGAATAAAGAAACGTTTAAACCCGATATCATAACCCAGATCAAGGATATGGGGTTTGAAATAGGCTACCATTATGAGGTAATGGATAAGGCTAAGGGGGATATTAACAAAGCTATACTTCTATTTAATGAAGAACTTGAGTTATTTCGCCGGTATTGTGATATCAAAACCGTTTGTATGCACGGGAATCCATTAACTCCCTGGAATAATCTCGATATATGGAAGAAGATAAAATTTGACCTCTTCGACCTCGTGGGTGAACCATACCTATCACTCGATTATCGCAAGGTCTTATATTTAACGGATACGGGAAGATCGTGGGGAAATAAAAGATATAATCTGAAGGATTCTGTCGATAGTCCTCAACAAACTGATTTATTAAAGAATACCGACGATGTTATACGTCTCATTGAAAATGGGTCCGTAAGTACAATGTGTATCTCTACTCATTGTAACAGATGGTCAGAGACGGGAACCGAATGGATACAAGAGATAATCCATCAAAATGTGAAGAACCTGGGGAAATATTTCCTATCGCATCTTCGACCAATGCAAAATTCCTAAGGATGATCATGAAAAATAAAAAAAATCCAGGTGTGATTGTCATAGGAGATCATATTCAGGCGTTAGGAATTATCCAAAGTCTGGGTAGGCGTGATGTCCCGGTATATTTGATGAATCATGAATCACTCTGTATCTCCAGGTTCTCCCGGTTCTGCAAGAAATTCATCAAGTGTCCAGATTTGTTCAAAGATGGGGATCCATTTATTACATTTTTACTGGATTTCGCGAGAAGACATGCTGTAACCGGTTGGATCTTGATACCAACGAATGACAGAGCCGTTTATCTGTTATCTAGAAATCGAGAAGCATTATCCGAGTTTTATCAAGTAGCTGTGCCGGCTTTCGAAGTTCTCCAATTTTCGTATGATAAACAAAAGACTTATGATGTTGCGAAAAATGCAGGTATTCCTGTTCCAAAGACCATTTGCCCCCAAAGGATTGAAGATCTCCATCAACTTCTGTCGGATTTCATCTTTCCAGTCATCATAAAGGGAAGGGAAGGCTATCATTTTTACAAAAAAATGGGTAGAAAAGCTATCAGATGTAGTTCGATAAAGGAATTGATGGATTATTATCGATCACATTTGTCGTTAATAGATCCTGCAGAGACTATCATTCAGGAGATTATACCAGGAAAATCTGATCAAGTCCATTCATTTTGTTCATTTATCAAAACCGGCAGGTTCCTTGGGGTCTGGATGGGTAAGAAGATACGTGAACATCCTCCTGAATTCGGAACTGCGACTGTAGCCATGAGCGAAAACATCCATGAGCTTGGTGAATTAGGGTTGAATTTTCTTGCATCGATCAATTTTTATGGAGTATCCGAAATTGAGTTCAAGAAGGATTCGAGGGACGGAAAATATAAAATAATTGAGATGAATGCCCGGCACTGGTTATGGCATAGTTTGGCCATTCATTGCGGGGTGGATTTCCCATATCTCCTATATCAAGATTTAACGGGAGGATCTGTCGAATGCCAGACCTCGTTCAAGACAAATGCATTCTGGATTCATTTATATACCGATTTACCCTACGGTCTATTGCAAATGTTCCGTGGAACATTGTCTTTGAAGGAATTCATCAAACCATATACCGAAGAGAACCAGTTAGCCGTGTTTGCATGGGATGATCCCCTCCCGATAATAATGGAAACGATACTTTTACCATATTTATGGATTGTGAGGTAATTCAATGAGAATAATGTTTGAGATCGATCATCCTGCACATGTGCATAATTTCCGGTTCACGATTCAACATCTATTGGCTGAGGGTAACGAGATCAAGATCGTTGCCAAAGAAAAGGATCTGAGTATCAGACTGCTTGACCGCTATGAATTACCCTTCGAGAAAATAGGAGTTAGTTCTGCTGGATTTACAGGTAAGGCCCTTGGATTAATCGAAACAGATTATAGGTTATTAAAGATCGCCAAAAAATTTAAACCCGATCTTCTGGTAAGCCGGGGCTCACCTTACTCGGCATTTGTCAGCAGAATTGTCAAAAAACCGCATATAGCATTTTGTGATACCGAGTTTGCATGGCTTGGTTGGCTTCTCGCATATCCCTTTACTGATGTGATCTGCACTCCTGCCTGTTTTCGGAAGGATCTTGGTTCAAAGCATGTGAGATACAATGGATATAAAGAACTGGCATACCTGCACCCAAAATATTTCCATCCAGAACCGGCAGTTCTTGATGAGCAGGGTCTCGATCCTCAAGATAGGTTTTTTATTGTTCGTTTTATAGCATGGAATGCATACCATGACTATAAGCTCAAGGGGATTGAAGAATCGAAGAAGGTAGATTTCCTGAGGTCATTAGAAAAGTTCGGAAGGGTCATAGTAACTGCAGAAGGGAAAATGCACCGAAATCTCGACCGATATAGAGTTAAGGTCTCTCCCGAGAAGATACATTCATTATTATATTACTCCCATCTTTATATCGGCGAAGGTGGAACAATGGCAGCTGAGGCAGCTGTATTGGGTACACCTGCGATTCATATCGAAGCGACGTCATCAGGACAGGCAACCGGAGATTCGAGCGGGAATTTTCTGGAGCTTCGTGATAGATATCAGCTCCTCTACTTCTACCCGAGCCAGGATCCTGCGATGGCAAAGGCTATCGAGATTCTTGAAGATCGCAATTCAAAGAAGGAATGGCAGAGGAGAAGAGGGGAGCTCCTCCAGGAAAAGATTGATGTGACTGCTTGGATGACTGATTTTATCAATAGATATCCTGACAGTTTCACTGGATATCGAAAAATATCAGGTTAGAATGATGATCTCTTTTTTATATCGAACAGATAACCCGTATAGTCTCTATGGTATCAGCCATTTTTTGACAAAATTTGGAATACATACCGCGAACCAACCTGAAAATTGCCTGGTCGCCGTTGTGTATGGAAACGAACCATGCGGGGATTTCTGTATATCAATAAAAGAGAATGAGATCCGGGATACCATCACGGGAATTATCACAAAAGACGATTATAAAATCCCGATCTTTGAAATACCCGCAAACGCAGGAGAAAAAGGGGTACCGATCTCATATTATCAATCAGGTGAAGCGACATATCCATGCATAACTTGCGACGATCACCAGATAAGCATCGGCTTTGATGTCTTCAAAGAGGTCGGATATTTATTAAGTGGCCATATGGAACACCTATGGAATCCACCCGTTGGCCCTGAATCTCATTCACCAGGAATGGTCCCAATCGCGGATTTATATGAAGATCTGCTGTTTGAATCAATTCTGTACGGATGCAAAAAAATGGGTATACCCCTTGTAACAAGGTCTCCCTGGCCGGAAGGTAAACAATTTGCAGTCTGTTTAACGCATGATGTCGATGAAGTAAAGAAAACATATCAGTGGGTTACCTATCCTCTCAAACTGATGGTCAAGGGCAATTTTAGGCAGCTATTACCTCAGGTGTATTCTTTTATTGGGAAACTGAGCGGAAGGGAACCCTACTGGACCTTCAATGATCTGATCAAGCTCGAGGAATCGCTGGGTGCCAGATCGACGTATTTCTTTTTGCATGAAACAGCAAAGGTCAGAATCCTGAAAAGAAAGACCTGGAAACACCCGGGGAGAAGATATCGGTGGGAGGATCCAGCCGTTGAGGAGTTGATCCATCAACTATACACGAGAGGGGATGAAATCAGTCTGCATGGCTCCTTTGATTCCTATAATGATACATTGCTGATCCGGAAGGAAAAAGAAGAACTCGAGCAGGTCCTCAATCATCGAATCCATGGGGTGAGACAGCACAACCTGAATCTTCTTATCCCTGATACCTGGCTTCACCATGAATACGCAGGTCTTGAGTATGATTCCACGCTCGGATTCAATAACTCCCTGGGGTTTCGTTGGGGGACGTCTCTTCCGTTTTTTCCATTCTATCCCAAGGGAAACCGACCACTCAGAGTTCTCGAGATACCTATAACAATTCAAGATACGGCTTTTTTTCAAGATCCGAACCGCTGGAACAATTTTTTACAATTGTTTCGCTTAATACAGTCCAGCCACGGATTACTCACCTTACTCTGGCACCATGCCGTCTTCAATGAACATGAGTTCCCTGGTTGGGGTGACTGCTACACGAGGATCATCGAATTCTGCCAGAAAGAAGATGCATGGGTCACGAATGCAAGAGAGATCTGCACATGGTGGAGATCCCGGCTATCTTCAGGGCTAACTTACGAGTTCGATGGAAAAATCCTGGAAATTATGCCATATCCTGGGAAAAAAACCCAATATATCACTATATATTTACCTGAGGAACTCAAAATAATACATATATCGAATGCAAGACTTATCAAAACCAGAGATTCCTTGGTCATGATACAGACCAATACAATTGATGAGCGCGAATCTGTGAAAATAGAGTTCAAGAGGGGAGACCATGGTCACTGAGGTCTCCCTGGCCAAAGATACCGAGGCCAAGCTTTGGGATGAGATAGTCGAAAATTCACCCCATGGGACAATTTTTCATACATGGAGATGGTTGAAGATCACAGAGAAATATACGAAATTTCAATTTTATCCTCTCCTTATAAGAACTGGCGATGAAGTGCGGGGGATATTCCCCATCTTCCACCGGAGTCATCTCTTCATCAGCATGATATTCTCGCCTCCCCCCCACGCGGCGATCCCCTGTCTGGGTCCAGTCATCGTGGACTATGAGAAACAGCGGCTATATAAGAAAGAATTGATCTTGACCGAACTTCAGGGGGCAATCGACGAGTATCTTCACTGGCAGTTGAAGTCCAATTACGTTTCCATAGCCTTTTCTCCCGGGCTGAATGACCCCCGGCCTTTTGGATGGGCAGGCTACCGGGTATCTTCCGCATATGATTATGAAACCGATTTGAGTTGTGGTTCTGAGATCATGTGGGAGCAACTTCCAAAAAATCTCCGTCAGAATGTGAACAGGGCAGTAAAAAGAGGTTTATCGGTTGAAATCGGGACTGAACGGGATGTTGATGCTCTTTATGAGATCATGGTCCGTCGGTATAAAGAGCAGGATAAGTTCGTTCATGTCCCCAAAGAATACCTGCTTGATCTCTATCGATCATTCGATGGATCAATGAGGATATTTGTTGCCAAATTCGAAGGCAATGTTATATCAGGTTCTATCGAATTGTTTCACAAGGATAAAGTCACGAGCTGGATCGGGACTCCCAAACCCTTGATCAACATCTCCCCGTCACCAAATGACCTTATCAGCTGGGAGATCATCAAGTATTCAATAGAGAGAAAATTCAGATCATATACCACTTTTGGCGCGGCAGGTGATGAGAGGCTCCATGCCTACTATGCGTCGAAATTCAACCCGGAGTTGAAGATGCGATATATTGTAAAGAAAATTTCGTTCATAGCACGTATTGCTGAGAAAGGATTTTATCACATACTCAACCCAGTATCTGATAGAATTAGAAGATGAAAGGAGCTTGAAGAGGACCGTCCTGCGTCAATGGAGATTCTCTTAAGCCTGATTGCATGGTTGATAGGAATCAACTGTTACCTCTCTGAAGTATCATGACTCTGAACTTTATCCAAGCAGATGAATCGATTAAGAGAGAATGGGACGAATTTGTTGTCTCATCGCCTCATGGTACCATTTTTCATACTTGGTCTTGGCTGAAAATTGTTGAGGACCATACCCGGATGAAATATCTTCCCCTGATAGCTTACCGGGGCGCGGATCCGGTTGCATTATATCCAATATTCATTCGTAAAGTGGCAATTTTTAATACTGCATATTCCCCACCACCCGGAGCGTACCTTCTTTATCTTGGGCCGGTAATCATCGATTATCATCTTAAAAAGCAGGATAAAAAGGAGAGCGTCTTCAAGGAACTTCAGGAAGAAATTGACAGATACCTCTTCGAAAATCTCCGATGTAAATATGCAAGAATCCGACTCTCTCCAGGTCTATCCGATTCAAGACCTCTCCGGTGGTGCGGTTATACCCCCGATCCCCTCTATACTTACCGGATCAATCTCTCATCGGGAACTGAGGCAGTCTGGCAACAATTTGATCGGAAACTCAGGGTAGGCATCAACCGAGCGATTAAGGAAGGAATTACTGTCAGGGAAGGGAGTAAAAATGATTTGATGCTGATTGAGGATGATTTATTAAGAAGACGGAAGGAGCAGGGAATAAAATCTCCAGACCATAGTAAATATCTCATGGATTTATTTGATAAATACAAGGAGAACATGATAATTTTTCTGGCTTATCATCAGGAGAAGATCGTGGGAAATCTCGTTGCCCTGAAGTTCAAGGATATTATGTATCTCTGGATCGGAACACCGAAAAGTTCTCTCAGAGGGATTTATCCCAATGATCTTGTCCAGTGGGAGGCGATACAGCGGGCCTGCAGAGATGGATTACACTGGTTCGAGAATATGGATGGTGGCGACAATCCACGCTTAACCGTGTATAAATCAAAATATAATCCGGAACCCGTCATCTGGTTCTCAGCGGAGAAATATTCTTCTTTTCTCTATAAAGCTGGAGTAAAAATAATACGGAGGTCCTCATCCAATTAGGGACCCGCATTATTGAAATCAATTCCTATCCTCACCTGTCTGAAAAATATCCAGGATCATCGCCTTATCGAGATACCCTGTGATAATCACAAGCACGGTAAATAAGACACTCGCTGCCACCAAACCGATGAGAGGACGCGGGTTGAAAATAAATAAGAACAAAAATGTAGCTAAAACTGAAACGAAGAGTCTTCCGATTTTATCGGTTATTATTTTTACAGGAGAGAGATCTTTTGAAATGACAACCGTCAATGCTGTCAAAATTATCAAAAGGAGGGTATTGGAAATATAGGCCCCGATAAATCCATTCCCATATCCCATGTTCTGAAACAACTTAATCAGATAGCTTGTTAAGAAAAAGGAGATTGGCAAGAGTATGAGGGGAGCTAAACAGATTGCTGCATAATCTTTCACTTCCTTTGCAGAAGAAAGATTCAAATTCGCAAGGAATACCTGGAAATAAAGAAAGATGAATCCAATGGCCATAATAAATGCATACCGTGCCCCCATGAGATAGGCATCCGAGAACAGGTGGATCACAATATAATCTGAATAAAAATAGAGAAAAATGACGAATAACAAGGTAAAAGCAAAGAGACCCCTGGTGACATCCCCGAGACCGCCTTTTTTGAAAACTTCATTTTTATCTGATGTTGTTGCTTCAGGAATCGAGATATAAGCCATAGTTCCGAGAGTGAATACAATGATCGATGCCAAAGTCAATGATACATCGTAGTAACCCTGCCAAACAACACCGAGTTCGTGGCTGACAATGATTTTCGTAATGTACTGGCAGGAAGCTGAGAAATTTGATACAATTAATACTGCAATCCCAAACACCATGATTTTCTTCGTCGGCCATTTGATATTCAAGATCTCTGAGAAATATTTTCTCTTATCTCGGGATAATATGATAAAAATTAATGGGATGACGTTTGAAATTGCGAAGACGAGGATTATTACCTCAAAGGATGTGATTCCCAGAGAAATCAATACGGCAATGACCAACAACCTGACAATCGAGGGTAAAGTTACAATCAAACCGGGGAGCGAATAAAGTTTCAATCCTGTAAATAATCCTTGGAAGTCCCCCACAATACTCATCGATAATAATGAGATAAATATGACAAAGTAAAAGAGATCCCACCCTTCCTGAGGCAAGTTCAGATACTGGAAAATCTGCGATCTCATTAATAAGAGAATTGTGGATATGATGAAGGTCAGTAAAAGCGTGATAGCCAACGACAGACCAAAATATTTTTTCCCCTCTTCTGAATGACATAATACAAAATAATTCAGTTCCGTTAATATCTGAAACATCGATGGTATTGAGATGGCAACGAAGGTGATCAATCCATATTCGTAGGGTGAAATTCCGTTTGCAAGGATAATTTTTGTGAGAACACCACTCCCTCTCTGAAGAACGAGGAAGAATAAGAAAAGGGCAGAATAGAAGGTTAATGTTTTTTTCATGCGATATACCTACACCTTCTTCAGGATCACATTCTCGAATCTTTATCAATGGAACAGGTTTTATACAAGAGATCACCGTCAGGGCTGATAATATTGAATGTCACCATGATCTGTTGTTTTTATGGTTTATGTTTATATTAGCGCATTTTCAATATAAAAGAATTGTTAAGCGGGAAATCATCAAACTAATCATCACTTTATTTTTATGCCTAAATACCTTGCTATTTTATAGATTTTTCCTTTTGCCTCAATTTGAAATTCAATTGGATAAAAACCCGGCTTCTCGAATTTTATATTATGAACGCCTCTCTCAACCGAAAGTATTGCCTCCCCCTGATCATCGGCATCCACCCTTCTTCCATCGATCAATACACTGGCATTCTTCACACGATCTCCATTGGAATCTCTGACAACGATCAAATTATCTCCTGTGTAAATGGATGGAAATGTAGTATTAAATTTTTGTTTAATAATATTCGTCTGAACAAAAATAGCCTTATGTTCCTTTGCTCTTAGATCAAAACTTACAAACAGGTCACAAATTCCGGCGTGGAATTCCTCTCTTTGTAACGAGCCATTGATCACCGAGTAAGGGCATCCGGTTTCAAAAGAAGGAAGCTTTACCCGAACTGATATACCCGAAACGTCATGCAGATT
>Ga0315285_10005986_pt1 | contig 12513 bp, 10 predicted proteins | sample YL17G09_36_MG_FD_203698 | JGI IMG/M metagenome (GOLD analysis project Ga0315285, IMG submission 203698) | Sediment microbial communities from Yellowstone Lake, YNP, Wyoming, USA - YL17G09_36 | ecosystem: Environmental > Aquatic > Freshwater > Lake > Sediment | place: USA: Wyoming | collected... | reverse complement strand
AACAATGAAATAGACTGCGTCGTTCACCAGAAACATAACGAGCAGCAGTACGATCTGAAAGACAATGTCCACGCGCATCATCCGCTCATTAAAAAAACCCGCAAAGAACCCCGCGATGGTCTTCGACAGCGCGTTCTGCCCCAGAATTGACGGAGAAAAGAGGTCCTGCGCAAGGCCGAGGAAAAATCCGACCCCTACGGCCGTCATCTGGCCGGTCTTGAGCGCAAGGAAAAAGAGCGCCACCATAAGCAGGTCCGGCGTTATGCCGGAAATATCGATGAGCGGAACCACCGTCGTCTGCAGCACAAAGCACAGAAAATAAATGCCCGCCCACTTTAAAATTTTTATTCTCATGGCCGCCGTTTTAAAGAATCAAGTTGCATCCTGAAAGCCGCCCACTGCGGCGGAAGCCGGACGATAAAAAGCTCTTCACTATGATCAATATCCAGATTCGGCTTAATGGTTGCTTTTTTAAAGAGCGGGTCGTGTTCGTCGGAGATTTTTTCGACCACGCCGACCGGAAATCCCCGCGGATAAATGCCGCCGAGGCCCGAGGTCACGATGGTATCACCGCTCACCACGTCTTCATGGGTCCTGAAACGGGCGGAAAAATCGATGCCGTTCTCGGTTTCCAGGATGCTGACGGCCCGGGTGCGCCGGACAAGAATGCTCGTCCGGTTGAGCGGATCTTTTATCAGCTGAACCAAGCTCAAGGACGGCATCACCAGAACCACCTTACCGGCGATTCCACCTTCGCCCACCACCGGCATGAAGGTGAGAACACCCTTGTTTTTCCCTGCATTCACCACGACGCTCTTGGGGACCGGCGACGGATCGCGGGCCACGACGCTCACCGGAATGATCTCGAAGGGTGTACGCTCTTCGAAATCGAGCATCCTCCGGAGCCGCCCGTTCTCAACCTTCTCGTCCCGGAGCTGCGCCACCTGGACGGTGAGAAGCGCCACCTGGCCTTTCAGGTACCGGTTCTCGGCATAAATGTTTTTCGCCTTTGTCATTTGATCGAAGGTGATCTGCAGGGGGTAAAAAATACTGATCGCCAGAAACCGTGCGGTCTTCGCCTGAAGAGCAGGCGGGCTTGAAATCATCCAGAGACAAATACTGGCCGCAGCAAGTACCGCAACGACGACGCGGTAACGGATGATTAGTTCAAGTATCCAGCGCATGGTGGGATAGGCTATTCGCTATAAAAAACATCGATTTTTCCGGTACCGCCGACAGGACTACCGGTTGTGCCGTCCGGTGGGCATGAGAACCGGGCGGTAATATTCAAGGTTTTCGATGATCTTGAGAGCTCCGCGCGCCACGCAGGTGAGCGGTTCGTCGATGACATTTACCGGCAGGTTCGTTTCCTGACGGATGCGTTCGTCAAGACCGCGCAGCTGAGAGGCTCCGCCCGTCATGATAATTCCTTTGTCAAGTATATCGGCCGAGAGCTCCGGCGGTGTCTGTTCCAGGGCCTGCTTCACGGCCTCGATAATGATGGAAACCGGCTCATTGAGCGCATCGCGGATCTCGGTGGAGGAAATGCGCAGGGTCTTCGGGATTCCGGCGACGAGATCCCTCCCTTTGACCTCCATCTCCAGCTCTTCCTGAAGCGGAAACGCGGAGCCGACCCGCATCTTGATCTGCTCGGCCGTACTCTCGCCCACCAGCAGATTGTAGGTCCTCTTAAGGTACGATATGATCGCCTCGTCCATCTCGTCGCCGCCCACCCGCACCGACATATCGCACACCGTGCCATTGAGTGCGATGACCGCGATCTCGGCCGTCCCGCCGCCGATATCGATGACCATATTACCGGACGGTTCATGGACCGGGAGGCCCATGCCGATCGCTGCGGACATCGGCTCCGCGACAAGATATACCTCCCGGACGCCGGCGCTCTCGGCCGAATCGACCACCGCGCGCTTCTCTACTTCGGTGATGCCGGAAGGCACGCCGACCACCGCGCGCGGCCGGAAATAGAAACGGTATTTCTGAACTTTACGGATAAGATATTTCAGCATGTGCTCCACGAGCTCGAAGTCGGCGATAACGCCGTCTTTCATGGGACGCACCGCCTCGATTTCGCCCGGCGTCCTGCCGAGCATGCGCTTGGCCTCGAGGCCGATCGCCCGCACGTTCCGCGTGTTCCTGTCAACGGCGACCACCGACGGTTCGTCGATCAAGAGCCCCCGTCCGCTCACGTAAATCAGGGTGTTTGCCGTGCCGAGATCAATGCCAAGGTCGTTCGAAAGGAAAAAAGACCCCATAGAATATCCTTAATGTTAATTTGTGTTTCCCGCAATGCCTCTGGAAAATACAATAATTTTGCAGCAGTTGGTAGTTAATTACTGAAAAAAGCCGGCTGGGCCGTTTGTTTATTTTTTCACCGTATCCCGGACGCCTGACGGAAAAGAAAGAGAATCCTTGGGGAGAACCGCGGACGACGGAGCGGCGGGTTGAGGAGATGGCGAAACAGAGCTGCCGGAGGAGGAAGGAATTATTGATGATGAGTCAACCTTGATTGAAAGGGTGTCTCGGCCGGTTTTCGCCGATGTATCCGGTTTTGAAGCATGAACTTCATGGATTCTTGCAGAATCCGTTGCAGGTTGTAGCGGCGGCGCCACTTTTGCCGGCTCTGAGGCTTTCGGCGTAATGTTTGTCGAATCAATTGCCTTGGGCTTCTTTTTTTGAAGCAAATAGGTAAGGCCGAACATCCATTTCGCCTCAGGGGTGGCGTCCGAAATCAGCTGTGAAATACCGTAATCAAAATCAAACTCGATGAAATTCAAGCGTATACCCACACCGAAATGCGCGATTTCAGTGGGGTGGTTAATGTACAACCCTGCACGCGCCGCAAGGGACGGCAACACCCAGACCTCAGCGCCTAGGGGCACCATGAACTTTTCGTAGACGTCGCTGTAAACGAAATCGCAGACTGCGGTAAACGGCAGGGTCCAACGCTCCACCGTATCGCACCAGGCAATGCCCGCGCGCGCATAACGCGGGAACCCTTTCGCAGAACGGTACCAGACCATGGGCGTTTTATACCACGGGGAGCCTGTGGTATCGAAACGCAGGTAGTGCGAAAGCGATGCGCCTATGGTGATTGAATTCGGCACCAGCTGAAAAAGAATGCCCGGAGAATAGGTGAACGCATGCCAGGCCTGGTCGCCGATCCGCTCCTGCAGGAAATTGATGCTGCTCCCGGCCGCAAACCGGCCCCATATATACCCACCGGTCAGGGTGGCCAGCAGGGACTGGTACGAACTCATGCCGCCCACCCCCTGCTCATTGGCCATTTGCCAATCCGTCGTATGAACCACGAGGGATGCGCCCGCAAACCATCGCGGAAACATCCAGGAAGTCTCTATCTTGCTCTTTGAGAAATCTCCCGGTTGGCTGCCGTATTCCAAGGAAAGAAAAGGTACCTCTGCGAATGCGGGCGATGCGGGGTTATATGAGCTGAAACCGCCGCCGGAAAGCGCGGTTCCCGCAGAACCCATTGCCGAGATCCGCGGATTTGTCGGTACTTCGGCGATCTGAAAATACCCGTAATATTCTGCGAAAAGCACGCTGTTTAACAATAAAACAACGAAGGTTATTTTTGAAAATTGAAGCATTATATGCCATCTTTTTTGCTAATCATCGGTGGCTTCTTTCTTTCGCCCCCTAAATCCCCCGAAGGGGGACTTGAAAGGTGTCGATTATATATTACAAGAAGCCATTCATAATTAGTCATTTGACAGATAAGTAATTGTGAAACGTTTTCTTCCTAAGTCCCCCTTCGGGGGATTTAGGGGGCGTCACCAACTATAACAATCGCCGCTAAAAAGTCAGGGTCACATCAAGCTGCTGATCGATACCCGCCCATATTTTATCGGTGGTAACGCCGTAATTGACCCACAAACCTTTCCGTACCCGTTTCGAGAGATCATAGGAAAACCCGGCAGTGAAGCGCATGCCGAATTCTTTGGAGTACTGTTCCCCGTCACGAACAATCGAGCTGTTTATCGGGATATCGCCGATGCCGGCCCGAACGTAAAAATTCTCCCACCGCCGCCATTCAGCGCCGGTTGAAAGGATTGCCTCGACATGATCGAGCTGCCGCCATTCCCCATCGAACGCATATCCTGCGCAATCAACCATCCAGATAAGCGGTTTTTTCGCCAAAACGGTTGCAAATCTGCTCCCGATAGTGATGCTGGGAAGCGGCTGATCAATGACGAGCGGCGCCATATCTCCCATCTGCCACTCCATTGTTGCACCGACGTTTTTCAGGACCGCGGCAACGGTCCATACGTTGGACACGCGGTATACTCCGGCAAAATCAAACGAACCAATACTTGTTGCCGAGGCATAATGGATACCGACGCCGCCATACAGGGGAAGGGGAAGACTCTGATACAGGACATTGACACACACACCAACCGAGAGGCGGCGGTTCATGTAGTAGCTCACCGCGGCCTTGAACGTCAAGGTCGTATAGGACGATGATGGCAGCGGATTTTCGTACAGATCATAGAGTTTACCTAAAAATGCCCCGCGGTAGAGCGCGAACAGTCCCATGCCGACGCGCGGGGGAACGCGGAATTCGAAGGAGCCGTATCCGTCCATGCGGCCGAGCGACCTCAGACCGGTCCCGCCAGCCAGCCGGTGGTCGCGCAGGTTTGCGAGCGCTGCCGGATTCCACCAGGGTGCGTAAAAATCAGGCGCTGCAGTATAGGCGCCGCCGAGAGCCGTTGCTGCGGCTCCCATGGGCATGCGCAGGTAAGCACCCGACGTTCCCCCGATCCCGGCGGCATCACCATTGCCATATGTCCAGAACAGGCAGCCTGCTATGAACCATACCGGGGCGGATGTAATAAGGGCGAGGGCCTTATTTCCCCTGGCCTTTTGCCACAACGATCTTTCCAAAGCTGCGTTCTCCTGTACTTACGGTAATTTTGTAATAATAAACACCCGGCGCCACCGGTCTGCCGGAACTGTTGGTACCGTCCCAGACGTCGAACCGGCTGTCCGTGCTCCGGCCGAGGCCGAGCGATGTTACCGCTCTCCTCGGCGCGCTTTCAATAACGGTCTTGACAAACTGCATATTATAATCGTAGATCCGTATCGTCACGTTCCCGTCGCGGCTGAGTTTATAAACAAACGTCGTTTTAGACGCCTGCGGCCAATTGGGGTCATCGGTCATGATGCCGGGCAGCGCATACGTCTCGGCAAGTCCGCCCTTGATCGTGCGCACATACTTGATGTGCGTCAAGTCGCCGGTCACCGTTGAGTCACCAAGGTTCTCGTCCCACGAGACAAAAAGTCCGTCCGACGTGGTAATACACAAACTGCCGGTCGAATCGCTCTTTTTTAGGAATAACACATCATTTATATAGCCGGGCTGTTTCACTGTTGAATCTACCCCGAGGATTCTCGCATTAAACTCGTCGTTGGTGACGACAGGCTTCAGACCTCCGGGATTGACGGCTGCCGTATCAGGCACTGAATCGCGAAATACTTCTATTTGGTTGCTGTCAATCTGCACATACAGGTAGCCTCGTACGGCCGGAGCAACGGCATACTGCTGGTTGCTGAGCGCACAATACCATTGTCTATTCGTGATATGGTATCTGAACAGAGAAGTGCTGCGTTTGCCGGCTTCTCGGTATTTAACATACGCATACAGTATCGGCGGCCGGACGGCATTATTGACAACCGCGGCTGAAAAAGCCTCGAAATGCACCCCCGTATCCGCAAAGGCAGAGGTTATACTGGTGTCCCATATTTGCCGGGCCGCATCAAAAAGCAGACAACGCGGCCCGGTCACTGCCACTATAGCGGTGTCCCCGAAACGGTCTACCGCAAGCACGGCGGTCGAGTCCGTACCGAAACGGGGATGCTGTCCTCGGAGGAATGCGGCCGGGATAAACGAACCGGTATCGCCGGGGAGAAATCCGCGCAGGGAATCGGTCGCCGGGTCCCAGCGCACCAGGCCGCCGTGCTGACAGGCGAAATAAAAGTTCCCGGTCACCGAGACTGCGTTGCGTGCGTGCACCGTCACCGCCGTATCGTTCTTCACCGAATCGGGCCAGACGATGGTAAACGCCGCGCTCCGGGACGTTGCATGAGTAAAGTGCCATACCGTGGTCGGCCTCGCGCGGTCGATCTCATCATCAGGCGGGTTCAGGATGGCCGCAAGCGTACCTCCACCGAAAGCAATGCCGGTCATTACGGCATCGACATAGCAGCCGAGTTTGTACCCCCCCCACGCTTTTCCCCGGTTCGTGGTATAGTTGAGGCCCCACCCCTGCCAGTAGCTTGCGACCCACAGGGTGTCGCCGCTGCCGGCACAATACTGCATGTTGTTGTTGATGATTTCGCTTACCGGCCCGCACGACTGACCCGAAGCCGTGGCACCCGGCCACAGCAGGAAACCGGCGGCGGCAACAACCAGGCTATTTCCGCATATCGACAATGCGCACATTCTTCGGAACATCAAATTCAAACATCTCCTTAGGAAGATTTTTCCCGAACACCATGGCCGTAAAAGCATAGGTAAAAGTATTGTCATTGCGATCAATCAAAACGCACCGGGTGATCCGGCCGTCAACCTCCCGCACCCATAATTGTATCGTTGTATACGGCGCATCCACTGAATCGCTCTTCCACGCAATCTGCGCGACCCCTTTTTTCCGTCCCTGCTCGCGGAAAGGATACGCCGCAATATAACGGGTAAAAATCTGCGAAGGGAGCGTCGAACGGTCGACGTCGGCAAGCCTTTTCACCACCACCTGGTTCGTACCGGCCGAATACTGCCAGAACGTTTCGCCGTTGCTCACGAATGTTTCTTTGTCAAGTGTCACGCGGAACCTGTCGCCCGGCGCCAGAATGATCCTCCCCTTCCTCTTCTCCTCTTTTTCCCGCACGCTCCAGTAAATGGTCTGGGAAAATTTTGCGGAGAGCGGGGTTTCGGGGCTGTAGTTTTTACGGAGGATAGAAAGGAGTGGAGAAATAGAATCGGTACTGTCTGCAAATCCAATTAAACTCGCACCAATAATTATTATCGGTATCAGTGAAAGCATTTTGTATGGTTGGAATAATAAGTTCATCCGATTGTCTGATAGTACCTTTTGAATCATTCTATTCCTGCTGCCTTAGCATCGCCAGCGCGTCGTCGAGTTCGTCCATACGCACCAGCACCTCGCGCGCCTTGCTGCCGTTCGGCGGGCCCACGAATCCCGCATCGTGCAGCTGGTCCATGATCCGCCCGGCCCGCGCGTAGCCCAGATTGAGCCTGCGCTGCAGGAGCGAGGTGGAGCCGAGGCCCGTGTTCACAATGATATGCGCGGCCTCCTCAAACAGCTCGTCGCGGCTCCCGTCGGTCACATTATCATCATCATCGTCACCGCCCACCACATCGGCGAAGCTCTCTATCTTGTAAATCTTAACCTGCTGCTTGCGCACCTCGGTGACGACCTTTTCCACGTCCTCTTCCGAAATAAACGACCCGTGGAACCGCTCGATCTGCGGAGCGCCGGAGCGCAGGAACAGCATGTCGCCGAGGCCCAGGAGCTTCTCGGCGCCGATATGGTCAAGAATCGTCCGCGAATCGTTCGACTGGATTGTGCGGAACGCGATGCGCGAGGTCAGGTTCGCCTTGATCGGACCGGTGATGATGTCGACCGACGGCCGCTGCGTCGACACGATCAGGTGAATGCCCACGGCGCGCGCAAGCTGCGCGATACGCTGCACCAGCGTCTCCACGTCCCGGGACGACCTGGTCATGAGGTCGGCCAACTCATCAACAATGATAACGATGAACGGAAGCGGTTTATTGTCCTCTTCGGGAAGCTGGTCCTTGAACTTGCCGCCTTCGCAGCGGGTGTTGAACGAGTCTATGTTGCGCGCCGCCACTTTGGCAAGCAGCCGGTAGCGCCGTTCCATTTCGCCGACGCCCCAGTGCAGCGCCTTGACCGCCTCCTTGGTCTCGGTGACCACCGGCGACAGCAGGTGCGGGATGCCGTTGAAAAACGAGAGCTCCACCTTCTTGGGGTCGACCATGATGAGCCGCAGTTCTTCGGGCTTTTTCGTCATGAGCAGGCTGCAGATGATTGAGTTGATGCAGACGCTCTTGCCCGACCCGGTCTGGCCCGCGATCAGCATATGAGGCATTTTGGAAATGTCGGCCACATAGGGCGCGCCCGAAATGTTGGTGCCGATGATGACCGGCAGCTTGGCCTTTGATTTTGTAAACGTCTCAGACGTGAGAATGTGCTTGAAATAGACGATCTGGCGCTCGGCATTGGGCAGTTCGATCCCCACGGCGGATTTGCCGGGAATGGGCGCTTCGATGCGGATCAGCTGTCCGCCGACCGCCATGGAAATGTCGTTGTGGAGGTTTACGACCTTGTTGATTTTTATCCCCGGCGCCAGAACGATTTCATAGCGCGTGACCACCGGGCCCGGACTCACCGACATCACCTTGCCCTCCACGCCGAAATTGGCCAGCGTCTTTTCGAGGACCATCGAATTGCTTTCGATGGCCTGCTTGTCAATCATGCTCGACAGCGGCGGAGGGTCTGAAAGAATGTCGGCGCTGGGAATTTCGTACGGCTTGTAGTGTATTTCCGGCTCCGCGGGAACCTCTGCGGCAGCTGTTCCGGCGGCCACAGCAGCTGCAGAAACCGCTGCTGTACCACGCCGTTTGCGCGGCCGACCTTCAACCGCCTGAGGCGTCTCCTCCGCTTCTTCACTCTCAGCTCCCTCTTCGCCTACGTCAGAAACCCTGCTTGCGTCGATCACCGGCTCTTCGGTCTCGATTTCCGCTGTTTCAACGGTCATGATCTGGATCGGTTCGCGCTTTTTTGCCCTGAACGCCGCCAGTTCTTGTTCGAACAGCCGCCGCTGCTCCTCTTCCACTGGGTCGAGCTCCTTTGCAGGAGCAGGTGCAACTTCGGCGGCGGCCGCAGGCGCCTCTTCAGCCACAGGTTTGCGGATACGGACCTTGGCCTCTTGCTCCGGCTCCTTCGCTTCAACTGTTCCCGCGTCCCGGTTCCTGGCATCTTCCAGCTTTGTTCTGAACATTTTTTTAACGAGCGAATAAAGCCATACGCCTGCAGCCGCGATCGCTTTTGCCGCGGTAATCGGCGAAATACGCAAACAGAGCAGCACGGTCACGACAAGGGCGCAGCCGATGATGAAATAAGGTCCGAACTGGTGTGCACCGAAGAGCGGTTTTATCAGTTTGATGACCGTTACACCGATCCAGTTGCTGTCCACGCCGTGGATTTTTCCTGCCGCGACAAGAGGCAGTTTATGAACGGCAAGAATAATGCATATTTCACCGGTCAAAACACCCTGGAGAATGAGCGCCCTGTTGCTTATCTGGTCGCCCCGCAGCCGCAGCCAGCCGATATATCCGATCGCCGCCGGAAAAAAGAAGACCGGAATCGGACCGAACAGAAAGACCATGCCTGTTGCGAGCGCGCTGCCCAGGTACTGACCGAGAATGTTCGCGCCATGATTGGCAAAGTGCGAGACAAGCGACACCAGCACCAGCACGGCCACGGCGATGTATACGAGGCCCCAGATTTCATGGCCGAAATCGGCCTTCCGCTTACTGTCTTTTCCGCGCCCTTCTTTTTCCTTTGCCACCAAGCAGCTCCTTTTCAAATGCATACAATTTGAACCGCACTGTTTTTGCCTTTTCGGAAAGCCGGGCACCTCCATGCCCCGCCACCTTGGCATACTCCTCGATCACGCGGCACGCCTCCTGTCCCCGCTTGAAATTTGCGGTCAGAAGCGCGCCAAGGCCCCTGCCGCGGTCAAGCTCTTCGGGACGGTTTCTGTCCGCAAAACAGTCGCCTGCCGTGTCACGGTTGACGAGAAGTTCACTCCTGCCAAGCGCCTGTTCGATGTCTACCAGTGCATGCCGCAGCTTCTTCAGCCTGCCGCACACCGTGGGCCGCTCGTCGATGAACCGGTAGTACTCCTCGATCACCCGCAGCGCCTCGCGCAGGCGGTTCACATTAGCGTCCAGAACCCTGTAAATCTGCTGTTTTTTAATCAACCGATACCACTGGCATAGACGATTGCGATTCAGGAAACAGTATATAAGAGAAAAAAATATACGTCATGCACGGATTGGAAAGAAGGTGCCGTGAACAGAAACCTCCGGTTCACAAACAAAGAAATCAGAGCCGGTCTAATATATTTTTATATAATTATGTACGAGATTTCAGTCGAATCCAGTTTCTCCGCTGCGCACCGGCTTAAAAATTACCAGGGGCCGTGCGAAAACCTTCATGGCCATAACTGGCTCGTCCGGGCAACCGTGCGGTGCGAAGCGCTCGACGCCTCGGGTCTGGGCATTGATTTCAAGGTTCTTAAAGACCATCTCAAAGGGATCCTGAGCGAATTCGACCATAAAGACCTGAACGCGATTCTTGACCCGCTTAAAATCAACCCTTCCTCTGAAAATATCGCCCGGCATATTTTTGAAAAACTTGAAAAAAGCCTTACGGCGAGCTGGAAGGGCAGCATAGCAAGGGTCGAGGTACACGAAACCCCGGGCAGCTGCGCAGCGTATTTTAGATAACCGATGCTCTTTATCGTCAGGGGTCACCGGGGTTGTCGAGCGGACTTAGGGGGTGCCCGAAGGACGGGGGCCTCAGGGAGCGAGGCAAGCTCCGGTGACCCCTAAGTAACAAAATCATGTGGGGACCTCTATGCGGGTCGGGTGAACTGCCTTCCGGCACTGCGGAACGACGGAGGGGATATGAATAATGCATTTTTCTTGCGAAAAACGCGAACCCGTCCTCGTGCCTACAAGCAGTCCATCCGACCCGCCATCTAAAATAGCAGTGGTACCCAATTGATCAAAGTTTCTTTTGGAAAAAGTGGTTATGCTCCGCGTCTGTGAAATTTTCAAAAGTATCCAGGGAGAATCGACCCATGCGGGCAAGGTCTGTTCGTTCGTGCGGCTCACGGGGTGCAATCTGCACTGCAGCTACTGCGACACGCCGTATGCATTGACCGGAGGGGAAGAACTGTCCTTAGAGCAGGTCGTACGCACAGTGCAGGAACACCGCACGCGTCTCGTCGAGATCACGGGCGGTGAACCCCTGCTCCAGGCCGAGACGCCTCTTTTATGCAGGAGATTCATTGAACTCGGATTTACGGTGCTCGTGGAAACGAACGGCTCCATCGACATCTCGGCCGTGCCGCCGCCTGCTATCCGGATCGTCGACGTCAAGTGCCCGTCAAGCGGCAATGAAGGATCGTTCCTGAGCAAAAACTTCAGCCTGCTGACATCAACTGACGAATGTAAATTCGTATTGTCGGACAAGGATGATTTTTTCTGGGCGCTCGATGTTGTGCGCAGAGAGAACCTGCATGAAATTGCCACGGTCATTTTTTCTCCCAACATGAAACTCCTTCCGCCCAAAGACCTTGCCGAATGGATTCTTGAGGAAAACGCGCCGGTAAGGCTTGGGGTGCAGCTGCATAAAATCATGTGGGGAGATAAACGGGCGGTATGAAAAAAGCCATTATCCTATTAAACGGCGGGATCGATTCCGCAACGGTACGATAACAGATTATGACACGCATCAAGTTTTCTTTTGAACATCCCTTCGGGATCAGGAGAATTCACCTTCGCATTTCACCTATTGTAATTTCCGATTTTATCCTTTTCCCCTCTTTTTTTTTAACCGTCTGGCGGTGGGTAAATCCAACAATCAATTACTACTATCCCGGGTTTTGGAGATACGTGCCTGTAGATGGGTATACGACATGGTTCTTAACGGATGCACCGCTCGGGCCCGGCAATTTCAGCTATTGGCTGACATCGCTTCTGGCGCCCGGTTTTGCCAGCCCTATGGTCGGCGCCATTGTCATTACGGCCATGGCCTATATCCTGTGCTGGCTCACCGGCCAAGTGCTGGCAAGGTTCGGAGTAAAAATACTATCGGGACTGAAATACGTACCTGCCATGATCATGTTTTTTCAGTATGTTTACTTATTGAACCCTCTTCCCATAAGTATATCGGTTATAATCGGATTGACCGCTCTATGGCTCTACCAGATTGCCGGCAGTTCCAGTTCGAGAAACCGAGTCATTATGTTCCTCGTTTTCGCCATTACCGTCATCCTCGTTGCCGTTGAAGCGTTTTTTATTTTCGCTTTTCTGTGCATCATCTTTGAAAGCGCTGTCAAGCGGAAATATATCGTTGCCTGCATCGAAGCGGCAGCTGGCGCCTGTTTGCCCGCTGCGGTCACCATTCTTTTTTTTCCACTTTATTCTGTTGTCGATACCTACCTGCTTTTTTTCCCAATTCTCCCGAAGAACCTGTCTTTTATCGGATTCCTGCCTTTCTCTTTCTGGATATTTTTTCCATGCATCGGCATCATCGCACTTTTTGATAAACCTATGGGAAATATATCCGGCTTACTTAAACGAAAAAAGGCTGGAACAGCCTTTTTTACCAAGAACAGGGCATATCGAGGTATACTGCTCAG
>Ga0315285_10005985_pt1 | contig 12513 bp, 18 predicted proteins | sample YL17G09_36_MG_FD_203698 | JGI IMG/M metagenome (GOLD analysis project Ga0315285, IMG submission 203698) | Sediment microbial communities from Yellowstone Lake, YNP, Wyoming, USA - YL17G09_36 | ecosystem: Environmental > Aquatic > Freshwater > Lake > Sediment | place: USA: Wyoming | collected... | reverse complement strand
CGTTGCGCCTTTGAACAACAGCGAGGTGCAGCTTGGCTCACTACTCACGGCCCGACGGATTCAACTTCCTTCCCGCGAAGTTCCTTGCAGACACGGATCATCTGACGCCGCAGGAAGTCGGCTTCTACATCCGAATGCTCTGTCACTTGTGGCTCAACAGAACGACGCTTGCATCGTTCGAAGACACGAAAGAACAGTGGATGAAACTATCAGGCGCAACCTCGATCGATCATGACTTTGCACACGAACCTGTACACGAAGTGTCCGCTGATGTGTCCGCAACCGTGTACATTCGTGCACCGAGTTGTGTACATAAAGTGTCTCGAAATGACGACCAACCATTTCTGGAATTTGTCCCAACAGCAATGTTGGCATCATCTTACGACAAACTGGTGAAGTTGTTTCACAGGTCTCGAAGGTGTGTACATAAACTGTCCCAGGCGCACCTCGCTTTTTGCACTAAAGCTGCTCTTCGCTTGTCCGCAACTCAGTCCGCAAAATCTCAAGTACGTTGGAAATCAAAGACTTACCCCACACCTCCGGCATATGCCGCGGCATTGCCGCCGGGAATGCCGCCGGGTATCCCTTGTCTAGAAGAACGTCGTTCGTTTTATCTAGATAATAACAACGACGATAGTATTAACTTACCTAGTCAGACATCAGGGACCACAGTGGTGCAAGAAGCGGCAGTGCCAGAAGAAAAAGCACAGCCAATCCAGAGCAACCAGGACACCCAACAGCAAGACACCCTATCGGTTTTGACCCAGTTCCTCAAGGCACCGCAGATCGCGAACATCCGAAAATTGGGCAAGGCAATATCCTCCGAGTACATCGCCGAGAAGATCGAGCTCATGAAGATCAGCAAGCCAAACAACCAGTCGGCGTGGCTATACTCTGCCATCATGTTTGACTACAAGCCCACGCCATCGCAGAAGAAGCAACAGCACAAGACGCCATCGTGGATCCAACATGTTGTCGCAACAGGAACGGCAACACCTGAGCAGTACGACAAGTTGCCCGAGAGTCTGCAAAAGCTTTTCGTTGCAGACGAATTGCCGACCGGAATCAAGATCTACTCGAAGGTCTGACAGGTGACTATTGACAACCAAATAGAACCATGGTAATTTAAGGTCATGGACGTAATCGCGAAAGCAGCGGCACTATCCCTACGACTCACGAACAAGCCGGAGTCAATCGACATTGGTGAAGTTGTCGCAATGATAAACGCTCTACTCCACGTAGTTGAATGCGGCCTCAATCGGGCAGGTTCAGCGAAAGACATTGAGCTGATCATTGCGGACATGAAGGCAAAGACCGAAGGTAAACTACGTTTATCCTACTCGGGGGATGCTCTCACTCGAAAGCTTGAGAGACTTTCGAATGCGGCATCGGCAGCGGAGATTCTGGAAATGCGCGACGATGCTGAAGAATCTCTCAGGCAGTTGTTTCGTGAACCGAGCCAGTTCAAGGAAATGTCGCTATCAATCCGTAATCCAACGTACTTCAAAACAGGAGCGTCAAAATGAACCTTTCCCGTATTGTGAACAATCTCGGTATCGGCGCTGTTGAGCTCACCATGATCAACAGGTCCACCACCTCCACATTCGGCGCCGGTGCTGCGAAAGCCCTCAAGGGCTTCACGCAGGCCAACGTTGATGCGGTCCGAGTCGCATGCAGTATCCGCGGAAACAACCTCGCGGGTTTCGGTGGAACCACCGGCGGCATCTTCGGCGCGGTTCTGTCGGTCAGTGAGCACAAATGGGACGGCAAGGAAATGCCCCAGGAAGTTGTTGTTCAGGCTTCGGGTGTCGCCCTCATGCTTGCCACGACCACACGACCGGTTGCGAGCAACGCGGACTCGGGAGACATTGTTCAGGTCAACGGTCTGGTTGCCGACGGCGGCCACACGACAGCAAGGCTCGTAAACTCGCGCGGCAACGTGATCAACGTCTGGGACACCGAACGTCTCGACATCATGCTCTGATATCGCGCCATTCGCTGGTGCGTGGATTGAAACGAAACAACAACCAAATAACGCGGAGATAACAAAATGGACTTCTTGACAAAAGCTTCGGAGATCAAGCCCCAACTCGAAGGATTCAATTCCCCGGCGAAGGCCATGGAACTTTTTCAGCAGTGCAACTCAAAGCAGGTCACGCTTTCCGAGCACCTCGAAACCCTGGACCCGACCCCCATCACCGAGTCCGGTGAGAAGGCGTGTCCGCTCGATGCATTCGAGCGTCACCTGATGGTGCTTGGCCTGGACATCAACGGCCCATCATCCCCCACCATCGAAAAGCTCATGGCCATGGCGGTCTACATGGTGCCCGAGCTCATCAAGCGCGAAGTCGAAGCCGGGATGAAGATGTCCCGTTCGAACTCGGCCGAACTTGTGTCGGTCCGGGAACCGGTCACCTCCCTCACATTCCACCCGTTGTACATCCCCAACCTCAACCTGTCAAGCACAGCGAGCAGGAACACCAAGTCCATGGGTCGGCGCGCTGCTTCGGGCAAGGGTGGAGACTACCCGGTCACTCGCATCGAGCACCGCGAGAAGGACATCCCGGTCATGGACTATGGCCGTGAGATCCAGGTGGCGTACTCGGTTGTCGAGAACAAGCCGTGGAAAGTCTTCCGCGTTTTCCTGCAGCTCATCGGTGCGCAGATCGCGGCCGACGAACTGTACGACATCTACCAGATCGTGCATCAGGGCGACGGTACCGTTGGCGGTGCCACGAACACGTTTGCCGGCGCTGCGGGTACGCTGGCCTACACGGACCTGATTCGCAACTTCACATCGTTCGACGCGCCGTTCCGCCTTGGAGCAATCCTGGCGCCCCAGCAGTCGTACGAGGAGATTCTGGCGATGGCGCAGTTCCAGGATCCGCTCTCGGGCTGGAAGTTCCAGAAGACCGGCGAGCCGGTCACCCCGATGGGTGCCAAGTTGTACCAGGTCTCAACGACTCCGGCAGGTGCCCCGGTCGGTACCGAGATCATGACACTGGACCCGGCGTTCGCCATTGCGGAAGCCTACAACCCCAAGGGGCTGTTCGTCGAATCCGAGAAGATCATCAGCCGTCAGTTCGAAAAGGCTGTGATTTCCAGCAAGAAAGTCTTCTCGATCGTTGCCGACGGAGCCCTCAAACAGATTCTCTGGACGTAACCTTTACACCATGGTGATGGCTGAGCCTTCGGGCTCAGCCCACCTTTACAGAAAGGATTACGACCATGGGAGATCAAAACAAACTGCCGAGGACGTGGGCAGGAGACGTCGGTGTAAAAGATGTTGTCGAATCGCTGAAAATGCACACACTGGCAGCACCAGTGTATGACTCAACGGCTCGTATTTTTGGGAATGGTACTACGGCGGGTATCAAGTTCGAAAGAACTGTTGTACTCAGCAAAATTCGTATATCATTCCACATGAACAAAACCACGTCTCACTTGCACAAATTTCGGATACGCTCTTTTCGTAGTGCGCAAGTGATAAGCTTTACACCGATTTACAATTCGACAGGGGCTCTGATTGGTGCTACCACCGGGTTCAAAACCTATGAAGCTTCATTTACCGGTACTCAGACCGGGCTGCGAAGAATAGCACCATCACAGTGCGTCAACGTTCGCGTCTACAACAGAACCGACGCGATAAGCCGTGTCTTTCTGCAACTTTACTATTTCAACGTGTAGTCTACACCGAAATCAACAGCAGGAGGTTTTTCCATGGGCGACAGAGTAACGATTCCACGAACGCTCGCCGGGCTGATCGGTGTTGCGGATGTTCAGGACTCGATTCGGCGCAAGCAGATCAAGGTGCCCCTGATGGACACCACGTGGCGCTTCCTGGGCAACAACACAACCGGAGGCATCAAGTTCATGCGCAACGTGACAATCGAAAGGGCATACCTTTCGTTTCACATGTTGCGGACCACATCCCACGTGCACAAGTTCAGGCTGCGCGTTTTCAAGAACGCGAGCACGATGATGTATTCGGGAGCTGTTGCGTACAACACAACGGCAAATCTCGTGGGTGCAACCACGGGGTGGAAAGCAAACGAGATCGTTCCGCTGTCTTCGGCACTGGCGGAACTGACCTCGGCCGACCGCATCACCGTGGACATCACGCACCACACCGATGCAACAACCAGAGCGTCACTCGTTCTGGAGTACCGCGAAGCTCTCGACGCATAAGGATCAACGTCAACCATCAAAACACAAAGGAGATTTTCAAATGCGCAGACCTCATACGATGTTCATCCCGATCCCAAACGCGAGTACCGGCGTGACGCTCTACGGAACGCGGACAACCGGTGGAATCCTGATGCCATACAAGACAAAAATTGTGGGTGCATTCCTGCACTACCACAAGGATGGCACCACCTCCAACACGAAACTCGACATTTGCGTGTACAACAACAACTCAACGGTCGTCCGATTCCTGTACGGAACAACCGGAGCGCGCAAGTCGGGTTCAACGTGCTGGCCGCGTATCACCGGAACGCTCACGGCGGCGAAGGTTGAACTGTCAACCACGCAGAGAATGACCATTCGTTGCGTGAAGACAACCGGTACGATACAGAAGTCAACGGTCATGCTCAAGCTCAACATGATGCAATAGCATGATCTGGACACCAGAATCAACGCGGTACTGCCTGCTCTCTTTCGCCGCCTGGGAGAAAGAAGAATCAGACCACTACGTGAAGGGAGAAATCCCTCTGTCAGGTCTGTTCAACTGGTCCCTTGCGCTCAAAGGAGAGCGGGCTTTTCCGCGTACCCGCGAAGCAGTAAGCAAGTACAATTTGATTCATGTCAACATCACCGCCAACAATCTCAATATTGTTCCGCAACTCAACGATATCGTTGACAGGCAACAAACCAAGTTGATGTACAACGTCGACTATGCCATTGAAATGTGGTATCCATCTTTCAAGTTCCCGGCGCACTTCCTGCGGGAACTCGACAAAGCAGACTACATTTTCGCGGTCGAAGAGGAGATGGCGTACATCCTTTCCAGGTTGCTCAAAAGAAAGATTGCCTGCATTCCTCACCCTTGCGCAACTCACATTCTCAAGCCAATGATGAAAACCGGTCACGATGCGCGCCGGGCTGAGATTGGGGTATCGGTTCATGCGTACGAAAAGAATTATCTGTTGCCGATGCTCGCGTTTCGCATGGCTGGACTGACCAACACGAAGTGGCAATCAACGATGATCGGCCACGTCGACAACCCAACTGAGATGGCGCACGAGTACACGAACGTGCTCACGCACATCAACTTCCCCGACCTGATGAAACACGTTGCGGAAATGTACGCAATGCTCGAATCATACACGCTTCACTCGTACGGCCGGCTCACAATCGAGTGTGCGGCCCTGGCAATCCCCGTCGTGGGCGCAGACTGTGTGTCCTCGCAAAGAGTCCTGTATCCGGACCTCACCACCGGGGTCAACCAGATTTCCAAACAAGCGGAACTGCTCAAGAAACTTGTTGAGGATCAGCAGTTCTACACAGAGTGCGCGCAAAAGGCATTCGACCTGGTCGACAGGTATTCCTTCGAATCATGCTCGGACCTGATGTTCCAGTTCCTTAACACGGAGCAATAGTACATGACCACATCAGCGGAACATTTCAAGACACTGGACACGACATCTATTGCGCCGCAAGACGTGCTGGTTCGTAACGCCATGGACAAAATCGGAGAAGACGGAACACGTTCTCCGGGCATGCACCATGACGCGTTGGCATCGGCAATCAACGCATACCTTCAGGGCGCCGAACCGCGGAGAAGCAGAATCATTGCGGGTACAAACACGGCGCGCAACCTGATGATCCGGGGAATGTCAGGTCGATCGATATTCATCTTCGACCTGTTTCTTTCAATCAATGCAGTCGCCAACATTTCATTTACCGACGAGTTCGGTACGGCGATGTTCCCCACGATGTATGCCCCGAACGCGGGGCAGGGTTTCGTCTTTTCATCATACAGAGGTTTTCCTCTGCGCCGGGGTCGATCACTCTACATCACTTCATCAGCAGTTGCCAACTACCAATGCGCAGCATCATTCGCGATCATCTAAAGGGGCGGCATCATGGAATGTGCCTTTGGGGAAAACGGCTGCACACCTGTTCAGGAGCTTCAAAAAGACATGGCGGTATGCAAAACAACGCTTGCATCAGTGGGCGAGTCGACACAAGAGATCAAAAAAATGATCACGCAGCTTGGGGCAATAGCCTTCGCGCTGATGGCAGCGCTGCAGGTTGTTCTCAAGTACCTGGGGTAACAAGTGGTAAAGGGCGCGCGATGCAAAATCTGCCGAAGCATTCACAGGGCCATAATAGACAAATGGCTCTTTGAGGCTATTCCATTCTCGCAAATCTCCAAGCGGGCGGCCGAGCTCAAGCCGGTCCTCAAAATCTCCAAGAAGAACATCTTCACTCACAACAAAGCCCACCGTCTCAAGTCCATTCAGGAACAGACACCACAGCAGGGCGCGGAATCAGAAACGCAACGGGAAACGGCAGAGACCGACAACGCGGTATTGCTTTGTGAAAAAATCATAGCTCAGGTCCTCAAGGCGATCGAAGACAAATCGATGTCTCCGACCATAACGGAAGCGCTGAAAGCAACGGAGATCTTGCAGAGAATACGCGAAGGGAATCCGTGGGAATCGGCACTTCGCAAATTTGTCTCGGAGGTATCCCTTGATCACGGCTTTCGCGCCTAAAACCTTCCCCCAGATCTGGCGCGAAGGATTCCTCAATATCGAAACTTTCGCGCGGGAAATCCTCGAGGTAGACGTTCACCCCGGGCAGGTTGAATGCTTTCAGAAGGCACGGTTGAAACGAAACGTGTTTCTGGACACAGGTAACCGTTGGGGCAAGGGTGAATGGGTGGCGATCTACGGCGCCTGGATGTGCGCGTACAAACCGGTGGAAAAGCAGTTCAAATCCAAAAAGCTCAAGGCACTCAACACGTCCATCACGCAGGACCAGGCGAACATCATCTTCGACAAGTTCAACGAACTGTGCACGGAAAAGCCAAAGTTCTCCTGGTTAATAGACGACATCAAGCAATCCCCATTCCCACACATAGTCTTCAACAACGGGGTGACATGGTGGTTTCGGAATGGTTCATCGGACGGGAAGTTCCTCGAAGGGCATTCATTCTTCTACACGAACACGGATGAAGCGGACCTGTTTCCCAACCTGCCGCACTTTCAGGAAGAGATACTCGATCCGCGAACGTGGGACTATGCGGGGTTCAGAACGATCACAACCACCCCGCGGCGGGGCAAGCGTAACGCGTACAAGCTGTTCCTGAAAATGAAAAACGCCATGGATGACGGCAGCGAACAGGACTTTGCGTACCAGGGGGACTCCCGGGTGAACAAGTTCCTCAGCCGCGAAGCCATCACCCAGATGAACACTCTCCCGAAAAGGCTGTTCAACAAGAACGTGCTCGGGCATTGGGAAGACGAGGGGGAAGTATTTCCTTCAGAACTTCTGGACTCGCTGGAACGCATAGCAATAGGCCTGCAATCAGAGCCGCAGCCAGGGGGTCTCTACATCAACGCGTGGGATCTTGCACGATCCAAAACGTGGTGTGTGCGCGTGACAGTCAAAATCGGTGAAGTACTCCAGGTGGTAAGTTACGAAAGGTTCAAGGACAGACAGAACTCGCCATCGCCGGAGTACTGGAAACTCGTTGAGCAGCGCATCAAAGCGGCCAACAGCAAATGGAAGGGTACAACCATCATCGACAAGACCGGCATCGGTGATGTCATGTTCTCCTACATCCAGGACGTTGCCCCAATCGGAGTTGTGTTCTCGTCAAAGAACGAAGAAGAGATGATCGCAACCGCATCGGGTGTGATGCAACGGGCGAAAGTGGGACTCCCAAAAATCGAACAGCGGGAAGACGACGGGTCCATGTGGATCGCCCAGGATGAGTTGAGAGATTTCGAACAGGACTCAAAGCAGCGCGGCCAGTGGGATTTTGTCTGCGCGCTGTTCATGGCAATAGCCTGCGCGCATGGTATGTTCATTGAGAAGAAGCAAACACCACAAATGCCTTCCAGAATCAAGGGAGTATCAAAGTATGCTCGGTGACATCTTCCGAAAAAAAAGATACGCGGTTCCGGTCGGGGCCTCATCACCGAACAAGCGCAAGCTGTCACCGCAAAAGTACGAGGAATGGAAAGCCGGGTCAATCGCGTTCGATACGAAAAACACGGAATTCATTTCCGACAAAGCCGCATTCATGAAGACCTACATCGACGCATGCGTCAGGGTAATCCCGGCGGTATCGGGCGCGGTATGGGTCTGGAAAAATCTCTGCTCAACAAAGCAGCAGGTGAAATTCAATGGTGGATCGGAAGCGCAGCGCAACAAGGCTTCAGAGTCAATAAAACTTCTGGACAGAACGCTATTGACAATGAACACAGTGCGGTCCGGGGGAATGGATCTCCTCACGGACTTGTGGTTCAAGTACATCTTCTCACATGGCCGGTTCGCGGGGGTCATGATTCCAAACAACGATTTGGACGGCATTGCGGAATTTCGGATAATCAATCCGTACACGGTGCGATTCGATGAACAACTCAATGCGTACGTCGAGGGAAAAGACGGGCTGTTCATGAAAATGAATCCGGCAACGTTCTACTTCTTCGCCATGAACATGGACACGGAAAACCCGTACGGCAACTCAATGATGGAAAGCGCATCATCATTGATTGACATAGCCAACAACATGATTCAGGATATGTCATACTCGTCAAGCAACGCGGGCGTTCCCCGGTTGCATTTCAAAATCAAGCAACCCGAGATCATGGGTGGTGAATCGCAGGACGCATACGCGACCAGGGCCAACCAGTATTTCGACAGCACAATCCAGGAACTGTCGGACATCGGGCCCGATGACAACCTCTACACCTGGTCGGACGTTGAATGCTCAATCGCCGGCGGCGCCCTGGCGCCATCCGGTTTCGTCTGGCGTTCGATACGCCAGATCATCGATGAAGACATCTGCACGGCATTCCACCTGTTTCCATGGGTGCTCGCCAAGTCGTACGGAACAACCAAAAATTGGGTATCGGTTCAGTTCGACCTTCTCATGTCCCAAGCCGACTCACTGCAGCGCGAAGCAAAGCGATTCGCGGAATGGTTGCGCAACACCCACCTTCTGCTTCAGGGAATCCCGGTCACATGTTCTCAGAACTTCACCCAACCAAGGGACCCGGGTGCAAAGATATCGGCTCAGGCCAACTCACTGCACTTAGACACGGTGATAGGCAAAATCCAATCGGGTATGATTTCCCCCGATGACGGGGCGCGGGAACTGGGGTACGAGAAAGCATTCGCGCCAAAGCTTGCATACACGGCGAAAACGAACAACCCGCAATCGTCAACGAATGACATGCACGAAGCGATGGAAGAAGTTCTCGAAGGCATCAACCAGATGCAAGGAGCGAAGGACGAATGAAAGACAACCAGCCTATCAATGCAGTGGCGGCTTACCTTGGTGCGCTTTCGGTACCGATGTCATGCGGAGATATTCACATCGAAGATGGAGCGACGGCTCAGGCAATTGCGAACGGCGCGGCCTATGTGAAAGTAACAATGTTCAACACGGCAACGGGTCACAATGGATTTGGGACGCGGGTAATACCAGACAAGGCGAACAGCAGAATATTGATGACCGATCCGGGATTGTACTTCGTGTCATTCGTGCTATGTGGGTTCCTGGGTACGAACAATATAACATTCAGAGCGGCAATATTCCTTGATGCAAACGAAATGCATCAAGTACATGGTATGGCAAAATTCGGCACGGCGGCGGATACGAGCGAACTTGTAGGAGCGGGACTCGTGGAAGCGCCGGCAGGGGGAGAAGAATTGACGCTCAGGTTAAGACACAATGATGTTGCACCAGTAAACTTCACGGCAGTGTATTCATCAATCGTTGTCCAAATGAAACAGAGGTACTAAGATGTACACGGGGAAATGGACCGACGAAGAGACAATCAAAAATATCCTTCAGTCATCAAGAGCGCCAAACGCGACAGTCAAAGATGAACCACTACTGATACCGGCATCAGACCCGGCGCAGCTTGAGTACTCAGGGCTGGACAACAATGTTGTTGTCAAGCAGGCCAGGAGTTCGGTGTTGTTCGCTTCGGCAGGTCTTGTGCTCAACGGCGTGGTCCCCGTAATCTTCACCTCAGGCGCGCTGCCCATAAGAGGTTCAGTGGTCCTATCCAGTACTACACCGCTCACAAACATCTTTGCTGAAGACTTCGACTATGTTGTTGACTACACGTCAACAACGCTCAGAAGAACCGCTTCAGGTTCAACAATCGTATCGGGTTCAACCAACTTCGCATGGTGTCTGGAATGGACAGTCCTGGTCGAAGGTATTGACTACGTGGTGAACTACGAAGCGGGCCAGATATCCAGAATCGGCGGATCCTCAATCGCTCCAGGTGTCACCGTGTATGTAGACTACTCGCATGCGCTCTCTATCGTTTCAGATGCAGCGATCAAGGAATGCATTCAACAAGCAGAAGGAGAAATGCTTCTGTCCATTGCAGACAAGACAATGCAGTCGGACGCGCTTCGCTCGGCCGCCACGCTCTATGCGCTGTCGCTTATAGCTTTGTCACAAGCAACCAAGATCCTGGCAACAGCAGATTCAACCGCGGATGAACGCAGCAAGTACTTCATCCAGTTGTCCACCGAATACCGCATGCGGGCATCGGCAATATTCTCCTACTTCGCGCAGGACAAAACCTATCTCCTGGGTGGTGGGGTGATTCAAAACAGATTCATAGGCAGCAGGGAACACTCAACAATAAGCCCAACGGTTTCACTGAGAACGAGGAAGCGATGAGACTGTTTGCATTGGGTATAGGCTGGAAAAACCCAGCAGGTGAACAGACAGAAATCAGACTCTACGTTTCCGTAGACAAAGGTGAGTCGTGGCAACTCTACGCCAAGTATCCGTATAATGCAAATCCGGCATGGTACAGGATCTGGGGCGCCCATGGTGCACTCATGAACACGCCTTATGGCATGATGGTGATGACAACAGGCGATGCGGATGATGATGGGATGGTATCAAACACTCAGTTCTTTACAATCAACGAACAGACAAAAACACTCGTTCCGTTCAAACTCAAAATAGTACCTCAACCGGCATGGGGTTCAATAGTTCAACCAAACTTTGTCCAACCAGGCAAATGGATAGTAGCGTACGATGACCGTTACACAAAGTCAACAAACGACATGACAACATGGTCGGCACTCGCAACCTACGGCGCCGGAGTAACAAACATTTGGGAATCAAAAACCGAACAGGGTGTATGGGCAGCCGCAACGGACCTGGGCATACGCTTTTCAACAAATGGTCTCGCAACCTTCACGAATAGAACACTGGTCGGTTTCACATCCGCATGCATGTCGGTGCGTGGTGACAGTATTTTCGTGGGTGGTGGTACCGCGTTGTTGCCGTCAAAAGCAACGATATATCAAGCATCTTCAGCAGCTACGTCATTGATAGGCCAAAGAACAACACCAGGTGCATGGACAGGAATGGTTGAATCAAAAGACCTACTCCTGATTACCGCAGGTGCAACCACGGACATATACTCATCGCACGATTTTGATGAACCAAAACTATTGGCATCACTGGCAGCGCCATTTCCGGAAACGCCGTACGCTACCGATAATGAAAACACGATCGCATTCACATACGACAGGGGTGTCGGCAATTTGAACAGAGTCTATGTGCTATCGCAACATTTTGGAGTACGATACTGGGCACTGCCCTTCATTGCTGGTGATGATGAAGTCTGGTTGCTCGATGTGAAATTCGACAGAACACAAACTCGTGAGGTCCGCCTATGAACAGGGTCATGGTGAACAGCGCGTACAGAATAATCCTTGAAACCGATCTTGACATCACGCTTGCAGCGCCACTGAACATTGTCTACAAGCGGCCGGATGGAGTCGAAGTCACGGTCGCGGCCGCGATTCTCAGTCCACGGGAAATCTACTACAACATGCCAGCGGCAACGAACTCGACTGCAGGTCGTTGGTTGTTCAGAGCTTCATTCACGCTGGGCGCTACAGTCTACATTGGTGAGACAAGACACCTCCAGGTCTGGCCAGCATGGACACCTTTCTCGGGAGAATGACAATGACGAAAAGTTTCTTCGCCTCAAAAACGTTCTGGTTCAACGTAGTGGTTATTGTGGTTGAAGCCGTACAGGTGGACATGGATGCAAAGCTTCTCAGTGATCAACACGTTCTGATCTTGGCAGCAATAGGAAACCTGATCCTCAGACTTTTCACAAAGTCGCCAGTCCACCTGGCGTAGTCCTTCAGATTCTTTTCGGCAAGTTCGCCCCAGTGTTGGGGCTCAGGGGTCAGAGTCCTCCAAGTTCTCTTCAGCAAATTCGCCCCAGTGTTGGGGCTCAGGGGTCAGAGTCCTCCAAGTTCTCTTCAGCAAATTCGCCC
>Ga0315285_10005982_pt1 | contig 12518 bp, 10 predicted proteins | sample YL17G09_36_MG_FD_203698 | JGI IMG/M metagenome (GOLD analysis project Ga0315285, IMG submission 203698) | Sediment microbial communities from Yellowstone Lake, YNP, Wyoming, USA - YL17G09_36 | ecosystem: Environmental > Aquatic > Freshwater > Lake > Sediment | place: USA: Wyoming | collected... | reverse complement strand
GTAGTACTTGTAGCGGTCGTAATTCGTTTTTACCGGTGTATTTAGTGCCAGGGTAGCGGCGCCACAATTAAGGAAAATCTTCTTGTTGTCCATGGCAACTTCCTGCATCGGGAACACACCTTCTGTTCTGAAGCCTCCGATGACAAAGTCTGCCTTGTCTACCGTTATCAACTTTTCCATTGCAGAAGAAGCATCGGTGATGCTGTTTATCTCATTGGAGTCTGCTTTAATCAGCTCAATCATGTATGTGTCGGCGCCGACCTTTACACCACCTGCCGCGTTGATTTCATCACGGGCCATTACAGCACCCGCCCAGTGGTGTTTACCCTGTATATATTCCATCGGCCCGATGACACCGATTTTTATCGTGTTCCCAGCGGGGGCACCCCCTTTACAGGCAGGAACAACCAAGGCTATGAGCAAAAGACACGTAAACAATAAGAAAAGAACTTTTTTCACTTAGCCATTAACCTCCTAAAACATTTCCCTCTAAAGGACCTCTACTAGCAAACACTCTTCGACCGTTGTTTGCCCCCAGTATGCTAAATCTTACTCACTCGATACTACCACCCCCTTCCACTAAGATTTGTTTTTTATTCATGTGGCCAGTTTATAGCATATTCAATACAAAATACAATCGGAGGTATAAAAAATATTATACCATAGTATGTCAATAGCATCAGACCAAAGACCGATTTAACGCATATCCCTTTCGTCATTCTAGCTGATGTGGCTATAATTTACATGTACATTCCGGAGGATACGTTCAGCACCTGGCCGGTGATAAAGGCAGCATCGTCCGAAGCCAAAAACAGAACCGGCTTGGCGGCATCTTCAGGTGTCATCGGCTTGACCTGCAGCAGAACCATATCCCTTACCTTCTTGGGTATGCCCACCGGTTCGCCACCCACTTCTTCTTGCTGGGATTCTTTCTCCCTGGTCAGTCGTGTGTCAACGAACCCGTAGGCAACGACATTGCAGGTAATACCAAATCTCCCCCACTCTCTGGCCACGGTTTTGGTTAGTCCAATAAGGCCTGACTTAGCCGCCGCGTAGTTAATTTGCCCCACGTTTCCCATCAGGCCGGCTACGGAGGCTACATTTATTATCCTACCATTGTGCTCACTCTTCAGCATGTATTTCGAAGCTGCCCTGATACAGTTGAACGTCCCTTTAAGGCTAATATCCACGGCCAGGTCCCATTGGGCATCGGTCATTTTATGAATCAAAGCGTCTCTGGTAAGCCCGGCGTTGTTCACCAGAATATCTATTTTCCCGAATTTCTCAGCTGCCATATCCATTATCTTCTGGCAATTTTCCGGTTTAGTTACATCACCGGCACAAGCCTCAGCCTTACCGCCAGCCACCCTTATCTCATTTACTACTTCCTTCAGCGGTGCTTCGTCAATGTCACTGATTAAAACGGCAGCACCCTCCTTGGCAAACAATATGGCGTCAGCCCTGCCTATGCCACGAGCCGCTCCGGTGATAACAGCCACTTTTCCATCCAGTTTTCCCATCCGTCGTCTCCTTATTATTATATTTTTGTTCCACAAACCACCGGCCCCACCTTGGTGTTCCGGAAGATTGCTTCACAGGCACTTGCTTGTTAATTAAAACCTTTTATTTCTTGCTTCTCTTTGGCAGGGCTACCAATGCCGCACCAGGTGTCGTTTTCTCACCCTTACCGTTCTCTACCCAAATGGCGCACTCAACAAGATGTTCGCCGCCTGCCTCATATTTCTGAGCCACCTTGCCCTTGCACCACCACGTTTCACCGTCATTTGCCTCTTCAATTGTTTTCATCTTGCGAGGATAGTCCATGCCGCGGTACTGGCAGGATAGCTTCTTCAGTACTCCCTGTTCTCCAATCCAGTCAGTCATGAGCTCGCCCAACCAGGCCCGTTTAAGAGCACCATGAACAATAGGTGCACCCACACCAATAGCTTTAGCAAAATCATTCTCATAATGCAATGGGTTAAAATCACCAGAGGCACCCGCCCACTGGACCAGCATGCGTGTCGTGGCAATTTTAGCTAACGGAGTTATATCAGCGCCTACTTCGATGTCTTCATAATAAAGCTGCTTTGTCATGTTTCCTCCTCAATTGGGGAAAATGGTCTCAGTACAGTTTAAAACTGTATCATCGTCGACCAACCCTTCAGCGCTACATTTCCATTCTGATTTAGGAAAGTTATTTCAATTTTAGTAAACATCGTTTTGCCCATTTTCGTTTCTCTCTCAGTGATATTAACAACCTTCACCGTGGCGACCAGCGTATCGCCGGCACCGACCGGCTCCAAGAACTCATATTCAACTCCACCGTCAAGCAATCGAGGTGGTGCTCCAGCCTTAATCAATGAATCAAATAAATTAAAGACAGAGAACCCGGCTTTGACCGGCCAGCCGGTGAACCCCGGAGGACAAATCATTCTGCCGTATTTACTTTTCTTGGCATAGTCAGCATCGTTAAATAGAGGGTTCGTGTCGCCTATAGCCTGAGCATATCTTTGTATCGCTCCTTCTTCAATCCTGAAGATGACTGGCTCCGAGGGTACACCTATCATTTTCTTTAATTCGTCAGTGATCAAGGAGCCTTCAGCCATAATTCGCCTCCAAAACGTTCATTATTTTTCAAGTTACAGTCCCACGATGGCGACACTAACGATGTTCATGGCAGGAAAACCGCCCATATTGTGAGTTAACCCTAACTTGGGGTTCTTTAATTGTCGCTCCGGCAACTGGGCCTTGCCCTGCAGCTGCTTATACATCTCATACATCATTCGTAGACCTGAGGCACCGATAGGATGCCCGAAGCATTTCAATCCGCCATCAGGCTGAACAGGCTGCTCGCCATCCAGATTGAAACGTCCCGCCTCGATATCTTCTTTAACCTTTCCTCGGGGGCTGAATTGCAAATCTTCCATGGTTACCGCTTCAGTTATGGAGAAGCAGTCATGTACTTCAGCCATGCTAATCTCCTTACGCGGGTCTTTGACGCCGGCCTCCTTATAAGCTAACGCCCCTGCGCGCAAACCGGTCTCAACGTGCGCACCATCCCATTTGGTATACATCAATTCCTCACCCGAACTTAAAGCAATCTGGAGAGATTTGATATATACAGGGTCAGGCCTGAACTTTTTAGCCATTTCAGCTGTGGTTACAATAGCTGCTGCTGAACCATCGCTAACGCCGCAGCAATCGAAAAGCCCCAGCGGCCAGGCAATAATAGGCGCATTTATCACCTGTTCTACAGTTATTTCACGTCGCAGATGCGCCTTGGGGTTCAAAGAACCGTTATGATGGCTTTTAGCTGACACCCTGGCCAGCATCTTTTTACCTTCCTCGGGGCTGAGGCCGTATACTGCAAAATACCTGGTAGCCATCATGGCAAAGCTTCCCGGTGCAGTTATTTTAGGCATTATTAGTGCATTCCTGGACCCCATAAGGCCGGGACCGCCGGGAAGGCCGCCGTACCCGGTATCCTTTAGCTTTTCCATACCTAAAGCTAAAGCGATATCGTATGCCCCCGAAGCCACTCCATAACAGGCCCCTCTCAGAGCTTCCGTGCCAGTAGCACAGAAGTTTTCCACTCTGGTAACAGGAATAAAAGGCAACTTCAGCGCTAATGCCATAGAGGTAGCCCCTTTGCCCACACTCTGTTCCTCAAAATGCACGCCAAACCAGGCTGCCTGAATATCCTTCTTCTCTATACCAGCATCCTCAATGCATTCTTGAAATGAATCGACCATCAGGTCTTCAGCGCCTTTATCCCATAATTCACCGAATTTTGTACAACCCATGCCGATGATAGCTACTTTGTCTTTAATACCTTCTGCCATTTTCGTATCCTCCGTACAAGTTTGTCTCGTCTTTTAGGCACGCACTGGCATTGCTTTCCAGGAATAGCCATAAACACCGCCGCTCTCATCAACATATCTCCTACGAAAGGTCATCTCCACAGGCATGCCTACTTTAGTCGAATCGAGGTCGCAATCGGTAATATCAAACCAGAACCTTCCTCCCCCATCAAAATCTACGAATCCATAAATCGCCGGTGGGTCAATGCTGGCCGCCAAATTGTCACCTGTATAAGTAAACAGCACACCCTTTTTATCAGAAAAACGATAGCCTTCCATTTGATCCACAGCACCACAGTCAGGATTAACGCATATTCTTTGCGGTGGATACTGCGGTGTTCCACAACGCTTGCATTTTGAGCCGCATAGAGCTAAAACGGTTTTTCGTTCCCTGAACAGTGTAGACATCGGGGTGCGAAAGCCTATTTCACCACGCATTCCTAACTCAACAGGCACCAGATTGCGAAAAGCAAGGTATTTCTCGTAACTGGCCAGTTCTTTTTTCGTCTCCAAATTCTTCTTGACGCCGCGCCTTTTACCCATCTTTTTTATGTTTTCAGTTACCTGGAAGAACATGGCATCGCTGCCATTTCCGAAGCTGGCAATCATTATCTTGTCCCCTGGCTTGGCATCTTCCAGTGCTGCCACCAACATCATCAGGGGCGAAGCTGAACCGGCATCACCGACTTTATCTAGCAGCGAGGTCTGAATTTGACGAGGGTCGGCACCCAATCGCTTGACTATGGCAGCGTGTTCTCTAGGATAAAGGTCAGGAAATGCAATTTTGGTGAAGTCAGTAATAGTTAAATTGTACTTTTTCAGCAGTCCAGAAATAGTCTCAGGTATTATCTTGGTGTAGCCCGCGTCACGTATAAACCTGTCTTCCCAGGCATGTTCAAATTTTTCACTGGTTGCTTTCCAGCGGTCAGGAAAATCATAGGAAACAGAAAAGTGACCTTCGAGTGTAGCAATCACATCATCACTGCCCATGAGGACGGCAGCAGCGGCATCGCCATATAAATGCTCTTGTGAGCTACCTGGCTTACTTACACGGCAATCAGAGGCGCAGACCAGGACATTGGTTGATGTCCCGCCCTTCACAGCATCAAAGGCAGAAAGAAGAGCACTTGTACCCGACTTGGTAGAGCCTACGAAATCAGCGGTTCTAATACTGTTTTGCAGGTCAAGCGCAGCAGCTATTAATGCAGAGTTCTGCCTCAACATATATGGCTGGCTGGTAGTTGCCAGATACAGTCCGTCTATCTCCTCTCTTTTCATGCCGTTCAAACAATCAACGCCGGCAGCCACTGCCATACTAAGAGTATCCTCGTCATGGTTGGCAATTGCATTCTCTCCCGGCGGTGGAAAAGTACCAAGGAAACCTACTGCAGAAAAGATTGTATTGTGATTTATCCGATACCTCGGGATATAAGCTCCGTATGATTTAATGCCTACCATTAATTAACCTCCTGATTAAGGATTATTGGACGGGGAAAACGGCAACCGTAGACTATCACAGCCTGCGTCATCAGTCAAATTTGTGCAGCTATAGACGGGTATGCAGCAGACAAAATTCCTGTTTTTTACTTAAGACTTGACGTCCAAAATCTACCAGTGTACTATCCTATCAATCTTTAGGGGCAATTAGAATCAGTTGCAACTGAAAATTCGAATGTCTGGGAAAGGGGAATGATGAATATTGGTAATCTCATCGAGGACAACGTTAAAAGGTTCGGGGAATATGAGAGTATCTACTTCGAAGGGAGATGGTATACCAATGCTGAAGTAAATCGTACCGCCAATCAATTGGGCAACGCATTAAAGGGACTTGGAATCGGCAAAGGAGACCGAGTAGCAGTGCAGATGCCAAACAGCCCGCCGGTATTTTCTGCTTTCCCCGCCATATACAAGATAGGTGGCATAGTAGTGCCTTTAAATCCGTTGCTGCGCCCCGACCAAGCCTCTTATATATACCGTGACTGCGGAGCCAAAGCTTTACTTACTAGCTCAGATTATCTAGGATGGATTCTAGAGGCACAGAAACAGGCTCCCGACTTGAAATATATCATCTTAACCGACAAGGATGGCATTCCAGGTACTGTCTCATACCGTGAACTGATGTTAGATAGCTCAAACGAACTAGTACTAGAAGAAACTGATAACAATGATGTTGCTGCCTTAATCTATACTGCCGGCACTACAGGTCAACCTAAGGGAGTGATGCATACTCACTATTCCCTATACATCAATGCCCTGTCGTTCTATGAATATGTCCTTATCAATCTACCACTGACTCTTCGCCAAACAAGCAATTTCATAGACCCCAAGACACTTGAATCCATCGAAACATCCCTGGCTGTTACCGGCACTAGTCGGACCACGGTCAGCCTGGGAGTGCTGCCTCTGTCTCACTCATATGGCATTGCATTCAGTATTATGGGTTCCTTCGTGGGTGGAAAGGCTGTCGTACTTAGGTGGTGGAACGTCGAGGAAGCTCTGAAGGCGATTCAATCATTTCGGATTTCACACATGGCTGCAGTGCCCACCATGTATATACAAATACTGGACTTCCCTGACCTGGACAAATACGATTTAAGTTCACTTCAAGCCTGCAATTCTGGGGGAGCTGCTCTTCCCGTAGAAATCGCCCTGAGATGGAAACAAAAGACAGGAGTCGATATAAGAGAAGGCTGGGGTCTAACCGAGTCAGGAGCTACTACTACGGGACAACCGGTTTATCTCCCGCCTAAATACGGTTCCATCGGCAAGAATTTATTAAGATGCAACGTTATCAAAGTCTTTGATGACAACGGTCACGAGCTACGGCTAGGACAGAAAGGCGAAATCGTAGTCAAAGGCCCCACTTTAATGAAAGGCTACTGGAACCTACCTGAAGATACGGCACAGGCCATCAAGAATGGCTGGCTATATACCGGCGACATCGGCTATATGGATGAAGACGGCTATCTATATATAACCGATCGGAAGAAGGATATCATCATACGAGGAGGAGAAAACATATCGCCGCGAGAAGTAGAAGAAGTGCTTTACCAGAATCCAAAGGTTGCCGAGGCCGGTGTTGTCGGCATACCTGATAAGACCTATGGCGAAGAAATAAAGGCTTTCGTAGTACTTAAGATACAGGAGCAAGCTAGTGAAGAAGAGATAATCGCCTTCTGCAAAGAATGCCTGCCCACGTTTAAAACACCAAAAAGAGTACAATTTATAGAATCACTGCCTAAAAACCTTTTGGGCAAATTACTGAGAGCTGAGCTGCGTAAGTTGGGCTGATTCCTGCTCAAATCAGGTAACCGACAATGCTTGATTGAAATGAATCCGGGTTCGGAAATTCCACTTGCAGAAATAGAATGCGACCCCGATGGGATTCGAACCCACGATCTCCACCGTGACAGGGTGGCATGTTAGTCCGCTACACCACGGGGCCGTACTAAGAAAAACCCAACTGACAAAAGTCTATCAATATGATGTTTGTAATGTCAAGCCAACTATCGCGCTAATCGAGCGATAACCACATCGCAAATTTTGACACCCCCGAGGATTTTGATTTGATTTTTCCTTCCTAGCAATATAAACTACTTTTTTGACGGTAAAATCTTGAGGAGGGGTAAAAATTGGCAAGTTCCAAAGTTTTGCTTGTGTTCTTAGCTATAATTATTGTTCTCCCGTTCATATTTATGGCCTCCCCTGTTCCTGTTCATGCTTCTAATATTTCCATAGGGCCTGCATCGGGCACCATAAGCACATCCATACATATAAATGGTAATGGATTCTCCGGCCGACTAGCCACCATCTACTGGGATAACCAAATCATACTTAGCAAGGTACCTATATCTGAAACTGGTGAGTTGACATTCGATTTGCAGGTACCACCAGCCTGTAAGGGCAGCCACACTATCAAAATTACCGATGATAGCAATTGGACTAGCAGCACCGCATCAGCTACATTCACTGTGTTACCCGGAATAACAATATTTCCACGTATTGGCTGGCCATACACATCAATTACGGTCACTGGTAACGGCTTCGCTTGTTTTGAAAAAGATATTAAAGTAACGTGGGATAAAACCGTCCTCCAGATTTCTGCCGCCGCCAATCAGTTCGGCATTTGGAGCATCAATTTTGAAGCCCCTGAGTCAGCGAAGGGTGAATATTACATTAGTGCTTTCAGCAGTTCGACTGATGCATCGGAAATCGGTGAGCATAAATTCATTGTAGGCCCATTTGCCAAGATGCAACCAAGCTCTGGTCCGGTAAGAACGGAGATCACAATAGAGGGATTCGGCTTTCGAACCAGCGAGGACGGGATCACTATAACATGGGACAATCAAATAATTCTGTGCAACTTAATAGCCGGGACAAATGGCGTATTCGATACTACATTAAATATCCCCCCCGCCACTCAGGGCCTTCACCTGGTTGGCGTTTTTGGCAGCGATTTTACACCTAAGGGAATTATCCCTGATATGGATTTTAACGTCGTTCCGAATATCCAGCTGCAGCCACCTTCGGGAAACAAAGGGACCAGGGTTAGTGTTAATGGGACAGGCTTCATCAAGGGTGAAGCAGTAACCTTGCGCTTTGAAGGAACTAGCCTCAACATAAATATTGTTGCCGATGATAAAGGTAGCTTCAGTATCGGTTTTGATGCGCCTCAAAGTGCCGTCAAAGAGAACAAAGTAAAAGCTATAGGAACAACCGGCAATTCGGCAGAGACTCTTTTCATCATCGACAAAGTCACACCTCCCGCGCCATCGCTAGTATCCCCCACACAGGGAGCTGAATTAGAGGTCTTTGATTCAGTTGGTGACGTATTTCTTGGGACAACTAAGCAGCTAATAAGAATCATTTCCTTTCGAAACTCTGAGCAACGAAAACTTGGACCATCCGATATTAAATTTGATTGGTCGGATATTAAGGTCCAAGGTAAAACAACGTATACCTTAGAGATTGCTAATGGTAATGACTTTTTATCACCTGCCGTCTTAAAGAAAGAGTTAGTAGACTCAGAGTACACTTTATCTAGAGACGACATCTTAACTATAGGCAGCTATACCTGGCGGGTAATGGCGGTGGATGACATCGGCAACGAAGGGCTGTGGTCAGATGCTGACGAATTTGAAGTAATACCCATGTCTAATCAAGTCCTTATTATGTCACTGGTTATTCCGTTAGTGTCTATCGGCGTGATGGTGGGCTTGGCAACAATAACCTGGCGGCGGTATAAAGCGAGAAGATAGTCAAGCAACGGTTTCGCCAAAATTTACTTGTTTATCAACGTTATTATATGATATATTGAATACTGGTTTTAGGTAACCGCTAGGGGTGCCCAGAAAAATAAAACAGGCTGAGACTCCGTTATTACGGAGAACCATCAGAACCTGACCTTGGTAATGCAAGCGTAGGGAAGCGGTAAATCGAACCAAGGGTTTAGTAGTGGTTACTAAAGCTCTTGGTTTTTTTCTTTAGGAGATAATATGGGGCAATTAGAGTTGGCAAACCGGGGTGTATTATCACCCCAAATGAAACATGTAGCTGAGCAGGAAAGCGTAAGCCCTGAAATTGTCGGGCAATACGTGGCTGAAGGTAAAATCGTGATCCCGTCCAACAATAATCACACTAGCTTGATTCCCCGTGGCATTGGTGAAGAACTTTCAGTTAAGGTCAATGCCAATATCGGCACTTCGTCAGAGTATGGCAACATGGACAGTGAGCTGGAAAAGCTCCTTACTGCTATACGCTTCGGTGCTGATGCAGTTATGGATCTGAGTACCGGGGGCGACATCTCAGCCATCCGTCATGCTATCATAGCTGCTAGCATTTTACCTGTTGGCACCGTACCTATATACCAAACAGGGATTGAAGCCATTGAGAGACATGGTGCAATTGTAAACATGACTGTAGACGAAATTTTCTCTGTTATTGAGCAACAGGCAAAGGATGGCGTCGACTTTATGACTGTACATTGCGGCGTCACTCGAGCTGCCATAGCCCGATTAAAACATCAAAAAAGATTAACCGATGTTGTCTCCCGGGGAGGCGCATTTCTTATCGGTTGGATGTTATACAACGACCGCGAGAATCCGTTGTACGAATACTTTGACCGTCTATTAGATATAGCCTGCAAATTTGACGTAACTTTGAGTCTGGGTGATGGTATGCGTCCGGGCAGCATAGCTGATGCCACCGACCGAGCTCAAGTTGAAGAGCTAATTACTCTCGGCGAACTCGTAGATCGAGCTAGAGAGGCTGGCGTACAAACAATGGTAGAGGGACCAGGACACCTGCCGCTAAATCAAATTGCCGCTAATGTTCAGTTAGAAAAGAGCCTGTGTCACAGCGCTCCGTTTTATGTTCTCGGCCCTCTAGTAACCGACATCGGTGCCGGTTATGACCACATTACAGCTGCTATCGGCGGTGCCATTGCTGCCGCTTCAGGAGCCGATTTTCTATGTTATGTCACTCCTGCAGAACATCTTTCACTACCGGATGTTGAAGATGTGAAAATCGGTATAATAGCTTCGCGTATTGCAGCCCACGCTGCCGACATCGTTAGAGGCACAAAACGAGCCAGTGAATGGGATAGGAAAATGTCAATGGCTAGAAAGAACCTCGATTGGGAATTGCAGGCTGAGCTATCTTTAGACCCTGAAAAAGTTAAATCAGTTCATAATAAATATAGTAGTGGCGGGCCAGCTTGTAGTATGTGCGGCAAATACTGCGCTATGGCATTGGTAGAGAAATACTTAGGAATTTCTACGATTAAATGTTGACTTAACGAACACAACTCACGATGAAGGCAGAAATAATCTCGATTGGCACCGAGCTTCTTTTGGGGGATATCACTGATACAAATTCCGCTTATCTCGCAAGCCAACTACCTTTGCTTGGTCTTGATCTTAACTTTATATCCATGGTGGGTGACAACCAGAACAGGCTAATCGATACCCTGAGGCAGGCATGGCAAAGATCGGATATCATTATCACCACCGGCGGTTTAGGGCCGACTCAGGATGATATCACTCGAGAAGCAATCGCGGAGTTCCTCGGAGAAAAACTTACCGTTGATTACGCTCTTGTACAGAAATTCGAAGAGCTATTCAGATATTTCAAGAGAGAAATGCCGCCAAGCAATATCAAGCAGGCTACGGTAATCCCCTCAGCAGAAATTGTCCCGAACCCAAGAGGCACTGCACCGGGCTGGTGGGTGGAACGCGATAGTCGAATAATTATTACCATGCCTGGCCCGCCGCGCGAGATGGAATTGATGTGGACGAAAGAAATAATGCCCCGATTACAGCAGAGGTCATCCGGCGCTGTTATTGTCTCCAAAACGCTAAAGACCTTCGGCCTAACCGAAGCAGAGGTAGACGAGAGAGCAGGCCCGTTTCTTCCCTCTACAAATCCGACACTGGCTACGTATGCTAAAATTGATGGCATTTACCTTCGCATCACGGCTAAGGCACAGACCGAAGGCAAAGCACAAAAGCTTATCAACCAACGAGAAGGTGACATTAGAGCAATTTTAAATGATTATGTCTGGGGGTCGGACTCTGAAACTCTGGAGAGCATCGTTGGAAATTTGCTTGCAATTAAAAAGCTGAGCCTGGCTACTATGGAGTCTTATACTGGTGGTTCTTTAGCTAATATTATCACCAATGTTCCAGGTAGCTCGAAATATTTTGCGGGAGGACTGGTTGCTTATAGCGAAGCGTCGAGGGCAGCTTTCGGCCTTGACCCTGAATGTATATCTCGATATGGAACTGTAAGCATCGAAACTTGTGAGGCTATGGCTATAATGGCCAGAGAAAAGCTCAGGACATCTATTGGTGTCGGCCTCACGGGGGTAATGGGACCTGCTGAAATTGAGGGGCAGTCTATCGGTACCATTTTTGTTAGCCTCGATGACGGGCGGCGCAGGCAGAGTTTTGCGAAAAACTACCCTGGTAACCGCCTACAAATAAAGCAAAGAGCGGTTACAGCAGCACTTTTCGAGCTAAGGAGAATTTTGCTTTAGGGGGAACCATGCATCTGACTATTGATGGCTACGGAGACAATCCAAGATTAATGCAGGATCAGCAATTTATCTATCAACTGCTGGACTCATATCCTGCCCGGATTGCTATGACAAAGATTTCATCTCCGCACGTTTTCAAATACATCGGCTCTAAACCTGAAGAGTGGGGAATATCTGGATTCGTTTTTATCGCCGAAAGCCATATCAGCATTCATACTTTCGTCGAACGTTGTTACGTAAATATAGACGTTTTCTCCTGCAAGGATTTCAATGCCGAGCAGGTCGTTAAGGACTTTAAAGACAAATTTCAACTAACTAGATTATCAAGTCGCCTTATCAACCGTGATTGGCAGATATCTGAACTTCCAGAAGTCGCTGATACAGCTCGACTCCGCTCAGTTTGAGATATGGAAAACATAGAAGACCTGCTCTCCCCCGGGCATAACTTCGCCGGATTGTCATCCCCTTACTCTGACTTGCAAACTGCCAGAGTAGCGATTTTACCAGTGCCTTATGACGGCACCACCGAATGGCATAGCGGCGCCCGTGAAGGACCGCAGGCTATTATCAACGCTTCACAATATTTAGAACTTTATGATATTGAACTAAATCGCGAGATATAC
>Ga0315285_10005981_pt1 | contig 12519 bp, 12 predicted proteins | sample YL17G09_36_MG_FD_203698 | JGI IMG/M metagenome (GOLD analysis project Ga0315285, IMG submission 203698) | Sediment microbial communities from Yellowstone Lake, YNP, Wyoming, USA - YL17G09_36 | ecosystem: Environmental > Aquatic > Freshwater > Lake > Sediment | place: USA: Wyoming | collected... | reverse complement strand
TCGCCGTCGTGCTGCTTGCCGCGGTTGTCGGCTGGATTCTGGCCGAGCGAGGAAGCCTGCTGCGCCCCTCCACCAGGCGCTTCTTGAAGGAATCAGGGTGGGGATGGAATGCGCTGCACGGTTACATTTACGGGCGCTGGACCAGGCAATACATCCGCTTGCTTCTGAACCCGCCCGCCCAGCCCAAGCCGGGCATGCTGAACTGGCTGGCGAACCATTACCACGGCAAGGTATTGACCCACGAGCACGCCCAGGCCATCGTCTCCAATGATCGGGACATCCCGCTGCAGGATCTGGAGCAGATCATTCCTTACCCCGTGGCCCGCAACCTGGTCTTGAACGGTCCGCCCGCCGTTGCTGCGTTCGAGTGCGTGTGCCGGCATGCCCGGGCGCAACATTGCGAGCCTACCCAGGTCTGCATGGTGATCGGCCAGCCGATAGTGGACTTCGTTCTGGAACACCACCCGAAGACCAGCCGCCTGCTGACGCGCGACGAGGCCCTGGAATTGCTGCGGGCCGAGCACGAGCGCGGCCACCTGCATTCGGCCTGGTTCAAGGACGCGATGCTCGACCGCTTCTATGCCATCTGCAACTGCTGCAAGTGTTGTTGCGGCGGCATCCAGGCCATGACCCAGTGGGGCGCCCGCATGATGGCTCCCTCCGGCTACGTCGCCGTAGTGAATCAAGAGGAGTGCGCGGCCTGCGGCACCTGCGTGGAAACCTGCGCCTTCAACGCTATGTCGCTCAACGAAACCAGCTCCGTGCTCGATTGGGAGCGCTGCATGGGATGCGGGGCCTGTGAGGTCAAATGTCCCTCCCAGGCCATCACGCTGGTCCGTGACGAGCGCAAGGGCATCCCGCTCGACGTTCGCTGCCTGGCCTGACCATTGATACGTAGTCAGGGTGGTGAAGCCCGCGAAGCGGGCGAAAGATGAAAGCCCACGGTCCCGCCCTGCAGGATGGGATCAATCGTCAGGGTGGTGAAGCCCGCGAAGCGGGCGAAAGATGAAAGCCCATGGCGTAAGCCATGGGGATCAATCGTCAGCGTGGTGAAGCCCGCGAAGCGGGCGAAAGATGAAAGCCCATGGCGTAAGCCATGGGGATCAATCGTCAGCGTGGTGAAGCCCGCGAAGCGGGCGAAAGATGAAAGCCCACGGCGTAAGCCGTGGGATCAATCGTCAGCGTGGTGAAGCCCGCGAAGCGGGCGAAAGATGAAAGCCCATGGCGTAAGCCATGGGGATCAATCGTCACGGTGATGAAGCCCGCGAAGCGGGCGAAAGAAGAAAGCGCACGGTCCCGCCCTGCGGGATGGGATCAATCGTCAGCGTGATGAAGCCCGCGAAGCGGGCGAAAGATGAAAGCCCATGGCGTAAGCCATGGGGATCAATCGTCACGGTGATGAAGCCCGCGAAGCGGGCGAAAGAGCGCTAGAGTAAGCCGGTGCATCCCTGGAGGAAGCGCATGCCACACAGTTTCACCAACATCCTCGTTCACGCGGTTTTCGGGACGAAAGACCGTTGTCGGTTCATCGACGAGGAACTGAAAGCTCGCCTCCTTCCATATCTCGCCGCCATTGCCAGGGAACTCGATGCCAGCATCTTGACCGGCAATGCTGTGCCGGATCATGTACACCTGCTTCTTCGACTGCCTCCCAACGCGAATGTGGCTGACGTTATGCGGGTGGTGAAGACGAACTCGTCACGATGGGTGCATCAAACATGGGCGTCCCGTGGCATGTTCGGCTGGCAGACGGGCTACGGCGCTTTCAGCGTCAGCCAGTCGAATCGGGCAGCGGTATCGCAGTACATCGGCAACCAGGAGGAACACCACCGGCGGTTTACGTTCCAGCAGGAATTCATGATGCTCTTGCGAAAGAACGGGGTGGATTTCGACGAGCGATATATTGGGAAGTGATTCTTTCGCCCGCTTCGCGGGCTTCACCACCCTGACGATTGATCCCACGGCTTACGCCCGTGGGCTTTCATCTTTCGCCCGCTCCGCGGGCTGGGCGGCGACCCGATCCCCGCTACACCAGCCTTGACACCAGGGAGCCAACTGGGTGTATAGTGGCCTGGAACCGGGAGGCCAAAATGGAGATCCCGGAAAAATCCATAAGGACCGCATCACCATGCTTCCCGAGTCGCTCAAGGCCCCGCTTCAGAACCACCTGAAGAAGGTCAAGGCGATTCACGAACGGGACCTGTCCGAAGGCTGGGGCCGCGTTCAGCCGGAGTTCCCAGCCCGGTTGATGGATTATGGGGCCATCGCAGCAGTTTCTATGCCGATCCGCATAAAACGCCATCGTAAATCATTGTATGGGATGGAAGCGGCTGGAACTAAACGGCTTGTAGCGGGCCGATGAGGTGAATCAACGGCGTGTTATACGGCCAGGAAATCGAAATCCCGCATCTTATGCGGGTCAATCTACTTACTGTTAGCCAGGAGGCGCATATGTCAGGACCGAAGGAATGCCTGAAGTGCGGTTTGCTGAACCCGCCTGGCACGCGGCGGTGCGACTGCGGTTATGATCTGCAGGAGGGACCGAAGGAATGCCCGAAGTGCGGCGCGGTGAACCCGCCTGGCACGCGGTGGTGCGACTGCGGCCATGATCTGACCATGGAGTCAACCTGGTTTGGACTTACCCAAGGGTACCAGGCCGATCCAAAAGGTCACCAGTGGGAGGTGGGGTACTCGGCCGAAACTCTGATCATGTGGCGAAGAAGGAAAAGACCCCTCCCGCCGGGGACGTCATGGTGGAAGAAAACATTTTCCCCGCCGCTTGGCCCTGTCTATCAGGGGTCTCGGCACTCAGACGTGGTGATACGGCGGGTCGAGGCCGAGGCACCGGCCGTCCAGCTCCCGCACGATTTCGCCAAGGTCTTCCGCGAGGAACTGAAGCAGGGGCTGCTCAAAGCAGGCTATAAGGTGCAAATGGCAGAGTCCGCGAAGCGAGAAGCGAGCTCAGAAGAGTCAGCATCACGCGGCGCCGACACCGTCAAACACCTCATCGTCGACGTCGACGTGCTCGAGTACGCCAATCCTGGGTTTCTGGCCGCATCCCTACTGGCATTCACGGCTAAGGCAATCCTCCGTGTGGGCTTCTCCTTCTTCGACGAGGGCCAGACCAAGCCCTTTGCGTTCGCGGTTGCAGAGCGAAGCGCCTCACGGTACGGGCTTATGTCCGTTGTCCTTCACATAGCTTCGTCGATTACGAGAAGCATGGCCGCGATTCTGCGAGGTATCTGTGTCGAAGTCCCTCAGGAAATCAAGAAGCAGGGTATTTGACCTCTCTTGCAACGAGGGCCGCTTGTTCCTTGCCTAACTTCAGGCTCCAGCGGACCGCGGGCTCGCGATGCTCGCCCTGCGGCCGCTGAGCCTGGGCGTCAGGCACCCACGACTGCTTGAGGCCTCAGGTAGCGGACGAGAAGCGCGCGGGCCGGTCCGCACAACGGTGGTGCGGATCAGGCCTGGGAGCGCGGGCTTGCCCGTATTCGGGCGTCCCCGCCCGCACCGAGCGGAGCGGTCAAGGGGCCGGGCAGACGGGGGAAAATTCAGCTATCAGCCTTCAGCTATCAGCTTTCAGCCAAGGGCCCGGGCGGACGGGGAAAAAATTCAGCTATCAGCCTTCAGCTATCAGCTTTCAGTCAAGGGGCCGGGCGGACGGGGGGAAAATTCAGCTATCAGCCTTCAGCTATCAGCTTTCAGCCAAGGGGCCGGGCGGACGGGGGGGAATGAGGACGGCCTGACCGGCGCAGTTTTCCAGGGAGATCCGGTTTACGATGCGTGCTGCCGGGGTTTCTTGCCACATCAGCCAGCGCGGGGAGAGCACCGCGAAACTTCCCCCTCTTGCGATGAGGATCCGCTCGGGTCCCTTCGGCTTCTGGGGAATTGCAGAAAACCCGGGCCGGCGGGATGCGCCGCGGCGGACGCTCCATAGAATCGCGTGGTTCAGGCCGACCCCGTTCCCCGAATGTTTCTTGCATAGATCATCACAATGTGGGTACACTGTCAACAAGGGTGAAGGAAGGCATCGAGTTCGAGTGGGACGCAGCCAATACAGCACACATCGCACGTCACGGGATAACGGCGCGAGAGGCCGAGCAGGCGATGGTCAACGACCCGGTCGAAGTCAGATCGGCGGTGCGGGGAGCTGAATTTCGAACGCTGCGCCTGGGCCAAACCGATGCGGGGCGTTACCTCACCCTGATCTATACCAGGCGGGGCGGCCAAATTCGCATCGTCACCGCCTACCCCATGAAACGCAAGCACAGGAGGCTCTATGAAGGGCACAAAGGCAAATCCTGAACGAAGCGGGACGAATAAGACAAAGCGCGCCAAGCCGGTCCCGGTAGTCGAGCTCCACGGCGTTCCCGAGTTCAAGAACGAAGCCGAGGAAGCCGATTGGTGGGACGCGCATCCCGAAGTGGTTACCAGGGCCTTTGAGCAGGCCTATGGCAAGGTGCCCTCGAAGCGCCGCCCGCCAACCCGGATCGTCAACATTCGCCTCTCGGTCGAAGACATCGCCCGAGCGCGGCGGATCGCTGCCCGGAAGGGTTTCGGCTATCAGACGCTCGTGAAATCTCTTCTGCACCAAGCGCTGGAGCGGGAGGAACGCCTAACTCGTTAGTGTGTCTGGGCGGGGGAAGAAATGGGACGCAGATCGGCGCCCGCCGCGGCGGGAACGCGGATCAGCCCGGTTTGAAGTCCGTGGCTGAACATCCCGCAAGGCAGATCGCCCGGCTCCGGTCACTCCCGAATCACCGATTCAATTAGACGGTCGCGAGCGACGCCCTTATGAAGCGCCACAGATCGAAGAATCGAGGCCAGGGTCCCGACCCGGAGGCTTCCATGACGTGGCACCGCAATGCGGTGATGGGCGGGTGTCTCAGTTTGCAGGACGGCGTGGCTGCCCTCCTGGTGCACCAATTCGTAATCCCAATCCCGGCATAGTGCCCGGATCAATTCATCGCCGGACAAATCGCGGGGCAGTCTCACGGCGAAACCAACACTTCATCGCGAACCAGGTGCAAGCGAATCTTGGATGGTTTGGGCCCATCAAAGAAGTAGGCCGCGACTACCTCCCGCACATTGTCGCGGAGTTCGTCCCAGGAACTGGCCTGCGTGAAGATGCTCGCGGTGAGGCACTCAGCGCAGAATCCTCCGTCACCCTCCTGGATCACCTCAAAGACGATTTCTTCCACAACCGAATCTTACACTCGCGTCCGGTCTGGGGCAATCGAGAAACCGGAGAAACCGGGGGAAACCGGGGACAGACGGGAGGGCGCTGTTTCCAGTGCGGAATGCGGAATGCGGAGTGCGGAGTGGCAAGAATTCCGCATTCCGCATTCCGCACTGGAGAGTGAGGGTTCCCTATTCCTAACTCTTCATTCATAATTCCCGGCAGGAGGTGGCGCCATGGAATCGGAAATCTCCAGACGCAGATTTGTGGCGGGGGCGGTGACGGCGGCGTCGGCGATGCGCGTGGCGGGCGCCAACGACCGCGTCCGCCTGGGCATTATCGGGACTGGGAGCCGCGGCTCGTACCTGATGAAAGAGGCGGACAAGGCCGGCGGCATCCAGTGGGTGGCGGTGTGCGATGCCTGGGACGCGCGGCGGGACCAGGGCGAGAAAACCGCCGGCGGCAACGTCGAGAAATTCGCCGACTACCGCCGCCTGCTGGAGCGCAAGGACATTGACGCGGTCATTGTCGCCACCTGGGACAACACCCACGCGCAGATCACCATCGAGGCCTGCGGCGCCGGCAAGGACGTCTACGTCGAGAAGCCGATGACGTCGACGCCCATGCAGGGGCCGCCGCTGGTGCGCGCCGTGCGGCGGCACAAGCGCGTGGCGCAGGTGGGCGTGCAGCAGCGCAGCACGCCGCACTTCATCGAGGCCAAGGAGCGCTTCGTCGACGGCGGGCAGCTTGGCCGCGTGCACATGGTCCGCACCATCTGGAACAACAACAGCGGCTACCTGAGCAAGCCCCCGGCCGGCATGGAGCAGAAGCCCGCCGGCCTGGATTGGGAAGCCTGCCTCGGCGCGCTGCCGAGAATCCCGTGGGACCCCAAGCGCTATTTCAACCGCTTCTCGTATATCGACCTGTGCTGCGGGCAGACCGGCGGCCTGCTGGTGCACATGATCGACGTTGTGCAATGGTACCTGGGCATCACCCGGCCGCTGTCGGCCGTGGCGCTGGGCGGCATCTACCAGTACGACGACGGGCGCGACGCCCCCGACAACATCAACATGATCCTCGATTATCCCGAGAAGCTCACCGTAACCTTCGAGGCCAGCCTGGCCGACGGCGTGCCGCGGGAAAACGCCGACATCGTGTTCATGGGCGAAGGCGGGCGGCTGTCGATTTTCCGCAGCGGCTACCGCTTCATGCGCAGCGGGCAGAAAGACCCGGCCCAGGACATCGTCGTCAAAGGCACGCCCGACCTGCACATGGCCAACTGGCTGGAGTGCGTGCGCAGCCGCAAGGAGCCCAACGCCACGGTCGAACAGGGCCATTACGGCGCCATGGCCTGCCACCTGGGCAACCTGGCTTACTTGCAGAAGGCGCGCGTGGCGTGGAAGGAGGAGTGGAACATATGAGCATCGAAGTGGGCGTGAATATGGAATTCATCCGCTGCCAGGATAAGCCGTTCGCCGCCGGGGTCGAGCGCGCCGCGCAACTGGGCTTTCGCTGGGTGGAACCCATGGTGCACAACGGGCGCGAGCTGCTCAGCGAGGCCGGCTACTTCCATTCCTTCTCCATGGACGACGACCCCCTGGAGATGAAGGACATCCTCGACCGCCACGGCGTGAAGGCTTCGGGGTTGAGCGCGCACTGCCCGCTGATGCGCCCGGAGATCAGCGTGCCCTACCTGCAGAAGGCTATCCGCTTTGCCGCCGCCGTCGGCGCGCCGGTGGTGAACACTGACGAAGGCATCCGGCCGGAGTGGGTCAGCCTGGAGGAAGCGTTCCCAATCATGAAGTACACTCTCACCACGGTGCTCCGAACAGCCGAGCGCTACGGCGTCGCCATCGGCATCGAACCGCACCAGAGCATCTCCAGGACCACGGCGGGCCTGCTGCGGATCGCCACGCTGGTCGATTCGCCGCGGCTGCGCGTGAACTACGACACGGGCAACGCCTACCTGGCCGGAGAAGATCCCTACGAGGGACTGAGGGCGGTTTCGCGCCTGCTGGTCCACGTGCATGCCAAAGACATCAGCATCCGAATGTCGGAGGCGGAAAAAGGCCAAGTCACCGGCACGCCGGTGGGCTGCGCCTGCGGGGACGGGGTGATCGACTGGCGCAAGGTGGTGGCGATTTTGCGTGAGGCCGGATTCAGCGGCGTGCTGTCGGTGGAGTGCGGCACGCCGGAGCAGGCCGCGCACAGCCTGGCCCACCTGAACGCCATCCTCAGCGAGGCGCAGACGGCGAGCGCGTAATTGTAGCGCTGCGCTACTTGTGCTGGGTTACCCAGTCGTAGTTGATGCCCTTGTGGTCCCAGGCCAGGCGGCGCTCGTCGGCGCGGTCAAAGAAGCGGTCGGTGGCATAGATGAGCACCACCGGCGCCGTGCCAATGACTTTGCAGCCGTGACCGACGCCCGCGGGAATGAGGAGTTGCCAGGGGCGCAGTTCCCCAATGTAAAAGGTGTTGCGGAGCCCGTGCGTCGGCGAACCGCGGCGCAGGTCCACCAGGGCCACCTGCAGCATCCCCACGGTCACCGCCCACACGTCGGTCTGCCGGAGGTGGTAATGGAACCCCTTGATCGGGCCGGGATATAGGAACGAAGCCGAAACCTGGGTGGAGGCCGCCGGATAGCCGGCGACCAGCCCTTGCCCCATCCGCAACAACTCGATCAAATAGCCCCGGTCGTCCGCCCACACCGTCAGCGGCTGAATTTGCACCCCGGCAATCAAGCCGCGCGAATCCAGCGCGTCGATGACATCCCCGATTCCCGGCGGGCACTCGGGCAGCGCGATTTCGATTCCCCCTTCGGTTTCCGGAATTGCCGCCTGGCTCATGCTCCTCTCTCCTTCGTGAGCGCCCACATCGCTCTACCTTTATGGTAACTTCTCGTTACAGCATTGTAGCGGAAAACAAGACGATGAACCGCAGACGATTCTTGCAAGGGGCGGGGGCGGCGGCACTGGCAACCGGGGCCGGCGCCGTACCGCGCGACACTTACCTCGAGCTGATCCAGCCGGCCGAACAGGCCGCCGAAAAGTCGCTCCCTCGGCAGCAACCGGACGGCGGGCTGGCGGACGACTACGAAATCCCGTCGCCGGGCGCCACCGCCGGCTTTCTCAGCGCGCTGGCCGGCGTCTACGCCGCGCCCGAATCCCGCTTTCACCGCGACGCGGACTTGCTGCGGCGCATGGAGCGTGCGGCCGAGAACCTGGTCCGGGTGCAGCGGCCCGACGGAACCATCGACCTGCCCAGCACCAATTTCGGCTCGCCCCCCGACACCGGCTTTGTGCTGGAGCCGGTGTGCGCGGTGGCCGCCGTTCTCCGCAAATGCGGCTATGAGGAAACCCGAAAGCTGGAAGCAAGTCTGGAGGCTTTCATTCGGCGGGGGGGCGAGGCCCTGTCCGTCGGCGGCATTCATACCCCGAACCATCGCTGGGTGGTGGTGGCCGCGCTGGCCCGCTGCCACCGCCTTTTTCCCAACCCGCGGTACCTGTCGCGCATCGACGAATGGCTGGCCGAGGGCATCGATCAGGATGCCGACGGCCATTTCACCGAGCGCAGCGTCGGCGTCTACAACGCAGTGTGCGACAACATGCTGCTGACCGCCGCCCGCCTGCTGGAGCGGCCGGCCCTGCTCGATCCGGTGCGAAAGAACCTGGAAGCGATGCTCTATTTCGTCCGCCCCGGCGGCGAGCTGGCCACCGAGATCTCCCGGCGGCAGGACCACTTCGCGCCAGCCACGCTGCGGCCGTATTACCGCGCATATAAGTGCATGGCCGGGCGCGACGGAAATGGACGGTTTGCCTCGGCCGCCGAGGCCATCGAGCGCGAGCACGCCGGCCAACTGGCCGGCGAGTTGATCCACTTTCTCGAGGTCCCCGAATTGCGCCAGGCCGGCCCCCAGCCCCTGCCCTTGCCGGAAGACTATGATCGCTTCTGGCCCGCTTACGAGTTCGCCCATGTCCGCCGGGGCATTTGCGACGCCACCTTGCTGGGGCGCGATTCGCGGTTCTTTTCGTTCCGCCATGGCGGCGCGGTGGTGGAAGCGGTGCGGCTGGCCAGCGCTTTTTTCGGCAAAGGGCAATTCGCCGCGCCCCTGGTGCGCGCTTCCGGCGGATACCGGCTCGAACAGACTTTGGACGGCGATTATCTGCAGCCGCTCGAGCCGAAAGACCGGCGCGCCGACGGCGACTGGTTGAAAATGCCGCGCGACCGGCGGGCGCGCAGCAACCGGTTCACTCTGCGGTCGAAGGTGGAAATCCGCGAGGTGGAGCGCGGCTTCGATATCGCCGTGGAAGTGGGCGGAACCGACCGCGTGCCGGCGGCCATCGAGATCGCGCTGCGTCCCGGCGGCCGGCTCTCCGGCGACGGACTTCGCCCCGCGCCCCGGCTGACCGACGCCCAGTTGCTTGCCGAAGGCTACGCCACATATGAGGCAGGCGGCCGCGCCGTGCGTATCGGGCCCGGTTTTCGCCGCCACGCCTGGACCCAGTTGCGCGGCGCCGAGGCCCGCCTCCCCGGCCTTTCCCTCTACCTGACCGGTTTCGCGCCGTTCAAGCACACGCTGGAGTTCCGTGCAGTATGAAAACCGAAGAGAAGGAAGATTTGCAGGAGATTCGCGACGAGAAAGTGCGCCGCTTCATCGAGAAGAGCCACAGGCAATACACGGCGGGACAAAGCAGGCCGGCGGAGGAATTGCTGGCGGAGTTGCGCGACATCGCCAGGCACAGCCCGCTTTCAACAAAGCGTCGAACGAAATGACGACGGCACTGACGCCGGCCACTGCTCTGGGGGTTAACTGGATCGATAGCGGCGGGCCACGTAATTTTCCAGGATGCCGATGAAGTCGGCGACGATGGTGTCGCCCTTCAGCGTGCGAAACAGCTTGCCATCCACAAACACCGGCGCTTTTGGCTCTTCGAAGGTCCCGGGCAGCGAGATGCCGATGTCGGCGTGGCGGGATTCGCCCGGGCCGTTGACGATGCAGCCCATCACCGCCACGCGCAGCTCCTCCACGCCCGGGTAACGCCGCTTCCACTCCGGCATCTGCCGGCGAAGATAATCCTGGATCTGCCCGGCCATCTCCTGGAAGAAGGTGCTGGTGGTGCGGCCGCAGCCCGGGCAGGCGCTCACCTGCGGCGTGAAACTGCGCAAGCCCAGCGACTGCAGCATCTGCTGCGCCACCAGGACTTCCTCGGTGCGGTCGCCGGTGGGCGCCGGGGTCAGCGAAACCCGGATCGTGTCACCGATCCCCTCCTGCAGCAGGATGCACATGGCGGCGGTGCTGGCCACGATCCCTTTGGCTCCCAGGCCCGCCTCGGTCAGGCCTAGGTGCAGCGGATAATCGCAGCGGGCCGCCAGGTCGCGATAGACGTCGATCAATTCCTGGACGCCGGAGACCTTGGCGCTCAGGATAATGCGGTTGTGGGCCAGGCCGTATTGCTCGGCCAGTCGCGCGGACTCCATCGCGCTGGCCACCATCGCGCTGCGCATCACCTCGGCCGCTGGGCGCGGGGCAGCCGACCGCGCGTTCTCATCCATGAGGCGCGCCAGCAGCGCCTGGTCCAGCGAGCCCCAGTTGACCCCGATGCGCACCGGCTTGCCGTTGTCGGCCGCCACGCGGATCATGGTGCGGAAGTTTTCGTCGCTCTTCCTGCCGATATCGACGTTGCCCGGGTTGATGCGGTACTTGGCCAGCCGGCGGGCGCATTCCGGGTAGCGGGTGAGCAGCAGATGCCCGTTGTAGTGAAAATCGCCGATCAGCGGAACGCCGATGCCGCGCGCCGAGAGACCCTCGGCGATGGCCGGAACGGCCGCCGCGGCCGCCTCGGTGTTCACCGTCACCCGCACCAGCTCCGAGCCGGCGGCGGCCAGCTCGGCCGCCTGGCGCACGGTGGAGTCAACGTCGGCCGTGTCGGTGTTGGTCATGGACTGCACAACGATGGGGTGCGTGCCGCCGACCTTGACGCCGCCCACATCCGCCACCACCGACCTTCTGCGCTGGATCTCCGCCATCGACCCATTGTAACAATGGTTCCAGGTTTCAGGTTCCAGGTTCCAGGTTTCAAGCTGCATCCCTGCCATTTGCAGCCTGCCATTTGCCGCCTGCCGCCTGCCGCCTTTAAGAAAACCTTGGTACTATAGAATCTGGCGGTCATCTTTCGGGAGAATTTGGCCCGTTCACCTTTGATGAAACGTGTCCCCATTCTTTACGTGATTTTCGCGGTGCTGATCCTGGTCAGCGTCGGGCCACTGATGTTCTACGGCGTCAAGGTGATCGAGATCAACCGCGAGGCGCTGGAAACCAACGAGAAAGAGCTGCAGAACACCATCACCCGGTCGGTGGCCGAGGAAATCGGGCTGCACGAATCCAGCGTGACCGAACAGCTCCGGACGCTGTCGCAAGGGCTGGCGGTGGGCGGCGGAGGGCCGGCGGCCGAGGGGCGCATCCGGAACACGCTGGAGCAGTTTGTAGCCTCCAATCCCAACCTGCTGCTGTACGTCTCGCTGCTGAACGAGCATGCGCGGGGCGTGGCCGCCGGGCAGTACCAGGCCATGGCCGATCCGTTCCTGCGCAAGGCCCTGGAGCGGGCCTTCAACTCCGCGCAGCAAATGCAGCCCTACCAGGGCGAGCCGGTGCTGGTGCTCCGCCAATCCCGCCAGGTGCCGGTGATGGTGGTGTCGCTGCCGCTGTCGGCCGACGAGCGCTTCCAGGGCATGGTGGCGGCCGTGGTCACCCTGGAGCCCATGGTGAAGCGGCTGCAGGAATACAGCATCCGGGGCCTGGAGGCCTTTGTGGTGGACGGCGCCGGACGGCTCATGCTGCACCCCGACCTGTCCTCCAACGTCATCGGGCAGGACGTTTCGCAACTGCCGATCGTCCGCCGCTTCCTGGAGAGCTGGGGGGGAGGGCTGGCCCAGGCCCGCGAGACCAGTTCTTACGAAGCCACCGTCGGCGACCGCAAGGTCCCCATGCTCGGCACCTATTGCCCGGTGCCCGGGCTGCGGTGGGCGGTCATTGCCCAGAAGCCCCTGGCCGTCGCCTATCTTTCGGTCCACCAGATGCAGCGGGTCACCACCTTCTGGGGCATCGTGCTGATCCTGATCAGCCTGGGCGTGGCCTATTACTCGGCCCTGCGGATCACCACGCCCATTCACGTGCTGACCGATTCCAGCCGGGCCATCGCCCGCGGCGACTTCAGCCGCCGCATCCAGCTTCAGAGCCGCACCGAGATCGGCGAGCTGGCCGCCACCTTCAACCAGATGACCGGCGAGCTGGAGCGGTACATCGCCGACCTGAAGCGCGCCGCCGAGGAGAACCAGGAACTCTT
>Ga0315285_10005980_pt1 | contig 12520 bp, 8 predicted proteins | sample YL17G09_36_MG_FD_203698 | JGI IMG/M metagenome (GOLD analysis project Ga0315285, IMG submission 203698) | Sediment microbial communities from Yellowstone Lake, YNP, Wyoming, USA - YL17G09_36 | ecosystem: Environmental > Aquatic > Freshwater > Lake > Sediment | place: USA: Wyoming | collected... | reverse complement strand
CACACTGACCCGCTTCCAGGCCGTCGTAGTGGTCCTGCCATTGACGTACATCTACCTGCGCCGCTTTGGTCTCACCCGGCGTGCCTGGCGCCCGGAAGTGTTGGCCCTGGTCGCTGCACCTGCTGCGCTCCTGGGGTATCACGTGTACCTGGCCTGGCCTGGGTTGCCTTCCGTTGAGACGGGCCTCGCACAGCAGTGGTATGCCATGTTGGCCCTGCCGGGGACAAATTTGCTGAACGCGCTGCGAGCGTTACTGGCCGGGGGGATGACCTTGCCACGTGCATTGTCGCTCGGGCTGACCATCCTGTTCCTCGTTCTGACGGGCGTGGCTTTCCGGCGTCTATCCCCCGAATACGGTCTATACATGGCCGCTATCCTGCTCTACACGCTGAGCCGCTACGAGCCTGGGGGACGTGCCCTCCTGTCGGTGTCCAGGCCCGTGCTGGCAGCGTTTCCCGGCTTTATGCTGCTGGGGGCAGCCGGCCGGCGTCGCTGGCTCCATCGCCTGATCCTGTACTCCTCGCTGGCACTCTATCTATTCCTGATGGGGATCTTTTTCCTGGGGGGATATGCCGGATGAAGTCTACCAGGTGGCGGGACCTGGGAGGGCTATTCTGCCTGTCGTTGATCGTGCGGCTGAGCGTGGCTGCGCTCGTCCCCCGGCCTGGCTACATGGACGTGGCCTACTATGCCGCCGGAGCCGTGCGGCTGGCCCAGGGCGGCGGCCTCCACGAGCCGTTCCTGTGGAACTATCTGGATGACCCGGTGGGGCTGCCCCATCCTGGCTTCCTGTACTGGGCTCCGCTCCCTGCGTTGCTGGCAGCCCCTTTCGCCCGTCTCTTTCCTGGCTCTTTTTTTGCTCTGCAGTTTCCGTTTGTACTTCTCTCTGCCTTGCTGCCCCTCGTCGCCTACAGCGTGGCGTGGGAGACCACCAGGCGGCGGCGTGCTGCCTGGATCGCAGGGCTGCTGACCCTTTTCAGCGGCTTCTTCTTCCCTTACTGGACGCTGCCCGAGACGTTCGCCCCCTGCGCGCTTCTCGGCAGCCTCGCGCTGTGGCTTGCAGGATACAAGGGACAGGATGCAGGATGCAGGATGCAGGATACACAGAGCAAGAGAAAAGTCATCGGTTTGTTGGTTAGTTTGCTAGTTGGTTTGTTGGTCGGGCTGGGGCATCTGACCCGTGCTGACGGCATCCTGTTGTTGCCTGTGGTTGCGCTCGCCCCTCTCCTCTCTTTACCATCACCCGGCACACGACACACGACACGCAACGCGCAACACGCACCACGCAGCACGCACCACGCAACACGTACCACGCATTACACACCCCGCTTGTTCATTTGTCATTGGTTCATTGTTCATTGTTCATTGTTCATTGTTCATTGTCCATTGTTCATTTTAGGTTACCTGCTCGTGATGGCCCCCTGGTTTCTCCGCAACCTCTCTGCTGTCGGTGCGCTCTTCTCCTCGTCGGGCGTGAAGACGCTCTGGCTGCGCACCTACGACGACCTGTTTTGCTATAGCTGCGACCTCTCGTGGCGTTCATACCTGGCATGGGGTTGGTCGAACATCCTGCGCTCGAAACTGTGGGCGGCGGGGGTAAACCTGGAGCGCTTCCTGGCAGAGGACTGCCTGATCTTCCTGTTGCCGTTTGTCCTCATCGGCCTTTACCGTCTGCGTCGCCATCCTCCTTTCCTCCTTTCCCTCATTTACCTTTCCCTCATCTACTCTGTCCATTCCCTGGCCTTCACCTTCCCCGGTCCCCGAGGCGGTTTCTTCCATGCCAGCGCGCCTGCGCTCCCGTTCCTCTTCACCGCTGGCGTGGAGGGAGTGGAGGCGGCAGTGGGATGGGCGGCCCGCCGGCGACGCTGGAACCTGCAGCAGGCGCGGCTGGTCTTCGGAATGGCGCCGGCTGTGCTGGCGGTGTTTCTGAGCATCTACGCGGCGGTGCAGACACTGCCAGCGTGGCACCATGCGAACGTTGTCTATGGAGACGTCGGCCGGTGGCTGGCACAGGAAGGCACTGCCGGTGGCACGGTGGTGATGGTTGCCAATCCTCCCGCCTTCTGGTATCATACCGGATACCGGGCCGTGGTCGTGCCCAACGGCGACGTGGAGATTGTGCTGGCGCTTGCCGACCGGTATGGGGTACAGTACGTGTTGCTGGACCGGAACCGGCCAGCACCGCTGGCAGAGTTGTATCCGAACGGGACGCTCAACCCTCGCTTGCGACGCGTGGCGGTGTGGGGGGAGGGGGAAGCGCGGGTCGTGCTGTACAAAGTGGAGCCCGCATCGTCCTCCGCTGACCGGCGCGCTGCCCCCCTGTGTTCCCTGGGGTGTGCCCCAGTTGCGTACCTTGCCCATCGTGTGGTATACTAGGCGTGTATAACCAGCCAAGCGTGTGAAGGGGTAGGTGGGGTATGGCAGACAGAATCACAGTAATGATTGTAGATGACCATCCGGTCTTTCGGCAGGGCTTGTGGAACATCCTGGCCGTGCACGAGGATCTCCACATTGTCGGTGAGGCGACAGATGGCCCCGAAGCGATCGAGCGGGCGCAGGAACTGCTTCCAGACGTGGTGGTGATGGATATCAATCTGCCGACGCTCAATGGTCTGCAGGCCACGCGTAAACTCAAGGCGCTCTGCCCGGCGGTCAACGTCATCATGCTCACCGCGTACGATGACGAAGAGCAGGTCTACCACGCGATCCGGGCGGGGGCGGCGGCCTACTATTCTAAGGACGTCAGTCCCGAACGATTGGTGGACGTCATCCGGCACGTGAGCCAGGGGCAGTACATCATCGGCGAGACCGTACTCGACGAAGACGGCATTGGCGACTGGCTCCTGAAAGAGTTCCGGCGCTTCGGTGGCGGCGTGTTCGACGAAGAAGAGCAGTTCCTGGCGCCGCTCTCTGCCCGCGAGATGGAGATTCTAGAGCTGGTCATCCAGGGTATGAGCAATCGGGAAATCGCCTATGATCTGGGGATCAGCCATCAGACGGTCAAGAACCACATGACCGCTATCCTGGGTAAACTGGGGGTAGCGGATCGGACGCAGGCAGCGGTCTATGCTCTCCGGCATGGCTGGGTGCCCTTGCGTCGAGAGGACAAGCGAGGCCGCCGCTTCTTAGTCAATCCCGTGGACAGATCGTAAGGCCATACGAGGAGCAAGTAGCATGGCTGTTTCGGCCGACACCGGTAGTGAATCGTTCGAACAGTTCCTGGCGGAACGCAGGAAAGAGTACGAACAGACGCAGCGTGAACTCAAGGAGATCGAGCTGTTGGTTCAACAGACGACGGCCGAGGTAGAGCGCCTGACTCAACGCAACACACAGGCGACCAATCGGTTGCGGCAGATCGAAGCAGGACTGGATACTGTGCCACGCGAGGACATCCGGGAGGCATACTCGGCGGTCCTGGATACGCAACAGCGCCTGTTCACGATGCAGGGGCAGTTGGAAAAGCTGCAGAGCAACCAGCGTGACCTGGCGCGCTATCTCGACTTGCTCCGCAACGTGTTGGAGATCGCCAACCAGAGCGGATATGAACCTCAACCCTCGGAGGAGGGAGAGCCAGCACAGCCGTTCGTCGTCCGCATCATCGAGGCCCAGGAGCGGGAACGGCAGCGGCTTAGCCGGCAGATGCACGACGGTCCGGCCCAGTCTCTGACCAATCTCATCCTCCAGGCCGAGATCTGCGAGCGGCTGTTCGATATCCAGCCCGAGCGCGCACGGGCCGAACTGGCCAATCTGACCAGTGCCGTGGCGACGACCTTCCAGAAAGTCAGGGGGTTCATCCTCAACTTGCGCCCCATGATGCTCGATGATCTGGGCGTGGTTCCGACTCTCCGGCGGTACGTGGACAGCTTCTCCGATAATAGTGGGGTTTCTACTCAACTGACGGTGACGGGCAAGGAGGAACGGCGGCTGGCATCACACAAGGAGGTGACCGTTTTCCGGCTCGCGCAGGAGTTGCTCAACAATGCAGTGGATTACGGTCACGCCAGCGGTGTTCAAATCAACATGGATATAGGGGACGACTTTGTCCGTGTATCGGTTGAGGACAACGGCAGCGGGTTCGAACTCACGGACACACTCACCTCGCCCGATGCAGACCAGTTGGGCCTGGCGACGATGCGTGAGCGGGTGGAGATGCTGGGAGGGCAGATCCGCTTCGATAGCAGCCCAGGCAGAGGGACGAAAGTTAGTTTCGAGTTACCTGTCGCCTGATGCGCATATAGATTAGTACAGAGTTCCTATTGCCACGCCGACGAGAATGCAGTATAATGAGGCTAAATTTCTAGAGAAGGGAGGTGAAAAAGATGTTGTTTCTGCCGCGTGAGGAAGGACAGGGCCTGGTTGAGTATGCGTTGATCCTTGTTCTGGTGGCCATTGTGGTGATTGTGATTCTGGCTCTCCTGGGTCCCGCCATTGGCAATATCTTCAGTACGATTGTGAACGCTCTCTAACGGACAATCACCGCAGCAACGCAAGTGGACTGCACTGCTGGACAGGGCCTCGCGCAAGCGAGGCTCTGTTCATGCTGTATCTGCGCTTCAAATAGTACTATGGTACGCTTGCGGAAAGGGCATCATTTGAGGTATAATATAAACAGAGCCCGCCTCCGTGACGTGGCTTTCTGCCACAACTGAATCTCGTATAAAGGGTTCGGAGTTCTGATTGGGTGCCTGTCGCTGTCTGTGTGTGAATGGGCGGGTTTGAGGAGGGCGGTAATGAAAAGGTGGAGAGGTCAAGGACTGGTCGAGTTTGCCCTGATTCTTCCAGTCCTGTTGCTCATTCTCCTGGGCATTATTGAGGCTGCACTGGTGATCCAGGGCTATTTGGCTGTGCAGCATGCGGCAAGAGAGGCCGCGCGCTTCGCCGTCACGTACCAACCGGTTCAGGGCGCCTGCCTGAATGGTGAACTGGCTCCATATCCTGCCTGCCCAGTGGACTATGCGGAATGGCCGGCGGAGCCAGACGAGCAATATTACGCACGGCGCGTGGCCCTGATCAAACGGGCAGCCCGTCAGGCTGCGATCGGGCTGCGCATCAACGATGCTCACCTGGGTGACACCACAGAGAGGTTCCGGCAGTACGAGGATGAGCCCGGTTTCTTCGGTGTCCGCGTGTGGGGCTATCCTTCGTTTCTGACTGATTGCAACAACCGGGACGTGCGAGACACGGAATGCCTGGATCACCCTGGCCTGGAGGGATTGCCGGTGCAGGTGCTGGTCGAGCACAACGTCGAAATCCTGGATCCCCTCTACCGCGCCATTGTCGAGTACGTCCCTGTCCAGGCCAATGCCCAGATGATCAACGAGGGTATCCAGGTCGGATTTGGCGACGTGCCTCCGCCTGACTTTAGCACGAACCCGGACCTTGACGAGCCGCCGCTGACCCCGGTCAGTACTCCTGACGAGACCGAACCGACGGTACCGCGGCCGCACACGTATTACGTCAATCTGAACGTAGAATCTGCGACCAACACGATGCCCGGCGAGCGTGATCATAGATTCGTCGCGACGGTGACCGATGAGCTGAGCCAGACCGTGCAGGGGGCGCGGGTCAGCTTCTCTACGGACGTGGGAGGATTCAGTTACTCCGGGACAGAGCCCCGCTATGTCGAGGAGTTGACCGGTGCGCAGGGGCAGGCCTCGGCGACGCTGTTTGGGAACCGGCCGGGGATGGCGCGCATCCGCGCCTGGTTGGACTATGACGGCGACAACGCGTGGGAGGCCGGTGAGCCCTTTGACGAGGCAACGAAGACGTGGACTGCCTTTGGGCCGTACATCGTCGTTTCGGACCACGAAGTTTATCCTGAAGTGAGTTCCATCTATATTGACGTGATGGATCACGACCCGACAGGTAGCCCCTATCGCCTGCTGTGGTGTGTGATCTCTGGCACGAACACTTCGGCTGTTGTGCAGGGTCAACTCACCGTGAATGCGGGCGGAGATGCGACCGACCTGCCCTTCCAGATCCCTGCGGACAGCGAGGGCGTGTATCGCTTGGAGACTCACCCCGCTAGCGGCGGCGATTGTGGTGCGGGGGACCTGGTGGCCTATTCGGCGGACGTCCGCGCGGTGGTACTTCCGCCGGATCTCTCCATCGCCTCCTTCACGGTGCCAGACCTGATCTGCCCAAAGACGGCCTTCACGATGTCGGCCATCATTACGAATTCTTCTCCCGGTGGCACCGACCAGATCTTTGACGTAGACTTTTACGCGGACCCCGCCTCCGCGCCTCCGCAGAGCCCTATCGGCGCGGCGAAGCAGTGGGTATCCGGTATTGGCCCTTATGGGACGGCGGTGGTGAACGCGGTCATGTGGGTGGAATCGGAGTCCCCTGGCGCACACACGCTGTGGGCGCGGGCGGATACCAGCAACTTTGTGGATGAAGGATTGAGGGAAGACAACAACGCGAGCGTGATCACTATTACCACTGGCTCCTTGCTCGGCGCTCCCGGTAATACCGGCTGGCGCAGCCCGGCGGCCAATTCTGCCGGAGCCAACGGCGGCTTTACAAATCCAGGCGGTGCCTACGCGAACAACGATGGCAGCCGGGCCTATCGCGACAACAATGCCGACGGCGTGAGCCATCTCTACAGGAACTATGGGCTCAACGTACCTGCCGGCGCGATCATCCAGGGTATCCAGGTGCGGTTGGATTGGTGGCTGGACAACACAGGAGGCGCCAACAGTATCGGTGTTGACCTGTCGTGGGATGGCGGCAGTAGCTGGACGAGCGTTGTCCGAACTGCTGGTACCCAGCGTACCACAGACGGTAACCCTACCGATAGTGTGGGAGGAGCGGGTGACACGTGGGGACGGAGGAGGTGGAGTTCTTCCGAGTTCTCCAACGATAACTTCCGTGTACGTTTGACGTTGAGCACGGATTCTACGCAGCGTGATTTCCGCATAGACTGGGTTCCGGTGAGAGTGAGTTACAACTTGCCAGGCGAGTGTGAGATGCCGCCTGAATGCGCAGAGACCGGCGACCCTCGTCCCTGGTGTGAGCCTGAGATCAAACCGCCTGGCCTGCTCGAGTGCCAGCAGTTGCTGCGGGTGGGCGGCTTTGAGGGCAACCCGGAGACGGTGTACACCTACTGGCATGCGGGTGGGAACTATGCCTACAAACACCAGTCGCAGTATTTCGCCGAAGGCAGCATGTCCATGCGGCTGCATGCCTCACTGGGTGCGTATCCTGAATGTCTGGCTTATCGCCCCTATCTCTGGCAGGCCATGACAGTCCCGACCGACGTCTACTCGATCACGACGATGGTCGTGCAGGGACAGCGCTTGGTGACGGGCAGCCAGGCGCCTTGCAGTACCGCCAATAGTCCTGAGGCCGACGACAAACTGTACGTGCAGATGCAGGACAGCGGTGGCACTCCCCTGGGCGAGCGCCGGGAAATCGCCAATGGTGGAGTTGTGACAGGGACGTGGGCTCCCTTTGTGGTGGACGTGACGGACGCGGTTGACCTTGCCAGTCGCCAGGGGCAAAATGTGCGGGTTCATTTCACCGCCGAGCGCGATGAAGATAGCCGTGACACCTGGTTCTATCTGGATGCGCTTGAATGTGACGTGTGCACCGGCTGGCCTGTCCCTCCTCCGATTGCCGGCACGGCCTCCATCACCGGGGGGGTGCGTGTGCTGGTGGGTGGCGTCCCCCGGACACTTCAGGGTGTGGACGTGTGGGCCTATAGCCCGGGTGGGGAGACCTATCACACCGTCACCATTCAGAATGGCACCTACGGTTTCTACAACGTCCCGCCGGGCACGTATACCATCTACTCGGAAGTCTGGGTCGGTGGTGAGCCGCGCTTTGCGACGGCGACGGTGATAGTGGGAGCTGACGAGCGCCGCACCGGGGTGAACCTGTTTCTGTTGTAAGTGCGGTGGAGGTGATCAGGGTGGTAGAGTGTAGGAGACTCAGGCGGGGCGCGGCGATCGTTATGGCGGCCGGACTGGCAGTGGTAGTGCTGGCTGTGGTGTTAGGGGCCATGGCGCTGGCTGCTCCTTCAGATTTTCTCCACATTCGTACCAACATCTCGCAGACGTCCACCCTCGACTCTGCCGGTCCTGACCTGGCGGTCAGTCCTGATGGCAAGCGGGTAGCCGTGGTTTGGACGGAGGAGTACAGGAGCGGCATTGGGTACAGGGGCCACGTGTACCTGCGTGCTGCCTCGGAGACGGGCGGTGGCTGGGGAAGCACAATTCCGGTATTCGTTGGCAGTGATGCTGCCTGTGCCTGCGACGCGGCCGTGGCAATCACAGGGACTACGGCCCACGTGGCCTACGTCGTTTTCACGGGCACGTGTTTCTATCCCACGCAGATGCTGGTGCGCTATCGTACTTGCTCGCTGACCACGGGGCAGTGCGATAGCCCCGCAGATGGATATGGGGTGGCTGCTGTTGATACCGGCCAGAACAGGATTACCTGGGTAGACCTGGCGCTGGACGCAGCGGGAAACCCCCACGTTGTGTGGCCGCGGTACGATAAAGATGGGTCTCATGGCAGGATCTATTATCGCCGGGCCTTCACTGACACCCATTGGAGCACCGGGGAACTCATAGGACCGGACAAAGATAGCGACATGCCTGCCATTGCCTGGGCGGATGGCTATGTGCACGTGGTCTGGCAAGTGCAACAGGGGAATAGTTCTAGTATCATGTATCGGCGAGGGAGTGAGTCAGGGTGGGACTCCCCCCTGGACATGTGGACGATGCAGAGTGGGCTTCTTCAGAGTAATCCGGACGTGGCAGCGAGGGCAGGCAGAGTCTTCGTAGTGTGGGATTGGTGCGTTGAACGCGATTCCAGCACGGCGCCTTGTAAGCGATACTGGTTGGTCTACCGGCGCTCTAACGACAAGGGATCTGAACTTAGCTGGGGCCTCTCTAGCAAAACGACCTATGAAGTTGGAACGGACCGCCTGTGGAGTACGCCAGGGCTGGTCCAATACGATTCGACCAGCGACAAGATAATAGGAGGCGACTACCTGGTGGATCTCCAGCCATCCATCGCACTGAACCGTGACGGCTGGCCGGCGGTTGTCTGGCAGGCGGATCACGGCAATGAAGGCGGGGATATGAACTATGCGATCTATTACAGTGTTGCCATCACGGGCACGGCTGACACTGTGGACTGGATCACAACCACTACCGTGTTGAGCCAGAGCCAGCCGGTTGTAGCAGGTTCTCCGGCCGTCGGCATAGGGCAGCCGGCGCCTGGCGGTGAGCAGCACTTGCACGTCGCCTATATGCGGCAACTGAGTGCAAACAACTGGGACGTCTATTACGATAGCAACGAGGCGGACCGGTACAAGTACGTCTATCTGCCAGTCATAATGAGGGTCCATTAGTGCCACAGGTAAGGAATATGGACGATGGCTGAAGGTTCGGGTGTGCGCTGGCTGTTGGTGTCAGGCCTGGGCCTCGTCCTGCTGGCCGTCGTGGGGGCCTTGCTCTACGGCTGGTGGGTCAGGCCAGCCGTACCACCTCCGGCAGCACAGGTGGCCGTGGGTGGCGTCACAGCCCGCCAGGCGTTCACTCCGGCGGCCGAGTTGGCCGGGCAGTGGCAGGAGGACGCCCGGCTGGCGGCTGTGTCGGGGCGCTGGTCGGCGGCAGACATGCAGGTGGGGGGCCAGGTCGAGTGGGCTTTCCAGTTCTTCTCGCCTGTCACCCAACGGTTGGCCCTGATTGCAGTGGCCGCTGGAACAGCGCGCATGGTGCGCGAGAGCCTGAGCCCTTACGTGGTGCCCACGTTCTCCGCCGCAGAGTGGCGTGTGGATAGCGACCGGGCATTGCAGGCGTGGTGGGAGCGTGGAGGGAAGGTCCTGATCGCGCGGCGCCCGGACGCTGAACTGGCGCTGCAGTTGCACGTGCCGGGGGCAGGTGGGCAGCCGGTCTGGACTGTGGTTGGATTGATTGCCGGCACAGACACTGCCTTCACTGTCGTGGTGAATGCCACCGCTGGCACATTGATCGAGCCGTGACGGTGGACAAGATGCTATCTTGTCCTGTATGATGAGGGAGGGGCTAGATGGGTAAGCGGAAAATAGAACGTGGCCAGAGCCTGCTGGAACTGGCCGTTGTCTTGCCTGTGCTCTTGATTTTGTTGATGGGCCTCGTGGAGGTCGGGTACGCGCTGCGGGACTATCTCATCGTCGTCAATACCACCCGTGAAGGCTGCCGTTTTGCCGCTCGGGGGCGCTTTAGCCCTGAGGCCGTCGGCGCGCGGGTGGTCAGCGCTGGCGGGATCGTGCGCGTGGGCAATCCGCCTGCCGACGTGCCATTTCTACGCACGCACGGTCCATTAGACTCCAACACGGGCATCATCGTGACCTACGTCCCGATGGACAGTGCTGGCGATGTGAATCCCATTTCGGTTACTTCCTACTATTCTGGTGTGCTTCCGAGCGGGGCAGGAGGTGCGCGCGCTATTCTGCCCGGTGATTCCAAGATCTCGTTGGCGCAGATCGTCGAACGTCAAGGCCCTTCCACAGCCGCCATCAGCGCCATGCGCGAGGCGGCCGGATACGAGAAGATGGGCAACCACATCGTCGTGGTGGAGGTCTTTTTTATGCACCATCCGCTGTGGAATGGTCCCTTTGTCCCATTGCCTGACCCGTGGATGATGCACGCACAGACGGAAATGCGGGTGGTCACCGACCGGGGCACTCTGCAGTAGTGAGATGGATGCCGAAACCAGTTTTGGCTATGGGGAGGTGAAGGATGAACAAAGTCGTTACACAGTGGTGGCAGAGGTTGCGAGCCGGTGGGCGGGCACTGCGCGGGCACCAGCCAGGACAGAGCCTGGTGCTCGTCACGTTCGCCTTCATCGGTATCCTGGCCTTCGTCGGCCTGGCGATTGACCTGGGGTGGGTCTACGTCGAGCGCGTGCGGGTGTCGCAGGCGGCCGACGCGGCCGCGCTGGCAGGAGCGTCGGAACTGCCGCTGGAGGCGGCAGCGCGGGTGCGCGCACTGGTCTACCTGCAGGAGAACGGGTATGACTATACCGCTGGCGACGTGCGCCTGGTTGTGGATGGGTCTCCTATCTCTGGCCCCCCGGAGGGGGATGCGGATACCATTATATGGATAGAGACTGCCTATTCACAAGACACCAGTCTGCCACCAAATCAGTGGTTGAACACAGCAGACCGCATCCGTGTGAAAGTCAGGCAGAGAGTCCCGATGACCTTTATGCAGTTTATCGGGTTCAGGTACGTCTCTGTCGAGGCCTCGGCCGAGGCGGAGAACGTCAGCAACATTGATACCGTCATCGTCTACGACAAGTCCGGCTCGATGGAGTACGACACGCTGTGCTATGGCTGTTGGGAGCCATCACCAAATGCGCAGTATCCAGATGGCAACATTTATCCGCTGCATTGGTCCGACTCCACGATTGAGTCCGCCGATCACTGCGCGACTGACAATCTCTACTACGATCGGGGAGGGCAAATCTACGTCGTCGTCGAGGCCGAGGAGTACTCGCGGCTCGACGACGCCTTGGACCCCGCGGGCCTGGCACCGTATCAGTCGTTCTGGGTCTTACAGCGCAACGCAGTGGGAGCGCTGGGACGGGATGAACGCGGCGCCTACATCTCGCACCATCCCTTTGCCGACTATATAAACTATGACTTCAGCGGTGGTTTAGGTGTGGCGTGCACGTGGGCCGATCTCAACGACGGGCAATACTGCCGGCGCGGGTTGCCGGCGGGTGGGCCGTTCCCCGCGCCACGGGCCGATTACGACTTCTACGCGCCCCGCAACGGTCAATACTACTTTCACATCCGCGGGCAGGGCGGACCATCCGGTGGCAATCAGCACATCTTTTGGGGAGTTGACGGGGCTGTGTTGGGGCAAGAGACAGGTTTCTCGACCGGGCCCCAGTACGATGGTGCTGCAGCAGACAGTTGGGTCTGGCGCCGCCTCAGTCGGGGAGAGGGTGGAAATCAGGGAGATCTAGTCACGCTGACGGCAGGCAGCCACACGTTGAACCTGTGGGCTGGTGGAGCCGGTTTCGACGTGGATCGCATGATCATTTCGACAGACGGTTCGCTGGACAGCACGGAGAGGAGTTTGACTCCGAACAACGGGCGCACTGGCTGGGCTTGCGAGCCTTGCGATCCGCGCTTTGCCGGGCGGCCCGGCGGGGCCGTCATCGTGGACGAGGTCACTGGAGCGACCTCTTACCGTCCTGACTGTCACGTGGGCGGCAATCCTGACCAGCGGTTCAACCCCATCTACGACGACGAGCAGCCCATCCGGGATGCATTGGAGGCGGCCAGGCGCTTCGTCGGCCGGCTGAATCCGCGCTTCGACCAGGCAGGTTACGTGCGGTATTCTAATACTGCGGAGATTCCAGATTCTGATCCACATATCGTGCTAGTTGTTCCATGTGAACTGCAATGTATACGGCGCTTGGGAGCGGACAACTGCACCTCAGAGGTGATCACCAATACGGTGCTCTATGCACTGGACCGCACGCGTGCTGGTGGCAACACGAACATCGCCGACGG
>Ga0315285_10005979_pt1 | contig 12520 bp, 9 predicted proteins | sample YL17G09_36_MG_FD_203698 | JGI IMG/M metagenome (GOLD analysis project Ga0315285, IMG submission 203698) | Sediment microbial communities from Yellowstone Lake, YNP, Wyoming, USA - YL17G09_36 | ecosystem: Environmental > Aquatic > Freshwater > Lake > Sediment | place: USA: Wyoming | collected... | reverse complement strand
TTATCGAAGGCCTGGCTGATCTCATAGATGGCAGAAACTAGATCAATGCGCTTCTCGACCGGACTGGAGCCAACCTCCTCACCACGCTGGGGCTGCTTCGAAGAAATGCAGACGGACAGGTATCGGGCGATGGTCTCCAGGAACTCCTTGTCGGCGTCGCAGAGACCCTCTTCGCGGCAGATAACTGCCCCGGACGGCACGAGCGACTTGTTCAGAGGAACCACCCATGCCCTTGCCGGCGACCTGCGGCCTGTTATGACGACGGAAGACGGCTGAGTACAGGCAAGAATCCGCCGGGCGAGCGCATGCGGCATCACGCGGTTGGATGCGGCACGTCCGCCCTTTCTCCGGCCACGCGGACACTCCGAGCTTATGGACCTGTGTCCGTCGCCGTCTGCCAGCAGGAGTTCCAGCGGTGTTTCGGGCAAAGCCGACTCGCCGGCGCCAAGTATGCGCCGCAGCGTGCTGTCCAAATCCCCGGACGCACTGCAATGCTCCGCTATCTCGCAAATCGCACGATATCGGGATGCCAGGGGAGACATCTGTTTCTCTTCCTCACCGAGCCCTACAGTCTAATTATACCATACTACAAGTACCCGGGCAAGCTCCCGCACGGCGGGTAACAGTTCACGGCCGTTGATAGGAATGTTGGTCGAACCTCTCCCCTGGCCCCTCTCCGAAGCGGCGAGGGGAACTTGTTCCCCCCTTCCCGTTTCGGGAAGGGGGCCAGGGGGTTAGGTCAGGAAAACAGCAGTCTATCAGGAGTCGTGAACTCTTACCACGGCGGGCCTCCTCCGCAAAAAGGCCATCTTCAAACATCGAAGATGGCCTCATGCTCGATCCCGCCACAACCATTCCCCAGGCCAATGCTGTGTGAGCGAGCGAGAAACGGCACCGCACGGCAAGGCTGTCTAGGCTGCTTTTATCCACGAGGGGCGTGATGTTGACACGAAATGTTTTCTCCCCGTGCGAATGAATTCACGGCAACGGAGGCACGAAGTGTCCCTCCGGACACTGTGGATATAGTCCCCGTAGGGGGACTTCGTGCATTCGTAGCCGTGGTTTTAACCGCACGGGCAGGAAAGGACGGCCGTTCGCAAATAATCCGCCCTAGGGCAGCCGCGCGTTAACCTGCTCCACTATCGCTAGGAGAAGTAGGATCTCGCCCGCAGCTATAAGCAGATTTCGAATCAGTCTTGATCTCAAGATCGGAAGCCCCGGTGCTCGGCGACACCGCGCCGAGGCCGTCCTTCGCTGACGGCTCGTGAAATCATCCCTCATCTTAGATTATCGGAGGAACCGCGAACCTTCTTCAGAAAGGAGGTGAAGCGCAGGCAGCGCGCAGGTTGGCAGCGAAAGGCGAAGGGCAAAGGCGGACTTCTGTGCCAATGGCAATCGGCGACGCATTGCGGATTTCAGGCGGTCTTGTCGGGGTAATTCTTCCAGAGCGCGCCCCATTCGGTTTCGAGGAATCGGGAGATGAGGCGACGCCCGCGCAGAGGATACCACCACCAATCGTGGTAGATGTTCGAGGCCAGCGGAGCCCAGAACACGAGCGGCGAGTGAAGCAGCAGCGTCTCCAGCGGACGGAGCCATCCTTTTCTTATCATCTGGTCGCCGGCTATCACAAGGCTTTTCTTCGAGTGGAAGCCGAAGTTTACCTCGGAGATATCCTCGCCGACGACCTCGATCTCTCCGGGGTCGCCGCATCCGAGTCCCATCTCCGAGGCCATGCGAATGTAGGGTATCTCCATCGGCTCAAAGCCCATCATCTTTGCGGCAATCGCGTCTATAGCCACGGAGTCGCCGCTTGCAAGAATGTAGTTCTGAATCTTCGGCTCCATGGTCCTGGGGCCGGCGCCGTCGCCGCAGACCGTGCCGTCCATCACCGCGAATATCCCGGGGTGAAGCTCGCGCTGCATGATCATCAGATCCACCAGGACTTCGTGAATGTACTTGTGGCCGTAGTGCCGGAACTCCTTCAGCAGACCGCCAAACGAGTTCTTTATCGCGCCGGTAGTGACACTGTGGCCGTGAGTCTTTACAGTCGGCAGATGGAGCACATGCCTGCCGATGAACATCTTCGGTATCTCGATCCCCTGGGGGAAGATCTCATGCAGCTTCAAAAGAGGACTCTTGAACTCATATCTGACCCATTCTACTTCGGGAAGCGAAACAAAGGTCAGGCCGTACTTCTCGAGCACGGGAAGCCATTTGTTGTTGGTCGCGCCCTGCCAGGGATTTGTCACGACGGTCTTGTTCTCAACCGGGATGAGCTTGGAGGGGTTCCAGCCGTCCTGGATCAACGTTTTGACAACCCCTTCCAACTGCCAGGGAGCCGTCGAGCACGCGGGGAAGAACTTGGTCCAGGAGAGATTGAGCTTGATCAGGATGTCGCGCTGATCCGGCAGGAAGTCCTTATATCCGGCCAATCGCATGAGCTTCCCGTAGTCTTCGAGAACGGTCTCCGGCTTAGTCTTCAGTACCGCAACTTTCGGCATCAGATCCAACCCCGCATATACGTATTCAGTCAGTTGGCGGGATGCCGCCGTCAACCCGCGTGATCAACGGCAGGTCCGCGCGAATGGGCTCAGTTCCTCTCTCAAGAACCTGCCGGTAAAGCTTCTCGGTCTTCTCCGTGACGCTGTCGTAATCATACTCCTCCACGCCGCGGACCTTCGCCCGCTCGCCGAACTCCCTGGCAAGAACAGGATCATTGATCACCATGCTGAGCGCGCGGCAGAGATCGTCCACGTTCTGGCTTTCGAAGGTCACCCCGGCATCCGCCACGACCTCCATATTCGCCGGAATATCGCTGGCGATGACACAGTTGCCATAAGCCACCGCTTCGAGCAAGGTCACGGGCAGGCCTTCGATCGTGGAAGGCTGCACGTAGCAGTACGCATTGGTGTACAATTCATGGAGCGTATCGCCGTACACGTAGCCGGTGAAGATTATCCTGTCGGATGCGTGCTTCTGGAGGTCGGCCACGTACTCGTCTGAATGGCTGGAGCCGCCCGCGATGACAAGCTTGAACTTGGGGTCGAGACGCTCATAGGCCTCGATGAGATAGTGACAACCTTTCTCAGGGACCAGCCGAGCGACAAACAGGATATAGTCCCTCTCTCCTATGCCATAGGCTCGTATCTTGTCCGGCGGGAGAAGCACAGGCTCCGTCACTGCGCTCGGTATGTACGTCACGGGCCTGCGGTATTTCTCCTCCAGGTACTGCTTCAGGAACTTCGAAACGGTTATGGTGCTGTAGGGGAAGAGGACGGAGGCGCGCTCGCCGAATTTCAGAAACAACTTCGCCTGTTTGCCCCATTTCTCTCGCTGCCAGTCCAGGCCATGCACCGTCACGACCGTGTTCTTGCCCGCCATGCGCGCCAGGATCGCGAGCGTGGCCGGACCGATCGCGTGATAGTGGACTATGTCGTAGTCCTCCATCATGATATCCATGGTGGCGAGAAATGTGTGCACTATGGCATCCAGGTTCTTGGTGGGGATGGTCGGCAGCTTCCGAAGGCGCACACCCTTGTAGTATTTCTCCTTGGTGGTCGTGTAGTGCGGCCGGCAGTAAACGGTCACGTCGTGCCCCATCGCAACCAGGCGGGTTGCGATCTCCTCGACGTGCCTCTCGATGCCGCCCCAGGTCGCCGGTATTCCCTTCGTTCCTAACATTGCTATTTTCATCTGGCCTCTGCCAACCTGCGGCGCAGGAACAAACACTCTCAGGGCTCTACTCGGCGGGGTCGGAATCGGGCCAGTATCATACCAGTATGCGGCGGAAGTCTGACATCGCCCGACACTCGCCGGCCGTCCGGTGTGCGATAAGCCCGGTCCAGTGAGAACATTATACTGTCTCCTGACTCGTAGTTCAAGAGCACAATGCCTTCCGTGAACTTGCGCATCCAGGCGTACTTCTTCTCCCCGTTCACATGTACCTGCACTCTGGGTTCCGCAGGCACACCGATGTAGAAATCCCACAAGGGCTGCCAGTAGGGCGTCCAGTCGTACGAGTAATGATAACTTCGCTTTTCCTGGGACGCAGGAATAGCGACGTAATACATGGCAAGCGAGACAACGACCTTCCTCTCGAAATCGGCTGTGTCGTGCCTTATCCCATTGTTGGCGAACCATACCTCGATCGGATCGTCAGCCAGAGCATTGATTCGTCTCTCGATTGTCCTGCCGTCAAGCCACGCGCCTCCCGTGGTCCGCCAATTGACCGCGCCCTGCTCGTATATCGTGCCATCCACTTTCGAGCGCTGCCAGGCCTGGGAGGGGTTAGGGGCTCCATACTCGCCGGCGCAGTTCCCGATAATGCGGTATCCGGCCTTACGCAGGCCGTCAGTCACGTAGCTTATGAACGGTTGCCAGGCTTTGACAAACCAGGCGTCGTCGTTCGGATAGGCAGACGGAGCAGGCTGGCCCCGACTGGTCACGCACTGTGTGATGATGTTCGGGATCAGGTAATCGAAGACAACGCCATCAAAGCCTTTACCAGCCAGCCTGTCAAGGAGGTTCTGCAGAAACGCTTCTTTGAAGCCCGGCTTCCCCACGTCCAGGAACCAAGTCTCTGCGCTCTCCCTGACGAGCTTGCCGTCACCGTCAAGCAGCCACCAGCCCTGCTCGTCTATCGTCGTCCTGGTCAGCGGCGTCTGCATGTACTCCGTATCCTTGGGATCCTCCCAATCGGAATCCCAGCCACTCTTACAGCACAGAGCGTAAAGCCGATAGACTCTGACATTCGGGTTCAATTGCCTGAGGGTCTGCGGCGTGATCTTTCTCCAACCTTCGATCTTGTTGGCTCGGTCCCAGTACTCGATATAGCAGACGTTATCTCTTCTGGACACGATCTCAAGCTTCTGGTCCAACTCCTCCGCGGACTTGCCGTCGAAGTGCCAGTTGTTGTAGTTGTGGAGCCTGACGGAACGCCCAGGAACGCTTTGGACCGAGCCGCCGGCCGGCATGGCTGATTCCGAGCCTGCCGCCCGCAGGGGCGCGAGCACATTCAGAGCACAAATGGATACGACCAGAATCACTCTCTGCATTCGACAGTCTCCCTGCTTCATGCCGCCTCACGAACCACGCCGGAGCGAGCAATCAACGGCCGCTTTCAGGCAGCCGCCCGTACTTCGTGACTCGAAAATGGACGCGTCTGCCTCCCACTCTACACGCTCTGCTACCCAGCCTATCCGCGACGCGGTCAGCGGTGTCGCGACCGGAGAGTCTCACTGACTGTGCCCGGCGCCTCAGCGGATTGAAGGAACGGTTATATACTTCGCACATTCACGCGCACATGTCAAGCAGCGCGGGATCAGTCGAGCCATGTCAACTGGAAATTGACTATGCCGTTTCGGACCACCGGCGGTGCGCCGGAAACTAGGCTTCCCTTGCGTAGGGACTTGGTGCAGGAGCAGGACCGGCGACCGACTCGATCTGCCGCATTGCCGGGAGGATGTCGCACGCGGGGCCGAACTTGAACTTCCTCAGCAGGCTTCTGAGCTTTCCCCTGGTAGACCCCAGTCGCCAATAGTGAGGAAGCCTCAGGCGGTACGGAAGACTTATCTTCGGCTGCTTGGGATCGAGCTCCCACGGGTGCAGATAGATGACGGCGGGGTATCCCTGCTTGTTCAGTATCCTGACGCCCTTACCGACAATCGCACGCGGGAAGAACCTGAGATAGAAGCCGCCGAACATCGGGAGGTTGTGCCCGAGTATGCTGAGCGTGGAGACGGGTATCTCGATCAACCTGTGCTTGGGGCTTTGCAGTACGTAAGGGTACCGAGGCGTATCCGACCAGTGATACCGGTAATGGCGGATGGGGAAGATGCTGGAATCATATGCCAGGCCCTGCTCGGCAATGATTTCGAGCGCCCACAGGGAATCCGCATTGATCGAGAAATAAGCAGCACGGTGGCCGAGCACAGGACGGCCGATGATATCCTCCAGCAGTTTCACCGAGCGGCTGAGCTCGGCAGCGAACTCGGGCGGCTTTTGCTTAAAGATCAACGAATGGGAATATCCGTGCGTTCCAACCTCGTGGCCCGCGTCCGCCACCATCCGCACGACCTTGGGCTGCGCCTCAGCTATCTTGCCGAGGACGAAAAAGGTCGCCTTCGTGCCGGAGTCGCCCAGCAGTTCCAGAACCCGGGATGTGATTCGCTCCAGTCTGTCCTCGAACTTTCCCCACTCGCTGCACGGAATCTCCAGTCCCTGATACCAGTCCTCAAGGTCAATCGTCAGTATATTCGTCGGGCAGCGAGCACCGGATACGGCAAGCGGAGCTTCGACGATTCTGAAAGGGCCCAGAGTATTCATGTCATCGTTCCTGTGCAGACACGCCGCCATCAAGCGTCGGAAAGACGGAGCAAGTGAGTACGAACGGCGAGCACGAATATGCAGATCTACCCGGCCGTCCCCGATTCGGCGTCTGCGAAACCGACGGCAATAGCCTTCGCCGCCTCACCTTCCTGGTTTCTACTGCATCCGCAGCGTTCGACTGTTCCTCCAGAGATCGGGCGGCCAACGGTGTTGGAAGAGGTATTATGAAGTACACACCCCCTTGTACCAATTTAAGGCCCCGCCTTGCGAATGTCAATAGGTATTTTTGCCGGCTTTCCCTCTCGACAACGGCACGTAAGAGTTCACGACTCCTGATAGACTGCTGTTTTCCTGACCTAACCCCCTGGCCCCCTTCCCGAAACGGGAAGGGGGGAACAAGTTCCCCTCGCCGCTTCGGAGAGGGGCCAGGGGAGAGGTTTGGCCGACATTCCTATCAAGGATCGTGAACTGTTACAACGGCACCAACCGGTTGACAATGCGCACGGAGGAGCGGTATACTCAGGCAAGTGTCGCGCTCCTCAGCAGCAGGATCTCGCCGGCACTGCGGCGTGCGCCTTCACATCCGAGACGCTTGCCCAGCCTTCAGAAACGGAAGGCCGACAAACAGCCAAATGAGAATCCTGGTCTGCCACAACTTCTACAGACACCACGGCGGCGCCGACGTTGTCATGCTCCACACTCAGGAGTTTCTCGAGGCGCGCGGGCACGAGGTCATTCCCTTCGCAATGCGCCACCCCGAGAATCTTCCCTCACCGTACGCCGAGTATTTCGTTCGCCAGGTGGATTATGCCACAATTCGGCCCTGGCAAGTAATCACCATCGCAGCCGAAGCCGCCAGAATACTGTTTTCCGTTGAGGCGTACCGGAAGATATCTGCGCTCATCCGGCGAACAAAGCCCGACCTCGTTCACTGCCATAACATCTACCACGAGCTATCGCCCAGCATTCTCCTGCCTCCGAAGCGCGCCGGTATTCCCGTCGTGCTCACGCTCCACGACTACAAACTCATGTGCCCGAACCGCAAGATGTACGTTGGAGGCCAGATATGCGAGAAATGCCTGGGCGGCAACTACCTGCACGCTGTGAAGCACAGGTGCGTCTATGACTCCCGACTGGGAAGCATGCTCTGTGCGATGGAGGGTTTCGCCCACCGTCGCCTCTATCGTACACTTATCGATACGTTCATTTCCCCAAGCCAGTTCCTGAAAGACAAAATGGTTCAGGCGGGGTTCCCTGCGGAACGGATCGTGCGCATCCCCAATGCCGTACCTATTGCCTCGCGCCAGCCGGCATTCAAGCCGGGCGAGTATGCCCTCTTCCTGGGCCTCTTGGTTCAGGAAAAAGGAGCCTCGGTACTCATTGAAGCGATGAAAAGGATGCCGGATGTCCCCCTTCGCATCGCCGGACGCGGTTATCTCGAGGAGGAGTTGAGAGAAGAGGTCGAGCGCTCGGGCCTGAAGAACGTGGAGTTCGCGGGCTTCGTAACCGGCGACCGGCTGGAGGAACTGGTCACGAACTGCCGGTTCGTGGTTTTGCCATCCAGCTCGTATGAGAACTACCCTATGGCAATCCTGGACGCGTTCTCATGGGGCAAGCCTGTCGTAGGATCGGCGCTGGGAGGCATTCCGGAACTGATCACCCCCGGCGAACACGGCATGCTCGCGAACCCCGGCGATCCTGACGACCTCGCCGAGAAGATGTCGGCTCTTTGGAACGACCCCGGTCTGGCCGTGGAAATGGGCAGGAAGGCGCGCGCGAGGATCGAGACCGAACTCTCGCCTGAGACTTACATCAAGAAGGTACTGGCGGTCTACGACGACGTGCTGGCGCGCAGGCGGCCGGATCAGGGCTAGCGGCAGTCCAGATCCGGATGACCTCCCCTCGAACGCAGGGCAGACCCTCCGGAGTAAGTGGTTTCCCGCGAACAGGGGCCTCACCTACGCATTGCGCAGAGCCTCGCCCGGGCCGAACCATCGGCGGGCAGATTGACACCCCGCCTGTGCATGCTGTAACATGGCCTCGTGAGCGAGCTGAGAGCATTCTTCGCGGTAGGGTCGGAGCGGCGATACATGCCTCGCATGTTGGACATAATCATCCGCGCGAGGCCGGATAAGATCGCGGGTATCTGCCTGGTGCGCAGTCCTGCGAAGGCGGGGAAACCGACCGGGCTGATGAATACGGTGCGGCACCGCGCCCGGTACTGGCGTCTGCGCGGCTTCTTCACCGCAACGGTGGAGTACTTTGCTTACAGGTGGGCCGACCATCTCAGCAAGAAGCTGGGGACGAACTGGATGACCTCGGCTCGGAATGTCGCCCGCAGGTTCGGTATCCCCTACTTCGAATCCACGGCAGTCAACTCCGAGGACTTCCGGGAGATGATGCGGCAGGTGAATGCCAACCTGCTCGTCTCGATCTCCGTGCCGTCGCTCTTCAAGAAGGAAACCCTCGAAACGCCCGAGTGCGGGGCGATCAACATCCACAACGGCCTGCTCCCTGACTACCGGGGCCTCATGCCGATCCTCTGGGCGCTCGCAAACGGCGAAACTGAGGTCGGCGTGACCGTGCACTATATGAACGAGAAGTTCGATGAAGGCAGCATAGTCGCGCAAGAGCGTGCGGCGGTTGACCCGAAGGACACAGTTCACACGCTTGAGATGAAGCTGCGATGGGACGTCGGACCGCGGCTTTTGATCCGCACGATGGATGATATCAAGGCAGGCAAAGCGACAACTCTCCCGAACCCTGCGGGCGAAGGACGCTATTTCGGCGAGCCGACGCCGGAGGCGATAGACGCTTTCAGGCGTCAGGGCCGTCGTGTGAGATAGAGACCTACGCGAACCGTACTGGGCGTCAACCAGCCCAGCAGCAGCCGGTCCCTCCCCGCAAATCCCGCTGCACCAGAATGCTGCAGACGCACGTGCTCATGCTCGGCGCGACCGGACCATGGAGGTTACGCCGGATCCGTGCGCCGACCCTGCGATACCCTCGCAGTGCAGAAGGAAAATGCCACGTGCTTGTCGTACCTATGACTAGGGCCGGTGCGGTAACTATGGCAGGGCAGCCGCCGTGTCTACAGGCAAGCAGGAGGGGCTTTACAGTGTCTATCGCCAGCAGGGTAGCAAGGTACAACAGGGAGCGCAAACTGCGGTTGTTTCTGGACACGCTGAACCCCGGCCCGGAGACGACAGTTCTGGACGTGGGCTTCACGGATGCCGAATACCACGATACAGACAACTATCTGGAGAAGTACTACCCTTACCCCCAGAGAATTACGGCCCTCGGCATCGACTCCCCCAAGGAATTCCCCAGGCGTTATCCCGAGGTCAAGGTAGTCCGGTATGACGGCCGGATATTCCCGTTCCGGGACGAGGCATTCGACGCCTGCTGGTCGAATGGAGTATTCGAGCACGTCGGCGGCAGGGAGAGACAGGAGCTGTTCCTGCGGGAGATCAAGAGGGTATCGAAACTGGCTTTCGTCACAAGCGGCTACCGGTATTTCCCGGTTGAGCTTCACACGGGCACGCTGCTGCTTCACTGGTTCCTGCCGAAGCGACTTTTCCGGGCCTACCTCAGGCTGCGCAGAAAGTACTGGTGGGCAACTGACTACCTGTATCTGGTGAGAATGAGGGATGTCAAAGCTGCACTGCGCGGCGCCGGCATCAGCAAGTACAGGATCCTGCGCCACAAGGTAGCGGGCTTTACATACAATCTCATCATCATCTTCTAGGCATCCCGGCGCGAAGCAGGAGACTGCCACCACATCAGTCCACGATATTCCCCGGCGCTTCCAGGTCCAGCAGACGGAGGATGACACCCGCGATTGATACCACGCTGATCCGTTTCCCTGCGGGCAACGGCAGAGTGCTGTTCGCCAGCAGAGCGGCCTCCGGCATGTGGCCCCCGGAAATCTTCTTGTGAGTCGGATTGACATCCACCAGCGGGCCGAAGAGCGACCTGCCGACCCCATAGTCAGGATCGAGTTGGAAGATGATCTCCGGATAGATGCGGGCATGCGGCCCGGTGAACATTTCCTCCCTGCGCTTTGCCCACTTCACAATCGCACGATCGGTATCCGGATCCTTCAGCGCCCTCAAGTCGTGGAGCAGGCCGTCCAGCAGTGCCCGGTAGGCTCGCTCATCCCCGTCAAACTTCTGTCGAGGCAGGTCAATGCCTCCGTAGGGGTTCATGCCGGCGAACCGCGCGACTCCGGCCGTGCTGCCCGCGCTGTCAATCACGAAGGTTGACTTCTTCAGTGCCTTTGCCCTCGGAATCAGCGCGCCGATCTTGTAGGCCAGGTCCTGCAGGTCATACCTGTCGAGCGTTCTCAAGACAAACATCTTGGCCCTCTCCAGCAGGTATCTGGGATCCAGCCGACCGGCCCGCGCACTGGATTTGAGCAGCCCCTTCCGCCTCAGAAACTCGTTGAGGTACACGGCCTTCGTACACCGTCTGCCATGACCGTGGTCGCTGAGCGCGATAAGGATCGAGTCGTGGCCGACCACATCGAGGAATTCGCCGAGAACCTGGTCGTGGAGACGGTAAAAACTCTTGATTACCTCCGAATGAGGATTCTCGCCCGGGTAGGTCGGATCCTCGGGATCGCAGTATCTCCAGAAAACGTGCTGCACCCTGTCCAGCGCGAGAAGGTTGATGAAGAAGAGGTCCCACTTCTCTCGACCCAGCAACGCCTTGCCGAATCGGAGATGCTCCACCGTCAATTGCCTGGTCTTCTGGGCAAAGGCGGCGAGGGTCTTCTTTGTGGGGGTGCCGACGATGCCCCCTAGCTCCGGTACGTCGTACTCCGAGAGTACGGATTCGGGATGCGCCTGCACCTCGCCGGTCACGAACACCGGGCCGTTCACCATGACGCCGTTCACCGGCCAGACCGGATAGGCAAGGAAAGGATTGACGATGCATACCCGCTTCCCCTGGCGGCCGACTATGTCCCAGAACGTGTTCCCCTGCAGAACGGAGGTATCGCATCTCAGCTCCTGCTTGCGCACATCGAGATAGTCAACGGAGTCCAGGATTCCATGTCCGTCAGGCGGCTGACCTGTGTAGATAGAAGCCCACGCAGGGACCGAATCCGGAGGGAACACGGAGTCCAACCGAGTGAACGTTCCCTCGTCCCGCAGTCGGCGGAAGTTCGGCAGATCGTCCCACCACTTTTCCAGGAGGTACGGATCCAGGCCGTCCATGCCCAGAACGATGACCCTGCTCACTTCTCGTCCTCCAGACTGAGGCTCTCGATGCTCTTGATCGTCTCACGCAGCACGAGGTCCGCGATCTCGTCTATGCCCTTCGTGCCGTCAATTCTGGTGAAACCCAGCGCGTCGGTCAGATACGAATACGTTTTCACCCGGTCAGCGAGATACTGCTCGCCCATTACGCTCGGATCGTTCTTCCGCTCAGAGGCGAGCGCCGGCGGGATATCCAGGAAGAAGACTTTGTCCGGGGCCGGGAACAGGCGAATGAGCGGATGGCATGCCAGAACAGCGGCGCCATCACCGATGCAATCGAGGCTGATGGCTTTGTCGGCTATCAAGTCGTAGATGTACCTGTCGCAGACGAGTGTCCGGCCGCCGCGCAACCCGAACCTGAGCTTCCACGAAATCTGCGCAAGGTATTCTATCAAGCACGCCGTGTACCACAGCCACCCCACAATCGGCTTCCGAAAGAGTCCTCTCTTCGCAGACGTGAATCCTCCGTACTCCGAGGTTCCCTTCTTCCGGCGAATGAACAGCTTCCCTCCCCAGATGAAGGGCAACATGAGGCGCGGGCTGTACCTGCACCAGGTGTACGCACACGGTATCCCCCGGGCTTTCAGGCTTTGCACCAGCCTTTCGGCCTGCACCGTCTTGCCAGAACCGTCAATTCCCACAAAGCAGATGAGCATCCGGCTTTGTTACCTATCCCCTCGACTCTTGAGCGGAACACCGCGCGGTCAATTCCTCGATCTCCGAAAAGAACCTCTCGGCCACCGCCCGCCAGGTAAACGGCTCCACCTTCGCCCTCGTGCTCGCTTCCCCCGACCGTCTTGCGAGCCCCACCTTCCCCACCAGTTCCGTCGAGTCCTCGACGAAGTACAGGCCGCCGCCTTCCTGGAAGCAGTCGGACAGCCCGCCGAACGGGGTCGTCACTACGGGAAGGTTGCACGCCATTGCCTCCAGCA
>Ga0315285_10005977_pt1 | contig 12521 bp, 11 predicted proteins | sample YL17G09_36_MG_FD_203698 | JGI IMG/M metagenome (GOLD analysis project Ga0315285, IMG submission 203698) | Sediment microbial communities from Yellowstone Lake, YNP, Wyoming, USA - YL17G09_36 | ecosystem: Environmental > Aquatic > Freshwater > Lake > Sediment | place: USA: Wyoming | collected... | reverse complement strand
CACTAAATACGATATCGGGGAGATCTAATTGGGCAATTTGGAAGTTGGAGAGTTTAATGAAAGCGGGAATAAATGCCAATAATATAAATCCCATTAATAATAACCCGATTAAAACCCCCAAAAACATTTTTAATCGCGTCCGGGAGGCAACTTTTCCTTCTAAAATAGTATCGATTGTGTAACCAAATTCCTTAAAGTGGTTCATATCAGGGGCATTTTCACGTTCCAATTGACGCTGGAAAATCAAGTGGAATTCGGTTAAAATTTGTAATAGGAGATTCTGAATTAATTTTGAATTGTCTCGTGGATCTGCAATTACGATTCCAACGAGTGGAGGAGTTTTGCCTTGGGAATACTTGAGGATGCTTAGTTGTTCACCAGTTTGTAATTTTAGACTCTGCATACCAGAGCCCAGCGCTTCCGTGGCAAATGAACCTAAGGCACTGAGAAATCCGGTGATTAGTTGGGAATCAATCTTGCTCGTAGTAAAATTCTTTGAAAAAATACAGACACCATTCTCAAGGACAATATAAATTGCATGAAACATAACTATAAAATACAAAATGCCTCAATAAAAAACTAGTGGGAATGAGGGAACGGAAGGCATCCCAAGAATCCTATGAAAATTCTGTTTAAGAATTATATTTTTGAGGGGGAATAGCTAAGGAAGGAATGAAAATTAGGCTATTTCTTGAAATCAAATGTCTTAGGCATCTGAGCCGTGTATTGCATACACCATTAACGCAACATATGCCAAAATTATAATTAAACTTATCAAGAGGCTTTCAATAATCATAAAAATCCTTTTCTCTTTCTTTTTTTTTGTTAGTATTATATAACTATAAAATATTTTTAGAATAATAAACATACTTAGACTCAATTCTCTAATCTCGAGGATTCATTATTCTTAGGTGTGGAGTTGAAAAATAACTAAGAGAGAAGTTTCAATTAAGGAAGAAAAGAAAAAAGAATTTCATCTAGAAAGAGATCATTTTTAATTGGATAATTGTTAATAGTTCATCCAAGCAATCATGTAGAATTTTTACTCTTTTATTCCATTCATTCGGATTTTCAAAGTTTTTTAACCAACGGTCGTATCCTACTGTTTTAATGTCAGAAATATAACGGTCTGGCGTTTCCCATTCCAGACCTTCAACTTCAATATAAGCTTTGCTGGATGCCCACTTCCATAATAATAGGGGCCAAGTACCATAAAATCCGGTGAGGGTGGAGTTTTTTACGTTTAATAGTTTCGTTCCTAATTCATAAGTGAAACCCCAACAAACAGATATTATATCCCGGGTTTTTGAAAATCCTAATACGTTGGAGCCGAGTTCATTCACAATTATTTCAGTTTCTTTTTGCGTTGATGGATGCGTCTCAAAGGCGCGTTTAGTACGACCAAGTATGAAAAAATCCATTTTATTAATCTCGCAGAGAATCTTCGATAATTCGGTTGGAAAGTTTTTGCACCAGTGGAGTAACCGGTCAAAATCAATGTAAAATAGTCTGGCATCCTTATTTGCAACCGAATCAAGGCTTGCCTTAATCGCACGCCGATAAATATCGACGTGATTCAAATTAACCCCACTGAATACCTGAAATTCTTCTTTTACGAGGGCCTGAACAAATTCCGTAGAAGTGGTCGGAGTATAACAGATATAGCTCCTTTTAAAGAAATTCTTTATGCTAGACACTGTTTCCTTATAGGTTTGCTTTAACGCAAATGAGGGGTCGTGTAACGTCGACGAAAGAATAACTGAATTCATTGAAGGATTAAATATTTATAGACTAATATTATCTTTTTGGCTCAAAGTCATCCAATATTTGAGATAGCCTTTCGGGGGAGGTTTCTCGATTTCTATTTTAGATATTTTGTTAATTAAAGGATCTATTAAGGAAAAATTATTTTGCAGGGCAGTTGCGCTTATTGCCTTTAATTCGGATTTTAATCCGTCCTTATCGAACTTGTTGAGATTTTTCTGGAGATTTTTTACTTGGTCAACCAATTGTCCTTCCAATTTTGTATTTTCGGCAATAATTAGGGGAGCTCTTCTTGGATAATCCATGAGGGTTAATCGATGCAGTTTTTCATGCCGCCACCATAAGGAGGCATCGTTCGTAAGAGAAGTAAGCTTGAGCTGTTGTAGCGCTTCAGGACTCTCAAAGAAAAAGGGTTTGAAAATGCTTAAGCAAGGGGCAGAGGTCCCCGTAAGCCAGTGTGTTTGAAGATCCTTGGCTAAGTGGGCTATATAACTACCAGTAGTTTGAGAAAATGTTTTGGAATTTGCATGCATACAGACGGAAGACATCGTACTTTTGGCGGGATTGAAATCTTCTTGCGCGAATTGAGTTCCATGATCTCTTAAAATATCCATCATTAGAGACACAGAAATCCGACCTTTGTTGTTTGATAACCGGTCAATTGTTCTTGATTGGCGTTCAATACAACCTAGAACTGCACGAATAGCCGGATCAGAGTAACTTTTTGTGAAATTAAAGTCGGCTCTGGATTCACACCAACCCTTTTCTATGGCGTGCTCAATAATTCCTGGGGAGGCTAGATCCCACTTATCTTGAATGGTAAGCCCATTGGAAATTGTCGCCACATCCTGAACCTTTTTGGCAACCCAATATCTATCGGCGGTTTCCAAAACCCAAGCCTCCTTCATATCGGCCATGATAAATGAATTATGATAGATGTAATTAGGGTCGTTTCGGCTTGCGACCCCTCCTTGCCCATATTTACCAATTAGCTCTGTGATAATGTTGAGGGCTTGCGGAGCGGTTTTTCCGCGTTCAAGTGCAATTCGCATTAAATCCATCCCAAGCAACGCCTGACGGTCGTACTTCTCCTTCGTGAATACTGCTTCATTGCCCATTACCACACCGTACTCATTCGCGCCCATTTCACAACCAATTTTCAGCCAGACCGGTTTTCCCAAAATCACAGGAAATGTTTCTCTCGCTTGGGGAATATTGATATATTGGCATGGAAGCATCTCGCCCTCCTCATATGTAGTTCTAGGCACGTAATATATCATGTGAGCTTCATTGGAATCTCGATCGCTGTTCTTTCCGAAGATTACACTCCCATCTTCACTTGAATTCCCTAAAACGATGATGGTATCACACATAAAAAGCCCTCATTCTGCAAATTTCTCTATGAAAATCTTTGAGTCATTTAAGTAGTTAAATACAATTATATAATATACGATGAGTATTTTATGTTATTAACAACTAGGGTTTGAATAGAAGAGTGCTAGTCCTATGAGTTTTCAGAATCCAATTGAGCGAGTGCTCCAATACCTGCAGAATCTGAAGCTTTTCACGGAGGTGAAAGGGGTAGATGAGATTCAAAATGAAATTAAAGGCCTCTTAAGGGACCTTTATGATTTATTTATGGGGCTAGAATCTTTTAACCGGAAGAAGCGCTTGGCTTTATTAAAATTAGCGCATTTATTTCCAAAATCGCTGACAACGGCGGATTTGAGAAAGGTAATGGAGTATTCCGATAATACTTCTCTCAGTTACGTGCGCAATGAGATAAAGGAATTAGAAGACGCGAATTTAATCATCATTAATAAATATAAGGATAAGAAATTGCCTTTTCAAGTGCAAATTAATCATAATCATAAAATAATGCGATTACTGATCGCTTTAACGAGTTTTGGTGGAGAATATAAGGAAATGGTAACAGGCTTGGTGGGAAAAGAAAATGAGTAACGCACGCGATTATGATGATGAAGAAGTCCAGAAATTTCTGAAAGGGTTGCGGCGGTATATCACCGCAAGGGCAATTGCGATCTATATTATTGTAGGCGCAGCAACGGTCGCCTTTGGGTTTGCATTCTATTACTTTCTCTTTGCGATACTCCCACCTACCTATGATATCTTGATATTTTGTTTGCTAATGGTTGCATTTGTAGTTGGTTTAAATATATTACTCCAACGCAGCCTTCTAATTCATCACCTGCCTCCGTATACTTTGGATATTGTAAAAAAAGCGGGCTTCAAAATTAGTGCTTTCAAAATTTATTTTATTTTCAATCGGGCGAGAGTCTATCCAACCCCAAACACCTATATTCGAATTGGTTTGTTGGTTGGTTATGTGCCTTTCACCGAGGTCAGATTCAGATCCTACAAAATTAGTTTGACCAGTGGAAAATTATGTGAGAAAGATGATCTTCTGGGCTCCTTAATTGTCCAAAAGATAGCGGAAAGGAATCTTCTATCGTGGGATTTAAAGGGGGATAGCAAACGAGTGGGAGTCACACGCAAAAAAATGGGCGGATTACGCTTTAAGACCATTTGCTTGCCTGAGGAAGTCACCAGCCGGCTCTTTCAAATGGGAAAAGCAATTAAAGAATGGGAAAAAGCTCTTGAAAAAATAGCGCAATTTGCGCTTGCCATTTAACACAGAGGAACATTGATTTATGGCGTCCTGGCTCGGTAAGTTATGGGATCTCATTAAGAGCTTATTTCAAGGATTCAAGGTTTATTTCGGAGCAGAATTTCGGTTCTATTCCATCACTTTCTTTTTCTTCTTAGCATTAGTAGGAGTGCTAGCACCAATTTTCATTATTTTAAAAATTGATAAGTTTGGGGGAATTGAATTAGTTTATCTAATCGGTTGGTCCGCATCTATAATTTATGGATTATACACAATAATGAGTCTAAAGGCTCGTTTCCGCGAAGTTTTCTTTCAAACAAAATGGAAGTACATTTTAGCCATTCTGCTTCCGATTATAGGGACAATTGGATTCATATTTTTGATTGTTTTTCTATATCAATTAGGTGGCATTGCCAAAATTCTGAATGCTGTTTTAAAATATGGCTTACTGGTTGCATTTCTTTCGTGGCTTATCATCCAATTGATCACGGCGGCGTTATTTCTGAAGGACTTAAATATCAATTTCTTAGAACGATTTGTGAATAAGGAAAGGAGAAATAGGAATTTGATTCTATTTTCTTTGTTTTTCCTAATATGTATGGTAATTTATGTATTTGCTATAAGGCCGAGCATGGATGATATCGCTGGTTACACTGGGGTCAGATTCATGCAATTTCTACCATTAGCAATGACAATCTTTGCAGGGGTGATTCTGTTAGTTACCTTAGTTAGAAGGAAGTATGAGACCGCTTACTTTTCGACTAATTATATCCTGTTTTACAATGTATATCTGGCATACCATTTGATTTATCTACTGATCTATTCCCAGAATAAAATAGGAACAGTTGTCATTTTCATGAATTATATAAGCATAGCAATTTTTATCTTCACCGTGATCTATGCGCTTCAATCAGTAGTGGGGGTAATAAAGTCGAGAACGAAGCGTTGGCAACCTTTGAGTTTCTTTCTGTTTACAAATGCGCTCCTATACGTCACTTGGACCGTCACCTTCTTGAATAATTTAGCTGATACAGGTGTTGGTTCTTTTGAAGAAATAGAAGTCATTTTCTGGAGCATCAATCACTTGGTTTCCTATATAATCGGAATCTTTCTAGTGGCGATCTCGGTCTTTATTTTTATGAAACGATTGAAAAATAAAAAAGAGTGAAAAATGTAAGTCGAGTATGAGGCATTTATTCCGTGTTAATAGCCCAAATAGTTTCGCGCCCTTTCTTTCCGTCGCGTTTCACTTTACCAGAGAGGACCAGCTCGAGAAGATAATTTCGGATAGTTTTTTTGTTATTATAGTTGAAAAATTTCCCCAGATCTGAGATAGTCATCTTCTGTTGCTCGTGAAGAATATCCATCATCTTATCTTTGACCGTTTTCTCTTTCGGTTTCGCCGAGTTCTTTGGAAGATAACGTTGGGCAAATTTGAGGAGCGCGTCGAAATTCTGCTTAGATGTCGTATCATCCAGGAAAAGACATAGTAAATTCATTTCCTCCGGAAATGCCACCACAGAAAAATTTTCAAAGAAAATGGCGCGGGGTTTTAAGCCATTACCACTCTGAAACATCAGATAAAATGGTGTACAGAATTGCTGGATATCTAATTCGAAATCTTTCGCCAGACATTTTTCCCATTCAATAACTGGTCCTTTTAACGTATCAAAACCGATCATTGCTATAGATTTAACTTGATTTGATGTTATCTCCATTTGCTTCCTCTCCATTTTCTGTTGCTTTTAATAATTCCTTAACTAAAATATAGTACAGTTTTTCTCGTTGTTGAGGATCTACCGCCGTTACCGCATAAGTGGGCACCTGTAAGATGTTTTCCACCCGCTTCGCTGTTAGGTGTCCTTCGATATCCTGTTTATTCGCTAACGCCACCACCCGAGCATTCTTTTGGGTTCGATTCACCCAATTAATGAGTTGTTTCGTTTGTAAAACATTCTGGGGTGATGAATCTGTCACAACACATATCAGATAGGAGCCATTTAGGTAAGAATTCCAAAATGGTTGAAACGCTTGTTGGCCACCTATATCCCATAATTTAACTTCATGTTCGCCAAATTGGAGAGATCCAAAGTCAAGCCCGATGGTAGGCTTGTAGTCTAATGGGATTGGGGTTTGCCCTGATAGTAATTTGATTAATGTCGATTTCCCGACAGCCGGGGCGCCCAAAAACGAGACTTTCACGCTGACACCCATTGTTTTTCATCTCATTTAGTACAAGTTTGATATTATAGCAGATGTCCCACAGAATTAAACCCCCATAATATCGTGATATTCGGTCCTATCCTCCGTGCCTTTAGGAGAGAAGTTCAATTCAAAAAGAAAAATATAAACCAATGAAAAACCTATTTTAAGGGGGATCTATATGAAAACCTTAAGTAGCACGGCAATGGCAGTTTTAAAGCAGCGTTATTTGAAAAAGGATGAAAGTGGTGTAGTTATTGAAACACCAGAGGAAATGCTTCGGAGAGTTGCTAAAAATATAGCAATTGCTGATTTGAACTATGGTGCAACTGCCAAAGATATTCAGCTAGTAGAGAAAAAGTTTTATACTATTATGGAGAATTTGGATTTCCTACCCAATTCACCGACATTAATGAATGCTGGACGAGCATATCAACAGTTAGCGGCTTGTTTCGTCTTGCCTATTGAAGATTCGATAGAAAGCATTTTTGATACGCTAAAATACGCGGCGATAATTCATCAAACGGGTGGAGGGACCGGTTTTTCCTTCTCAAATTTACGACCGCGGGGAGACCCTGTAAAGGCGTCAAGTGGGGTGGCAAGTGGTCCGGTTTCCTTCATGAAAATCTACGATGCCGCTGCAGAGCAGATCAAGCAAGGGGGGATGCGAAGGGGGGCCAATATGGGCATCTTACGAATCGATCATCCGGATATTATTGAATTCATAACGGTGAAAGACGATCCAAAGGTTTTTACGAATTTTAACATTAGCGTAGCAGTTACTGATGATTTTATGAAGGCTTTAGAAGAAAATAGGACCTATCCGCTAGTAAATCCCCGGACGAAAAAGATAGTACGGGAGGTAGAAACGAGAAGGATATTTGATCTTTTAGTGCTGATGGCATGGAAAAATGCAGACCCGGGGATCGTCTTCATTGATACAATCAACAAGACTAATCCAACCCCGCATCTAGGTAAAATAGAGGCAACTAATCCATGTTTAGCAGGTGATACTCTAATAGCAACAGCAGATGGTAGAATGGCAGTTTCAATTAAACAACTTGCGGAAGAAAAAAAAGATATTCCAGTATTTACTGAAAACAACTCAGGAAAAATTACTATTAGATTTATGAGGAATCCTAGACTAACAGGTAAAAGTGTCCCAGTATATAAAATAACTCTTGATTCGGGTGACATAATAAAAGCCACTGCCGATCACCTTTTTTTTCTGAGAAATGGGGTACAGAAGAGAATAGATGAACTACAAGTTAATGATAGTTTACATGTACTTACTAAATTACTACAACCACAGAGAGGAAAAATTACAGTAAATCGCCATAAAAAATATTGGAGAATGTTCAACCGTGGGGTGTCGGAAAAATCAGAACATACGATTATCGCAAAATTTTTCCAGAATAATGATGAGCCAATACCAGAAGACTCTATCATTCATCATATTGATTTCGATTCAATGAATAATTCACTAGAGAATCTGAAAATCCTGAAAATTAAGGATCATGATCAATTACATGGAGAATTGATGAGAGGAAAACAAAATCCAATTTATAAGATAAAAGCGAACTCTCAGGACTGGGAAAAATATAAGGCGAATAATCCTTTTTATAATGCAGTTGGAAAGCACAATCCCAGATATGGTGTGCATTTATCCAAGGAGATAAAAGAGAAAATAAGTAATTCGAAGAAGCTTCTTTTCAGAAGAAACCCCCAACTTAAACAGTTATTATCAAAACGTTCCAGTGATAAGTGGAATGATCCGAAATATCGAGAAAACGCGGAAAAAGGGTTCAAAAGAAGAGCATTAAGTAAATTAGAGGAATGTAAAAAGAAAACAAATCTTCGATGTTTTCTTGATGGAAATAAAGTAATAGTTGAAAAAAATTGTGAGCATTGTGGAAAGAAGTTTATTATAAGCTTTAATAAAAGGGAAAGGGGATTTTGTAGCAGTTCTTGTGCTATGCAATTTTTACAAACAGATGAAAAAATAAAAGCAAAACGAAATAAAAATATGAAGGCTAAATATAAAACTCTCATCGAAGCAAATCGAGAGAAAGAAATAGAAATTTATCTTGAATTAAAAAGTAAATTAGGGAAAGGGCCACTTAAGAAAGAATGGGAAAATCAATGCAAACAGTGTTTTGTGCCTTTTAGATTAGGGACAAAATTTGGGTTTAAGACATATGCACAGTTAAAAGAATTTGCTTCTAATTATAACCATGAGGTAGTGAGAATAGAATATCTAGGGGAAATGGATGTATACAATGGTACAGTAGATGATTTTCATAATTTCTTCGTGGGGGGGTTCGAGGAGCGAATAGGGGATAAAAGAAAAGTTAAATTCATTAAAACAAAAAATTGTGGAGAAGTCCCTTTATTGCCTTGGGAAGCCTGTAATTTGGGCTCGATCAACCTATCAAATTTCGTGAAAAATGGGAAAATTGATTATGGCAGGCTAGCCGAGATTGTAAAGATTGCAGTGCACTTCTTAGACAATGTAATAGAGATGAGTATATATCCTCTAAAGCAAATAGATAAAATGGTGAAAGGGAACCGGAAAATAGGTTTAGGGGTTATGGGATTTGCCGATTTATTGATTCAACTGGAAATCAGATATGGAACGGAAAGATCATTTGAAATTGCAGATGAACTGATGGGGTTTATTGAAAGAGAGGCTCACAAGATATCAGAGGAACTAGCCTCAAAGAGGGGAGTATTTCCAAACTATAAAGGAAGTATCTACGACGGAAAATCGAAGCTTCGCAATGCTACATTAACAAGTATTGCCCCGACTGGAACGATAAGCATCATTGCCGGATGTTCCAGTAGTATCGAAGCCATTTTTGCGGTTGTTTATCGGCGAGAAATTTTGGATGGGCACATTTTTTACGATATAAATCCCCAATTTGAAAGAATTGCCAAGGAACAAGGATTTTATAGTGCGGCGCTGATGGAAAAAATCGCCAACCAAGGGACAATCGCTAATCTTACAGAGATTCCAAAAGAAGTTAGGGAAATTTTTGTGACGGCTTTGGAGGTTCCTCCAGAAGCCCATGTCAAAATGCAGGCCGCGTTTCAAAAGCATGTGGATAACGCAGTTTCCAAAACTGTAAATCTGCCGCAAAATGCCACGGTGAAAGAGATTGAAGAAATTTTCAAGTTAGCCTATAAATTGAATTGTAAAGGAATTACGGTATATCGGTATGGATCGAAAGAACATCAAGTTTTATCGGTGGGTAAAAAGGAAGATATTGATCAACAGGGTTTGTATAAGGAGAATAAATGTTCAGCATGTGGGGCAAACAGTGTAATTCAGGGTGCAAAATGTAGTTTCTGCAAAAATTGTGGCGCATCCAGTTGTTTAGTGTAAGATAATTTCTTATGTCTCAAAAACAGAAAGTTTTTAACAAGTAGAGAAGTTATTTAATTTAAAAGTTCGGTATTGAATTTAGAGGTGATTTAAGGTGCCTAATTGCCCAGAATGCGCCGGGTTAATGAAGTACGATAGCAATCGCCGATTGTATGCTTGCCAGCGATGTGGCCTTGCGCTCAAAAGAGATGATCTAGATAAAATGTGGGAATTGCAGAGGGATCGAGTGCGTGAAGAAAAGGGAAAACCATACGAGGAACAACGAAAACGGAAAGAATATTTGGACTGGTGGCTTTCTGAAAAAGAAAAATAAAAATCTGTAAGGAGAATGAGGTTTTAATTAATTTCTATTTGTGCTCCTTTATTATTAGCACTAGTTATAAATATATCTAATTCACACTTATTCTTCATGAAAGTTTCTATCTTCTGTTGTAATTGCTGCGCATTTGAAAACCCTTTAATTAGGGCGAAGGTAGTTGGGCCAAAAGAGCTCATACCTGCTCCAGATGCACCATTTTTCATGCAAAATTCAATTAATTCTGAAATTAGTCCATCTTGTAATTCTATCTCGATTCTTTTGAACCCAATTTTCTGTAATTCATAGATACCGTGGCCGAAGGTATCAATTTCCTTACTTTTTAAAGCGGGGAGGATTTGCATCAGGATAATGTGGCTAATGGTTTTCACATCATTAAGAGGAATGGGACAATAATTTTGGAAAATATTAACCTCTTCTTTACCGGAGGCACCCCGTTTAAGTTTTGGTATGATAATTACGAAGCACCAATCGTCAGGAATTATATCCCAGTATAAAACAGGTGCTGGGGGCGCTCTAGACGCGGAGGAAGGGAGATATGTCTCTTTCTGCTTCCCTCTTCCGAATGTATGACCGCCATCCACAACGAAACCCCCTTGTTCAAAGGCGGTAAGTCCAATCCGTGAAGTACCAGCCCTGCTTGTCAGTTGAGCTAAATCATAAGGAGTTTTTTGAATATTCCTTAGAAGGCAGAGGACTTTAGCAATAGCAAGGGATAATTGGGTTTTTGATCCAAGGCCAACATGAGCGGGAATCTGAGAAGTTATACGTAAAAATATCCCATTTTTACTATTTAATGCTTCCATGATATTTTTCGTTAATTCTATGATTTCCTTAGAAGATTGTCCTTGAGAATCGATAACTTCCAATTGATTTTCATCGTTCGGATTGTCTTGAGCTTCAACTATTACGTTCGGTCGATTTAGTGCTACCCCTAGTCCGCCATCGATTCGCCCAATTTGTCCATTCAAATCAATTAGCCCAAAATGCAATCGACTCGGGGTAATGACTCTGATTTTCATCTTTCTTGCTCTTCAGCTTTCTTTAAAACAACGATTATAACGATCTATTTGAGTTTAATCATTTAGCAATTTGATTTAAAAACCCATCTGCAATGAGCTCATTGGATTGGATAGCAGAAAGGAGAACAGCACCCGTAACCTCCTCACGTAAGGCATCCCATTTTTGGCCAGCAGTATTATTTAGGCCGGGACACTCATCCCACCCATTTTGACTAAAATCAATGGCAATTTCCATCAGCTTTTCACCGGGGGCTGAAGTTTTCCATGTGAAAGGATATAAGCGACACACGATTGGTCTGAAATGATAGATTTGGCATGATACCTTATCCTCAATAAGCTGAAAAAAGGGACAAAGCCCTTGGTCATTTTTCCGGAAGATTAAAACTTCCCCTTGGATTTCAAACCTCTCGGAAAAGACGGACCTAATTTGATGGATTTCTTTTTTTACCAAGTACTTTTCCTTAAATTCCGTAATGGGGATGTTCAATTGGTTTGCAATGGCGTGGATTTCGCGATTAGATAATATAATATCTGGAATTTTACAACATTTCCCGCAGCGACTGCATGCAAAGGTGGAATTCTTGACTCGAGGTGAAATAAATCGTTGAAAATTCGCAGTCATCTTGAAAAAATTCCTTGTTGTCTTAGATAGGCAGAGGAAAATAGACCGACGCATCGCGCTAAATGCCTTATCTTCATCCTTTCAGAATATCTCTCTCGTCATCTGCGTCTACCATTTATAACTCCCGAATGCTTATTAGTTTTACTATAAAAAAAACCAAGTATTTTATAAAGAATAACTAAATAACAAAAAAAGAATGATGGGATCATTCAGATTCGGGGTAGCTGTCGGGAAAATCATGTTTAAGCCCCACAAAAAAGGAGTTTTTGATAACAATTAGGGACACATCTGACATAGGCACATCCGTCAAATACCGTTCCTTTAAAGCCGAAGCTTAAGCCGATACGCACGGTCATCAGCCCGCCGATGCTGTAGCGTCGGGGGAATTTTCTGCTAGGGACGCGGCTACAATATCGCGGGAACTTTCTGATAGGGGCGCGGTAAGGATATTCCGGGCGGCATTAAGGTCCGCATCCAATCGAAATCCGCATCTTTTACATTCGAATTGTTTCCTATTTCGATTTCCCTTCTCCTGATGCCCGCAATGGGAACAACGGGTCGAGGTATGAGCCGCATTCACG
>Ga0315285_10005973_pt1 | contig 12525 bp, 14 predicted proteins | sample YL17G09_36_MG_FD_203698 | JGI IMG/M metagenome (GOLD analysis project Ga0315285, IMG submission 203698) | Sediment microbial communities from Yellowstone Lake, YNP, Wyoming, USA - YL17G09_36 | ecosystem: Environmental > Aquatic > Freshwater > Lake > Sediment | place: USA: Wyoming | collected... | reverse complement strand
CCTCCACCAGCCCCATGTAGACCAGCTCCGACCAGGTCAGGTCAACGGTGGCCTTGAACCTCAGCTCCGCTCGGGAGAGAACCAGCTGCTCAAGATCTCGATGGGCGGTCAGGAGGATGGTGGCAGCAGGATGCTCATAGTTCTCGCGTGCCTTGAGGCCCAGGACTCTGTCCTCTACCATATCCACCCTGCCTATCCCATGCGCACCACCCAGCTGATTCAGCCGGGAGATCAGCTCTATCCCATCCATCTCCACTCCATCGAGAGTTGTGGGAACGCCCCCGGAAAATCCGACCTCAATTACCTCCGCCGGCCTCCTGGCATCGGGCTTCTTCGTCCAGGCGTATATATCCTCCGGGGGCTCGTAGTAGGGATCCTCCAGCTGGCCTCCCTCGATGGATCGCGACCACAGGTTCTCATCTATGGACCAGGGCCTCTCCTTGGTGACGGGAACGTCTATGCCATGCTCTCGAGCATAATCGATCTCCCACTCCCGGCTTAAGTCCAGGTCTCTCATGGGGGCGATCACATTGCAGTCGGTGGACCGGAAGATGGCCTCGAAGCGCAGCTGATCGTTTCCGCGTCCCGTACACCCGTGGGCCAGGTTCTTGCTCCCTTCCTTCCTCGCCACCTCTACCGTCTTCCTGGCGATGAGAGGTCGGGCGATGGCCGTGCCCAGTACATACCCTTCGTAGGATCCGTTGGCCTTTATGAGAGGGAAGATGTAGTCTTTTACGTATTCCAGTCTGGCATCTATCAGATAGTGCTCATCGGCCAGCTTTCTGGCCCTCTCAGTTCCCCGCTCAATATCCGAGCGGGGCTGGCCGACATCAACGAGTACAGCTGTCACTTTGTCAAATCCGTAGCGCTCCCGCAGAAGAGGAATGCAGACTGATGTATCCAGGCCTCCGGAATAGGCCAGCACAACTTCCGACACACTATCACCATCTGGTAAAAGAGACCAGCCAAATTTAACCTTATCTCTTAGGGCGATAACTCTATAACTGCCCCGAAAAGAACAGGCCTTCAATGACCCAGCTTCTCAAGACGGCCGCGCTCAGTGTGGACTTTGACAGGGAACGGCGGGACCTGCAGGCCCACGGAGCCCTGGCGCTGATGGTTCAGCCGCTGCTCGATAAAGTTAACCAGAGGCTGCGGGAGGAGAAACCTGCCCTTGTCAGAGTGAAGGATATAGTGGCGACGACCTGGCTGCCTCCCATTCCCAGCGGTCCTTTCAGCAGGTTGCTGCTCAATGAGGCCAAGATAGCTATCGGCAGACCAGTCCCGCAAACGGTTTCCATTGAAGCCACGCGCCAGTGCGGCGCATTCTGCGATCATTGCCTTATCAAGGAAGGAGAGGTAGAGCTGGGGCGAGATAATCTCATTTCTGTCATCGATCAGGCCCTAGAGCTGGGAGCATGCATCATAACCTTTACAGAGGGCGATCCCCTGCTGAAGGAGGAGATCTTCGATCTCATAAAGTACGTCGATCCGAATAAGGCTGTGGTCAATTTATTCACCCCCGGGCTGGAGATGACTGAAGAGAAGGCCGTCAAGCTCAAAGAAGCAGGGCTCTATAATCTCATAGTAGGAGTCTACAGTCCCAAGGCAGAGGAGCACGACCGGGTGCGAGGAGTAGCAGGCGCGCATGCCAAAGCTGTGGAGGCCATAAGAATCGCTCTGGAGACGGGACTTATGGTCACCATCTCCTGCCATATAAAATCCGGCCAGGTGGACGGGATCGTGGATCTTTATGAATTCGCCCGGGAGCTTGGGGTGCAAGAGCTTTCAGTCTGGGAGGGTATTCCCAGAACTCCGGAGGAGAATCTCACTCAAATTGAAAGAGAGAAGATCATCGAGATATACCGGAGGATCAACTCCACTCCTGGCGGGCCTAGGCTCTTTGCCAACACTTACTTCGAGGGCCAGATGCTGGGCTGCCTGGCTGGTCGAAGGTGGCTTCACGTGGGGGTAGACGGCAACGTCAGGGCCTGTCCATACCTCGAGAAGAGCTACGGCAACGTTCTGAATAGCTCGCTCAAAGAGATCTGGAGCTCAGTGAGAGAATCAGGAGAGTTCCAGGGCTTTGAAGCCAGCTGTCCTGCCCAGAGCCTATATCTTTAGTAGCCCCTGATTCGCGAATCTTATCTTTTTTCTGGCCAACCCATCTGTTACATTATAATATTTAATCAGCTTTCAAAGAAGCATTGGTGCTATAAGGTGGCAAAAGGCGATTTCCAAATCGATTTCCGAATATTGGCCATGGAAAATTATTAGTACAGAGCTGGGCTTGATGAGCTTGAGGTTGGATATGGGATTCTTCGAAAGCTTCAAGACTGGATTTGGAGCTTGGATACGTCGAATTTTCAAGAAGAAGAGGGCTAAGATAGGCCTCTATGGACCGCCCAACGCTGGAAAGACGACGCTTGCCAACAGGATTGTCCAAGACTGGAGCGGGGGGGGCGCCATGGGAACAGTCTCTTCCATCCCCCACGAGACGAGGCGGGCGATGAGGAGGGAGGGCATAATGATCAATGCCAACGAGTCCAGCATCGAGCTGGATATAGTCGATACCCCAGGCATGGCCACCAAAATCGACTTCAAGGAGTTCATGGCCCATGGCTTAAGCGAGCCGGAGGCCAAGAAGAGGGCCAGGGAGGCCACTGAGGGAGTTATTGAAGCCATAAAATGGCTTGACGACCTGGATGGCGTCTTGCTGATCATGGATGCCACTGAGGACCCTTATACTCAGGTCAACGTCACCGTCATAGGGAACATGGAGGCTCGCGGCTTGCCCTTGCTCATCGTGGCCAACAAGACCGACCTTCCTGAATCCTCCGCGTCGCGAATAAAATCAGCATTCCCACAGCATGCCATGGTGTCGATCTCGGCCCTGGAAGGGACGAATATAGACGAACTTTACCGGGCGATAGCCTTCTATTTTGGGTGATCTCGATGCGAGAAGTGCAGATGGATCTCATATCAGGGGAGAAGCTGGAGAGGATGACCTCTATGGAGAAGGTCAGGCTCATCTTGGACAAGGTAAAGACAGGGAAGATCGTCGTGCTGGAGAGCGGGCTCACCCCGGTCGAGGAGGTACGGCTGATTGAGATGACAATGACGGAGATCAGGCTGGACGAGTTCTCCGGAATAGAGATCGAGAGCTACCCGGCCAAGAGAGAGAGCTCTTTTCTGGACAAGATCTTCGGGAGGAAGATCAAGGGCAGGATGACGGTGATCGGCCCGGCAAACCAGCTCCGCACCATCGAGAAGGACAAGTACCAGATCATCACCAAGGTCTCAGTGGGAGATTAGATGCCTCACGTCTGCACCCGCTGCAACAACGTCTTCTCTGCGGGAGAGGACATACTGAAGGGCTGTCCAGTCTGCGGCTGGAAGAAATTCATGTTCATGCGACGAGCCTCCCAGATTGAAAGCCTCTCTGAGCCTCTGATAAGCAAAGCCATGGGGGTGAGAGTCCCTCCCCGATCACCGCCGGATCACCCAGCAGCTCAGATTGAGCCCCCAATTCAGAGGCCAGAGGCTGCAAAGGCGCCGGAAAAGCCAGAAGGCCAGAAAGAAACGTTGGAGAGCATAAAAATAACTGCGCCCGGAACCTACGAGCTCAACCTGCCCACTCTATTCGAGAGGGAAGAGCTGATCATGGCCGTCAAAGAGGGGACCTATTTCATCGATCTCTCCTCTGCCTTTCGTAAAGGCAAAAAGGATTGATCGGCTCAAGCTCGGACCTTTAGCTCAATCTGCTGCCACCCCTCTCCAACACCTCGCAGAGACTCGGCCATGGCAGCAGCCACATTCCCAATTATCTCCTGGGTGAAATCATTAAGAGGAATGGCCTGGCCGTCTACTTTCAGCTCGACCTTCATAGCTGTCCCGAATCTAGGCTCCGCCGAAGATGGCAAATGGCGGCGTCCACACCGTGGGATTGGCTGTAATGGCCTCAGGCATGGTGAAGACAGTGTTGGCCATGTTTGTGATGTTCATGTTCTTTATGGAGAAGCTCGGCGTCACAGTTACGGGCGTAGGGCCCTTGATGACTGTGGTGGGCATAGAGGGCTCGAGCTTCTTGCCCAGAGTGCTGAGATCCACCAGTGCGGGCTTGGCGGTGCCGCCCAACGAGGTAGGCGGAATTGTGGGCATGGTGGGAGAAAGCAACGGCAGTGCGATCGGCTGAATTGTCGGCTTCTTCCCAAGAGTGCTGAGATCCAGAACGTCTAAACCGCTGGCCGTAGCCAGAGTACATGCCAATAGAGCCGAAACAACAAGGACTGCGAGAACTAACCTCATTATGAACCTCCTCATCGATGGGTATGCCTTGTACCCTCGTCTTCTCTGGTACAGGGTATAACCATTTATTCCTTTTGCTGGATCTTCTAAATATCTTTGTAGCGCTGTATTCGCATATTCTGATATGTTCATTGGCTTGCCCGTCGTGCCTGAAATGAGTTTGGCTCGGAAAAGCCTCTCTTCAACCTGAGACTAATTCAGACCTGTTCGGAGGCCCAATAGACCCCAGGCTGCTTGGATCTCTTTCAGGCGAGCCACAGTCGCGGAAATGATTTAAAGGGGCGGCAGCAATGTGATATCGCCTCGCTAATAGTAGTATGATGAAAAATATTATTTAAGAAATCAATGAATTTTATTCATAGCAACGGTGATAGTAGTGATGAAGATCGAGGTACTGGGAACCGGATGTGCCAAGTGCAAGAGCCTTCTGCAGAACGTAGAAAAAGCAGTTCAGGAAACTGGCACCCAGGCAGAGATCGTCAAGGTTGACAGCCTCCAGGAGATCATGAACCGGGGGGTGATGATGGTCCCGGCCCTCTACGTGGATGGCGAGGCCATAGCCGTGGGCAGGGCGCCAGGCGTGGAGGAGATCAAGAAGATGATCAAGAAGCGAGGCTGAAGGCAAAGAGATCGGATCAGCAGATTCCAGGAGCAAAACCCAATTTGTGGGGGCAAAGAGCTGCCAACAGCAGCTATTGCCCCCCAGATAAAGGAGACGCGCCTCCCCGGACCTCGTCTCCAGCTGGTCGTAGGCGGGAAGGGCATCGTCGTGGCGGATATATCTAGGCTATGGTAAACTCCGCTTCGATGAATCCATCAAAGGCGTCGATCATATAATTATCATGCGATATTGCCGCACCCAGGTTTAAGAGATCAGATAGATGCCCACTGCCACCATCAGGCCAGCCAGAAATTTCACTGCCAGGGTCATCTTGTCCGCCTCTTCTGCCAGCAGGCCGGGCACGAAGAGGCCCAGGATCAATATAAGGAAAAGCGTTATAGTGGGCTGGAGCGCTCCCACGGCTGATACAAGCGCCACCGGCCCTGAAGCAAAAGCGAAAATTGATAGCAGCCTGCCCATGAGGTCGAAGATCTCCTCAAAAGCAATTGCTCCCAGGAGGCCAGGACCCATTTTAAAGAACCCCAGCGTCTCCTCCCTGAGACCTCCCTCTGCCAAGAAGGGGAGAAGGGCGAAGAGAGTCCCAAGAGAGGTCCATATGAAGATATGCCACCCGTCCATAAAGCCGGATAGATACTTGATTCCTATTGCGTACAGGGCTGCGAACAGCCAGAAGATAAAGAGGGGCTTGAGGGCCGGGGAGAAGGCCGGGGATCGGGCCGAATGCCGGCGGGAGACCAGGAGGGCGCTTGCCACCAGGATCAGCCCTCCTGCATAATGCCTCGGGCTCAGCACCTCTCCCAGAAGCAGGGCGCTCCCTAGAAAGACAAACACAGGGTAGACGAAGATCAAGGAGGTCACTCTTGAGGCCTCTTCCACCGCCAATGCCCTCAGGTAGGCGGCATACAAGGCGGCCTGAGCTGTCCCCACCAGCAATGCGTAGAGAGAATAGGGATATTCGAAGCCCAATCCCACGAAGGCCGCGGCCAAGACCACGAAGATCTGCTGGAAGAGGACCAGGACCAGCAGATAGGCGGTGGAGCTGCGAATGCAGCAGCTAAGAAGGAACTTGTCCACTAGCACCGCCACAGAGAAGGCGGCCGAGCTGAGCAAGGCCAGGGCAAACCAGCTCATGGACTGGCCCGTGGATAGGAGCCCAGCACCTTGACCATGGCAGCTTTCTTACCTATCTCCGCAAGGGCCCCCTTCACCCCGGCATCTTCGATGTGGCCCTCCAGGTCTATGAAGAAGTAATAATCGCCCAGGCCCTTCCTGCTGGGACGCGACTCAATTCGGGTGAGGTTGATCTCCCGGGTGGCGAACTCCTGCAGAATGCTGTAGAGAGCCCCCGGCCGGTCGCGCTGCAGGTATATTACCAAAGACGTCTTATCTCTGCCGGTGGCTGCAGGGACCTCATGGCCGGCTACCATGAAGCGGGTGACGTTCTCTCTCCCATCCTGGATATCCCTGGCCAGCACTTTCAGGCCGTACATCTCTGCAGCCTCCGACCCGGCGATGGCAGCCATCTCCGGAAACTCCTGAGCCAGCCTGGCGGCATGGCTGGTGGATCCAGTGGTCCTTATCTCCGCCAGAGGATAATGCTCCCTGATGTACTGCCGGCACTGGGCCAGGGCCTGGGGGTGGGAGAGGATTATCTTGATTGCCCTTTCGCCCCGGCCGATGAGGCAGTGCCTGATGGGCAGGTTGACCTCGCCTATCAGGACTACATCCATGCGCAGGAGGAGGTCCATGCTCTGGCCTACCGCTCCCTCCAGGCTGTTCTCCAGGGGGACGACCCCGACGTCCAGATCGCCGGACTGCACCGATCCGAGGACGTCCTCGAAGTCTCCGAAGTAGACCAGGTCGGCACCGGGATCCCACAGACGTGCCGCTTTCTCGGAGTAGCTTCCCTCCGGCCCCAAAACGCCTATCTTCACGGTTTATCCAGCTCTTTGATCAGCTCTGCTGCTCGCTCTACGCTTATCCTGCGCTCTGCGGCCATCCTGGCTGCTATGACCTCAATCTTGTCGCACGCGGCTCCGGCCTGCGCGGCCACGTTCTTGGCGTGTAGCGTCATGTGGCCTCTCTGGATGCCCTCTGCCGCCAAAGCTCGCAGCGCGGCGAAGTTCTGGGCGAGGCCAACCGATGCTATTATCCTGGAGAGCTCATCAGCCGTCCTGACCCCCAGAATCTTCACTGCCGCCCGCGCCACAGGATGCACCCGTGTCGCACCGCCTACCAGGCCCACGGCCACGGGCAGCTCTATGGTCCCCACCAGATCTCCCTCCCTATTCTTCTCGTAGCGGGTGAGGGATCTGTACTGGCCGTTGTAGGCAGCATAGGCATGAGCTCCCGCCTCAACTGCTCTGGTGTCGTTTCCCGTGGCCATGACTACCGCAGTGACGCCATTCATTATTCCCTTGTTGTGAGTGGCGGCCCGGTAGGGATCCACCTCGGCCAAGGCGGCCGCCTGTACTATGCCCTCCACCACCTCCGGCCCGCCGATATCCTTGGCCTTGAAGACCGCCCTGGCCCTGGCCAGGCGCCTGTCAGCCAGATTGGATATTATCCTCAGGTAGACCTTGCCCCCTGTCAGCTCCTCAATCCTGGGGGCCATGGACTCGGCCATGGTGTTCACAGCGTTGGCCCCCATGGCATCCCGGCAGTCCACGATCAGATGGACGACCACCATGGGACCCAGCCGCGACTCCACAACGTAGGCCTCTATCTCCTTGGCCCCTCCGCCGAACTTCACCAGCATTGGATCCTTCTCATTGGCAGATCTAAGAAGCTCTTCCTGGTGCAGAAGAACCTCTTGGCAGGCCCCGAAGGGATCGCTTACCCCTGTAGCCTGGATCAGAGCCCTCATTACCGGTCCCGTGCTGGAGGTGAAGAAGCCTCCTCCGCCCCGGGCCATGCGGGCTCCATTGGAGGCTGCAGCGATGACTGAGGGCTCTTCTGTCGCCATGGGCAATAGCACCTCCCGGCCATCAATCAGAAAGTTGGTGGCTATGCCCAGGGGAATCTGAAACGTCCCTATGACGTTCTCCACCATCTTGTCCGCCTGCTCCGTCCCGAGGCCGGCTCGGATCTGGGAGATCTCCTCCTGGCCCAGCCCCACCTGATCCGCAACTACTTTGAGCCTCTCGGCTGTAGAGAGCTTGTAGAATCCTGAGAGTCTAGATGTATCCAATCTCGCACCTCATCTCCAGGAACCTAAACGCCCGAAGGGAAAAACTTTATTCCAGGCCCGTGGACTAATATTTTCATGCCCGGTCCGGAGGCCTTTGCCATAGGAAGAAGAATCCCAGAGCTAGAGGAGATAGTCGGCAAGCTGAGCCCTGTGCAGAAGATGCTTCTTGGGACGGACGGCTCTGTTACCAGCTTGCTGGAAGTAATCACTGGCAGCCCCATTCAGATCGAAACCCTGGTCCAAAAGGTGGTGCCGGCCGAGGACATGGTCGCCGAGGAGCTGGGGATCAAGCCTGGGGAAGAGGTAAACTACCGGGTAGTGAAGCTACTGAAGGCCGACACCGGAGAGACCATGATCTACGCGGTCTCTCATGCACCACTCGGAAGGCTGGAGCCCAGCTTCAGGGATGATCTCACCAGGGCTGACATTCCCATAGGAGCCATACTCTCGAAGCATAAGATTGAGTCACGGCGCGACATCGTGGCCGCCTGGGTCTTACCAGCAGACCGTGAGATGAGCAGGATCTTCCGCATCTTTCCGCAAGAAGCGCTTCTCTCCCGGAGCTACAAGATCATCCGGCATGGGGAGCCGCTGATCGCTATAAACGAGACCTTCCCCTACAACCAGTTCCAGGATGAACGCCGCGTAGTCATTGAGACCCCCTCCAGGATACATCTTACTCTCACCGATCTGAGCGGCCGGTCCGCCCGGGTTGACGGCGGGGTAGGCATCGCCCTGGATGAGCCGAGCCTAGTTTTGGAGGGGGAGAAGGCTGAGGAGCTGATCGTAGAGGGAGAGAACGCCGACCGGGCTCAAGCGGCGGCCTCCAAGGTCAGGGAACGGTTCGGGCTGGGCGGCGCCAAGCTCACCATCCGGGGAAGCTACCGGATGCACGTGGGGCTGGGAGGAGGCACTCAGCTCTCGATAGCGGCCGGAAAAGCCCTTTGCGAGCTTTATCAAAAGGAGGCGGGAGTACGGGAGATAGCCCAGATAGTGAGCCGTGGCGGCACCAGCGGCATAGGCACTGCCGCCTTTGAAGGGGGCGGGTTCATAGTGGACGGCGGCCACAGCTTCGGCCCGGGCAGGGATAAGGCGGACTTCCGGCCAACTTCAGCCTGCCAGGGGATCGCTCCGCCCAAGGTAGTGGCCCGTCATGACTTTCCAAAGGACTGGAAGATAGTGCTGGCCGTGCCCAACCTTGCCAAAGGGGCTCATGGGCAGCAGGAAGCGGACATATTCAAGGAGCACTGCCCTGTCCCTGCAGCCGACGTCCACGAGCTATGTTATCAGATTCTGGTTCGAATGGTGCCCTCATTGCTGGAGGAGGATCTGGACGAGTTTGGATCTGCCGTCAACAGAGTCCAAGAGCTGGGCTTCAAGAGGATTGAGGTGATGCTCCAAGATCCTTTGATCCGATCCTTGATGGCGGAGATGAGGAATGCCGGTGCGGCTTGTGCCGGCTTGAGCTCCTTTGGACCTACGGTCTATGCTATCACCGATACGGGAGGAAGAGATATCGAGGCTGCCGCCGCCCGGGCCATGCAAGAGGTAGGAGGCGAGGTAATCGTCTCGCGGGCAAGGAACAGGGGGGCCAGGGTCAGGACGGCTTGATCTATCAAGGGATGGTTTTTCTATGACGGACATCAAACTTTTGCTGGAGAAGCTCAGCAATGCGCACGGCATCTCCGGCCGGGAAGGAAGCGTTCAAGAGATATTTAGGCAGGAGATCTCTCCTTTGGCAGACGAGATCAGGGTTGATGCCCTGGGCAACCTCATAGCCACCCGCAGGGGAGAAAGGCCCTCGATAATGATTGCGGCACACGCAGATGAGATCGGGCTGATGGCCAAGTACGTGGATGAAAAGGGTTTTGTGCGCTTCATCTGCATTGGAGGATGGTCCGACCAGACCCTCCTCAACCAGCGCGTTTTGATTCATGCCAAAGAGAGAGCTGTAGTGGGAGTTATTGGAAGCAAGCCTCCCCATGTCATGAAGGAGGAGGAGAAAAAGAAGGTGGTGGAGGCCAAGGATATGTTCATCGATGTGGGCTGCAGTAGCGACAAGGAGGCTCTGGATCTGGGCATTGTCCCGGGCACTCCCATAACCCTGGACAGGACATTCTCAAGCCTCCAGGGCGATCGAGTCACTGGAAAGGCCTTCGATAACCGCGCCGGTCTGGTGGTGATGCTGGAGGCGCTCCGGAGGACTAAAGCCAAGTCCACCATTTACGCTGTGGCCACCGTCCAGGAGGAGGTGGGGCTCAAGGGGGCAAGGGTAACCGCTTTCGACCTGAATCCGGACATAGCTTTGACGGCAGATGTAACAGTGCCCGGCGACCATCCGGGCATAGAGAAGAAGGATGCGCCGGTGGAGATAGGAAAAGGGCCGGTGCTGGTAGTGGCCGACGCCTCAGGAAGGGGGCTGATAGCTTCTCCGCAGGTGGTAGCCTGGCTGACAGAGACGGCCAGGGAGTTCGACATACCCCTGCAGCCAGAGGCCTCCGACGGAGGGACCACCGACGCGACCGCCATCCACCTCACCAGATCGGGGATACCCACAGGAGCGATAAGCGTAGCCACCAGGTACATTCACACCCCTGTGGAGGTGCTCTGCTTAAGCGACATCGACAGGGCGGCGGAGCTGGTGGCGAGAGCCATGGAAACGGCGCCCAGGTACTTCCCTGGCCGATGAAGTTTTTAAAATTTGAATTCTATTAAAATTTCTGTTTAATTTTTTTAAAACAATGCCATTGCACTTATTATTTAATGAAGGGTTTTCCTCCTTCCACAGAAATTCCTTTGCAGGGAGTTTTGAAGACCAAACGTGAATGAAGGGGGAAATGCGAATATAATTGGATTAAGAGGCCCGGCCGTTGCGGCCGGAATCCTCCGGGAAGATCTAGCTCCCGCCAATCAAGCTGATGACGAAATAGGCCAGAATTGTGCCTATTACAAAGACGACAGCAAAAGAGGCGTATATCAGACCCCCGCCCAGGACAAACTCGGTCATTGTATCATCTCACTACCAGGACGGGTATGGTTGCCCAGTAAAGCACCTTCTGCACGACGCTGCCTATGAGCAGCTTGGAGGCCCCGGACTCCCCATGGCTTCCCATTACTATCAGGTCCGCCTTCTCCGCTCCGGCCACGTCGATGACATCGTTTGCAGGAGCCCCTATTCTGATCACGGTGTCTACCTTGACCCCCGCGGCATCGCCCATCTTCTTGATCTCGTCTACGGCCTTCTGTCCCGCTGCCTTGAGCTTGGATTCAACCTCCTTTCTGTCAGCACCAAGCTGCCTTACCGCGCTGGCCACTATGACTTCGTTGACCACATTGAGGGCTACCACCTGTGCGCCGAGACCCTTTGCCAGCTCTACGCCCTCCTCAGCGGCTTTCTTTGATCTATCTGATCCATCAGTGGCAATCAAAATCCGCTTGTACATCCAATCCCACCTTTTTTCGCTATCTCAATGACATCGTATAAATAGCTATCTTCCAGCCTCAAGGATGCGAAGGGCCAGCAAGGCAGCATTTTCCCCGTTGTCGATTCCTACGCAGGCCACAGGAACTCCAGGAGGCATTTGGACTATGGAGAGCAGGGCATCCAGGCCGTTCAGCTTGGCGCTCACTGGAACACCTATCACCGGGCGCGATGTCCGGGAGGCGATGAAGCCGGGAAGTGCAGCTGAAAGCCCTGCTACGCCTATGAACACCCGGGCCTGGCTCTCTCGGATATGCCTTTCCAGATCCTGAGGATTTCGGTGGGCGGAGAGGATCTTGTGCTCGTAGCTGGCCCCCATCTCCTCTAGCTTGCGCAGAATCTTATCTGCAATCTCCTGATCTGATTTAGAGCCGGAGATCACAGAAATGTCAGGCATCCTACTATCCCTGCTCCATTCCCTGAAGCTCTTTTTGCTTCTCCAGGCTCATGGCGATCAGTATCTCAAAGATGTCCCTGACCGCTCCTGCGTCCAGGCCCAGCTCTGTCGCCGAGTCCATGGCCCGCCTCAAGACCAGCATCTCCTGCTCAGGATCGCTGATCTCCATTCCCACTGCCCTCTTGGCAAGGAAGACCCTCTTGGTCTCTTGAAGGCGCCTGGCGATGAGCTGTATGATCTCTGAATCGATCTCTTCGATCTCCCTGCGATGATCTGCCAGCCCCATCAAATCCCTCCACCTTTAGAAGCAGGCTTGTTGTATACCTCCGTCCTTATCACCCTTCCGCCCAGGCCGCTCCAGGCAGCCTCAAGTGCGTCCATCCTTGCCTTGTCCACGAGAGCTGCATAAGAAGGCCCAGTTCCGGAAAGGCTGGCGCCTTGCGCGCCGACCTCCAGGGCCAGGAGCATCGGCTCCGCCGAGAAGTTCAGGGCGCAGCAGTAGGCAAATCCGTTCAAGGTCATGGCCC
>Ga0315285_10005972_pt1 | contig 12526 bp, 6 predicted proteins | sample YL17G09_36_MG_FD_203698 | JGI IMG/M metagenome (GOLD analysis project Ga0315285, IMG submission 203698) | Sediment microbial communities from Yellowstone Lake, YNP, Wyoming, USA - YL17G09_36 | ecosystem: Environmental > Aquatic > Freshwater > Lake > Sediment | place: USA: Wyoming | collected... | reverse complement strand
GGGAATTATATGAAAGGTTAAGAATCTTTTCTCTGGAATTATTTGTGGTATGATTTTAACTGGTGGGTTGTGGTATGGTTTTAGTTGGTAATTATTGGCCTGGAATTATACCCTTGACGACACCCAGAGTGCTTTGCAAATCGTTTCAGAGGCGATGCATAGTGTTGTCCGTCCTTCACAAACTGTCCAGGGCATTTGCAGAGATCCAGATGATGATGCAATCCTAGCGTGTGCCTTAGAGGCAGGAGCGGATTACCTTGTTACGGGTGATGTAGATTTGCTGGAGTTGAAAACCTTTAAGGGAATTCGCATTGTAACCCCTCGAGAGTTTGAGTTGGTGTTCGACGATTAAATCCTTCCGCAATCCCTGCATAATGCATTAAAAACCAAAAATCGTTGTTTCTAAAGCAACTTGTTGCAGTATGATACAGGATGGGAATAGTCCATAGCCCACGGTCGATAGTCCACCGAAAGGATACAAGATGAAAATAGTCCACGGTCAATGGTCCGCAGCCTGGAAAAGCGTTGAAAAGCGGGACGTTGGTTCTAAAGCAACTTGATAGAATATCAGTTGGCAGTTGACGGTTCGAAAATTAGGGTCAGGGAACAGTTACCGGTTTATAAAAAAAGTTTTAGAAATGAGGACTGGATTCCTGCTTTCGCAGGAATGACGGAGAGAGGGCGGTATAACGAGGAAGGGTGGAATGACGAGGAAGGGGCGGTTAAGCTACGGATTTAAAAATACACCCACACAATATTCTCCACGCAAGGACATGCCACTATTCACTTTTCTATAGCATGGTACACGCCGTCCCACCCATCCGGGGGCGGCGTTTTTTTGTATGCTTCACACCGGGCACGATATAATCTTGTGGTGACATCAGTGGGAGAATAAGTAAGTGCGTTACTGAATGCCTCGATTGCTCTTATCCACTCTCTATTTCGATACCTTATCAATCCTTGCTGGTAGTGGGTAAAAAACAGCTCTCCACCCTTTGAAGGTAGATCCTCTTTGCATAAGAGCTCATAGATGGTGACCGCCTGCTCTTTTCCCTTCACCTGCACCAGATCTAATTCACGGAAAGTGAAATCAGCTTTTACTTTATGATAAGTGAATTCGCTCACGATAATAGAGGTTCCGTACACCTTATTCAACCCCTCCAGCCGGGACCCCAGGTTAACGTTATCGCCAATCACTGTGTAGTCAAAAAGTGATGCGGAACCCATGTTGCCCACCACCATCAATCCCGAGTTAATGCCGATCCCGCACTCAAGAGGAGGCAACCCCCTCTCCTGCCACTTCTGCTTAAGCGCCTTCAACTCCTCCATCATCCCTAAGGCAGTGAGGCAGGCCCTTTGGTGGTGGTCAGGTTGATCAAGTGGGGCACCAAAAAAGGCCATGAGGGCATCGCCCATGTATTTATCGAGTGTCCCACCGTAGTTAAATACTACACTGGTCATGGCGGTAAGGTATTCATTTAAGAGCTGTTCTATCTGGCCAGGGGAGAGTTTCTCTGAGATACTGGTGAACTCGCGAATGTCAGAAAAGAGGACCGTGAGTTCTTTTTCCTCTCCCCCGAGTTTTAGTTTGTCCGGGTCTTTGAGTATCTCTTCCACCACCGGAGGGGCAAGGTAATGCTGGAAGGTAGCCCTAATCCTTCGCTTTTCTTTTTCTTCTATCAGGTAGTGATAGGCGGTGAGAGCGATATAGGTCACAAGGAGGGTAGAGAGGGGATAGATAGTGCTCACCAGTAACCGCTGGTAGCTAAAGAGGGCGTTGACCATGAACACATAGGAGGCAAAGAGTGCAGCACTGAAAAGGATGCCTCCCCGCGCTTTCAGATGAGGAAGCAAAAGTCCGGCAAAAAGACCGATGGCGATGATGATCACAATATCTAAAAGTCTCACCCATTGCGAACGCAAGAGAAAATCACCCTGAAGTATAGTGTCGATCATATTGGCGTGGACTTCTACACCAGGGAAAACTTTTTCAAAGGGTGTTACCCGGATGTCATAGATGCCTGTGGCAGTTGCGCCCACCAACACTATCTTGTCGGTGAACTCATGGAGTGGTATCCGGTTGTGGATAATATCAGTAAAAGAATAGTGAGTGAAAGTCTTTTGCCCACCCCGATAGTTTATGAACATCCTGCCTTCAAAATTACAGGGGATATCGATGGTTCCCAATCTCACCTTTTCAACACCCGATTCATGAAATTTAAGCTCTATCTGGGGATAGTCGAGGTAGTGACGTAGTAGCTGTAGTGAGAGTGGTAGGAGGCAATGCCCTCTATAGCGAGTGACAAGGTCAATGGTGCGTACCGTTCCATCGCTATCAGGGATACTATTGAAGTAGCCTGAAAGTTTTGAGGCAGAAGTAAAGGGAGGGAGATTAACTTCTAGTGAAAGTGCTTCGGTCATCTTACAATCTTCTAATTTCTTTGATCGGCTAGGCAGCGTGGTGAAGGGATACTCGAATTTAGACAACTGTTGCTCAAAGGTAGTAAGATTACTGCTGAGAGAAGTTATTTCTTCTGGTCCTGTGTGGTAAAAGTAGCCGCACACCACGTTACCCGCTTCCTCAATGGCACGGGCCAAAGTGCCATCGGTATCTCCCTGAAGGGCTTTTGTGTCGAGCGCATCGTAGAATGCCTTGCTGGTGATAGTATGTTTCTCCGCCTCCTTTCTAATGGAGGTGATGGTCTGCAGTTCAGAGTGCTGGTCGGGTTCAGCAAGGACTATATCGAACCCGATGACCTTTGCCTTGCACCCTTTAAGCTTGTCTATAAGCTCTGCGAGCAGTGAGCGGGGCCATGGCCAACGTCCAAGCTCATCTAGGCTCTTCTCATCGATTACTATCAACGCTATCTCACCTCTCGGCTTCAGGGGGCCACGAGAGATGAAGCGGAGATCGTAGGTTTTAAGCTCCATAAATTCCAGGAAAGGAAGTTTTAAAAAATAGAGGGCAATGGTAATGGTGATTACGCCGGTGCTGATAAGAAGTGGTGTGAGGTTTTTTGAACTACGCTTCATGATAAAAGCTCACCACAGCAGAATAAATGAAAAAGAGCAGAGAAGACGACAAACCCGCTCTGCACTTGTGTACATACACTGCATGATCCTATTATAACAATCGTAGGTTAAGGTACGCGCTTAGTGAGGGTGATGGTAAAATGTCTTTCCCTGCCCAACAGAGAGAAGAACCAGTATTCACTTACTTCTCTCATATCTAGGGTGATTCCTGTTTCAGGGTCAGCGAATGCCAAGTGGTATTCTTGAGGTATGTGTACCGTATCTGACCAGTATAACCGCAAGAGGCTGACTATCCCGTTGCCAGGGTTTACCGTACATTCAAATACTTCATGTGAGGAATCAAGTGAGCGAAAGTCAGCAGTGTAGCGCTCTGATGTTCCTTCCCACTGGTGGGGGAAGTAGAGCGATATCTGGTCAGGGGAAATGGGAGGTGGTTCGTGCAAATCTTTGGAGTCGCGCTCGGCGAGCGAACCTTGAGCAACGCCGATGAAGTTATAGGTATCCTGCAGCCAGAAGAAGGGGAGGTGGTGTATCGAAAGCTGAAGTGCAAACCCTGTTTCTTTATTAGAGAGAGGGGTATATGATTTTGTCATCCTTGTATCAGGTGTGTGAGGTGGAATGGTAATGGTGATGGGGCTTGAACTGTTGTTATACACAAAATACCCGTTCCAGGGGGTAAGGAAAGGTGAAGGAAGATAGGCGCCCACAAAGCTCCAGGGTATCTCAACGCTTCCTTCACCACCTGCAATACTCACCTGACTCCAGTCCACCGTGAAGTAGAAGGGATTGCCAATCTGAGTCCAGCCGGGATCGAGTGTGATATCAAAGGGCTGGTCTGCGTTAACTGGGGTTCCATCTACTATTATGAATCCACCGGTGAGAATAATTGCCCAGATGCCTATACCGGGCTCCAGGGAAGGCAGGTCAGGATATTCCCGGTAACCTCCTTGTCCACCATCAAGTTGTCCATCCCATCTGAATAACCTTACTAGATAGGGGTTGTACTCGGTTGCACCGGTGACAATACGGAGTGCATCTCCGTCAATCGGCCATATCGGACCCACGCAGGCCATCCGATAACTGGTTACTAAAGGTCCGGGTGGCAGAATGAGATAGGGGAAGCTAATGAACCTTACAAAAACGGTAACGGTAGCGCTGGCAGACACATTATGGTGAAGCGCATCATACACCACTATGGTTTCGGTGGTGAGACTATCGCCAGGGTTAAGACCTGCGTGATAGAGACCAATGAGGTTAATGGTGCTTCCGATAGTACTACGAGGTGAAATTTCCCACCGGTAACTGCACTCTTCCGGAGGGAGGGGTGTCTGGGTGTCAGTCAGCAATGTGTGCGCGGTGAATTGGAGCTGATCAAATGATACTAACTCCATCTCCAGAGGTTCGATAGTAACGAAATAGTCTTCCTGCGTCTCTGGGAGTACCGTAATGTCAGCCTGGGCCGTGAGGTTATTATTTGCCGTATCGGTAACGGTAACGATATCGGTTACATTGGCTCCTGTGGTATTGATGCCCGCGGTGTAGATCCCCTGTTGGGTGATGGAGCTTCCTATTGAACTGTCAATTGCCCACTGGTAGACGCCTTCATTACATTGGGTACTGGCTGAAAGGGAGGTGGTAGTGGCAACCAGAGTCAAATCGCCCCCTGATGATACGGTGGCAGAAGGGGGATTTATGGTTACCTCACAGAGAGAGGCAGAGGTAACTTCAACTGAGGCGCTATCGGTGATCCCTCCATTGGCGACATCAGTGACGGTGATGGTATCTGTTCCCCCTATGGTTCCTGCGGTATAAAGCCCGTTCTCATCTATGCTGCTCCCGAGCGTTGAGGTCAGCTCCCAGAGGTAGCTTCCCACCATGCTTTCCTCACTGCAGGTGGTTGAGGCGCTGAATTGTATCGTTTCCCCGAAGCCGACAGTGGTAAATTGGGGTGAGATGGTAACGGTACAGGGAGCAACCCCCGCGGTGGTGAAACTCCAGTAGGGATAGGGTACTTCTGAAACATTGTTATAAGAGTCGGTTGCTTTTACCATCCAGTAGTAGGTAGTTACAGCGATGAGAGGGATTGATGGGATGCAGAAGGTATCAGGGTCGGCTATGCCTGAGCAGACAAGCTCGAGCCCCGTATCGGGGTTAGTGCCCATAAAGACTTCATAGGTGACAGGGTCTCCATCAGAGTCGCCCCCTTCCCAGCTCAGCTCAGTTGAAACGGCAATGCCTGTAGCCCCATCCTGTGGATAGGGAAGAGAGGGCACGTGGGGAGGGTTGTTTGTCTGTTCAATAATAAAAATCTGCACAGGGGTAATAAGCTCAGGGTTGCGTATGGTATCGACCACGCTTCTGGTGGCAGTATCAATGACGGAGATACTTCCTTCCCCTGAATTGACCACATAGGCATAGGTTCCATCAGGATTGAAGTCGATGCCATAGGGGGAAATGCCTACGTCCACAGTAGCTAAGAGGTCATATTTCAGGGGATCGACGATAGTAACCGTATTATTGCCTTTATTGCTTACATAGAGATCGGTTCCATTGGGGTGGAAGATGAGGTAGTCAGGGAGATTGAAGTAGCTGCTGGGGAGCACGGAGTAGGTGGGGTAGATGCTGCTCACGGTGACCCCCGTGAGAGCGTATACGCTAGTCCCATTAGGGGTAACCGTAATCCTTCCGGGTCGGTCGGGACTGGTGCTGCGTTCCCAGGCTGAGCTATAGTTGTTGGAGATGTCTAACGCACGAATCATAAAATCATCAGGGTAGCTGACATAGACGTAGTTACCATAGGTGGCTAGGTCTAAAGGTGATGAATAATTTGTAGGGGCTACCGTCCTCGCCACGGTGTTGGTGGAGGTAGTAATGACGGTTAAACCATAGGCGTTATTTATGTCAATATTGGTTGCAAGGACGTATGCGTTGTCACTGGTGGTGGTGAGATTGAGAGGTTGAGCAAAAAAACTGGTGATAGTGCTCACCGGGCTCGTGCCGGGGGTAGTGATGTCAACAGTAGACACACTGTCAGAATCACTGTTGGCAACATAGGCAAAGAGGGATCCACCCACCGTAATGCCCACGGGGTTGGTTCCCACCGTTGCGGCGTGCACCACTGTCTTAGTTTCAAGGTTAATGATTAGTAATTTGCCAGCGGTAATACCGCTTCCCTGGTCTGTTACCAAAGCAAAGGGTGTGGGGTGGGTAATGGAGGGGAATATGAGCAGCAGGGTGAGCAGCAAGGTGGTGAGGTACCATTTAAATAGGATGTTCCTTGGTTTTACCGTAGTATCAAACATGGATACCTCCAATTTTTTTAGCGGAGTGGAATGCTTTTGTATCAGGTTTCTTCATGGTTACTCCTTAACGGGGAGGTGGTGGAGGTGGCGGCAATATTACAGGTAGTAGTGGAAGCGGTGGCAGAGGAGGTATCACCGGAGGCAGGGGAAAGGTTGAGGAAACTTCCCCTGGTTGTATCTCTTGAAATTGTAAGTTAGTTGCACCAGTGGCGAGTGGATCAACTACAGTCTTTCCCAAAAGAGGTGTTGCAGTCCCCTTGAGACCCACCCCCAGGATGCCGGCAAGAGGTGCTACTGCAAGAGCGTTTTGTACTGACTTGTTGAGGCTCTCCGTACTGAAAGGCATTTCCTTTGAGGGATAAGGCATGTACGCTTCTGTTTCACGCAGTATCTCTTCCATCTTTTCTGCTGGTGTTTTTATGGGAGGGGTGGGACAGGCATCCTTGGCGATGCGCGATGCAAACCCTTTTGCTATCTTTTCAACGCATACCAGGTCGGGTCTTATGTTTCTCGCGGTCACTTCTCCCTCAAGGGTGATGACTATGGTCAATTCAGAACTCACCACATGAACCATAAATTCCGTCATCCTTATCCCGATAACCGAGGTGGGTGTTTCAACCGCTACACCTGACTTAGGATCGCTAAAGAGCTTACCCACCACTACCCGCACCTTTCCCCTGAGCAATTTGTATACCGAGCTTCTGAGATTCCGTGCAGGTTGATACAGATGTTTGGTAATGGTGATCTGGGCGTTTTCTCCCAGATTGATCACGCTCTCGTCTTCCATCAGGATCTGAATTTTACTGAGTGCAGCAGTCTCAATAGTGTCACCGAAGTAGACAGGGTCATTGAGGGCTAGAGTGGTTTTTCCTGTTTCCCCGGCGTGAGTGAGAGAGGCGGTTCCGGTGAGGGAGGTGACGTAACCGATTGGTTCTTCACCATGTGCGTGTGTCATAGGGAACAAGACCACGAATGTGAGGAGCACGTTAAAGAAGGATCTTTGTATCATGTGAGTTTCCTCCAAGAGGAGTGGTTCATGATGTGTGGTTTGTATTTTTATATTGTTGCCTCTTGCCTCACTCCTCTTGCTTTTTACCCCTTAGAACCTGAGCGATAAGGTGAATGAGTAAATGTTGCGGTCGTAATCATAAAAATCGATGGTGGAGCCATTATCTATCCTGGTATAAGTGAACATGGCATCCAAAAGCTTATAGAGGTTCCGATAGAGAGAAAAATTGTAGGTGTACTCTTCATCCCGCCTGCAGTGATTAAAGAAGTAATCATGATTGTCGTATTCCTGCTGGTAGTACTCCAGATCGGTATCGATGCTCGTCTCAAACAGGAAGGGGACACGCAGTCCCACCAGGGCTTTATATCCGTCGTAATCCCAGTTGCTTCCCTTGGTTGAATCATTGTCGTAAAAATAACCCACTCTCAAGAACCCTCTGTTGTTAAAGAGAAAGAGATACTGGGTTACCCCTACCAGATTATTGCTGCCATCCCTGTTTGCGGTGGGGTGGGTGATATCGTAATGAAAGTCTTTGTCCTGGAATCGATATTGAAGCTGGGTGAGGAGGTAAGCGTTCCACTGGAGGTTGAGGGTACCGGTGATACCGTGAGATTCGAGATACCGCTTCTCATTTAAAATGCTGTTACGGTAATTATAGTCGAGTTGAAATTGGTAAGGGATGGAGCCACAGTGTCCCTGGTAGCTGCCAAAGAGCATTCCCTGATGGTTCTGAAGGTCATAGTCGTGGAGCCTGCTGTGAATGCTCTGATAAAAGGTGTAGCGTACTCCCGCTATCCAGGGAAGTGTCTGGATGAAGCGGTACTCACCATCAATGAACACTACACTACGAGAGTCTCCCTCGTGAGATACATCGGTTGTGGAGGATGCACCATCAGGTTCTAGTACTACATTGTCATCATACTGGTAGCTGAGACTGGCAGTGAGGTTCCATTTTTTTAACGCACGAGGTTGTTTCGCTTTTATACTATCAAGATACCCCTGCGCTGCGTTACCTAGCTCAGAAGTTGGATCTATGGTGAGAGAACTTTGCAATTCCTGTTCAGCTTCTTTCTTTCGATCGAGCTTCAGAAGGGCAAGTCCGCTAAAAAAGTGGGTAGTCTGTTTCAGACCGGGATCAAACTCTCCTGCTTTGGTAAAGTAGGGGAGTGATTCAAAAAACTTGTTTTGCAGGTAGAGGATGTGCGCTTTGAAATAGTAAATCATAGCCCTCTCGGGTTCTCGCTTTTCTGCCATCTCAAATGATTTGAGGGCGTGAGGATAATTTCCCATGCGATAGTATACCACACCCAAGTCATAGTACACTCGTGGATAGGTAGAATCGAGAGAGAGAGTCTTTTCAAAGGCGGTGAGCGCTTCCCAGTTATTTCCTAACTGGGCGTGAGTTAATCCAAGATAGTAGTAAATGGTGGCGAGGTCGGATTTGAGTTCAATAGCTTTGGTGAATGTCTGCAGTGCCTCCTCATACTTACCCTGGTTGAAATAGAGCATCCCTTTTGAGAAAGGAATTTCATAGCTTTCGGCTGAGAGGCAGGGAGAGTTGAGGGTGAAGATGAAAGTAAGGGTAAGGAATACAATTCTAAACACAGTTGAATTTTTTGTATGCTGCACATCACCCTCCCTCGGAAATTCACTTTAGTTAAAATAGAGGAATTAAGCTTCTGTTTTAATTCAACTGCTTTATCCTTAAGGTCTGGTCATTATAATTGTAAAATGCTTGTCTGCACCTAAAAAGGAGAAAAACCAGTATTCACCAACTTCTCTCATGTCAAGCTGAATCCCTGTTTCGGGATCGATAAATTTCAATTGGTATTCTTTAGGAACTTCTCTTATATCAGACCAGAATAGTTTCATGAAGCTGAATACACCATTCCCAGGACTTACTGTGCATTCGAAGACTTCTTCAGTTGAGTCTAGGGAGCGAAAGTCAGTAGCGTAGCGTTCCAGTTTGCCTCCCCACTTGTGGGGGAAGTAGAGCAACACCTGGTCAGAAGAGATGGGAGGTGGCTCATGAAGGTCTTTGGGGTCGTACTCTGCACTAGAGCCTTCCGCAATCCCTATAAAGTTATAGGTATCCTGAAGCCAGAAGAAAGGAACGTTGTGTACTCCGATTTTTAACTGCCAACCTTCTTCTGCTTCAGAAAGAGGTGTAGCAGCTACCAGAGTTCTTTCACTGCTTTGCTGAGGTGGAATAGAAATAGTAACAGTGTTTGCACTGTTGTTGTAAATAAAATAACCCTGCCAGGGATGTAAGATAGTTGATGGGAGGTAGATTCCGTCAAATGTCCAAGGGGTTTCCAACTTATTCCCACCACCATAAATACCCACCTGAGCCCATTCTACAGGGAAAGGAAAAGGAGTTCCTATCTGGGTCCATCCAGGTGGAATTGAAATAGTAAAATCTTGACTTGTGTCAGTGGGAGTTCCATCCACCTGCATGAATCCACCCATTGAAGTGATTGCCCAGATCCCCAAGCCAGGTTCAAGCTTTGGAATATCGGGGTACTCCCTATAGCTTCCATGACCTTCATCGAGTTGACCATCCCATCTGAATAACCTTATGAGGAAAGGATTATAATAAGCACTTCCTTTAATAATACGGAGAGCATCTCCATCAGCTGGCCACAGGGGAATAGAGATCATCCGGTAACTTGTTGGTAAAGGCCCTGGTGGAAGGAGATATTCAGGGATGCTCATAGCTCTAACAAGAATGGTTACCGTTGCCGCAGCAGGAATGTTATCATGGGCAATATCACGAACATTTATTGTTTCAGTTATGAGTTTACCGGTATCATTCATCCCCGCAGCAAATAAACCATTTCCGTCAATTGTGCTCCCAATGGTACTTGGAGATGCCATCTCCCACTGGTAGCTGCATTCCTCCTCAGAGATAAGTTCTGCTGTTATATTATCAAATGTTTGTGCAGAGAATTTTAATGAGCCTAGTGAAGTCAATGTTATTCCTTCCGGTGTGATGGAGATGGTGTATGGTGGTAGTGGTGGTTCTTTTACATGCACCGTTATTTTAACATTAGCAGTATTATTACAATGAACAGTATCGGTAACTCGTATGGTATCAGTAACATCATAATCAGTAGGATTATTACCTGCTGTATAAGTACCCGTGATTGCATCTATACGGCTTCCAATGGTGCTTATAATCTCCCACTGGTAAATACCTTCCACATCTTTTCCATCACAGGTTGTTACTGCGGTAAACTTAACCTCCATTCCTGATTTTACCATGGCAGAGGATGGTGAAATCATCACTTCACAAACCGGCACCTCCACCATTACTGATGCTGTATCGGTAACATCATGATCAAGATCAGTTACTTTTATGATTTCAGTGACATCAGAACAGGTATCATTATACCCTGCAGTATAAGCCCCTGTATCCTTATCAATATTGCTTCCTATAGTACTTTCTGGCAAAATTTTCCAGCTATAAGTACTGCTTTCTATCACCGTCTCATTGCGTGTCGTAATGGCGGTGAAGGCAACCGTCTCATCTGATTTTACAGTAACAGAGGAAGGTAAAATGGACACCTTATAGCGTGGTGGAGGCGGTATGGAGGTGGTAGTTGAGGTGGATGGTGGTACACAGATATTCTTTTCTTCATCACAGATATCCATTGGTGAGCAGGGATTCCCAGAATGGGATGAGCAGTTACCATTGCTGCAGGTGTCAGCACCGTTACAGAAGATATCGTCACTGCAAGGAGCGGCGTTATTGAGGTGGACGCACCCTGTTGTAGAATCGCACCTGTCATCGGTGCAGACGTTGCCGTCATCGCAGTTAGGAGGTAGCCCACTCCCGCATATGCCATTGGAGCAGGTGTCATTTGTGGTACAGGCATTGCCGTCATCACATGGATTGGTGTTGTTGGTATGGACACAGCCAGTATTGGGGTCACAGCTATCATCTGTACAGACGTTTCCGTCATTGCAATTGAGAGGGCCACCCATGCAGATACCATCCAAGCATGTGTCCTCTACCGTACAAGCATTGCTATCATCACAAGGTTCATCATTTTTTGGTGTAGGATCTTTTATACACCCACCAGAATTAGCGTCACAGGCCCCCACATTACATTGATCATCCAAGATACGGCAATCTTTCGGAATATGTTGACATACACTATCCACACACGCATCATCTGTACATCTGTTAAAATCATCACAGTCATCATCGATTTTACAGCATTCGAGGGGATGAGGCTCTAAGTAATTTATTATTAAGACTAAATCCTGGTAATCAGCATTTTCAAGACCTGGTAAATCCTCCCAGGCAATAAGATACTCTGAATGAAGGGGATCAAAGACAGGAGGATGAAACGCCTTCATATGATCCTTGCCATCACTATTCAATACAGACTGGCTAAACCATGGTGGACTGCCAGAAGAATCATCATAGAATCCAATAGTAGAAGTGCCGCCGCCTATTAAAAAAACCGCATTGTAGAGAGGTTTACAGGTTCCACCTGGACAGTCATCATCGCCAATGCAGGGAGTATCTGTACCACTACACCTATAAAGATAACCAGTCGTCGTAACATTAAAAAGTTCAACCTGATTCCTATCTATGCACATATCAGTATAGTACCCAAAGCTCTGCGTGTAGCCAGCAAAGCGAGCACTTGCCATAACATGGCCATTGGTTTCAAACCAAGTTTCATCATAGCCTACTCCATAGGTATCTTCGAGTTCCTGATCACTCTTTAGATCAGTACCATATATCGTATTATAAATCTCAAAGAGAGGTGGTTCAGCAAATGCAGAGCTGAGAAAAAAACAAATGAAAATTATCAAAAAGTTCACTATAAAAATTTTCTTTAACATTGTACGTCCTCAAAAGATTTTTGACATGTCTGAGAGAAAATAAAATCAAATTTAGTAATTTTTATACATCACTTTCACTTTTTTTGAAAGATTTTTATTTCTCTTAGCTGTTTTGTTCTTTTTCTTATTTTTATACGTCTTTTGTCTATCTTAGTTTATCTCCAGAAAACACTTACGAAGGTCTCATACTGTTTAACTTAAATTCGACAGCAAATCTTGTAACTAATTGAAATTACTGACACTAGAAATCAGAATTGTCACCACAACTATGATTTTGTCAATTATTACTGTTTACCAGTCTAAGGCTGGTTTATATCGTAGT
>Ga0315285_10005971_pt1 | contig 12529 bp, 7 predicted proteins | sample YL17G09_36_MG_FD_203698 | JGI IMG/M metagenome (GOLD analysis project Ga0315285, IMG submission 203698) | Sediment microbial communities from Yellowstone Lake, YNP, Wyoming, USA - YL17G09_36 | ecosystem: Environmental > Aquatic > Freshwater > Lake > Sediment | place: USA: Wyoming | collected... | reverse complement strand
ATCCAGAGGGAATCCATGAATTCTCAGGGGGGATGAAGTAGATCATAGGACGAAAACCCGGATAAGGATAAAATAAAGAAACTGTTTATCCCCAGATTACGCAGATTACGCAGAGAACACAGCGCGGCGGAGCCGCAACCCAAAGGAATCACCCCCGCCCCCCCCCGCCCCCCCCCCCCCCCCCCCCCCCCCCCCCCCCCCCCCCACACACACACCATACAGCGCCGCGTACTTGCGGTCCAGTTCGTCCGCCTCCTTCTTGTGCGCTTCCTCGAGTTCGTCGTACTCGGTCTGGAGCGACTGCAGAAAGCGCACGCGCGCGCGCGTCGCGCGCGGCAGGTCGTCCAGGAACCCCGACGGCCGTCCGATCATGGTGTCCAGGCGGGCTTGAATGGCTTCCACTAGGCCAGGGGCGCCGCCGGCGCCGGCGACGAGGCGGGCGGCGGCGGCGGCTGCGGGAGAGGAGGGAGGAGGGGAGGGTGGGTCCCGGCGATCGCGCGAGGCGTCGAGCGCGATCGGTGCAACGCTCCAGAGACTGAGGCCGCGGCGGCGGGCGGCGGCGCCGCCCGTCACCGCGCGCGCGGGCATTCGCACGCGCGTGCCTGCGCCTGCGGCCGGCGCCCCGCGCCGCGCCCGGCCGGCCGCGCCAGCCCGCGATGCACGCATCGTGCCCGCCGGGCGGGCGGCCCGCCAACAGCGCGCGCCCGCGCATCGCGGCCGGCGGCCGCCGCCGCCCGTCCCCGGAGCATACCGGCGTCCGACCGCGGGTTGGCATCCACGTGCTCCACGTCGTCAGGCATGGAGCGGCGCGGGAGGGGGCGAGGGGCGGAGGGGCAGAGTGTGTGCCGTGCGCACCGCCGGCCGCGACGAGGTTTGCACTCGCGCCCCACCGCTCGCTCGCTCCCCGCCACTCTCACTCTCGCTCGGAGCCGACCCCACCCCCCAACCCGATCACCCCCAGCGCACGAGCGCGCCCGCAAAGGTGAGCCCCGCGCCAAAGCCGGCGAGGGCGACCGTGTCCCCGGCCTTGATGCGCCCTCCCCGCACCGCCTCGTCGAGCGCCAGCGGGATGGACGCCGCGCTCGTGTTGCCGTAGCGGGCCAGGTTGGAGACGACGCGGTCGGCGGGGACGCCCAAGCGCGTCGCGGCCGCGTCGAGGATGCGCTGGTTGGCCTGGTGCAGGACGAGCCAGTCGATCGAGGACGGGGTGAGACCGGCGTCCTTGAGCGCGGCCTCCAGCACGTTGGGCACGGCGCGCACGGCAAACTTGAACACTTCCTGGCCGTTCATCGCGATGTTGGCGTACGCGCCACGCGCGGAAGGTTCGGCGCCGGTCGCCTTGCCGCCGTCGCACGCAAAGCGCGCGTTCAAGTGCTTAGCGCCGGCGCCGTCGGACCCCATGGACGCGCCGAGCAGGGCGCAGGGCGCGTTGGCGTCGGCCGCCACCGTCAGCACGACCGCCCCCGCCCCGTCGCCAAACAGGATGCACGTCCCCCGGTCCCGCCAGTCGACGTAACGGGACAGGGCGTCGGCGCCCACGACGAGCACGGTGCGGGCGGCGCCCGTTTTGATGAACTGGGACCCGGTGATCAGACCCACGACAAAGCCGGAGCAGGCAGCGGTCAGGTCGAACGCGACGGCCGACGTGGCGCCCAGCGTCGCCGCCACCTCGCACGCCGACCCAAACAGGTCGTCGGGGGATGACGTGGCGAGGACGACCATGTCGACGTCGGCCGCGGCGACGCCGGCCATCGCCAGGGCAGCCGCCGCGGCCGCAGACGCGTGCTGGGACAGGGACTCGCCGGACGCCAGGATGTGGCGTTGGCTGGGGGGGGGAGGAGGGACGGGTGGGCGGCTGCCTGCGCGCGGCTCGTTGGCGGTCGCCGTCGGCCGCGCGCCGCGCCCCCTTTTCGGCGGCAATTGGCGCTCGCCGCGCGCCGTGCGCCCGCCTGCAAGACCGCGCCCGCACGCTGGCGTCCGGTGGGGGCGCGGCCGCGGTCCGGCGGCGCGCCCCCCGGCCGCCAGATCGCGGGCGCGGCGCGCCGTCGCCCGCGCGCCTGGCCGCCCCCCGCGCCCCTCGCCCAAACCGCCCCCCCCCTCCACCCCAGTCGACGCCACGGCCGGGGGCGCGCACCGAATGCCGGTGCGCTGCGCGATCCAGGCGTCGTTGGTGTCGAGGCCGAGCGCGGCAAGGTCGTCGTTGGTCAGCACGGCCGGCGGCACGGACGACCCCACGCCCGCGCACCGCACCGCGGCGTGCGCGGCCACGGAGCGGGACGCAGGCGCGGTGCGGGTGGCGAGCGGCGCGCCGCCGGCGGCGGGGCCGGCCAGGACGGCGCGGCCGGCGGCCGGCGTCCTCATGGCGGCGACGGCGGGCCGAAAGGGGCCGCGGCGCGCGGCGCGGGGCTGTGTGAGAAGCGGGGTGGGGCGAAACGCGGGTCGACGCCCCCACTCCACTCTTGCCGCCGCGGCGCGGCCACCGCCGCGCGCTCAAACCAGCAGCCCCGCCGAGCCGGGCAATCCTTGATCCACCACCATGGCGGCCACGCCGCGCTCCGGCGCCCCTGCTTCCCCTTCGCGCGCCGCGCGCGCCGCCGCCGCTGCCGCCTTTGTCGCCGCCGCCCTGCTGGCGGTCGTCCTGCTGGCGCATACGTCATCCACATCGCCCACAGGCGCGGCGGGCGGCTCCCCGAGCGCCCCTTCCGGCGCAGCTGTCACGCGCGCCGATGCCGCGCGCGCCGCCCGCCTGCCCTTTCTCGCGCCCGCCGGCGGCCGGCGCGCGGCCGCCGGGCGCGGCAGTGGAGAGGATGCCCCCCCTTTCTGCGTGGGCGCGGCCGACGCCGCGTGGCGCGGCGCGCACACGCTTGTCGACGACGCGTTTGGTCCCGCCACCGCCCCTTGGGCCTCGTGCGGCCTGCCCGAGCCCGCGGGCAGCGACGGCTCGTGCGACGCCGCGCTGGGCCACCCCAAGGTGGCGCTGATGTTTCTCACGCGCGGCCCGCTGCCGCACGAGGCCCTGTGGGCGCGCTGGCTGGACGCGGCGGCCGGGCTGGTGCCGCTGCCCTGCCTGGCGGCTGCTGCGTGCGGGCGCGGGGGCTGGGCCGAGGTGGAGCGCGTCAAGGCGCGCTGCGCCGGCGCGGCCGACCGCGCGGCGCAGCGCCTCTTCTCCCTCTACGTGCACGCGCCGCCCACGTTTGCGGGGTTTGCGCTAGACTCGCCATTTGCCAAGGCCCTGGTGCGGGAGCGCTACTTTACCAAGGTAAGAGGGAGAGGGAGAGGGCTGACACCGCGCCGCGCCCGCCCACACGCCCACCCCCACCTCCCCCAACTCCTGACAGTGGGGCGACCACTCGATGAACGAGGGCGTGCGCGCCATGCTGCGCGCCGCGGTCGCCGACCCCGCCAACCAGCGCTTTGTGCTGCTCTCCGAGTCGTGCGCCCCCCTGCACCACCCCGCCGTGCTGCACCAGCAGCTCACTCATGAGACCCTGTCCCGCGTGGACGCGTGCGGGCGGGGCAACGTCATGTGGGAGCGGTGGACGTGGCGGCTGGAAGCGGCGGGCGTGCCGGCGACGGCGTGGCGCAAAGGGTCGCAGTGGACCGCGCTCACGCGCGACCACGCGCAGTTGATCGTGGACGACACCGCCATCGCGGCCGCCTTTGCCCGGCACTGCACGTATGGCGAGGACGCCGACACGGGCGGCTGGCGCGCGTGCGTGCCCGACGAGTCGTACGTGCCCACGCTATTGGCCGTGCACGGCCGGGACAATGAGACCGACTGCCGGGGCGGGCTCACCGCGGTCGACTGGGCGCGCAAAGAGGGCACGGGGGCGCACCCGCACCGGTTTGCGGCGGGCGAGGTCGACGCCGCGCTCGTGCGCCGCCTGCGGCGCCAGGACGAGCCGTTTGTTCTGTGCGACGCCGACGGCGCCCTGGACCTCGCCCTGCGGTCGTATGTGGGCGTGGACGACGTGCCGGCGAGCGCGGCGGCGTGGGCGCGCGTCGGGCCCTACCCCGCGATCCGGGGCGTGGGCCACCAGTGCCCGCTGCTGGCGCGCAAGTTTGGCGAGGACGCGACACCGGCGCTCGAGGCCGCGCTGGGGGCGCCGGGCATCGGCGCGCTCGGCGCGAGCGCGCCGGCGGGCAACCCGACCGTCGCGCGCTCGGACGAGCGCGAGCTCGAGTGGGCGCGCCAAGACCCGACGTGGGGCAAGTCTCGGAGGGCGGTGCCGTAGATAGTGAGGGGATTGGGTGCTTTCTGCTGCTGGGGGTGTGGGGGTGTGCGACCGACGCGCTACCGCAGACCGTGGCGGTTGGCCCCTCCCGGACTCTCCGCCCATGGCCCGCCCCGCCAGCGACGCCGCCAGCGCGCGCCGCGGCGTCGAACCGGCGCGCCGGGGCACGCGCGGCCCGCCGCGCCGCGCCCGCGCCTTCCGCGGCGACCGCCGCCGCCCCTCCCCACCTCCTTGCCTTCGCATAGCCGCTGCTAGACGTGGCCTGGACGAACTAGCGGCCGCCCGCGCCCCGCCGGCCGTTGACGCCCCCGCCCCCCTCCCCGCGTGGGCGTCTGCCGCCGGCATTGCCGCGCCCGCTGTGCGCGTCGCCGTCTTTGGCGGCGTGCGCGGCCTGCAGGCGACGGCCGACATCGCGGCGGGCGACACGGTGGTGGAGCTGCCGGTGGAGGCGGCGCTCGTCGTGCGGCCGAGCGCCAAGCGGGTCGTGCCCGACGCCGCCTGCACGCCCGCCTACTGGAAGGCGGCGCCCTGGTTTGTGCGCATGGCGCTTCTGGTGCTGAACGCGCGGGACGCGGCGGAGCGGGGCGACGAGGGCGTTCCCGCCGCGCACCGCGCGTACGCGGCCGACCTGCCGCCGTCGGGGGCGCTCGACACGCCGGTCTCGTGGGACGAGGGCGACCTTGCGAAATTGCACCATGGGCCGGTCATCGAGGACGTGCGCGCCCAGCGGGCGGCGTGGACGGCGGCGTTTGAACGCTATGCGGCCGCGCACCCTTCCTCCCCCTACACCCGCGCCGACTGGGACTGGGCCCTCGCCTCGGTCCGCTCCCGCGCCTTTTCTGGCCCCTACGCCGGCCCCCCCCTCAAGCAGCGCGCCGGCCTGGCCGCCGCGCTCGCCGCGGTGGGGGCGGCGTCGGTCGCGCTCGGCGCCGCCGCCCCCGACGCCGTCCTCAACGGCGCCATCGCGGCCGCCCTGTTCAACCTGCTCTACGACGTCATGCTCTCGGCCAAGGTGAAATGGTATGCCATGGCGCCCGTCGTCGATTTGGCAAACCACTCCGGCTGCGCCGCGTCCGACATGAGCTACGAATACTTTCGGGACGCGTTCAGGCTGTCGCTCGGGGGGGGCGTGGCCAAAGGGGACCAGGCCTTCATCTCGTACGGGCCCCAGGGCGCGGACCAGTTGCTCCAGTGGTATGGTTTTGTCGAGCGCGCAAACCCGCACGACGCGTACCGCCTCGCGTGGCGGGCCCCGGCCCTGACCACCGCGCTCACCGCGGCCGGCGTGGACGCCGCAGGGCTGGCCGCGGCGCGGGAGGCGATGGGGGCGGGGGCGACCGCGCACGCGGCGCTGCAGGCGAGTGTGTTGGCGGGCAGTGAAAGCGAGGGAAGGGACAGGGGGAGAGCGCCGACACCCTCCCCACTCCACCCCACCTCCCTCCAGGCTCTGCTCGCCGCAGTCGACGCAGAGATCGCGGGCTGGCCGGGCAGCGTCGAGGCGGACGACGCCGAGGCGTCTTCGGCGAGCGCGCCGCGTGCCGCGACGGCCGCCGCGTTTCGCGCGGAAAAGAGACGCACGTTGGCCAAAGCGCGCGCCGCGCTGGTGAAAGCGGTGGCCAAGGCGGGCCGCGAGTGATATGAGGGAGCGGGGAGGGGGCACGCGTGAAAGCAAGAGTGCGACTCGCCGCCGGGGCGCCGCCCGCAGGCAGACCCGCCGCGTGCCGCCGCGGCCGCCCGCGCCCCAATGCTCGCCCACCTCCTGGCCCGCCTCTTTCTGGGGGACAAGCCCGGCTCGTCCCTGCTCGGGCGGCGCCGGGCGTCGGCCGATGGCGGCTGCGAGGTGGGGAATGGGGGCGGGGGCGGGCGCCGCGCCAGCGCCGGGGGTGACGGCGCGGCGGCCACCGCGCTACGCGCGCCAGGGTGTTGGAGGGGCATCTAGTTCGCCGGCGCTCACGCATCCCCCCCCCCCTTTCTCTCTCTCTCAGTCGCCCGCGCGCGACCGTGCCGCCCGCCGCGCCCTCGCCGCCGCGGCCGACGCCGAGCGGCCGACGAGCCTGCTGGCGATCGCGGCTCGCGCCGCGGCGGCGGCCTTCTCTCGGTGGACGCCGGCCGAGCTGGCGGCGCTGCCGCCCGACGTCGCCGACGCGCTCGCCGGCGCGCTCCTCGCGCGCGGGGCGGCCACCGGCCCCGCCCTGCGCGCGCTGGCGACGGGCGGCGACCAGCCCCTGGCCCGGCTGCACGCGGTGGGCGCGCCCGGCGTGGACGACGGCTGGCTCGACGCGCTGGTGCCAGGGCGGTTGATGGAGGTGTCCTTGGACGGCGCATCGCTCGTGTCCGACGCCGGCCTGGCCTGCCTGGTTCGGCACGGCGGCACGCTGCGGTCGCTGTCCGCGGCCCGCCTGCGCGTGAGCGACCGCGGCGTCGCGGCCACGCTCGCGCGGCTGCCCGCCCTCTCCTCGCTCGCGCTCGACGGCTGCGACGTGGGCCCGGTAACCATCGCGGCCTGCGCCCGCCTGGCGGGCCTCACCCGCCTCTCGCTGCACGCCTGCTGGTCGGCCGACGGCGTCGCCCGCCTCGCGGCCCTCGACCGCCTCGTCGACCTGGACCTCGGCTGGGCGCGCGCCACCGACGATGCCGCGGCGGAGGCGATAGCGGCGTCAGCGACGGGCCTCGTCCGCGTCTCGGTCGCTGGCTCGCGCGTCGGCGACGCGGGCGCCGCTGCGCTGGCGCGCCTGCCCCGGCTGGCCAGCCTCAACCTTTCGGGATGTGGCCGGGTGGGGTCGGCCGGCATCCAGGCGGTGGCGGCGTCGGCGGTAGGCTTGACGAGCCTCGACGCGTCGCGCACGCGCGCGGCCGACGCTGCGCTCGCCTGCCTGGCCGCCCTCCCCCGCCTCGCCTCGATCAACGCCGCCTTTACCGCTGCCGGCGACTGCGCGGCGACCGCGTGGGGCGGGAGCGCGACCCTGAAGCGGGTCGACCTTGACGCGACCGACGTGACAGACGCCGGCATCGCGGCCCTTGCGCGCGCGCCCAGGCTGACCCGCGTCGCCATCACCGACTGCGACCGCGTCACCGACGCCGGCCTCATCGCCCTCGCCGCCGCCCCGCGCCTGGCCGACCTAGACGCCGCGTTTACGCGCGCGGGCGACGCGGGCGTCGCCGCCATCGCCTCGTGCGCGTCGCTCACCCGGCTCGTGCTGGACTCGGGCGACGTGACGGATGTGGGGGTTGCCGCGCTGGCGGCCGGCGGCAGCCGGCTTGGGCGCCGCCCTGCCCATCCCCCGCCCCTCGCCTGCCTCGACCTGGGCGCGTGCCGCGTCACCGACGCGGGCGCGGCGTGCCTGGCCCGCCTCACCACGCTCACCTGCATCGTGCTGGCCTCGGGCGGCATCAGCGACGCCGGCCTGGCCGCCCTCAGCCGCCTGCCCCGGCTCGCGCGGCTGGCGGTGCCCCACTCGCGCCGCGTGGGCGACGCCGGCGTCGCCCGCCTCGCCGCGTCCGCGCCCGGCCTGACGAGCCTGGACCTGGCGGGCACGGACGTGACGAGCGCGGGGGTGGGGGCGCTCACGTCGCTCTCGGCGCTGCGCCACCTCGTCACCCGGGGCGCGCCCGCCCGGCCGGCCTCGGTGGCTGCTTTGGTGGAAGAGCTGCCCAGACTCACAGATGCCAAGGCGTGACGATGGTGGAAGGGGTGGATGGGGAGGGGAGGTGTCGCGCCGGGCGATGGCGCGCACCCGGCCGCGCACCCGGCCAGCGCTCTCCGTTGTGCCTAGTGCTGCTTTCAGTTTTCGGGCGGTCGGCCGGCGTGCCTGTGCGCGCTCGTGTGTTGTTGCTTGCGACCTGTGCTTGTTTGTTTGGTCGCCTGCCCCCATCACGCGACCACTTCCCGCCGCGGCGCGCCGCCCTCCTCCCCAATGGCCTCCCCGCCCGCGCCTACACCCGCGGCAGACGCCACCGCATGCGTGTCGATCGCGCCCGCCGCTCCTGGCAAGCCGGGCGGCGGCGGTGGGGCTGCCGACTTTTGGCGGGGTGATCAATTTGGGGGCCGGCGCCGGGCGGGAGACCCAGAGTCGGTTGTCGGCAGGCGCGGCGCGATCACCGCGCTCATCCCCGACGCCTCACCTCCTTTCCTTCGCAGCTTTCGACCTCGAGGCGTTTCGCGTCGGCCTCGACGCCCAAGCGTCCGCCCTGACCGCGGCCACGGACGCGTCCCTGGCGTCCCGGAGGGCGTTAGCGGACGCGACGCGAGGTGGGACCGGAGGAGAGAAGAGGAGGAGGGGAGAAGGGGCGGCGGCGGGGCGCGCGCGCCGACCCCCTCCCTCCTCTCCCCTTTCTGCACCAGCCTTTAAAAAAGACCTCGACCCCGTCGTCACGGCCGCTACCGCCCCGCTGCTCAAGCGGTACCAGGCGGAAGTGGACGCGGTGACCGCCCGCGCGCACGCGGCCGAGGCCGCCTTCCTGGTCGCCTACCGGGCCCTGTTTGACGCGCCCGATCCGAGGGTTGTGTTGGACGCCGCAGCAGCCGCCGTCGCCGACGCGGCCGCCGCCCGCGCCGAGCTGGCCGAGTACCGCGCCGAGGCGGCCGGGCTGGCCAACCAGGCGCCCACCATCCGCCGCCTGCAGGAGCGGGTGCGCGAGTTGGAGGCCGAGTTGGAGGAAGGCAGCGACGATGGCGCCAGCGACGGCGCTACCGCTGCCGCCGCCGCAGCGCGCGAAGCGTCGCTCGCGACCGACCTGGCCGCCGCACGCGCGGCGGCGGCCGGCCTGCGCCACAGCGCGGACGCGGCGCAGGCGTCCCTGCTGGCCGCGCGCGAGCGGTGGGAGGCGGAGCGTGGGGCGCTGCAGGCCGAGGCGGACGCCGCGCGCGGCGACGCGGACGCGGCGGCGGTTCAGGCCGCGCGAGTGGCGGCGACGGCAGGAGCCGCGCCTGCGCCTCCTCATTCCTCTGCCTGTCCCTCGTGCGACGGCTTGCGCGACGAGGTGCGCGCCCAGCGCAGCGAGGCGGCGCGCGCGCGCGACGCGGCGGCGGCGGCCGAGGCGCGCGCCGACGCGGCCGCGGCCGACGCCACGGCGTCGGCCGCCGACGCCGCCGCGTCCATCGACGCCGCCCTCCGCCGCGCCGACGCCGCCGAGGCCGCCCTGGCCGGCCGCCCCTCCGCCGAGGACGCGGCGTGCCTGGCGGCCGAGGCCGCCGCGCTGCGTGCGGTCGTCGCACCACCCTCGCCCCACGGCGACCGCAAGCGCGGCGGCGACGCGGCGCTGCGGGACGCGCTGCGGCGCAGCGAGCGGGACGCGGCGGCGGCCCGGGTGGCGGCCGCAGGGGCGGGCGAGCAAGCGCGCGCGGCCGAGAGTCGCGCGGACGCCGCGGAAGCCGCCGCGGCCGAGGCTTCGAACACCATCCAACGCCTGGAAGCCGACCTAGCCGCTGCCCTGCCCGCCGCGGGCGGCGCGGGCGCGGACGTCGCGGCGGTCGTCGCGGCACAGCGCGACCGCGCGGCCGCGCGCGCTGCCGACGCCGAGCGCGCGGCGGCGGCGGCGACCGCGGACGCGGTTGCGTTGCGCGCGGCGCTGGCGGCGGCGACCAGCTGCGGGCGGGCGCGGCCGTGGGGTCGGCGCGCGGCGCTTGACCCCGAGCGCGGCAGTTGTGGCCGCGCCCTCCCCACCCACCGCTCCCGCCCCGCCTTTCTCGCCGCCGCCGACCGCACCCTGCTCATCGCGGCCGCCGCGTTTGCGTCGTCGGGCGCCGCGCGCGCGGGCGCGGCGGCCTACTTGCTCCTGCTGCACGGCGTCGCGGCAGCGGCCGCCCTGGCGCGCGCAGCGCCCGTCATGGGGGCGGCCGCGGTCGCCGGGGGGCTGCCGGGCGCGGCCGACCTGGCGACGGCTTGTGCGCAGCTCGCGGCAGGTGGAGGTGTGTAGCGGAGAGGCCCGTCGCGAAACGCAGTGCCGTCTCCCTCACAAAACGGTCGCCGTCCCGTCGCGCCAGCGTCTTCCAATGTGCGTCCACCTGCCCGCGACGCGCTAGCGCCCTGCTCGCGCCCCGATGCCGCCGCACCCGGGCCTTTCTCTTTCCTGGCGCGCCGACGGCGGCCCGCGCCTCCCTCCCCCGACGCCGCGCGATGATGTCGATATGCCGCTCCACGTGGCGCTGGCCGAGTACAGCCTGCCGGGCGCGCGCGACGGCGGGCGCGCCGGCGCCAAGGCGCGCTGCGTGCCCCTGGTGTCGGTGGGGCACGTGCACCTGATCATGGACACGCCCGAGTGCGTAAAGTGGGGGGTGGAGGGCGGGCTGCGTCTGCGGTGGCGGTGGAGGCGAGGCCGCCGACGCGCGACCCTCCCCACCTCTCCAGCTCGCCGGCTGACGACCGCGCGCTCGACCGTGTGCGCACGTTTCACGCGCTGGAAGGAGGATCCCTGGACCAGGTGCGCGGCGGGGTCGGGAGGGAGCGGGCGGGCGGGCTTTGCTCCGCGCGCCGCCTCGCTCACCCGCCGCCTCCCCTTCCCCCTAGAACCTCGTCCCTTTGTTCACCTCGCTGGCTGCGGCCGAAGGCGCCGCCGCGCGCGGCATGGTGTCAGGGTCCGAGTCGATGGCGCACGCTGCGGGCGCGGCTGTCCCACCGCCTCCCCCTCCACCCCCCTCCGCCGACCTTCTCCTGCCCCGCCCGCCCACCTCGCTGCTGCAGCGCCACCATTGGGGCGGACGGTCGGCCGCCGTGCGCGCGGTCGAGGCCGCGGCGCGCGCGTCGGCCGCGCGCGTCGCCGCGGCGGCCGCGGCAGCCGGCGCGCCGCGCGGCCGCGCCGCGCCCGCCCTCGTCCGCGTCCCGCTCGGCACCGCGCTGGACGCCATTGTGGAAGACCCGCCCTGGTGTGGGCTGGCGGCCGGCGACCGCGCCCCCTCCTCCCCGCCCGCGTGGGCGTTGCCGTGGGCGGGCGTCTCGCTGCCCACGCCCGCGGGCGCCGTTCGGTTCACCCCCATCTTCCTGGACCGGGGCGAGCTCGACCGCTCCTGGGCCGCGCTCCGGGCCGCGGCGCGGTCGTGGGGGCTGGCCGCGCGCGGCGGCGCGCGGCTGCGCGCGCGGCTCGCGGCCGAGCGCCGCGCGACGGCGCTCTTTCTGGGGCCGGTCGGCCGCCCGCCCCCCTCCCACGCCTCCCGCCCCGTCACCGACAACCCGGAGGAGCCGCCCGAAGCGCGCGAACTGCTGGCCGAGCTGGGCGAGGGCGGCGGCCTGCCGCGCGCGCCGCGCGCGCCGCGCGCGCCGCGCGTGCCGAGCGCGCTCGCCGCCGTCGCGCTCGTGGCGGCCACCGTCACCATCGGCGCCGTCTCCTGCGTGGCGCGCGGTGTGGAGGCGGTGGGCGACGCGGTCGACGTGCTGGCGACGGCGAGCCCGGTCGGTGACTTGCTCACGCCGCTGCCCCGGCGTGCGCCTGCGGTCGCGACCACGCTCGCCGCCGCGGCAGCCGCCGCCGCCGACCACAACGCGCGCCTGGCGGCCGCGGCGGCCGCTCACCCCGCGGACGCGGCGGCGGGCGGGTCCTGGGTCGGGGTGCAGCCCGCGCAGCCGCGCGTCGCCAAAGCGCGCGAGCCGCGTGGCCGCGAGTGGCCGCTCCTCGCGCCAGCGGTGCCCGCGTCCTCGCCTAATCCACCCACATTTGACGCCGTGGGCGACGCCGTGGCGGCCGGCACCCAGGTCGCGCTGCGTTTCGCGCTCGCGGCGACCGTCGTCGCCAAGGTCAACGCCATGCTCGGCGGCGGCCTGGCGGTGCCCGTGCAGGCGGCGCCGCCGGTGGTTGGAGGTGCGGACGCGGGCTTGCGCATCCCGGTGCCTGGTGAAGGGGAGGAGCCGGCGCGGCCGACGACCGCGCCGCGCGCGGGCGACCTTGTGCACCGCTTCAACGTGTGGCTGGACGCCGACGCCGCCCTTGCGCGCCCGCCGCGGGTGCCGTCGTGGGCGGGCGACGGCGCGGGCGTGGGCCTGCTCGTCGTGGGCGACGTTGGCGCCAACGCGGAAGGGGGGCTCCCGTGGCCGCTGCCCCCGTTTCAGTGTGGCGACGGCGCCGAGCTGGAAAAGTTGTAATGATTTGTGGCGTGTGCAGAGAGGGTGGCTGGAGCGGGTGGTGGCGGGCGGGCGGCGGGCGGGCGGCGCCGTATGTCTCGTCATCTCTATAAATCCCACCGAAATCTTCTCTTTGCCATGGAACGTTCATACCACCCAGAATGCACCGGTTCTCGTCCGATCACCGAAGTTAAGCTGGGTTGGGCCCGATTAGTACTACGTTGAGGAATCACGCGGGAACCC
>Ga0315285_10005967_pt1 | contig 12533 bp, 9 predicted proteins | sample YL17G09_36_MG_FD_203698 | JGI IMG/M metagenome (GOLD analysis project Ga0315285, IMG submission 203698) | Sediment microbial communities from Yellowstone Lake, YNP, Wyoming, USA - YL17G09_36 | ecosystem: Environmental > Aquatic > Freshwater > Lake > Sediment | place: USA: Wyoming | collected... | reverse complement strand
CCCGGGCCGCTGCGCGATTTTCCTGTAAGACTCGCTCCGGATCCCCGCTCGGAATGGCTGTACCGATCCTGTTGGCTGTTGTCGGAACTCGCGCGGAAATGCTCGCCTCTGCCTCTCTGATTCAGGTCTGGCGGGGGAGCGATCCTCTGCGTCTCCCGTTCCAGCCCCGTCTTCTCGTCACAGGTCAAGAACGGACCGAGCTCGACCAAGTCCTCGACGCGTTGGGCATCGAGCCCGACGCGGATCTGGGGGTCAAAACCCCGCAACAGACCGACGCCGTCGTTGCCTCGCGCTTGCTGGCCCAACTGGAGGGCGCCTTGCGCCATCACGCGGCATCGGCGGTCGTGGCCGTCGGGTCGAGCGCTACGGCCTGGGCCGCCGCGGTGACGGCCTATCTCAGGCGGGCGCCCATCGTTCATCTGGGCGCCGGCGTCTTCGAGTTGGAAGGCGAGCGGCCTTTCCCTGAATACCTCCATCGCCGCGACCTCGCCTGGTTGGCCGACCTGCATCTCTGCCCCGACGAATCCTGCGCCGAAGCCCTGCGACAAGAGACGAGGACTCGGGGGCAGATCCGAGTCGTCGGCGAAGGGGCCGACGACGCACTCGCCCACGCTCTGGATCGCCTTCCGACCTTGGAGGGCGATCCGACGCTCGCCTCGCTGGGGCGGAGGGGGCCGACGGAGTCGGCGGGGTCCATGAGGCGCGGAAGCCGCGCGGGGCGAGAAACGCCGCGCGTACTGGTCTTCGTGCGCCGCCGCGAGCACCACGCCGACGCTCTTCGTCCCCTCTGCCGCGCTCTCGGTTCGCTTTCGGCGCGTTTCTCCGGAGGGGAGGCGAACGGGGTCCGTGAGGCGAACGGGGCCGACGGGGTGGGCGAGGTCCGTGAACCAGACTCGCGCACGGAGACACAAGAGAGCGGTGTGGAACAGTCGCCCTCGGCTGTTGCGCGCGCGGCGCGTCACGATTTCATCGTCGTTTTCTCGTTGCAGTCCCACATCTGCGACGCCCTCACGGCGTTGCTCCCGAAACGAGACAATCTGCTGGGGATCAGCCCCTTGCCTCATGCGGCTTTCGTGCGCGAAGTCGCCCGCGCGCGCCTAGTGGTGACCGATTCGGCCGGCGTCGCGCGAGAAGCCGCGCTTTTGCGCCGGCCCCTCGTCGTCGTAGGCTCTTACTCCCCAGTGCGCTCCCGGCCGGCGCCCGCCGAAGGGGATTGGCGCCTAAGCGAGATGAATCAGGAGTCGCTTGAATCCGCGATCGCGGGAATGCTCGAGAGACCCGTTCCCCCGCCGGCCCCCGCGTCCATCGCTCCGCCACGGGCGGGAGAGCGGGCGGCCGACTCGATCCTCGCCTGGTGGCGGACGGGGTCCGTGGGGCGCGAAGGCCGCGTCCGTCTCGATGCGAGGCCCGATTGAGCGATGAGCTTCGTCCACCTTCACACGCACAGCCACTACAGCATCGGACGCGCGACGCCGCGGGTGCGCGATCTGATGGAGCGGGCCGCTGCTCTGGGCATGCCCGCTTTGGCTCTGACCGACAATAACACGATCGCGGGCCTCAACGAGTTGCATAAAGCCGCAGAGGAATTCGGCCTCCAGTCAATCATCGGATGCGAGATTGACGTTCTGCCCTCGACCCACGTCGCGTACCAGGGACTTCTGCACAGCCTTGTGACCCTTGTCGAGGACGAAGAAGGTTACCGCAATCTGACGGCGCTTCTGACGTGCGCGCACGGGCGCCCCGCCGATGTTCCCCCCCACGTCACGACCGCCGATTTGAGCCGGTTCACGGGAGGACTGATCTATCTGACCGGGTCGCCGAGAAGCGAACTCTTCTATTGGCTTCGGCGGGGGGACCCAGCGGGAACAAAGAACTATCTCAATCGCCTCGCCAACGGCGTCGGACAGAGGAACCTGTACTTCGAGATTCTGGAATACCCCGACCCGCGCGTGCGCAAGGTGATGGACTACATCTTCGAACTCAGCCGGTTCTTGCGCATTCCAGCGGTGGCGACCCAGAACGTGCACTTTCTCGATCCGGCGCACATGCCGGCCTACTGCGCGCTCGTGCAGCATCCCCGCCTCCTGGCCCCTCATTGGCCTCCCCCCGATCATGAAATGCCCACACGCCATTTCACTACGTCCCGCGAGATGGAACGACGCTTCGGTTTCACCCCCGAACTCCTCGAACAGTCCTTGAAGATCGCCGAACGGTGTTCCTTCACGTTCCCGCGGCGCCGCCCGCGCGTGCCCGCTCCCGACCTGGAACGCGGTCAGGACCCCCCCTCGGTTCTCTGGGAACTGGCCGTGCGGGGAGCGGCGTCGCGTTACGGGGAATTGACGGAGTCCATCAAAGAGCGTCTGAATCTCGAGTACGCCGACATTCGCGGGTCGCGAGGCGACGGGGTCGACATGGCCGATTACCTGCTCATGCTCCGGGACGTGGCGAATTTCCTGCGCGCGAAAGGACTGCCCAGAGGAGTGGGACGCGGCGCCATTCTATCCTCCGTGATCGCTTACGCCCTTGGCATTATCGAGGTCGATCCCCTCCGCTACAAGTTGGGCTACCACCCCTTGCGGCCTGATCCCGGCCGACTGCCCCTCTTCCAGGTCGAGGTCTCGTCGGCGGGGATGGAGCAGGCGCTTCAGTACCTCGGGCTTCGCTACGGCACGGGCAACGTCGCCAGCGTGGGCCGCCGGGTTGACTGGGAGCGGCCGCGTCTCTTCCAGCACCTCTGTCGCTGGGCAGGTGTGTCGGCGGCGTCGCTTCGGGATTTCCAGCCCGACAAAGCCGTCTCCTGCTTCGCGCCTGTTCACGAACCCCGTCCGCCCGCTGCTGAAGAGAGTGCCGGTCGGAACGCCCGTCCCGCACGCCCCTCGACCCGACCGCCGGAAGCCGGTCCCTCGCCCCCTACGGGGGAAGCGAAGGAACTCCTTGCCGCCGGAGAGGCAACCCGGCGTGTCGCCGAGAGAACTCCTGGCTCTCGCGGACGAGGTCCGTGCCTTCGCCTTCTCGGCGAGGACGAGATCCCCCGCGGCAAGTCGCTGCGGCACCCCAAGACCCTTGCCGAGGCGGTCTTCACTCTGCACCCCTGCCCGCGGGGATTCGAGGCCGACCGCGCGCACTACGTCGTGAGCAAGGAGCCCATTGAGGCGGCCGTGCCGGTCATCACCGACGACCGCGGTCGCAGGGTCTGTCAGGCTGACGCGGACTTTCTCGATCGTCTCGGGATGCCGCGAATCCAGTTCACCTCGGCCGCCATGCTCAACGTCCTTGAGCAGGCGCAACGATGCATCCGCCAGGAAGAGGATCGCGGCTTCTCTCTTTCCGACATCTCTCTTGATGACGAGCCCACCTTCCGTCTTCTCGGACTCGGGCTGACCAACGGCATCGCGCCCCTGCATCGGATCACGGCGAAGTCCCTTCTGCGCGCGGAAGGAGCGCGCTCGATCGAGGACCTGCTCAGGGTCCATGCCCGCGCGGCGCGGCGCAGACCCGAGCGCTGGGAGCCAGACGGGGAAGCCGGGGACAAGCCGATCATGGACGGCTTGCCCGATTGCATCCTCAGCTATTGGTGCGCCTATCTTAAGGTCCATCATCCGGTCTCCTATATGGTCGCCATGCTGACCCACTCTCTGTCGGCCCGTACGCCCCTGCCGAATCGTCCCCGGTTCCAGATCCTGCTGCGGGAGGCCCGCAAGATGGGGATCGAGGTTCTGGGCCCCCACATCAACTTCAGCGCCTACGAGTTCACCCAGGAACGGCGCCGAATCCGCACCGGTCTCATGGTTGTCCAGGGCTTGGGGGAACGCATCTACCGCGAGATCGACCAAGTTCGCCACGGCATGCCCTTCATGAGCGTGCCCGACTTCTGCCGCCGCACCGACCCCCGCCGTGTCAATCAGGGGCTGGTGGTCAATCTGATCAAGGCGGGGGTTTTCGACGCCTTTGAGCCCAACCGAACGCGTCTGCTCGTCGAGTTCGAACGCGCTCTCAAGAACGCCCGCATGCGGGCGTCCGAGGCGGGCGCTCCGGTCTTCGAGGCGGGCGCTCCGGCGTCCGGAATCCGATCCTCACAACCCGACACGCAGCTCCAGCTGTTCGATGCTTCCATGTTCGAGGAGGACGGCGCTCGAGACGAGCGCTTCGGCGTCCGAGGCGGACGCTTCGACGAGCCCTCCGAGACGGACGCGGCGATGGTTCCCTCGCCGTCGGCCCAAGACATCATGCGCTACGAGCAAGAGGCGGTTGGCTACTCCATCACCCATGACCTCTTGGACCATTACACCGAGCTGATGGGCGCCATTCGCGCCATCTCGCCGTTCGAGATCACCTCCCGCCTCGAGGGCCGAAGGGTCTACGTCGCCGGCTATATCGACCATGTGGAGCGCGAGAGTCCCCTGACCCGGGAAACGGGCGAAATCGTGCTGGATCTGGAAGGCCACGTCGTCCGCGTTTCCCCTTCTCTGGAAGCCAAGCTGACGCGAATCCAGAACGCCCGCACCCCCGTCCTGATTGCGGGAACCGTTCGCAGGCAAGGCAGATCGGAATTCATGCTCGAGGCGCAAGACATGTGCCTTCTGGACGAGGTCGTGCGCAAGGCCGAGCAGGTGTCGCTCATGCGCCTGAATCTCGCGGGGGAGAACCGGCGCACGGTCGGCATGCTTCACAACCTCTTGAGAGCCTACCGAGGCCCAACCGTTGTCGAAGTGGAGAACGCGCAGGGGCTCTCGCGATGGACGACGCGGAAGATCGAGAGATCCACCGTGTTCTTCTGCCCGCCCCTCCACGAGGGGCTCAGGCGGCTTCTATCGGGCAATCGCCTGAAACTATACGATCAGCAGGGGCGCCTGGTGACGGCATAGGGCCGCCTGGTGACGGCGCTCGGGGCGAGCGCTGCCGCGTGGGGCCGCCGGACCATGCGGGCAAGGCCCGGGCGCCCCTCCCAGTTCAGCGCAACGGGCGTCGGCCGGCGGCCGGCGGGGGCGTCAGCAGGCCCTTCAGGCGCCGCGCCGCCGCCGCCAGATAATTCGGCAGCGTGCCGGTTCGATGCGCCCGTTTCAGCGTGCGAAGGATGTAGCGGGGTCGCAGGTAAAGCCGCAGAAGAGCGCGCCGGCGCCAGCGGTTGAGATCTTCCGCCCCCAACGTGTAAGAGCGCAGGGAGGCCGTCGCATATCCCCCGCCCGCAAGGGGCAGATGGAGACCGTCGACCGGGCTCTCGAGTTCGAGCAATCCCTCAGCCCGGGCGATATCGTAGAGCTCCGCGCCGGGCAGGGGGTAGGCGATGTTGATATCGAAGAAATCCGTGTCCAGCTTGCGCGCGAAGGCCAGAGTGCGTTCCAGGGACGCGGCTGTTTCCCAGGGCATGCCGATGACGAAGAAGGCATGCGTTGCCAGACCGGCCTCTTTGCAGATCGCCACCGCCTTTTCAGCCTGGGCCAGCGTCGCCCCCTTCTTCATCCTAACCAAGAGATCGGCATCGCCCGTTTCCACGCCGAAAGCCACGACCCAGCACCCCGCCTTCCCCAGCGCTTCGGCCCGCTCGCGGTCCATCGAATCCACCCGGCTGTTGCATCCCCACCGAATGTCGAGGCCGCTCTCGATGATCCGCTCGCATAGTTCGATCACCCATCGCTTGTCCAGGGTGAAGGTGTCGCCGTTGAAGAGGAACTCGCGAAGCCCAAAGCGCTCCACACACTGGCGGAGTTCCTGGACGATCCCCTCCGGGGCGCGAGCCCGGAAACGGTGGCCGCTCAGCCGGCCCGCCGGGCAGAAAATGCACCGAGCCGGGCAGCCGCGGGACGCCTGGATCACGGTGAGAGGATGGCCCGTTTCGGGACTTCGATAGAGGGCGTTGTCCAGAAGGTCCCGTGCCGGCAACGGCAGGGAATCAAGGTCCGAGACCACGCCCCGACCGGCATTGCGGCGGACGGCGCCGGCGGACGGGGTCCGTGAATCGGCCAGATCGCGGAAGACGACCGCCTCCATTTGGGCGGGAGACTCCCCCCGGACAATCCGCTCGAAGCGATCCTCCACATCCCCCCAGAAAGCCAGGTCCAGGTCGGGAGCATGGCGCAAGATCGGCTCTCCCGCCTGTTCAAAAATGTCCCCGCGTGCGATCGTCTGAATCCGGCTGTTGTGCCTCCTGGCTCGCCGCGCCGTCTCCAGATCGGCCAGAATGGTGGGGGCGGTGACGTTGAAAAGGACCGCGTCCGGTCCGAAGTCCTTCAGATCCCTCTCGAAGTCTTCCCATTTGCCCCCTGTGGCGGGGTAGTCGCCAATGCGCGCTTCAGCGCCCGCTCGGCGCGCTACGGCCGCCAAGATGGCCAAATCAATGGGGGGAAAGACGACGCGGACCGTCTGGTCTTCCACCCGCGACTGGCACCGGTCGTCGCGGCGAAAGAGTCCGGAGGGCGGGTTGACGAGGAGAACGCGTTGGAAAGGAGGGCGCCAAGCCATTTTTCCTGCCTGCCGGGAGGATTATGGCCGCCTGGGGCGGCAAATGAAAGGGAATTTGGCGACTCAGAGCATGGACCAGGTTCTGAGAGTCAACGGCTGCATCCTGCCGTGCCGGCCCGAGGGCTCGGGATTGGCGCAACACGCCCAGAAAAAAACGGCAATCGTGGAAAAAAAGATCTTGACAGACTCTGCCCAGGGTGGTGTACTCGCGGCACGCTCTAGTTGTAGGCGGTATTGTCCATTTTTATTGTTGACGGAAGGGAGGAGAGCAGATGAAGAAGGTGCAAGGCTTTACCCTGATCGAACTGCTGATTGTTGTTGCCATTATCGCCATCCTTGCTGCAATCGCAGTGCCTAATTTCCTGGAAGCGCAGATTCGGTCGAAGGTGTCACGGATCAACACGGACCTGAGGTCGGTGGCTACGGCCCTCGAGGCGTACATGGTCGACAACAACATGTACGTCGGCTCCTGGCGGTACACATCAGCCACCACCCCGCCGGGCGACAAGTGGGACATGAGACTGCTCAACATGAAGCGCACTTTTGTCGTCCGCGGCACAACTGCGCAGATGACTCTGACGACGCCCGTGTCCTACATTACCTCGATTCCCAACGATACGTTCGCGGGCAAGAAGGGCACCCCGTTCAACTACTGGAACTTCAACGAGATGGGGTGGATACTGTGGTCCGTTGGGCCGGATCAGGACGATGACATGGGCCCGGGGGATGGTACGGACGAGTTTGCTCGGCTCAACCAGTCGGTCTACAACCCGGCCATGTCAAACCCGACTGTTACCCTGGTGGCTGGCCCGCCGTACGTCACCTACGACTCGACTAATGGCACGACGTCCAACGGCGACGTCTGGCGCGTCAAACAGTAGGGCGTGGCAATTGCACACTCCTGTCCAGGGTGTGCGAATTGCTGAGGCAGTCGTCTAGCTGAGACCGATGCTACTGAGAAAGAGCGGTCACCCGTTAGAGTGGCCGCTCTCTTTTTTCTGCGCTGAAGGGCGTGTCGCGCGTCGCCGGATCATCTCCGCTCGCCCGTTTGTCACGCGTGCGTTGGGGAGTCCAATCTCCACGACCGCCCCTTCCTGGAAACGCGCTTTCTTCCCTGTTGCCTCGACGAACGTCGCCTCCCCCTCTGGCAGAGCGACTGCCAGAACCAATCCGGCGAAACCCGCGCCGGAACCGACATCGATCCGTCTCGGCGAAGCCCGCCTCGCGGCGCCCGGTCCGGCGCCGAGCATCATTTCCTAGATCCCCGCCTCCTCGCTCTGCCGGCGCAGGTAGGCCACGCTGCCGGCGACCTCGGCCGGCAGGTCCCCCCACCCGCATTCCAACGAGACTCGACCCGAGTAGCCTGCCGCCTTGAGGGCGCGAAAGGCGGGACGAAAGTCGTCTCCTTTGGCGCCGGGGAAGGTTCGCTCCGCCGCCTCCGCGATGTGGGCGTGGCGCAGGAGATACCCCGCGCGGATAACGTGATCGAGCGGCTCATGTTCCTTGGCAAGGTGATAGAAGTCGACCAAGAGACGAACGCTCTCGCGCCCGACCTTCTCGGCCAGTTCCTGACCTTCCGCCACGGAGTTGATAATGTTGCACTCGGCGCGGTTCAGAGGCTCAATCGCGAGGGTCACGCCGTTCTCACCCGCCCAATCCCCCCATTGCTTGAGGCGGTCGATCAGCTGGCAAAGAGCCTTCTCTTTGGCGAATCCGTCGGGAACCTGTCGAGAGCCGCCGCTGCCGAAGACGATCACGGCGATGCCGGCCCGGCCGGCCCGAACGCAGGCGGTGCGAACGTAGCGTCGCAGCCGCTCGTCGTCCACGTCAGGGCCCGTCGTCTTGATCTCCGGGATGATGAAACAGTTGGCCGCTTCGACCGGCGCGGGCATCTCGTCCAGGAGAGCGAGAGAGGCCTCGAAGGCGCTCTCGGGCGCCTCCGGCTTGAGAAAAGCAGGCGCGCTCACTTCGATATAGTCCACCACGCCTGAAGCGAACTGACGAGCCGCCTCAGCTTGGGCGCAGACGCCGATTCTCATGCAAGGGATTCCTTTCGGATGGAAAACCCGAGGGGGCCGTAAGTCGCCACCCGGTCCGACGCTCGTCGAGAACGGAGCCGCGAACGCGAGTTCCCCGCCGGGGCGATGATCCGGCGCCGGCAGCGGGAATGTCAAGACGCGTTCCGGCAGATGCTTTCCGGTGGACCGCGGTCAGTCTCATGCGCCCACGGGGGCCCGTCGCCGGCCCTGTGTCCCTCCGTGCGGGGGTCCCCCCGCGGACGGCCGGGCTCCGAGGTCCGCGCGCCCACGCAACGGGCAAGCCAACGGATGGGCCGAGGTCCTCCTCTCCTCAAACTCGTGCCGGCGCGGCGCGGGGATTTGGCTGGACAGGCGAGAAGGACCGGACTATCGTGCGGCGCCAAGGCCATGACGGCGCTCGGGTCAACAGGAACAGGAGAAGGAGAATCTGACGGAATCATGAAGAAGCAGCGCAACGAGAAGGGGATCTCCCGGCGAGCGTTTCTCGGGGGAACAATCATGGGGGCCGCGGTCCTCACCCAGGCGTGCAGCCGCTTCCACATCGTCCCCCGGCGCGTGCTTGGGGGGAGGGGCTACGTCCCGCCGAGTGAGAAGCTGAACATTGCCGGGATCGGCGTCGGCGGCCAAGGCGGCGGCGACATAGACGGCGTCAGCAGCCAGAGCATCGTCGCTCTGTGCGACGTAGACGAGCGGCGCGCCGCTGACACGTTCAAGCGTTTCCCCGAGGCGAGGCAGTACCGGGATTTCCGCGTCATGCTTGATCGGGAGAAGGGCATCGACGCCGTCACCGTCTCCACGCCCGACCACGTCCACGCCGCGGCGGCATCGGCGGCCATCCACATGGGCATCCAGGGGCACGCCGGGGACGGGATGCGTCGCCTGGCCGAATGGATCGGCGCGGGCGTCGTCGGCCCCGTCCGCGAGGTGCACATCTGGACGAATCGGCCTATCTGGCCCCAAGGCATCGACCGGCCGAAGGAGAGCCCGGAAGTCCCTCCCGAATTGGATTGGGACCTCTGGCTCGGCCCCGCCCCCGCTCGGCCTTATCATCCATGTTACCTCCCCTTCAACTGGCGCGGCTGGTGGGATTTCGGAACGGGGGCGTTGGGCGACATCGGCTGTCATGCCATGGACGCCTCATTCTGGATCCTCGATCTTGGGGCGGCCGACACGGTGGAAGTGGAGGCCGAGACGGCCCCTGTCAACGACGAAACGGCGCCCGAATGGTCGCAGATCACCTTTCACTTCCCCGCACGAGGGGAGAAGCCGCCCCTGAGACTCTTCTGGTACGATGGCGGGAAAACGCCCCCCGTTCCCGATGAGTTGAAGGAAGAGGGTCGCGGGCTGCCGGGCGACAACGGCGTGCTCTTCGTGGGGGACAAAGGAAAGATCATCTCCCCCGAGCTTTACGGCGGCGGCCCTCGGCTGATTCCTGAGGCGCGGATGAAAGAGTTCGACCGCCCTCCCGAAACCCTTGCTTCCTCGATCGGCCATTACTTGGAATGGATTCAGGCGTGCAAAGGGGGCGCCCCGGCGGGGGCGAACTTCGACTACGCAGGGCCTTTGACGGAAACGGCGCTGCTGGGCAATCTCGCGGTGCGCGCCGGCGAGAAGATCCGGTGGAGCGCCAAGAAAATGGAAGTCACGAACTGTCCCAAGGCCAATCGCTACGTCCGAGACGCGTACCGGCGGGGTTGGCGTCTGTAGCGAGAAACGCGGAACACGCGCTTTCCCTTCGCTCTCCCGCCGCGTTCTCAATTCCAAGGCGAGCAGGGAGGTCCCGCGTCCGGGAAATCCGAACCTCCAGGGGTTTGCCGGGGATCAGTTTCTGCCGAACTCGCGGACGAGCCGCAGGGCCTCGCCGTAGGAAGACTTGGAGCCATCCCCCATCTGACCGAACACGTCTTTTAGAATGACGAGTTCCTCGCTCTGGGGTCTATAGAGAGCCCAGAGGTCGTCATCCCTGAGCAGGCGCTTCAGCCCCTTGGGGGCCAGACGATCGGCGAGAATCTCCTTGCGCACCGCTTCGGGGTCGGCCGCCGCGCGGGCCTTGGCCCCGGCTTGTCTCTTCCCCTTGCCGTACTTCGCCCCGGCCTCCTTGGCCATCATCGGAGGCTCCAAGCTGATGAAATCCTGGAACTTCTTGGGCAGCTTCTCGCGCACCCACATCAGGACCGCCTTCTGTTCGGACAAGTTCACGTCTTTGGCCATCTCGAGCCACAAGTCGAGGGACGGTTTGACGTACCCTTTCTCGAACTTGAAGATGGCCGGTCCACTCACGTTGTACTTCCTGCCGAACTGGTCCTGCGTCAATCCGCTGTCCGCTCGACTTCTCCCGATAAGCGAGCCGATGGTTTCGCCTGTCATGGTGCTCCCTCCCGTCTCTTGTGTGGTATCTATCGCAGGTGGAGATAGGATGTGGGAACTGCCCCGTTAGATCCCATCCTTTTCCTGATCGCAGTTGTTACCAGAAACCGTATCCTCCGTAAACGTCTTTCTTCATGTTCCCAAGGAGAAACTGCTTGCCCAAAGCCCCGCGGAGCATCTCAGCGTCACGTCCCCGTCAACCCCTCCGGCAGTTCCACCACGATCTGGCGCCCATCGAGATCCACCCTCTTCACGAAGGCCTCAACCAGAGGAACCAGGAACGCCTCGGATTGCGGCGACGGGGGTTTCACGACAAGGTGGTCGTGAGCTGGGCTCTCGAGCACTTCAACCACCTGCCCCAACATTTCACCTTCTTTGGAGCGCATTGTCAACCCTTGGAGTTGGAAGTGGTAGTAGGCGTCCTCGCCCGCCGGGGGCAGCTGGCAGGCTTCCACGCCCAGGCGCCAACGCCGAATCCGCTCGGCCGTCTCCCTGGAGCCGATTCCCGCAACGCGCACCAGCGCGCCGGCGTTGCAGACCCGCGCAGATTCCGCTTCAACCCGAAAGGGGCCGCCCCCGTCGACCGCCGAGGCGGAATCGCCCGGGATCCTTTGGGGTGTGGTCGGGGCGAACACGCGGGGGCAGTCCGACGAGGGTCTCCACAGGTAAAGGTCGCCCGCCTTGAGGCATTCGCGGAAGTGGTCGAAGCCGCTGCACAGCAGGTGGACCCGGAGCTCGCCCGTGAGCCCGTGAGGCTTGACGATGGCGCCGATCGCCAAGATCTCGTCCCCCGCCGGCGGCTCGAATGTGGGGATTACGGTCGCAGGTTGCCTTCCCATTGCGCGGAATCACTCAACGATCTGAAGCATCGATTTTTTCTTCAGTTTCGTCGCCGCCGCGCTCAGCACCTTCCGCATGGCCTTGGCCGTCTGACCTCCCTTGCCGATGACTTTCCCGATGTCCTCGGGCGCCACTCTCAACTCGATGATGATGCTGTTCTCTCCCTCAATGCACGTCACTTCCACTTTGTCGGGTTGGTCAACAAGGGCTTCGGCGATATGGCGAATGAGCTTCTCCATGACAGGACCCTCCTTCTCTGGAATGGGATGAGACGGGGATACATCGGTGGAACTGTGCATGACTCCCTCCCGTTCGTCGCTGCAGTGTGCGCTTCCTCGTCCAGGCCTCTAGTGGCTCTCCATTGGTCGCGGGTTGACGCTACAGGGACTCCTACTCCGCCCCGGCTGGGGGTTCGGCCGGTGGAGGCTCGACCCGTTCGGCCGGTTGCGGTTCGCCGGCGGCGGACGTCTCGGCCGCCGCGGCGCTTTTGCGCGCCTTGCGCGCCGCAAGGCGCTCTTCATGCCAACGTCTCATGATGTTCTTCCTGCGCAAGAGTGAGCGGGCCGTGTCGCTGGGCTGGGCGCCCACGTGCAGCCAGTGCAAGGCGCGCTCCTCGTTCACTTCCAGCACCATCTCCTTCTTCAGGGGTTGATAGTGACCGATGATCTCGATGAAACGCCCGTCGCGGGGAGCGCGGGAATCGGCCACAACCAACCGGTAGAATGGGCTCTTACGCCGGCCCACACGGGTCAAACGAATAGACAACGTCATAATGGTGGATCTCCTCCCGTTCTGGGTTTGGCCTGCGCGCGGGATTCCCGCGCGCTC
>Ga0315285_10005962_pt1 | contig 12538 bp, 7 predicted proteins | sample YL17G09_36_MG_FD_203698 | JGI IMG/M metagenome (GOLD analysis project Ga0315285, IMG submission 203698) | Sediment microbial communities from Yellowstone Lake, YNP, Wyoming, USA - YL17G09_36 | ecosystem: Environmental > Aquatic > Freshwater > Lake > Sediment | place: USA: Wyoming | collected... | reverse complement strand
CACCCTCCGACGCTGCGCCCGCGCCCGCCCCGGCCCCGGCACCCGCCGAAGCTGCGCCCGCGCCCGCCCCGGCCCCGGCACCCGCCGAAGCTGCACTTGCGACGGTGCCTGCTGAAGCCGCGCCTGCACCCGCCCCGGCCCCGGCGCCCGCCGAAGCTGCGCCTGCACCCGCCCCGGCCCCGGCGCCCGTCGAGGCTGCACTTGCGACGGTGCCTGCTGAAGCCGCGCCCGCCCCGGCCCCGGCACCCGCCGAAGCTGCGCCCGCCCCGGCCCCGGCACCCGCGCCCGCGCCCGCCCCGGCAGAGGCAGGCCTGACGGCACGCCGGGCCAAGGCTCGCGAACTGCTGGCCAAGGGCAAGGCGCTTCTGGACGACAAGAAGTTCAATGAGGCCGCCTCGACCTTCCAGGCAGCCAAGAACCTCGATCCCGACCTCGTCGAGGCCGACCAGATCCTGGCTAATTCCTCCAAGCTGGCCGTCGAGAAGAGCGCCAGCGAGGCCGGCATCCTCAGCCGGCTGGAACGGCGCAACGAGATAGCACGCCAGGCCACCCTGGTGGACATCACCAAGCAGGTCCAGAGCGCCCGGGAGATCCTCGGCGCAGCGGCCAAGGAATCCGACTACACCAACGCCGACCAGGCCGCACGGCTGGCCCTGGACATCCTCCAGGCAAACAAGAGCTTCTTCGGCGCCATGGAGTACCGCAACGAGGACGCCCGGATCCGGGACCTGCTGGCGCAGGTCAACAGCCGGCGCGAGGCGTTCAACAAGGCCCAGGTCCACAAGGAGTCCCAGGAGATCGAACGGGTCAAGGCCCTGCGGATGATCGAGCAGCAGCAGGCCAAGGCCAGGAGGATCGCCACTTACACCGAGCAGGCCAAGGCCCTGCGAAGCCAGCAGAAGTATGACCAGGCCCTCGAAATTACCGAACAGATTTTGCTGATCGACTCGGCCAATCCCTGGGCGTCCAGCGAGAAGGAGACGCTGACCGAGTTCAGCATCCTCAAGAAGGACGTAAAGTCATTGCGCGTCGTGCGCACCGAGGAGGCCAAGGTTCAGGGCGATCTTCGCGAGTCGAGCATCCCGTGGTACGAGTACATCCGCTTCCCGCGCAACTGGAAGCAGTTGACCGCGAGCCGCAAGGAGTTCCAGGCCCAGGCCGCGGGCGAGACCGAAGCCGACGCGGCCCTTCGCGAAAAGCTTAAACGGGAGATCGAGCGGCTTAGCTTCGCCGACATCGACTTCAGGGACGTAATAACGTTCCTCCGCGAGTACTCCGACGCCAACATCCACGTGAACTGGCGTGCCCTGACGGCCGCGGGCATCGAGCCGACCACGAAGGTCAGCGTTGACGTCCGCAAGATCACCGTCAAGCGGGCCCTGGACCTAGTGCTGCGGGACGTCAGCGGCTCCGGCCCCGCGGCCGGGCCGGAGTCCGAGCTTCGCTACGTGATTGACGGCGGGGTGTTGACCATCTCCACCAAGGCGGACCTGGCGAAGGAGCCTATCCGCCGGGTATACGATGTGCGCGATTTGCTGGTGCCGGTGCCGGACTTCGAGGGTCCTCGCATCGAGTTGACGATGGCATCTCAGGCCTCGTCCGACGTCGGCACCACCGGCGGCGGCGGCGGCGCCAGCCAGGGCATCTTCGAGCAGACGGGCGGCGCTGGAGGCACCCAGCGCGACAAGGAGATGACGAAAGATAAGCTGATGGAGAACTTCGTCGCCCTGATCCGCAACGCCATCGACCGCGAGTCGTGGGCCGATCCGACGGCCGGTCCGACGGCCGGGACGCCCGGCTTCATCCAGATCCTCAGCGGCATGCTTGTGGTCACCCAGACGGCCCAGAATCACCAGGCCCTGACCGAACTCATCGAGAAGCTCCGCGAGGCCAAGACCATCCAGATTCTCATCGAGGCGCGGTTCATCACGGTCGACAGCAGCTTCCTCAACAGCGTCGGCGTGGACCTCGACTTCTACTTCAACCTCGGCTCGAACCTGCAGAAGGGTGCGGTGGTAACGGACCCGTGGACTGGTGGGACGGTAGCGCCGGTCACCCACGGCGGTCCCAGCCCCTGGGGCGCCGGCTACCCGGGCAACGACAAGTTCAGCCCGATGGGCGTGAAACAAGATTCGACGTTCACCCAGGGCTTCAATACCGGCATTGGCGGCAACATCGGTTCGCTCGTCACCACCCCGGCCATGAGCATAGGCGGGACGTTCCTGGACGACATCCAGGTGGACTTCCTGGTCCAGGCCACGCAGGCGCGCAGCTCGACGCGGAATTTGACCGCCCCGAGGATCACGTTGTCCAACAGCCAGAGGGCCTACATCATCGTCGCCAAACAGCAGGCGTACATCCGCGAGTATCTCCCGATGGTTTCGGGCAACTCGACCGCCTACCGCCCGGTCGTCGGCTACATCCCCACCGGCACGGTCCTCGACGTTGCGGCGACGGCGTCAGCCGACCGGCGATACGTGTTGATGACCATCCGCCCGCAGGTGTCGGTCCAGGAAGGCCAGCCCAGGGTGCTTTACATCGGCTTCGACCCGAACAACCCGATATTGATCACCAACACCCAGTCGCTGCCGATCGAGCTTCCGACGGTCACCACTCAGTCGCTTGAAACCAGCGTCTCGGTCCCGGACGGCGGAACCGTTCTGCTCGGCGGCCAGAGCCTCAGTGCCGAGGCCGAACGCGAAATGGGCGCACCGATCCTCAGCAAGATACCGATCCTCAGCCGATTATTCGACAACCGCGCCAGCGTACGCGACGAACGCACGCTGCTGATCCTGGTCAAGCCGAAGATCATTATCAACGAGCAGGCCGAGCGAATTGAGCGGCTGTACGTCGAAGAACCCAGGCTTCCGGAATAAGCCCCCCTGGGCGAGGGTCCTGTAAGGTTCAGCAACGGGCCGCGGCTCCACTGGGAGTCGCGGCCCGGTTTATGTTAGAATCATGGTCGAACACCCGATCCGGCCGGGTGCGCGACCCGCGAGCCCGGCGCTTGCGGGCGGTCCCGCCGGCGTGAGTTTCCTGTAAACAGACTTCATCCACAGATTAACGCAGATTAACGCAGATAAGAAGCTATGCCTTATATCCGCGATAATCTGCGTCATCCGCGGATGAGTCTCTTTTCCCTGTAACAAGCTTGTAAGAGGGTATAAAAAAACCGCGGGCGGGCAGCACCCGCCGCCGGAGACAACCATGATACGCTGTCTGATCGCGATGATCTGCCTGGGCGCCCTTGTGCCAGCGGCCTGGCCCGCCGACGCCAATCCCGGCGCGCCGGGGCCCGCCCCTTCGGCAAGCTCAGGGCCAAGCACCAGGCCGGCTGGGAAAGTGGTGAACATCGCTCTGGTGCGGGTGGATCCGGCCAATCGTCAGGTATCCTTCGACGCCGAGGTCTGCCTGCGCCAGGGCGCCTTGGAGTTCGTGATCGTCGCCTGGCAGACCAAGACGCACGAGAGCCTGCTTCACACAAAGGCCAGGGCCTCGCATATTCACGCCGGGCTGCTGATGCTGGGCCTGGCGCCCGGCAAGCCGGCACGGTGGGCCGGGCAGGAGCAAGGCGCGAGGTTCCTGCCGCCGGCCGGGGCGGGCCTGAAGATGAGGTTCAACTGGAAGGACGCCGAAGGCAAGAGCCACAGCGCCGACGCCGCCGACTGGCTCACCGGCGCGGACGACCGGGAGATAGAGCGGCCTGAGCGGTGGATATTCGTCGGCTCGGACATCCTGCCCGGCGGACGCTACTGGGCCGAGGTGGACGGGGAAATAATCTCCCTTACGAACTTCGCCTCGGCGGTGATCGATGTGCCGTTCCGCAGCTCATCCGCCAACGACGAGCGGGGCTTCTTCGCCAAGACGGATGCCATCCCACCGACGGGCACCAAGGTGGAGGTGGTGCTGACGCCCGTCGACGGGGCCGAAAAGGCCCTCGACGCCCGCGAGATGGTGGAAATCGACCGGTTCGGGCGAAGGCGGGTCGATGGGCAGATCCTCACCGAAGATCAACTCGAGAAGTGGGCCGGCAACTACATAACCGCCCACCAGTGCGGCATGGTGGTGATAAGGGCCGATGGCATGGCGCGGGTGTGGGACATCGCGACCACTCAGTACGTTCTCCGCCTTGGCGGCGTGCGGGAGTTCGAAATACAGCGCGTGCCGCCGCCCTATGACTTGCTGCCGCGCTCGGGCGACCAGGCCCGCGGCGCCATTGCCCAGTGGAAGGACAAGTTCATCAATTATCGCGACCTGCTGGAGGATCCCGGCCTGGGCGCCGAGCGGACGCTTGCTCAAGTCGATGCCGAGCTTCGCCAGATCGAGGCTCAAAAGGAGCTTCTGAAAGACTACGCCGCCCAGTTGAAGCATGCCCTGGCCACCTACAAGGCCACCACCCAGCCTGCCGGCTCGACGGCGGAGGGCGGCAAGTGACCCAGCCGCCGGCCCCTGAGAACGTGTATGAAAACCGTGGCATGGGCGTCCCTGGCCCTTCGGGCCCGCCCGTGGAACACGCGGAAACCGGCGATCAGCACGGCCGGGACGGCCGTGCGACCTGCCTGGCCGGCAGGCAGGCTCACGGGCAAGTCCTTGGGACCCCTAACGGGGATGCCCGTGCTACGGGAAACGCCGGTTTTCATACACGTTCTCAGGGGCAAACGCCCGGCGCCGACAATGGCCGGAGCGTCCGTCAGTTCCTGGCCGAGAACGGCTGGGCTGCGATGGCTGCCGCCGTGGCGACTATCGCCGTGGAAATGGGCGTCTTCGCGGCCGGCCTGGCCTGGCGGATGCCGCGCCTCCACGCCGCACTTGCCGCCCTGGCCGTCTGCGTGCTCTGGACGGCCCTGGCGGCGCCGGTCCTGGGGGCGTTCGGACGGACCGCAATGGGGGCGCTCCTGCGCGGCGGAATCGTCGCCGATGCGTCGCTGGCCGGCCTGCTGGTGCTCTGGGCGGCCTGCGATGAGATGACGTTTCCCGCGGCGCTGAAGATTTACTGCATCCTGGCCGCGATGGCGCTGGCGGGCATTGCCGCGACCAGGCTCGCCCGAACGCCGGCGGGACGATGTGCCTGCGCGGTGCTGGCCTCGGCAGTGCTGCTGGCCGCACTGGCAAGCCCGTTCTGGATCGGCGGGGCCATTCACGGCCAGACACGCGCCACGGCTGAGGGCGCCGCCGCCGCCGCCGTCTACGCCAATCCCTTCTACGCCGCCACCGCCTGCCTGACCGAGACCGCACGCCTCATCTGGCACCAGGCGCCGGTGATGTACCGCTTCACGCGGATCGGCGATTATGCCGCCGCGCCGCCTCTGCTGTGGTACCCAGCCGTGGTGATATACCTGTCCGCCGCGGGCGCGATGGCGATTCTCGCGGCCCTGCGGCGGTTCATCCGCCCGCCGACGGGCAATGCTGCCCCTGTTCCCAAAAGAAGGTAGCAGGAAAAGAGACGTCCGAAGCCAAGGGATGGCAATCCCGGTAGTGGTTCACTCTGAATATGCGATGAAGTTCTTCGCCTTCAGACGCAAACGCCAACGGGGCTGGTTACGGCTCTGCCACCCTGAGACCTAAGGGCTATGAGTTAAGACCTTCTTTTCAGAGCGGCGGTCAGAAGCTGTAGATGAACGAGGTCTGGACGCGCAGGCTGTCGCCGGGGTCCTTACCCTTGTATTCCGTTCGCCAGCGAGAGACCTCGACGCCAACCGAGGCGTTGGAGTTGATCTTGTAGATGGCGTTTCCGAAGATCGCCGAGTTGCACGTCCGGGCGGTGGCGCTGGTCACGTCGCCGTCGTCGATGAACTCGCCGCTGTAGCCGATGTTGAACGACCATGGGCCCCAGGGTCCCAGCGAGGCCGCCACCCACCCGCCCGTGCCTTGAATCTCCGTAAGCCGGCCATTGGCGACGACCACACCCTGGCCGATGCCGCCCAGATAGGCGTCCAGGTCCTGGCCGGTGAACATCTCGCCCTTGACCGCCATCCATGAAGTGATCGGCAGGTCCACGTCCAGGTTGGCCGACCAACTGTCGGCTTTGAGGTTCCGCCCGGTCGCGTCGGTGTCATACTCCTCTTGCGCGTAGTGGCCGGACGCGCCGATGGTGGCCTTCTGGCCGGCCAGGAACGGGAAGCTCACGCTGGCGCGTCCCTGAAAGCTCGGCAGGCCCGAGTCCTCGCCGCTGTCGCCCGGGTCGAAGCCGGTGGTACCGTTGGTCCGCCCGATGTTCCGCGCAAGGGCAGTCTCCAACTTCAGCAAGGTCCCGCCGCCAAGGTCGCAGACCTTTGTCAGGCGAACCTGGGGGCGCCGATAGCCGATGTTGCCCGCCCACCACTGGACCGAGTAGTTCAGCACGGACGGGTTAAGCGGCGAGATCACGTCCCACGTCTGCCCGGCCAGCAGGCTCAGGCCGAGATTGGCCCAGTCCATTTGCATGTAGGCGTGGCGCATCATGGGGTTGGCCTTGTTCTCCGCCCCGCCGCCGAAGAAGTCGAACTCAACCACTCCGCTGGTCTTGGCCTCGCCGACGTTCGGCCCGTTGACCCGAAGGCCCAGGCGGGTCTCGTTGGCGGTGATGTTCAACTGATGGTCGTCGCGGTTGGTGCTCTCGTGCTCCACCCAGCGGGCGTAATTGCCCGTGTCGGTCCGCGAGGTGTCAAACGCGGCGTCCGCCTTGATCTTCCCGTAGAGCTGCACGTCAAGGTTGGACCAGATGTTCTGCCGCGTGTCGCTTCTCTTGTCGGCGTCCTTCATGACCGCGGCCTTCGCGGCCGCCCAGTCAACGTCGTTGATCTTGGCCTTCAGTTCACTGTTGCTCTGCTGGGCGGCCTGGAGCGCCTGTGCCTGTGCCTTTACCAGCTCCGTCAACTGCCCGACCTGCTGCTCCAGCGCCGCCACGCGCTTGGGCACATTCGCATCCTCGGCCCCCCTGGCCGCGCCCGCCGAAAGACAAATAACCACGGCAATTGCCGCAAGGGCTGCTGTGCTTTGCTTCATCCGTTCGTCTCCTCTTGGCTCCGTGCACAATCGCGAGTCCGTTTTCGCATTTGCCCTCGCCGACGGACAATGGCGGACACTTGCCCTATCGGAAAACCTCCGTGAAAAACTTCACCGGAAGTATGCAACCGCCCGCAAAAGCTCGCGTTTGGTTGGACGGCGCCGGGGAAATGACATAAAATATCAACTGCGCGCAGGTGCCGGCTGTACGGCAAACCCTCTGTAGCGGGCCGAGCGAGGACGTAAGGATGTTCTGTCGTAATAAGCGGACGATCTCAGTGGCAGCCGCCGTTGTGTGCATCATGGCGGCGGGGGCGGCCGGCCAGGGCGCCGGCCAGAAGGGCGCCGGCAGTCCCAAGGATGCCAAGGCCGCCGAGGCTGCCGCGCCGACTCCCGGGAAGCTCAAGGCGTACCCGTCGCGGTACTACGTCATCTACACCGACCTGGGGGCTGACGTCGTGGCCGAGGCATCCGCTCGCATGACGGCCATGGCGGAGGAATACCACAACCGCACAAAGGACTTCGCCGGGGTTATCCGCAGCCGGCTGCCGTTCTACCTTTACAGCCGGTCCGAGGACTACCTCGCCGCCGGCGGCCTGCCGGGCAGCGCCGGGCAGTTCAGCGGCGGCCGGCAGGGCGTGCTGATGGCGCTGGCCGGCAGCCAACCGAGCCTCAGCCTGTGGCACATCGTCCAGCACGAGGGCTTCCACCAGTTCGCCCACATGGTCATCGGCGGGCAACTGCCGGTATGGCTCGACGAGGGCCTGGCCGAGTACTTCGGGCTGGGAATCTGGACGGGCGACGGGTTCGTCACCGGGACGATCCCCCAGGGCCGGCTCGTGGCCGTCCGGGGGTACATCAAGGAAGACAAGATAACGCCGCTGGCGGATTTCCTCATGATGTCCGGCGACGAATGGCGAGGCGCCTTCTCGCGGAAGCAGACGGAGAAGGACAAGTCCAAGGACGGCCCCAAGGGCCAAGAGGGCAAGTCCGACAGCAACCGCGTGCATATAAACTACGACCAGGCATGGTCCATGGTCCACTTCCTGGTCCACGCCGAGAACGGCAAGTATCGCGGCAGCCTCTCCGGGTTCATAGCCGACATTTCGGCGGGAACGGACTGGCAGGCGTCGTTCAAAACGCGGTTCGGCAGCAACGTCAAGGTGTTCGAGCAGAAGTACCGCCAATGGTGGCTGGCCCTGCCTGACAACCCGACCATGGACGTCTTCATCAAGGCGGATGCGGCAACGCTGACGAGCTTCCTGGCCCGCGCCGCCAGCCAGGGCCAGAGCTTCACCGACGCCGAGCGGTTCTTCCGGGCCGCCAAGGCCGGCAACCTCAAGTGCAACCCCGCCCAGAAGTTGCCCGCGTCGCTGCTGGACCGCGCTTTGGTCAGCGTCCGCGGGTGGCAGCGCGGCTGGAGCATCGACAACGCCGCCCGCGTGCCAAAGCTCGTGCTGGCCTGGACGGATGGGACAACCTTCACCGGCTCATTCACCGTCGGCGGCGGACAGTGCGCCAACGTCAAGCTGACCGTTACCCCGCCTCCGCCGGCGGTAAAGGGCGCAACCACGAAGCCCGGGGCCTCGAAGGCCCCAAAGAAGCTCGCGGCCTCGGGTGAATGACCAGGCCGCAACCAAAGAGGATTACCGCAGACGCAGAGGTAAGAAGAAAGAGGGAGCCTGCTTCTTCTAACCCCTCCCCCTCAAGGGGGAGGGGTTTGGGAGAGCCGAGTGCCATGCTTCCGCGCAGCTTTGAAAAGATGGTAATAGATGGCCGGAGCTCGATCCCGGCGTCAGCAATCGTCCTCGTCCTCGGCTTTTCGTTTCTTCCGGGTGAACCGAAGTCTCATGTCCGACTGCGATGAAACTCTCCTATTTCCCCGCCTCGGCGGGCTTCTTGTCGAGGATGGGGATAAGGACGATGTTGCGGTAATCCAGCGCGCCGCCTTCGGACTGAAGGGCGACGTAGCCCGGGATTTCCTTGCACTCCGTGGCGGTGTTCTGGACCAGGCCGTTGACCTTTATCACGAGGTCGCCCTTGTTGAGGTAGATCTCGTAGTTGTTCCACTGCCCGACGGGCTTCTCGTTGGTCGGATGGAGCTTGACGGTCCGCCAGTCCTCCGTCCGGGCCGGATCGACCTTCATCGGGAACTCGCCGATGTTCCAGATGTCGCCCATGTCATCCTTCTGGCCCTGGCACTCGATGGAGTCCGGCCAGACCTTATCATCGCCGTGAACCCGCACAAGCACGCCGGCGTTGCACTTGACGTGGTGGCGCATCTGCAGCCGCAGGACGTAGTTGGTGTACTGGGCCTCGGTCCGGATGTAGCCCGACGGGTCGCCCTTGCATGCGATGGCGCCGCCGCCGGCGGAGAAGGTGTCCTTCAGGGCGTCGCCGGAGACTTTCCAGCCGGCCAGGTCCTTGCCGTTGAACAGCGGCACCGCATCGCCGTAGTTCTCGTGCAGGGTTTTGAGCTTGATGTCCTTGAACTCCACGATCATCGGCCCACCGGCGTGGATCTGCAGGCCGATGAGGCCCGACAGGACCCGCCCTTGCTTGCGGCGGTCAATGTACGCGCTGGCAAGCTGGCCGTTGACGTACTCCTCGACATAGTCGCCCATGCAGACCAGCACGTATTCGTTCCAGTCCTTTTCATGGTACAGCCCGCCCTTGTCCAGCAGATCGCTGTCGCAGACCTGGCCGATCACGTTCCTCGTCACCTTGCCGTTGTCGCCCTCGACGACCACGAACTCGCTAAAGGCGGTGAGGTAGCCGCCCGGAGCCTTCTCCATGTACGTGCCGCCAATCTTGTACAGGCCGTTTACCTTGCCGGCGAGTTCCCGCACCTCGGCTTGGTAGCCGCTCATGACCCACCGGTTCTTCGCCCCGGGTTTGGCGGGCACCTCAGAGCTGCGGTACTGCACGCCGCTGTTGCCGCTGGTGTAGCGGAACTTGATCGTCAGCACGAAGTTGCCGCACTTGCCGCCCCGCCAGATGCAGAACGTGTTGCCCTGGGCCGGGCGCTCCTTGGTGGTCTGCCCCCGAAGCACTCCGTCCACCGCCGACCACAAGGTCGGATCGCCGTCCCAACCTGTCAGGTCCTTGCCGTTAAAAATGCTGACGAATCCGTCGGCATCCGCCTTGCCCGTCGCCTCGCCGGCCGCCATAGCCCACGAACATGCCAGGCCGACCATCACGCCGATTGCCAACAACCGCCACGTCTTGCCGTTCATATCGCCGTCTCCAGATAGAAACCAGGTCTAACCTTTGTCATTTGGAATTTGGTGCTTATCGTTTTGGAGCTTGTTTGCTATTTGGCATTTGTCTTTTGGAGCTTCTTGTCATTTGGCACTTGCCGCCGGGAATTTGCCAATGGTCTGCCGGCCTCGCCCGGCCCGGATTCTTCAACACCCGCCGGGCCGCAAGGAACCGCGCCCGTTGGCTATTGTCACCGGCCCCGGCCTCTACTGATCGCCGTATGGCAGGACCTCGTCATGCTTGAAGACGACCTCGATGCCGGCCTTGGCGAATAGCGCCTCGCTGTCGCTGCCGGCGTGATACTTCAGTTCGCAGACGACGCGGACTATCCCCACGGCGATTATCAGCATCGCGCAGGGTCTGCACGGCGTCATGCGGCAGTAGAGCGTGGCCCCCGCCAGCGGGATGCCCAGCTTGGCGGCCTGGCAGATTGCGTTCTGCTCGGCGTGGATCGTCCGCACGCAATGCTGGGTGACCGATCCATCCTCGTGGAGGACCTTCTTCATCTCGTGGCCGGCGTCGTCGCAGTGCGGGAACCCCGGCGGCGAGCCGGCGTAGCCGGTGACCAGAATCTGCCGGTCGCGGGCGATCACGCACCCGCTTCGCCCGCGGCTGCACGTGGCGCGCTTGGCGATCGCGTCGGCGACCTCCATGAAATAATCGTCCCAGGCCGGCCGAACACGGGCCGGGATGTCCTTCGGTTGGTCAGACATTTACGCCGTCCTCTGCTGGGGCAACAAGGTCATAGCTCATGGGCCATAACAACAAATATCTCTTCCCGCGGCAAATAATTCCGTTTCTTTTGTGCTCGGGTAGTGTATTATTTCCGATGTTGGCTGGCGACCGGAGCTGGCCTGTCATATTGGATCGTGATTCCAACGTCCATAGGACACCATGAGGAATCGCGCATTTTAGGATTGCTTGACTGATGAAGATCTACGTCGGAAACCTCAGCTACAACACGATGGAGGATGCCCTCCGCAATCTTTTCGCGGAGCACGGTGAAGTGGAAGAAGTGCATGTTCCCACTGATCGCGACAGCGGCCGGCCTCGCGGGTTCGCTTTCGTGACCATGCCGAACCAGAACGAGGCCCAGGCGGCAATCGCCGCGATCAACGGCAAGGAGCTGGATGACCGGGTGCTGAACGTCAATGAAGCTCGTCCCAAGACGGGCGGCGGCGGCGGCGGCGGCTATGGCGGCGGCGGCGGCGGCGGCGGCCGGGGCGGCAGCCGCGGCGGCAGCCGGGGCGGCAGTGGCGGCGGCGGCGGCGGTGGCGGCGGCGGCGGCGGACGCCGCTGGTAAGCTGCCCGCGGCGCGCGGGAAGCCCCTTATAGGCGGAAACGCAAATGCGTCGGGCGCGTGCGCCCGGCGTGTTTGCTGCGCTGATTTCTTCCGGAGAGAGACTATGTCCAAGGCTTCCTGGATACTGTGTGCTTGTGCGTTGATGGCGACTGCCTGCCTGGCGGCGGACTGGCCGCAGTACGGCGGGCCGGACCGGACGAACGTCTCGGCCGAGAAGCACTTGCCGCGGATGTTCCCTGCCGGCGGGCTTAAGGTCGTTTGGACGACCGAGGTCGGGGCCGGCTACGGCGGGGCTGCCATCCAGGACGGCAAGGTTTACATCCTCGACCGCAATGCCGGGCGCGGTGATGCGCTCCGCTGCCTGGACCTGGCAACCGGCAAGGATGAGTGGTCGTACTCGTACCCGGCCCCGGGCAAGGTCTCGCACGACGGGTCGCGCAGCGTGCCGACCGTGGACGACAAGTACGTCTTCACGGTCGGGTGCTTCGGACAGGTCTGCTGCATCAGCAAGCAGACGCACAAGCCGGTGTGGTCAAAGAACATCATGAAGGACTTCGGCGCCGGCGGGGAACTGCCAACGTGGGGCTATTCCCAGTCGCCGCTGCTGTACAGGGACGTGGTCATAATCGCCCCGCAAACCAGGCAGGCGGGGCTGGTGGCGCTGGAGAAGGCCACGGGGGCGGTGCGGTGGCGCAGCGGGCCGGTGGGGGCAGCCCACTACGTCTCGCCGATCGTCGCGAATATCGGCGGGGTGGATCAGGCGATCATCGTCAATGCGGACGGCGCCTCGGCCATCGACGCCGCCACGGGCAAGAAGCTGTGGAACTACGGCGGCTGGTCGTGCAAGATTTCCATCCCCAACGTCACCGGTATCGGCGACGGGCGCGTGGTGATTACCGGCGGATACAAGGCCGGGACGGTTATGATCAAGGTTTCCCAGGTCGATGGGAAGTGGCAGGCAAAGGAGCTTTGGCGAAGCGACAAGATCAA
>Ga0315285_10005961_pt1 | contig 12539 bp, 9 predicted proteins | sample YL17G09_36_MG_FD_203698 | JGI IMG/M metagenome (GOLD analysis project Ga0315285, IMG submission 203698) | Sediment microbial communities from Yellowstone Lake, YNP, Wyoming, USA - YL17G09_36 | ecosystem: Environmental > Aquatic > Freshwater > Lake > Sediment | place: USA: Wyoming | collected... | reverse complement strand
GCCCGAGCACCACCTGCGCCGCGGCGACGTCGTCAAGCTGGTGGACCATCATGTCGCGCCCGGCGGTGTGGAAGGTTACTCCATCGAGGTCTTTAACGCCGTCGGCAACAATATCGCCGTGACTGCCGTCCCTGCGTCAGCCCTCGAAGCTCTCCGCGAAGACGAGATTCTCTGTGCGCGGTCGTTGACCGTAGCATAGGCATCTTGCCTGTGCAGACCGCCACTGCCCGCCATTTGATACGCAGCCGTGGGGCGCGATCCTCTTTGTCGCTTCGAGGATAGAGCGGCTTTTGTGTGCGCCCAATGCGGCCACGTTTGGTTGTCGGCCGAGACGACCCAGGCCATCGACGAGATAGTCCGCACGCCTTCCGCCGCGCGGACATCACCTGGCAGCAGCAGGTTGGGGTTCCGCCGTCCAAGCCGGCAACATCGCCCGAACCGCGAGCGGCGCAACCGCCGGAGACGGGGCGAGTCGTGGCAGTTCCGCAGGTCGACGGCCTCCACCATCGCTGCGAACGCCGGGCGGCCTGTGAATGACAGCCGTGGATGCACTCACTTCGCCAGTAAAAGTGTGTCTCGGGAATCGCTTCCCCACGGCCAACATCGCGAGGACGGCGCGCGAACCGTGGACCACTGCCCCCGCCTACCAGACACCAACAACCACCCGGGCATTCAATCGGCAACCGCCCATCTCATGTGGCTGCCGATGGGATTTGCGATAGGGACACGTTCAAACGTGGGCCAACCGTGCGAGAGGTCCGTTCCGAATTCCGCGCCGACTGGTCGCCGGGTCAGTTTCCGGTTTGGCGAAGCCGCGCCCAGCCAGCGTGGCGGGATTGTCCGGGCGGGCCGGGCGGCTTCTAACGACGAGGTTGTTTCACATGGGGGACGTCGTTACAATCAATGCGGTTCGCCCCGGCTCCGCCTTAGGCTGACGCGGGCCGGTTTTGTCCAGGTCAGCATAAACAGGACGACGTCAAGAACATGGCCAAGCTGAAAGGCAGTGCCATTACCGACCAGGATCTGGCGGCCTTCGTCGCATCCAATTCGGATTTCGCCTTCGAGATGCGGGTTGTCGCACAGTTGCGAGCTCTTGGCTTCGAATGCTCGCACTCGGGTACGTATCGGGACCCACTCACTGACAAAGTCCGCCAGTTCGACATCCGGGCGGTTATCCACGAGGGTAAATTTACGCTCGCTCTTGGGCTTGAGTGCAAGAACCTTCGCCCCAACAACCCGCTTCTGCTAAGTGCCGTCCCCAGGACCAGCGCTGAAGCATTCCACGACCTGCTCGTTCGCAATCCTCAGTCTCCCTTCCCGCCCTGCTCGGTCGAGCGTGTCAACGAACCGCATTCCGCTTACCCGACGGGGACGATGGTAGCCAAGAAGACCGACCAGGTGCGTCGGGAGACGTCTGGAACACTGGTCAGCAATGACGAGGCAACGTTTGGGAAGGTGAATCAGGCAGTGAGTAGTTGCCAAGATCTGGTCGAGGAGTATGCCCGGAAGCCATCGCAACCTTGGGTGAGAGCGGTAGTACCCGTCCTCGTTGTTCCCACAGGTCTTTTGTGGCAGGTCGACTACGCCGCAGACGGTAAGCTCGATACGCCGCCTCGTACGGTCGCGCGGGCCAGTCTTTTCCTCGATCATGCGTGGTCTGTTGATCTAGGCATTGGCGGGAAGCTCCGCTATCGGCTATCCCATATCGAGTTGGCTACACTGGACGCTCTTCCCGGAATTGTGAAGAGCTATCTAGGCCCGAGAGGCTTTTTCGCGGCATGGTAAGCGGGCAACCAGGGCGAAAGGCGGCGGGACGGCGCCGGGCCGCCGCGCTGCAGGCAGCCGCGGGCGCGGCCTCATTTGGGGAAGTATTTCTGGAAGAAGGCGCCCATGTCGCGGAACATTTGCGGCGTGCGGTCGCCGCCGTATTCCTCGCGCAGATGCACCTGGCACTCGATCCCCAGCTTGTCCATGCGCTCTTTCAGGAAGAACCCGAAGCGCGGATGATGGATGCCGGCGCCGGGCTTGGCGTCGGGCGATCTGAATGATCGACTCTTGGAGTTGGTTGGGGCGCACCGCCCGCCACCCGCTGACCGTCCCTCCGGCACAGCCGTTGAGCGACATGGATCTCGAGCCAGGTGAAGCCGCCCGATGGGAGAATTCGCTGAGATCTTGGGTGGATAGGTGTTTATACTGGCTGCGCCAGCCTCTCTCAATCGAGTAGGCTGCCCAGCACGAGGTGTACGATGCGGACCCTTTCGCGTAGAAGTTTCCTGCTTGGCGGAGCCGCCCTGGCTGCCGGTCCTCTGATTTCCGCGCCGCCGAAAAAGCGCAACGTTCTCTTCATCGCCTCAGACGATCTAAACAACACGCTCAGTTGCTACGGCCATCCGATCATTCGTACGCCGAATATCGATCGAATTGCCCGGACGGGTGTCCGTTTTGACCGGTCGTATTGCCAGTTCCCGTTGTGCAGCCCATCGCGCACCTCGCTGATGACCGGGCTGGCTCCAGACACCACCACCGTTTACGACCTGAAGAAGCACTTCCGCGACGTACTGCCCGATGTCGTGACGCTTCCGCAACTGTTTCAGAAAAACGGCTACTTCGCGGGCCGGGCGGGGAAGATCTATCACTACGGCGTCCCGGGCGACATCGGCACCCCCGGCCTCGATGACAAGGCTTCCTGGAACAAAGCGGTAAACCCGTGCGGGGTCGACCACAGCAAAGAGGAGCCGCTGCTCACCAACTACACTCCGAAGCGCGGGCTGGGTTCCTCCATCTGCTTCCACGCCTCCGAGGCGAAAGACGAGGAGCACACCGACGGCATCGTCGCCGCCGAAATCATCGCGATGATGGAGGAGCATCGCAATGAGCCGTTCTTCCTGGGCGCCGGCTTCTATCGCCCGCACGTGCCCTGGATCGCTCCGCGCAAGTATTTCGACCTTTATCCGCTGGAACAAATCCAGGCGCCGCCATTCGATGAAAGGGAGATGAGCATCGCGCCCGAGTGGGCCTATTTCACGAAGCCGGCGAACTGGGGCATGACCGTGCTGCAGCGCCGGGAGGCCATCCGCGCCTACTATGCGTCGGTCGCGTTCCTGGACGTCCAGGTTGGCAAGTTGCTCGACGCCGTCGACCGTCTGCGGCTCACTCAGAACACCACCATCGTTTTCTGGGGCGATAACGGCTACCACCTCGGTGAGCACGGCCAGTGGATGAAGCAGATGGTGTTCGAGCCGGCGTCGCGCATTCCTTTGCTGATGGGCGGCGCGGGCATCCGAACGCGAGGGCGCGGCTGCCCCCGGACCGTGGAATTGCTGGACATTTATCCCACACTGGCGGAGGTCTGCGGCCTGGAAGGCACGCCGCCGAATCTCCAGGGCCGCAGCCTGAAGCCGCTGCTGGACAACCCGAACGCAGCGTGGGACAAGCCGGCGATCAGCCAGGTGCGCCGGGCCAGTGCGGCCTCGCCGGTTGACGGCTACTCGATGCGCACCGAACGCTACCGCTACAGCCAATGGAATGGCGGCAGCCTCGGCGAGGAATTGTACGACTACGAGAAGGACCCGCGCGAGTTGCGCAATCTGGCCACGGACCCGCAGGTGAGCGGCCTCAAGGCCAGCATGCACCAGCGCCTGAACGAAATTCTGGCATTAAGGCGGACGCCTCGGTAATCCGCTGCCGCAAAGACCGGAACGGCCGCTCCAACTACAACGGCAGCATCACCTTCAATACCAGTGGCAATCCCAACACTATCGGATACGCGTTCACCGACGCCCTGCTCGGCAACTTTCAGACGTACACCGATGAACAAGGATGAACGCGCGAGCGCGGATCATCATCTGCGTTGAGCCGGGCTTATCTGTTTGCGGACCCATTGCCGGAGCCTGGCGCGTGATGCTTGCATCGTCGCGCCGTAATGCTCAGAATTAGGCTTCCGTCGAGTGTGCATGAATAGTGGGCTAAAGCCTGACGCCTGACGCCATGCCAAAAACGAGACCCTCTCCCGGGCGCGGTGCGGCGCCAACCAGCGATTGGCGGCGCTCTCTGCTGCTGTCGAGCGCCTTCTTTCTGTCCGGCGCTGCCGGCTTGATCTACGAAGTGACCTGGGTGAAGGCGCTGACGCTGATATTCGGCAGCACGGCCTACGCCGTCACCACTGTGCTGGTGGCCTTCATGGGCGGGCTGGGAGTGGGGAGCTGGGCATTGGGGAAAAGACTCGACCGCCATGCGCGGCCGGTCCAGGCCTATGCTTGCCTTGAGGTTGGAATCGCCCTGTCCGCGCCGCTCACTTTCGCTCTAATACCCGTGGTGCGCGCCATCTACTTCCGGGTGGGTGGCGGCGTCGTCCTCTGCTTCTTCGGCGCCCTGGCGCTGCTGCTCGTCCCCACGGTTCTCATGGGAGGCACGTTGCCGGTGCTGGTGCGGGTGTTTCGGGCCAGGGCCGCGGAAACAGGGCGGCCCGTGAGCCGCCTGTATGCCCTGAACACGGCCGGAGCGGTCACCGGGACCCTGCTGGCGGGCTTCGTCTTGATCGCCGGCGTCGGCATCCTATGGACGGCGCTGCTGGCCGCCGCCGGCAACTTGCTGGCGGCGGCCCTGGCATGGAGCAGCGCGGGGCGTGATGCGGAGACCGGTCCGCGGCTTGTCCGGCCCGCCGGAGACGTGCCCCCCCATCGGGCGGATGTGACGGCGCTCTGGGTGGCGTTGGTCTCCTTCGTTTCCGGCGCCACCTCCATGGCTCTGGAAATCGCCTGGACGCGTCTGCTGGCCACGCCCCTGAGCAGCTCGACTTACGCCTTCACGGTGATGCTGGCGGCCTTTCTGATCGGAATTGCCGCCGGCTCGCGGCTCTTTTCCAGGGTTACGGCGCGGCGGCCCGTCAATCTGGAGGGACTGGCCCTGCTGCAACTGGCGACGGCGCTGGCCGGTTTACTGGTGCTGATGATCTGGCGCCTGCTGCCGCAGCTCGTATTCGCCATGATGCACCTGGTGGGAGGCTCCTTCTTCTGGCTGGTGATGGTGCAGTTCGTGGCCGCGTTCCTGGTCTTGCTGCCGCCGGCCTTGCTTTACGGAGTGAACTTTCCGTACATGGCGGCACTCTACGCGCCGGGCCAGCGGGAGGCGGGCGGGCGCGTGGGCCGATTGTACGCGGTCAATACTGGCGGCGCGATCTTCGGTTCGGTGCTGGCCGGATTCTTCCTTCTGCCCCATCTGGGCAGTTACGCGGCCCTGGCGCTGGCTGCCGCGGCCAGCGGCGCTGCCGGCATCGTCCTGGCCAGCGGCTGGCGGCGGCGGGCCGTGGCGCTGGCCGGGTTGGCCGTCATATTTGCGGGCGGCAGCGCGGCCGGCTTGTTCCGCCACTCACCGTTGGATCAGCAAGGAGTGGCCGGTTCGTTTTCCCACAGCGATGCCTATCGTTCTCAGCTTTCTCTTTCTGAGATTGCCGACTTGCTGGACTACGTTTTCATCGAGGATGGGCTGAACGCCACCGTGGCGGTGGCCCGCAGCCAGCAGAACGATGAGTTGAAGGTCAACGGCAAGACCGACGCCAGCTCGCGGGACATGAACACCCAGGTGTTGCTGGGCGCCTTGCCGCTGGCCATGCACCCTGGCCCCCGGCGCGTCCTGGTGATCGGCTTTGGATCGGGCGCTACCACGCGCATTGCCGCCCTGTGGCCCGGCGTGGAGCGCGTCGATACGGTGGAGATCGAACCGGCCGTGCTCCATGCCGCGCCTTACCTGAAAGCCCTGAACGGGGAGGTGTACCGCCATCCTCGTTCCCGGCTCATCATTGACGATGCCCGCCACTACCTGTTCGTGACGCGCGAGCGGTACGACGTCATCATCTCAGAACCTTCCAATCCCTGGATGGCCGGCGTGGGCAACCTGTTCACGGTCGAATTCTATCGGGAGGCGCGGGCGCGCCTGAACCAGGGCGGCATCTTCACGCAATGGGTGCAGGGGTACGAGTTCCTGCCCGAGGACCTCTCCATGGTGGCGCGCACCATGGGCACCGTATTCCCATGGGCCAACCTGTGGTCGGGTAAGCTGAACGATTTTCTGCTGGTGGCCGCCGACGCTGCCGTCCGGCCTTCTACCGCGCAGTACCAGAACGTCCTGCGGGCTCCCTCCGAATTGCAGCAGCTTCTCCGGCGACATTTAGGCCTGGACGGCCGCCCCGCAGGCATATGGGCCTACTTTGCGCTGGATGACCGCGACCTGAAGCGGTTCGCTGCCTCCGGCGACCTGAACACCGACGATCAGCCGCTGCTGGAATACCGGGCCCCCTGGAGGTTGCTGGAACCGGCCAACCTGTCGGTGCCGCAGGCGGTGGCGGCCGCCCGCGTCAATCCGCTGCAACTTTCTCCCGAAGAAGGGCTGGATATGGCCGAGACGCTGGTGCGCATTGGCCGCCTGGAGTCGGCGCCCGCTTTAGTTGGATCGTTTCCAGACCTGATGGCTGATTCGCCGCGCTTGTGGCTGCTGAGAGGCGACTTCCACCGGGCAGGACGGAACTACGGGGAAGCCGAGTCCTCTTATCAACGGGCGCTGGAAAAGGGCGGCGGCGCACGAGCCCTGGCCGGCCTGGCGATGGTGGCGGTGGAAACCAGCAAACCGGACGCCGAAGCGCTGCTGCGCCGCGCCATCGACGCCAGCGATTCCTTGCCCAAGCACTACCTGGTAGAGCCGCTATTTGCGCTGGGCGGGACGCTCGGTTTGAAGGGCCGCTTCGAGGAGGCCATCGAGTGGGAGAAGCGCGCCTTGGCGGCGGCCGACCCGCTGCTTGCGCCCGCCGTCTGGGTCCAGATCGCGGAGATGCACTCGCGCCGGGGCGACACACCGGCCGCCCTGGCCGCCCTGGACCAGGCCCTGGCACTCGATCCCTACAATTATGCCGCGCGGCGCAAGCGCGCCGACCTGCTGGTCGCCTCCGGCCGCTTGCAGGAATCGCTGCCTGAATTCCGCTTCTTGTTGCGGGTTCATGCGCTGGCGGATGTCTCGCTTTACAAGCCGGCCGCCGAGGCGCTGCGCAAGGCGGGGTACGGCCGGGAGGCCAACCGAGCGCTGGCCCTCGGCCGGCGCGCCTTCCCTGGCAACATTTAGGCAGCAGGAACCAGCGGTTCGGCCGCAGGTCCGGTCAGCACCTCACCCGGCGCGCTCCAGTCAGGGGGCCAAAGATGTTACCTGGTCGGAACCACAACCGGACTGCTGACCCTTCCGGCCGCTGAAACCGTGAGTTGCACGATTCCCGACGGTCCGTCCGGCACCACAAAACTCACCTGGTAAAGGCCGACAGAACCAGGCGCCAGACCACTGAAGACGACGTTGGCGCTCCAGTCGCGCATAATGACCGTCACTGGAGATGCCGTAACAGCGAGGGGAGCGGAGGGCGCCGGGGCGCCGGAGGGTACCGCCGGGTTGGTGACCCCCAAGCCGGTGGCAAACAAGGTCAAAACCTCGCCCGCCCGGGCAGGATTGTCTGCGTTCACCGGCGCGCCCGTCGCGGCGTGGATAATGCCGCCGGCGATGATTGCGGGCGCCGCGGGCATAACAGGAACCAGGAGGGTCGTGGCGCCATCCAAGGTTGTCACCTGGACCAGGGCCTGAGCGCCGGTGACCTCAAACGGGAACTGAAAATTGATTTGCGTGGGCGACACAAAGAACAAAGGCGCAGGCTGCCCGTTTACCGTAATGGAGGCGCCCGCCAGCGTGGTGGGCAGCGGCAGACCAGGGGCCGCTGCCTGGGAAGCGGCCAAGCGGGTTCCAAACAGCGACACGATGGCGCCGGGGGCCACCGCCGCCTGGAAGTTCACGGCATTGACCACGCCCTGGGCCAGCAGATTCGGCCCGGCCTGCGCGGCCGGCAGGCTGATCTGGTACGCACCCCGCCCATAGGTGCCGGCGGTCAGCGTCTGGGATCGCCCATCCAGAGCCAGGGAAGTGACAACCGCGTTCGGCAAGCCCACGCTGAAGGAAGCCCACGAAGCGCCATCGTCGCTTCGGAACACGCCCATGTCGGTGGCCACATAGATGGAGCCGCTCGGATCCACTACCACCGCGTTGGCCGGAGCGTCCGGCAGGGTTCCGCTGATATCGGTCCAGGTGTACCCTGCGTCGGTAGTCCGGAAAACGTGCCCCGTGCCAAAGCCCCAAACCGTAAGATATGCGGTGCCGGAAAAGCGCGGGTCGATGGCCATGGATGTCACCGTGCGGTTGGGCAAGCCGCTGCCGGTGCGCCATGATCCTGACCCGTTGGAAACCGAGGCCCTCCCGTCGCTGCTTCCGCTGTAGATGCTGCCGTCCGGGGAGACGGCGATGGCGGTCAGCGTGCCCCCGTTGGTCAGGTCGCCGCTAACCGCAGCCCAAGTGTTTCCTCTGTTCCAGGAAGCCCATAGACGGTAGGTGCCGAAATACAGGACCGGGGTACTGCCCGGCTGAATGGCTATGGGCGGGTAGAAACTGACGCGGTCGGCGCTGTTGATGCCGGCGCTCACCTGCGTAAAGACGTCGCCCGGTCCTGAGCGCATGAGGCGGAAGCGTTGCTTGGCAACGAAAACAACGTCGGGGTTGGAGGGATCGAATACGATCTGGCCGGCGTCGCCGCGGATCAATTCCGTCCAAAAGCTGGTGCCGTTGAAGCGCACCAGACCCTGCCCCTGGGTGCCCCCAAGCACAATGAACGGGTTTTGCGGATGAACCGCGACGAAATTGAATTGGGTGATCGGCAAGCCGACGTTCAAGCTTTGCCAGGAGTTGCCTCCGTCAGGGCTGGCGTAGATTCCCCCTTCATTGCCGACATATACCGTATCCGGGTTGCCGGGTTTGAAGGCGATTGCGAATTGGTCCTCATGAATGATTCGGGTGCGGCCGTCGGCAGTCAGGCTCAGCACTCTCCAGGTAAGGCCGCCGTCGGTGCTCTTCCAGAGCTCGACGCCGCCCAGATAGACGATGTTGGGATCGCGCGGGTCCACGGCCACGCAATTGTCAAAATAGCCTTGTCCCTGGCCTGCGGAATCGAACAGCGTAGCGGGCGCCGGCAAGCGCATCCAGGAATTGCCGCCATCGGGGCTGCGGTAGACACCAGACAATTGCTGATCGGAGGAGCGGACCAGGGCGGCGTAAATGACCTGCGGATTGGAAGGGGCCAGCGCTATGCTCATGCGGCCGATTCCCGAACCGGACGGGAGTCCGGGAACGCGCTCCCAGGTGGTTCCGCCATTGTTGGAGCGGTACAGGCCGTTCCAGGCGTCACCCAAAGGCGCCCCCATCGCCGCGTAGATGCGGCTCGGGTTGTTAGCATCAATGGCCGCGTCGGAAATGAAGCCGGGGATCAGACGAGCCCAAACGTCACCGCCGTCGCCGGAGAGCCAGAGCCCGGAGTTTCGAGCTACCAACAGGGTTCGCGGATCAAAAGGGTGCAGAAGGATGCGCGGCGTGACACCGCCCACGAACTGCGGTTTGTTGCGCTCATAATCCCATCCGTTAGAATTGATCCAGGTGACGCCCCCGTCAGGAGAACGGAAGACTCCCCCACCATACGAATCGCAGCATTGATCGCCCGTTCCGTAATAAAGAGCGCCGGTGCGCTCATCCAAGGCCAGTGAGCTGCTGGCCAGGCTGAGAAGATTGTCCCCCAGCGACTGCCAACTGGCGCCACTGTCCCTGGAGCGCCAGACTCCGCCCCCGCCGGCAGCGACAAGAATCGACCCCGGATTGCGTGAATCGGTAACGATGGCGGACACATGGCCGCTCTCGATGCCTTCCGATCCACTGGCGCCGACGGGGGCCATCAGGTTCCAGGCATTGACGCCCAGGGCGTTGGAGCCGCTTGGTGTCGAAGATTGGAGAGCTAAGACGCGCTTCTGCTCCAGCGCCTTCCCTACGGCCTCCTCAGGAATCATTGCCGGGGGGTAGGCGCGCCTCGCCTGTGCCAAGGCGGAAGTCGCCAGCAGAACAGCGAGGATCAGAGCGGCAGGTATAGACCCCATAGAAACCCCGGTACCAATGCGCTGTATCCCAAAGCAACTCGCGTGCCCTCAGCGCGATAAAACAAAGCCTTTAGAATGAAGGCGCCGCGGCTCCCAGGACCACCCGGCGTGTGCCACTCAGACACAGCGTCGAGTCGCTGCGACGCAGCCTTCCATCCTGGCCGGCCTACCGGCGGCGTCTGGCCGGCAACCCTGAAACCTCCGATTGGGGCTTTGCCGCGCCGGCCCTCTGTGATGAAATAACCCCGATGCGCGCGTCTTTACTCGCCCTTGCCCCATTGTTTTTCCTGGCCCTCCACCTTCCGGCGGAAGCGATGAGCGTGAATTCAGGCGCCGGACCACCGGCGCTGGGACGCGCGCAGGCTTCCAACTTCGCGCGCCTGGCGCTCAACTGCATTGGCAAGGAATATCCCAACAAGCCCGACCACGTCATGAACACCGGGGCGGACGTGCAAAGCCCGAAAGCCATGCACCCCGCTTTCTACGGCTGCCTGGATTGGCACTCCTCGGTCCACGGACACTGGATGCTGGTGCGCCTGCTGCGCCTGTTCCCGGACTTACCCGAGGCCGGCGAAATCCGCGCGGCATTGAACGAGAACTTGGCGGAGAAGAACCTGCTGGCCGAAGCTGCTTACCCGGACGCTCCCAACCGGCAGTCGTTCGAGCGCACCTACGGCTGGGCATGGCTGCTGAAGCTGGCCGAGGAACTGCGCGGCTGGAAGGACCCGGACGGCGCCAGGTGGTCGGCGCACCTCGAACCGCTGGCCCGGAAACTCGCCGCCCGGTACATGAGTTTCCTGCCCAAGCAGAACTACCCGATCCGCACCGGGGTGCACCCCAACACAGCCTTCGGCCTGGCCTTCGCGCTCGATTACGCCAAAGCCGTCGGCGACAGGCCGCTGGCGGAGCTTCTGAGCGAGCGCAGCCGGACTTACTACGCCCGCGATGCCGGCTACCCGGCGGCCTGGGAGCCGGGCGGCGAGGACTTTTTCTCTCCGGCCTTGATGGAAGCGGACCTGATGCGGCGCGTGCTGCCGGCGGCCGAGTTTGCCGGCTGGTTCCGCCGCTTTTTGCCGGAGCTGGCGCAAGGCCGGCCCGAAAGCCTGCTGCACCCCGCCGTGGTCACCGACCGCAGCGACCCCAAGCTGGTGCACCTTGACGGGTTGAACCTGAGTCGGGCGTGGTGCATGCGGAGCATCGCGGCGGCGCTGCCGGCCACCGATCCGGCCCGCAAGGCGCTGATCGAGGCCGCCGAGGCCCACGCCCGAGCCGCTCTGGAGCACGTGGCCAGCGGCCAGTACATGGGCGAACACTGGCTGGCCAGCTTCGCGGCCTACATGCTGTCCGTTTCTGCGAGGTAAGCACCACAAAGCGCCCATGAACCGGCCCCTCGCGAGCGGACGCCCGGCACAGGCCGGTCGACATTATAGCGGCCGGGGGTGGCGCTTCGAATGGATCGGGCGTGGGCGCCGTTTGACGCGGCCCACTTTTGTATTTACACTGTAAGCGTGCCCGAACGGCCGCAGTTCGACTGGGACAAGGCCAACGTTGGTCATATTGCCCGTCATGGCGTCACGCCGGAAGAGGCCGAGCAGGTGATCTCCGGCGATCCGCTGGTAATCGGGAGCAATCTGTACAACGGCGAGCTGCGGACCGTTTGTCTCGGCCGTACGGGCGCCGGCAGGCCGCTCACTGTGGTGCATACGATCCGGAACCAAAGAATCCGGGTCGTAACCGCGTATCCGGTGAAGCGGAGGGAAAGGAAGACCTATGAGTCCGGCTAAGAAGATACCCAAGGTTCGGTTGCGCACGCCGAAGTTCAAGAGCGAGGCCGAAGAAGCGGCCTGGTGGGATTCTCACCCCGAAGTGGTTCTGAAGGCATTCGAGCGCGTCTACGGCAAGAGCGCGGTTCAGCGCGTGCTCAGCGGGAAGCCGAACCGGAAGCGCCCGCCGACACAAACCGTGACCATCCGCCTGCCGGTCGAAGATGTGGAGCGAGCGCGACGGTTGGCCGCCAACCAGGGACTCGCATACCAGACCCTTGTCAAGAGCCTGCTTCACGAGGCGCTCGACCGCGTTCAACGGGCCTGACTGACTCGCCTGCCCGTTCCTGCTTCGAGCACGTGGCCGGCGGCCAGTACATGGGCGAACACTGGCTGGCCAGCTTCGCCGTGTATCTGCTGTCGTCGGGCGAAGTCCCTTAGATCGGTCGTTATATCCGGCTGCGTCGCGGCAGCAGTCGGTATCCGGCCTCGGCAAAGTGAACGTCCAGACCGAAGACATCCCGCAGCCCCTGGGATTGGGTGAATTCAATGCTGACGCAATCCACCAGGCTGAGACGCCGCCGGTTTTCTTGAAACAGCCGCGCCATTGCTTGCCGATGAAAGTCCAGAGTGATCCAGTGAATGTCGAGAAGCGGAACTACACGCTCATCGAGTTCCCGCACGGCGATCAACCCGCTCCGCCGCTGCAACAGCGCGATGCTTTCGACCAGCACGTATGAGGTGGTTTGAAGTCTGACACCCGCCTGGAGCAGCCGACTAA
>Ga0315285_10005957_pt1 | contig 12542 bp, 8 predicted proteins | sample YL17G09_36_MG_FD_203698 | JGI IMG/M metagenome (GOLD analysis project Ga0315285, IMG submission 203698) | Sediment microbial communities from Yellowstone Lake, YNP, Wyoming, USA - YL17G09_36 | ecosystem: Environmental > Aquatic > Freshwater > Lake > Sediment | place: USA: Wyoming | collected... | reverse complement strand
TGCCGGTCCGAGCGTCGCCGTTATTACGAACGCCGGCGGGCCAGGAATAATGGCTGCCGACGCCATCGAACGAAGAGGGCTTACCTTCGCGAAACTGGCAGATGAAACCGTCAAGAAATTAGCCGCCAGATTGCCGCCGGCTGCAAATCTGCATAATCCTATCGACATCCTGGGGGACGCCCTGCCCGACCGATATGAATTTGCTCTGCATACTGTTCTGGATGACCCAAATGTGGACATTATACTGGTATTGTTGACGCCCCAGGCAATGACCGACCCTGTCGGCACCGCCGAGGCGGTGGTCAAGACACGTCGCCAAAAACCAGCAAAGCCAGTGCTCGCCTGTTTCCTGGGAGCTTCAAGAGTTGAAGAGGGAATCAGAATTCTGCGCGATGGCAAAATCCCGCAATACGATTCTCCAGAAAGTGCCGTCGCCGCCATCAAAGTAATGGCCGATTACGTCGCCTGGCGAAACAGGCCAAAAAGAGTCGTAAAACTCTTTCCCGTCAATCGAAGAAAGGTGGAAAACATCATCGAAAGGCATCTTCGCCGCGGTGACCGCGAGATAGGCGAGACCGATTCAAAGGAGATTCTTGAGGCATACGGCTTCAAAACGCCGCAAGGCGCTATCGCAAGTACGCCGGAACAGGCGGCAAACATAGCCCAGCAGATCGGCTATCCGGTGGTGCTTAAAATCTGGTCGTCGGAAATTGTGCATAAATCAGACGTGGGCGGCGTTAGGCTCGGCCTGAACAGCGAGCAGGAAGTAAAGGACGCCTTCGACTTGATGATGTACCGAATACCCCAAAAACGCCCGGACGCGCAGATACTCGGCGTCCTGGTCGAAAAAATGTATAAGATTGGAAAAGAGGTCATTCTGGGAATGAATCGTGATCCCAGCTTTGGCCCGCTGATGATGTTTGGCATGGGCGGAGTAATGGTCGAAGCACTCAAAGACGTGTCTTTCTATCTGGCGCCGCTGACAGAGGACGAGGCTAAGCAAATGCTGACGAGCACAAAAACCTATAAAATCCTCAAAGGCATGCGAGGGCAAGAGGGAGTCGATATCGACGCCATAGCAGAAGGCTTACAGAGGCTTTCTCAATTGGTCACCGAGTTTCCACAGATTCACGAGATGGACATAAACCCGTATGTGGCGGGCCCGCCAGGCACGACTCCCATCGCGGTTGACGCCCGAATGAGCGTGGAGAAGATATAGAGGTCCTATGCCGGATTTCGACTGGAAAGAAAAATATAAAGACAAGATCGGAACCGCGGCGGCGGCAATGAAGGCTGTCAAGTCGGGCGACACTATTTTCATCGGCACCGGCTGCGCCCAGCCCCAGCATCTTGTCAGAGCGCTGGTCGAGCACGCCGGTCATATCTACGAGGCCCATATCATCCAGTTATTGACTATGGGCGAAGCCCCTTACGCAGACGAGAAGTTCCGCGACAAATTCAAGATGAACTGCTTCTTTGTGGGCGACAACGTTCGCGAGGCTTTGAACAAAGGCATCGGAGATTATACGCCCATATTTCTATCCGAGATACCCGGTGAGTTCGACAGCGGCAGAATTCCCGTCGATGTCGCTTTGGTCAGTGTGACCCCGCCTGATGCCAACGGCCTGTGCAGTCTCGGCGTGTCTGTGGACATTGTCAAATCCGCAGTCGCCAACGCCCGCTACATCATAGCGCAGGTCAACAGCAGAATGCCTCGAACCTTCGGCGACAGTTTTGTCCACGCCAACCGCCTCGATATGCTGGTGCCCTTCGACCAGGACATAATCGAGCTTCCTGTGCCGCAGTCCGATGAGGTGTTGCGTCGTATCGGCCAGAATATCGCCAGGCTGATCGAGGATGGAAGCACAATTGAGTGCGGCATAGGCCGCGTACCCCAGGCATTGGCTGAATTCCTCAAGGATAAAAAAGACCTCGGAGTGCACACCGAAATGTTCAGCGACTGGATCATTGACCTGATCGAGTGCGGCGCCATAACCTGCGCCAAAAAGACGCTCAACCGTGACAAGGTTGTCGCCAGCTTTTGCATGGGCTCAGAAAGGCTTTATCGTTATATAGACAACAACCCGTTTTTTGAATTCTATCCCACCGAATACGTCAACGACCCGAGTATTATCAGCCAGCACGAGAAAATGGTGGGGATCAATGTTGGGCTGGAAATAGATTTAACCGGCCAGGTCTGCGCCGATTCTCTGGGCTATCAGTTCTACAGCGGCATCGGCGGACAGGTGGATTTTATCCGCGGCGCCGCCCGAAGCAGGGGCGGCAAGGCAATTATTGCCATGCCCTCCACTGCCAGGAACGGCCAGGTAAGCAGGATCGTTCCCCACCTGACCGAGGGCGCAGGAGTTGTCACCACCCGCGGCGACGTCCATTACGTTGTCACCGAGTACGGAACGGCGTATCTGCACGGCAAAAGCATCAGAGAAAGAACTCTGGAGCTAATTAATATCGCCCATCCGAAATTCAGAAAAGAGCTGACTCAGGCCGCCAAAACTCACAATTATATTTACGAGGATCAGATAGAGCTGGCCTGGGACCAGTTGCGCTATCCGGAGGAGCTGGAGACGGCTGATACTTTGCGGGATGGCACACAAATTTTCTTGCGGCCGATCAAGCCCAGTGATGAGCCGGCGCTTTCGGACATGCTCTATTCGCTCAGCGAAGAATCCGTTCAAAAACGCTATATGACCCGTACAAGAGCCTTTGCCCACCGAGATGTTCAACAGCTGACCAACATCGATTACCACAAAGACCTGGCCATCGTGGGCGTGGTTCCAGGAGTATCCGGGGACGAGATCGTGGCTATAGGGCAGTATTTTCTCGACCCAAAGACGCAGGTCGCTGAAGTTGCCTTTCTCGTGCAGGATGAGTGGCAGCAAAAGGGAATGGGGACTCTGCTTTTGGAGTACGTCACCAAAATAGCCAAGCAGCGTGGCGTAAAGAGCTTTTCCGCAAAAGTGCTGCCGAGCAATAAGCCGATGCTCGCTATTTTCTACAGCTCCGGCTACAAGGTGAACACCGAATTCGACGGCGAAGTTTATAACATAACATACGACCTGACAAAGTAGTGGAAACGGGGTCTGCACGCATCAATGAGAAAGGCTGCCTTCATTTATTCGCAAGAACTTGAGAATTATCATTACCCGCCCGACCATCCGTTTAATGTTGACCGGGCCAGGAAAGTGCGCCAGGTTCTTAGGTCCATAGGCCTTCTATCGGGTGATGGCCCCCTGCTTTGGGACCCCGCGAAGCGGGAACCCTCGCAGGGGCAAGCTTGGCCCCGCGCAGGAGGGGTTGAAGTGGCGCCAACGCCGGCCAAGAGAATAGTCCTGAAAAAATTTCACTCAGCTCCCTATCTGCACGCCCTGCAAACCGCCTCGAAAGGCCGATGGGACGCGGATGCACTCGAAATGGGAATAGGCACGGGTGACTGTCCGGTTTTCAAAGGAATGTACGAATATTCGGCCCTGGCCTGCGGAGCAACGCTTACCGGCGCAAAGCTGATTCTGACAGGCTCCGTCGACGTGGCGTTCAATCCTTCCGGCGGCTTTCATCACGCAGGACCGGAGAAAGCGTCCGGCTTCTGCTATATCAACGACGTAGCTGTTGCCTGCATCATCCTGGCAGAGCGGAAAAAACGGGTTCTGTATCTCGATGTGGACGTCCATCACGGCGACGGAGTCGCCGAGGCATTCTACAACCGCTGCGACGTGATGACCATATCACTGCACGAGACGCCGAAGGTCTTGTTTCCTGGCACGGGCTTCGAGGACCAGATCGGGACCGGGCAAGGCAAGGGCTACTGTGTGAACATCCCTCTGCCGGTCGGCACTTACGACCAGGCATATATGAGAGCGTTTGAAGAGATTGCGCTGCCGCTAATTGGCGCTTTCAACGGCGATGTATTTGTGCTGCAATTAGGAGCCGATGCTCTGGCGGGCGACCCTCTGGCGCATCTTCGGCTGACCAACAATGTCTATGCCGATATTATCAATCACCTTTTACGCTTTAATAAACCCATTCTTGCGACTGGCGGCGGCGGATACAACGTAGGCAATACGGTAAGAGCCTGGGCTCTTGACTGGGCCGCCTTGTGCGGTGTGCAGACAGGTCAGGATGCAAACCCCACCGTGGCGGGTGTTATGCTTGAAAACACAGAATGGCAGGGCGGCCTAAGAGATAGATTTCTGGCCGTAAGCACTCAACAGCAGAAAACCGTAATGCCTGCGATTGAGGCCACGATCCAAACGCTCAAAGCAAAGCTGTTTCCGATCCACGGCCTGTAGTTTCGTCAACTCCGCCAAAGACGAGCCGTCGCCGTGCCGGCGACGGCTAAACAACAGAGGAACCTGTTCCTAATCCTGGTCAGAAGCACGTTTATTTGACCGGGCCCAGAGGGGCTATGGTTCTGCCGTAGACTTCATTCAGGACCTGAGCCAAAGCCGTATATATCGCTGAAAATCCGCAGAAAATCCCTTCATAACCTGCAAGTCGCGTTACGGCGGCGCTGCCGGTGATGTCACCAAGAGCCAGCAGAAAGAATAACAGTGCTAATGAGGCGAACACTACCTGCAGCGCGCAGTTGAGTCTCAATGTGCCAAAAAACATAACCAGTGTGAACAGTCCCCACATAAAAAGGTATGCTGCCATAGCACGGGGCTCTGTCGCATCGGCCCATCCGACCTTCGGCGCGACCCACAGAAACACCAAGGACAGCCAGAAAAGGCCGTAGGAGCAAAATGCGGTCGTGCCGAAGGTGTTATTTTTCTTCCACTCCATTATCCCTGCAATTATTTGCGCGGCGCCGCCATAGCAAATGCCCATTCCCAAAATCATTGCCCCCAATTTATACAGGCCCGCGTTGTGCAGGTTCAATAGTACGGTGGTCATCCCAAACCCCATCAACCCGAGAGGCGCAGGATTTGCTGTGGTGTCTTTAATCTGGGTTAAGCCGCCAATTGCTTCCTTGTCCATGTTCAGGCTCCTTGGTATGTGCGCAATACGAGTTGTTTCTCAGCCCCGCCCTTTGATTAAGGACTCAACTACGTCCGGGTCTGCCAGAGTGGTGATGTCACCCAAATCATCCGTTCTTTTCTCAGCTATCTTGCGCAGGATTCGGCGCATAATCTTGCCTGAGCGGGTCTTGGGAAGTCCCGGAGCAAACTGAATTGCCTCCGGTGCGGCAATCGCTCCGATTTCCTTGCGAACATGCTTAACAAGCTCGCCCTTCAACTCTTCACTCTCCTGGACACCTCTTTTGACTGTAACAAAAGCATACAGTGCCTGGCCTTTAATCTCGTGAGGTATTGGCACAACTGCGGCTTCGGCGACTTTTGCATGGCTGACCAGAGCGCTTTCGACTTCCGCTGTGCCGATACGGTGGCCCGAAACATTGACTACATCGTCGATTCTGCCCATTAACCAGTAGTCACCATCCTCATCGACCCGACAGCCGTCCGCAGTAAAATAGACGTTCTCAAAGAGAATGAAGTACATATCAATAAACCTGTCATGGTCTCCCCACATTGTGCTCATCATTCCGGGCCAGGGCCTGCGTATGCACAGCTTTCCTCCTTCGTTTATTGCGCATTCAGTCCCGTCGTCGCGCAAGACGACCGGGTCCACTCCGAAGAAAGGCCGGGAGGCGCTACCGGGTTTTAACGTATGCGCGCCGGGAAGCGGCGTGATCAAAATACCGCCCGTCTCCGTCTGCCACCAGGTATCGACAATCGGGCGCTGGCTGCGGCCGATTTTCTCATGATACCATATCCAGGCTTCAGGATTTATTGGCTCGCCTACCGTCCCCAGCACGCGCAGCGAATTTAGCTTATACTTGGCAGGCCATTCGTCGCCAAGCCGCATCAAAGCACGAATAGCGGTCGGCGCCGTGTAGAAAACTGTAACGGCGAATTTGTCGCATACATGCCAGAAACGCCCGGCGTCCGGATACGTCGGGACCCCCTCAAACATCAACGATGTGGCGCCGTTTGCCAGCGGACCGTAAACGATGTAGCTGTGCCCGGTCACCCAGCCGATGTCCGCGGTGCACCAGTAAATATCGTCATCGTGAATGTTGAAGATGACTTTGTGGCTGAAGCTGACCTGCACCAAGTATCCGCCCGTAGTATGGACCACACCTTTTGGCTTGCCGGTCGAGCCGGATGTATAAAGAATAAAGAGTGGATCGTCAGCGTTCATACGCTGCGGCTCACACTTCTTGGCTGCCTTAGCCATGTCGTCATGATACCACGTGTCCCTGCCTAGCTTCATATTGCAGGGGTCGCCATTGACCTTAACAACGATAACGTTCTCGATACTCGGCGTATTTTGCAGCGCCTCATCCGCGATGTTCTTCAGCGGAATATGCTTTCCTGCCCGTATTGAAATATTGGAAGTGACCAGCATTCTGCAATCGGAGTCGTTAATGCGTCCCTGGAGTGATTCTGAGCTGAATCCTCCGAAGACGACAGAGTGGATAGCGCCAATGCGGGCGCAGGCAAGCATCACAATCGGAAGCTCGGGCACCATCGGCAGATAAACGGCTACTCGATCGCCTTTTCTGATGCCTTTCGACTTGAGGACATTAGCGAATTTGCAGACTTCCTGGTGCAATTCTTCGTAAGTAAGCTTCCTGACAGCGTCCTCTGCTTCGCCCTGCCAGATGATTGCGGTTTTCTTTGCGATTGGGGTGCCCAGATGGCGGTCGAGGCAGTTATATGATACGTTCAACTGGCCGTCAGCAAACCAAGTGTGCTCAATTATACGGTTTTTGACGTCCCAGGTATAGCGAAGGCTCTCGGTCGGTTCCTTGTACCAACTGATGCTTTTTGCTTGTTCCAGCCAAAAACCGTCCGGATCGTTAAGCGAGCGCTCCCACATCTGCTGGTACTGCTCAAGGCTGGTTATGTATGCGTTGGCCTTAATCGCTCGCGACGGCGGAAAGGTACGCTTTTCAATCATAAGTGAATCGATAGCTTTCTGCGCTTCTGCCATACTACTCTCCTTTTCGGGTAATCAGACCCATCGTTCGTGAGAAAGTCTCGTTTATAGCCCCTGCCAAAATAATCCGCCGGCACAAAATAAGCATTTCAGCCCACACGCAAGATGGGTTATCATTAACTGCTCCGAGCCGACGAAAACAGAACTTTTAGATTACGTCCGACCGTTATAAATTTCAACCCAAAACTTGTCAAATTCGGAATTTGGCCTTTGCCAAAACATTTACGGGCCATTCTCCTACAACCATCTTAACCTACGGCTGTAAGCCCCCGGCGTAATTGCCCTATACGAAAATCGCCCACGGTCATCAGAACACATATCTGAGGCTCAGGACACAGTACGTCAAGTCGTCCGTGCAGACCGTGTCCTCCATTGATATCTGATAGTAAACGCCCGGCAAAAAAGACAGGTGCTCGCTGATCTGCAATTGTGTTGATGCTCCAAAAGTGGCGTATGACCAGTCGTGAGCAGCACCGCCAAGCCCGTCCGTATAGGCGACCTCCGAAGATAGCTGAATCGGTTTAGCAACTTCCTGGACGTTCAGATCGTAGCAGAGCCTGAAGCGATGGACCCAGCCGGTGATATTGTGATGAACATAACCGCTACCAGCCGGATACTCATAATGAGCAATGTATCCGGGAACGAATCCTTTAGGCATAATATTGGGCCAAGAAAAGGCGTATATCCATTCCCACGTGGTATTAGCTACATTCCGTGCCAGGCCGGGATAGTGCTCGTAGCCGGCACTGAGGTCATAATTCATTGCGTAGGGCGTCTCATCAAAAACCTGGCCTTTGTAGTACGGTCTGTAGTCAAACCTTTGCTGGTCAACATAGCCGCTCGCTGTGGCATTGCGGTGAGTGACGTTCAGTCCGAAGCCGGTGCCGTACAGGTCGATATCGATCGTCTTAAATAGTGCGCCTTGCTGGCCATAGGCTTTAACGCCCTTGCTCAGCCACCTGCTCAGGTAGCTAAATTCCAGAGTGACGCCCAGGTCATCTTGCTCAGCCGCAGCGCTGCCAATCGCAGACGACAGCACCGCCACGATCACCAAGATTCTTTTCATAGTTCTGCACCCCAGCGGCCTAAAAAGCCGGAAAATCGAACGTGCACCGTCAAACCACAAAACCAAAAAGGTAAAGGCTGGGATTATACGCAAAGATCAGGACTTGTCAACAAAGCATGAAAAGATTCGTGGACAATGCAATTGAAAATTGACAATTGAGAATTAAGATGCCTTCCTACCGTATTGCTGGCTGTTTCACTGCCTGTTGCGACAACGCTTGCACAACCTCCGAAATCACCACCTGCAGGTCAGACTCGGTCGGCTCCAATTTCGTTTGGCCTGCGCCAGCTTGTGTAATGTCAAGAAAGTCGGCGACAATTTTTCTGGCCTGGTCAAGGCGTGCGCAGATGTCTGAACTGAACTGCCGGGTGTTGTCGATAGATTCGCCGGCCAGCAGTTTCTTTAACGCAGCCGCAACCATAATAGCCAATCTGCTTTGCAGTTGGTTCTGCTGCTCCAGTTTTCGGTTTACGCGTCTGAGTTCATCTTCCACGAGGATGTGTTCGGTGATATCTCGAGCCGTTGAGACCACTGCGACCTTGTTTCCGCCGGCGTCTTTAATAATTGATCTGGAAAGAGAAACTGGAAATATGCTGCCGTCTTTCCGCCTGTGATAAAACCCAACCGTCCAGGTGCCTGGCATAATTTGAGTTTGGAAGACACTTCGCGTATGGATATTCTCGTGTGTTCCTATCCAAAGCAGGCTACCATCTTTTCCGAGAATCTCTTCTTTCTTATATCCGTAAGTTTCGCAGAACGCCCTATTGACGAAGATGATCTTACCTTGTAGGTCGGTGATATGGACGCTATCATCTGTGCTCATGATGGCGCCAGACAGCAATCGCAGCTTTTTCTCCATATCTTTGTGCCGGAGGGCATTTTCAACCGTTATTGGCAGAGCTTTGAGATACCTTCGTTCGATGTCCTTGACCAGGTAGTCATAAGCGCCTGCCCGCCAGGCTTTGACAGCAATTTCCTCACTGCCGGTTCCCGTGATCACGATAAAAGGGACATTCTTAACCACCTCCAGGACATCGAATGCCGTGCCATCCCCAAGCATGTAATCGCAAATTACGGCATCAAACTGCTCGGAACCCAAAATGCTGCGGGCCTGCGCGAGAGAGCCGGCTATCACGTAATCATACTGCAGCTCTTCAGCCTGCACTAACCGCTCAAAGGCAGCCTGGTCGACTTTGTCGTCCTCAACGAGCAGGATTCGGTGTCTTGCCTTTTCCATACCTCTACCACCTCCCATTTGGCAATTCACTCAATGTCCAGTAAAGGTCAATTGTTTTCAGCGCCTGCACAAACCTTTCATAATCCACAGGTTTCACTATGTAGCCGGCAACGCAGAGATCAAAACTGCTAACTATGTCGCATTGTTCTTTAGAGGCAGTCAGCACAATGATAGGGACCCTCTTCAATGTATCGTCCGCTTTCACGACTTTGAGAAACTCGGCGCCGTTCATCCGGGGCATGTTCAAATCCAGAAAGATAATGCACGGCTTTTCATTGCCTCGGCTTCTCAAGTACTTTAATGCTTCCTCGCCGTCGGTCACACGGGCCAATGGTCCTGCGATTTCCAGATCGTCGACCGCCCTTGTGATCGTCATGGCATCCACATCATCATCTTCAACCAACAACACTGGCTTTGAACTTCGCATCTTTTACCCCCACTTCTTGCTCCGGCAACTCACTCAACGTCCAGTATAGGTCAATGGTCCTGATTGCCTCCACGAAGTTTCTGTAATCAACCGGCTTGACAATATAGCCGGCAACGCTGAGTTCAAAGCTCCGCACTATATCGTATTCTTCTCTGGAGGTGGTCAGCACTATGACAGGAATCTTCCTCAAATCGGCATCGGCTTTGGCCACTTTTAGAAATTCGGCGCCGTTCATCTTCGGCATATTCAGATCCAACAAGATAACGCAAGGTTTCTCATTACTCGGATCTGCCAAATACGCCAGCGCTTCTTCGCCATTAGCTGAGTGGGCTAACGGATTCAGAATCTTCAGGTCTTTAAATGCCCGCCTAACGGTCATTGCATCTACACCATCATCTTCAACCAACAATACTGGCTTGGAGTTCCGCATTTTCGATCCTCACTTGTTGCTTTGGAAGCGTGAATAAGAATGTACTTCCCTGGCCCACTTTTGATTGCACCCAAATCTTACCGCCATATAGTTCTACAATTTTTTTTGCCACCGTAAGGCCAACGCCCGTACTCTCAACGTCATCTCGAGGTGCCAATGTTTGGAACATCTGGAATATCTTTTCGAAGTATTTCTCTTCGATGCCGGGGCCGTTGTCGGCAACAGTAAACTTCCAGAAGCCGTCTTCTTCAACGCAGCCAACTCGGATGTGGCCTTCCGGCTTATCCATAAACTTCACGGCGTTGCTCAGCAGATTCTGGAAAACCTGAGCAATTCGCGTTCTCTCACATTCGATTACCGGCAGCTCATTTTCGACAGTAATCGAAATGTTCTCGGGCGGAGCAATCATATCAATAGCTTCCGCAACAAGCTCATTGAGATTTACCTGGACTTTGTTTTCTTTTACACGCCCAACTCTGGAGTACTGGAGGATTCCATCAATCAAGTTGTGCATTCGGTCGGCCCGGCTTAATAGCAGATTTAGCTGGCCCCTGCCGTTCTCATCGATCTTGTCGGCGTAATCGGTTGTTATCCACTGAGCCAGCGTCTTTATGCCGCGCAGAGGAGCTTTCAAATCGTGCGATACTACGTAGGCAAAATCCTGGAGTTCCTTATTCGACCGGCCCAAATTCAGGACAGCTAATTCCAGGTCTTTGTTCAGTTTTTCAAACGCCTTCTCCGCCTCCTTGCGCTCGGTAATGTCGGTGAAAAAGCCCACACTGCACTTACGGGCGTCTAAGACCATGATAATGCCGCTGATGTTAGCGTAAAATAAGGTGCCGTCTTTGCGGAGGCACGGAAGGTCAGGCGACAACACCTTTTCACCCCGCACTTGGGCCTCGAACTCGGCCAGCACGTGGTCCAAGGACTCTTTTGGATGAAGGTCCGCCACGCCTATCCGCAAGAACTCTTCTTCAGTGTATCCAAACATCCCACACATGGCCGGGTTGGCATAGCGGAATTGTTTCGTTTGCAAGTCGGCCACGAGTATTCCCTCTGGGGCGCCTGCGAACAGCGCCTTGTACCTGGCTTCTGATTGCCGCAGCGTCTCCTCCATCTGCTTGCGCTCGGTGATGTCGCGCGAGATCGTGGAAAATACTTCGACTTCTCCGTTAGATGCCTTATGCGAAGAGAGTACCATCAAAACGGGTATCTCGTGTTTATCTCTTATGTTCAAGAAAGCACATTCACCCTCCCATGTGCCATCGCGCACAGCAGCAGGCAATATCTCCTCGGCGAACATTTTATTTGTCCACTCAGGGTGAACATCGAAGATCTTTAGCTTCGCCACATCTTCATCGTTACCGATACCGCACATTTTACGTCCGGCCTTATTTACATAGATAATGTGCTTATCTTTTGCGCCGGCAAAGCCGACAAAGTCGGGAGTTGCCTCAATAATTGCAACAAGCTGTTTCTGCGCTTCTTCTATCTTCTTGCGCTCGGTGATATCAACATTGACTTCGGCTACCAGCCACTCCCCTTTATCATTTTGAAACGGTCTGGTCGTGACCTGAATAGGTCTGTTATTTTCTCTGGGCAGCACCTCTTCCGTGACGACGATACTTTTTGTTTCAAGTGCTTTCACAATTCCGCACCTGGGACATACTTCGTTTCGGCCCATAAAGTATTCGTAACATTTCCTGTCTGTCGGGTCTCCATACACTTTTTGCCACGCCGGGTCGATGTATCGAATGTTGAATTGTGAATCAATAATATCTAAGCCCGTGTTTGTAGCGCCAAGTACGAATTCAATTTGTTGCTTTAGGGTCTTTAGCTCCTCCTCGGCCTTCTTGCGCTCCGTGATATCTCTAATAATGCCCATCGCCCCTCTTTGGTTGCCTTTATCATCCTTGATAATAAAAGCAGATAAAAGGGAAGGAAATGTTTCCTTATTTTTTCTGATGTTGGTTACTTCACCACTCCATTTTCCTTTCGTCACTATCTCCTGCATAACTTTTTTGGCAACCATTGGATCGGCATCGAGCTTAGTTATGTTTAGCTTCAAGAATTCCTCAGGAGTATATCCAAATACCCTGAAAGCGGATTCATTTGCGTAAGTAATATTTCCCTTTGTGTCACTAAGCATAAAGCAATCAAAGGCGATAGCGATAGCATCGGAAAATACCTTAATTTTATCCTCCGCCTTCTTGCGCTCGGTAATGTCGCTAACAGCTCCCACCCAACGATAGGGATTACCATTTTTGTCACGGACTGCCGTGCCGCGAGCCAACCAGCAATTATAAGTACCGTCTTTTTTTCTGATGCGATACTCAATGTCATATAGCTCATTCTTTTCCAG
>Ga0315285_10005955_pt1 | contig 12544 bp, 17 predicted proteins | sample YL17G09_36_MG_FD_203698 | JGI IMG/M metagenome (GOLD analysis project Ga0315285, IMG submission 203698) | Sediment microbial communities from Yellowstone Lake, YNP, Wyoming, USA - YL17G09_36 | ecosystem: Environmental > Aquatic > Freshwater > Lake > Sediment | place: USA: Wyoming | collected... | reverse complement strand
GTCCCTTTGGGGAACGTCCCCGAATCTACTAGAATTACTGCAAAAAGCGGGGTTGCTGTTTTATTATAAGGGGACTTATGGCAAATTACGTGTTAGTGCATGGGAGGATGAAGGCATGGCAAAGACTCAGCTTATATGGATCTTGGGATTGTTCGTCGCGATATTCGGAGGCCATTGGGCGGTAGGGCTGGTAAATAAGGCAAGAAACAAAGTCGACATGGTCGTCGGGTTTATCGAGAGGGCTCTGTATATATTATTGTGCTACTTTGGAGAATATCCCACGATGGGGGGCTTTTTTATAGTCTTGACGGTGAGAAAATTGGTAGCAAGCGTCGACCTGAAAACAGCGAAAAAAGAAGGCCGAGGCGCGTGGCGGGAAATCATGAGAGTGTTTAGACTTGTTTTGGCCTGTAACCTTGTCTCATTATTATTCAGCGTTTTAGGAGTGACTATCATCAAATTATTGGAGAAGAAATAGAAGAGAATAAGGAAAGAATGAAGACATGCAAACTTACGCAATATATATAAAGCGTGCTATGGAACTGGGGGCGAAAGAGGCCAAGACAATCCTCGCAAAGACTATTGTTGCGGCCGAGTGGGTAAGGATGAAATGCCAGTTTGGCTGCGATGGTTTTGGCGGGTGCCTCACTTGTCCTCCGAATTCGCCTACGCCTGAATATACGCGCAGGTTGCTCGCCTTTTACAAGAACGCGCTGCTTATCCACGGAGATGGGCATACAAGTATCACTTCTATCGTCTCAAGGATCGAGCGGGAGATGTTTCTGGACGGATATTTTAAGGCATTTGGGATGGGCGCGGGTCCTTGTTTGCTCTGTGATAAATGCGCCAAATCTTGCCGCTACGCGCAAAAGGCCAGGCCTGCTTTAGAAGCATGCGGGATAGACGTATATACCACTGTCCGCTCCAATGGGTACCCGATCCAGGTATTGAAGGATTATAAATGCAAGGGCAATTATTACGGAATAGTATTGATCGAATAAAAACCTAAGGACCGTTTCCTGATAGCCCATTTGTTAAGATAAGAATATGACAAATTTAATATTTATAAAGATGGGGACGGTTCTACATTGAGGCAAGGATGAAAAAACAGTTAATAGTTGCTTGGGTTATTGTATTTATTTCTATGCTACCTGTCCTCGCCCAAGCCATTGATAAGTTTGAGGAGGAAAGTATGAGCGGGGACAAAGTTAAAGAAGAAATCTGGGCGCTGGAAGAGGCCTATTTCGCAAACCTCTATAAAGCGGATTACGAGGCGCTCCTTGCCCTGGTACATAGTCAATTCCTCGGATGGCCTGGCAGTGTGGCGCAACCGATTGATAAGGAGGGAAGTGAGCGCTTCATGAAACAATTGGTCCCCAAGCCCACTTCATGCACCTTCACGATTGAACGAGGGGGTATCCGGGTGCTGGGAGAGGTAGCGCTCACTCAATACACCATTCACGTTACTTGCAGTGATACCACCGCCGCAGCGAAAACACAATCATCGCGGATAAACCATACCTGGGTGAAAGAGCTCGATGGCTGGAAATTGCTGGGGGGCATGAGCTACGATCAATGAGCGGGGTTGCCTTTTTGGGCAGGGAGGTAAGTAATGAATAATGATTTAAAAAGACATTTTGGATTTTTCTTGATTGCGGTTGTAATGTCATTGTCAGCAGGCAAGGCCTATGCTGATATGGGCGGGATTTATACTGTCGATGCCCAAGTGAGCGAGGATGCGCAAAAGGCGATCATCCTGCATAACTGCGATGAGGAGGTCCTGATTTTAGGGACAGATCTGAAGGCAGACAAATTTGTCGGCCTGATAAGGTTCATACCTTTTCCTTCCGAGCCGGTAGCGAGCCTTGCCCCGGAAAAGGCATTTGTTGCTGCTTCCGAATTGGTAAAGAAGCACGGGCTGAAAGTGCAGCATTTCACCAAGAGTGGCACGTATATGCGAGAGCCGGTGAGCCTGCGTTTTCATGAGAAGCTAGGCAGCCACGATATAACAGGGATCAAAGTCAATGACGCTACGCAATTCAGGAACTGGGTCAATGACTTCTTCAAGAAGAAGGGCCTGCCGCAAAAAAAGAGTTATCCGGAGGTTGAAGGCGTGGTTGCAGATTACGTTAAAAGAGGGATAGCTTATTTTGTCTTTGATTTTGTGGAGTTGAACGGCCCGGTGCGCTCTATCGAGCCGGTCGAGTACAGGTTTAAGAGTAAGGAATTTTACTACCCGCTCAAGACTTCCAATACCTTTGCCGGAGACAGACGCATCAATCTGATAGTCATCTGTCCGAGAACAATGGGCAGGGCGTTTGATTTTGTTTTTAAGCAGCAGTTTGAGGCGCAAATGAGCTCATCCTCAAAGATCGCCGCGCAGGAATTAGGCGGCATTTATCCGGATGCGCAGGATTTCTTCAAGGCGCAAAAGAATCTTTACCTTCAGCTGATAAATTATTCGGGAGATTATAATTTCGATCAGGATATGATTGCAGATATTACAAAAGGGGTTGACGAAGAGGTGAATTTCTCCGATAATAATAGCAATCCGTTGTTTGATGATCTCGGAAGCATACTTCCGGATGTAAAGGATCGTTTCCCCGAAAAGGGAGCAAGATAAGAGGAGGAGGCAGCATGAAAAGGTTTAAGTTAGCGATAGTAGTATCGGTTATGGCAATTTCTTGTCTGGGGATATTTCTGGTTTCTGTGCAATGTTCTGACAGCGCGCTGGATCAGTTGCAGGGGATGACCAATACAGGTGTTACTTTTGACGGCAGCGACGGAACACGGACCGACGGGTGGGATAATGATTTCCATCCCACGGCGGCTGGCGCGCCGGATGTGACAGCAACGCCGGTAGATACAGGCTCTAGCCAGAGTTCAAGCTATAGTGTAGATACGTCTAGTTCGACCTCCAGCAGCAGCGGCGGGTATGACGTAGACACTTCAAGCTCGACCGCCAGCAGCGATTATCAAACCGGCAGTTCAACGCAAGATTCGAGTTCGTATTCTACCCCTTCGACAGATTCCAATCCTTCAGATTCTTCGTATACAGACACCTCGTCCGGTTCTGAAAGCTCGTACAGCTCTTCTGACACTTCTTCCGAAACAACATCATCTGATTCGGAAAGCTCTTCGGATTCAGGTTCTTCTTCTAGTGAAGACAGCACAAGGTACGGAACCGAAAGCGCAGACTAATTTTAAATATGATTAAGAAACTAAAGACGATACCTAAGATTCCCGTCTTATTCTTTCTGGCGGGAATCTTTTTCTTTGCCAAGCCTGCGCAAGCTACCAGCCCCACGGATTACGTGGCGGTGACCAACCTTAATAAGTATTATACTGAGCGGCTTCAGGCCCAGAGCCGTCAGATCTCCGAGGATCTGGCTTACGTCAGGGAATCCATCCCCAAGTTTGATGTGTTTGTGGAAAAGGTGGAGAAACTAAATGGTGCGATCCAGCGTTGCAATGAACGGATCCAAAATAATAAGATTGATGTCTGCACGGTGCAATTTCAGGGCAGGTATATACCACTTGTGGATGCCCAGGCAAAAGCAAATGAGCTAAACGCTAAACTGTCTCTTTGCAGGAAATCCAAAGAAGAAGCAATCAGCGACGAGCGCCAATTGTCCAAGCGCCTTGGGGAAATAGATACAATCATTAAAGATCTTGAGGCCTGGAAACGCGATAATGACGAGGCGGTTGTGGAGGGACTGCAGGCAGTGGCTGAATTTATTTTCGGTCAATTTGTTTCCTATCTTTCCGACCAGGCAGCATCGGCAAGCGCACTTAAGGGCGCTCTAACCAAATACCAGAATCAGCTGGCTAAGGAGGGGGTAGATGTGCGTCTGGTGATGCCGAAAATCCAGGATGCTTACAATAAATATTTGACCGCTCAAGTAACCGCCTTTACAGGAAAAACTTTGAAGGAGACCCAGCCGATTGCTTTGGTTAGTTATATAAGAAACACGGCAAGCGCAGTGGTGATCAAAGACAGCGAGGCCTGTTCCGAAATGAAGCAGTTGTTGAGCAATCCCACAGTTAAAAAGTATCTGCAAAAAGATAGGCCAAATTGGGCAGCGGCAGATAGGTTTATTCAGGTTGGCACTGAGGCAATACTCAAGAGTAGGAAACTTTGGGATATTATAGGAGTTAAAGGTACCTCTAAGTTTGTGCCTGCGATAGCGATAACTGTTTTAATAAGAGATACCGGTTACAGCGGGATGAAATGGTGGTTTAGTCTGCAGAATATTACTCTGCGTTATGAGTTAAGCGAGAAGAGTGCTACCGCAGTCAAATCTCTCCACAGTCTTATTGAACGCCGCAAGGCAAAATGGCAGCAATTCTTTTTATAAAGGAACAGAAATGACGGAAAAGAGTTTGAGATATTTAACCTAGCAAAGAAGAAATTTATGGCTTTTAAGTTGCCGGTCAGCAAATAAAGAGGAGTAAAAATGGTTGAAACAATTAAGAGGATTCCCAGAATAGCTGTATTAAGCCTGATCTTCGGCTGTCTTTTCCTGATCCCGTTTCTGGGATTTATCTTCTCAATAGTTGCGATAATCTTAGGGATAACCGCGTTGGTAACGATATCCAACAATAAGGATAAGTTAAAAGGTAATGGTGTGGCTATAAGCGGTATTGTGCTGGGCGGGGTCGGGGTGATTATCATCCCGCTCATTGCCATACTTGCCGCGATAGTGATCCCGAATTTCTTCAGGGGCAAGATCATCGCGCACGAACGAAATGCAACCATGGCCGTAGACACGATATCCGCGGCAATGGAGTCTTACGCAGTTGAAAACGGCAGATATCCGGAATCTGCAGATGAAATTGTTTCTGAAGAAGCACGTTCTTTAATCGAAACGTACAACAATAAGACCGTTGACGGATATGAATATTCCTTAGAATTAGGCGGCGGTGCTTATAAAATAACCGCCAAACCGCAGGAGTGCGGGGTTACCGGAGCAAAAGTCATCGTTGTTGAGACAGAAGGCAAAAGGCACGAGTGGTTCTGCAAATAAATTCTGATATTCTGTCAGTTTGATCTTTGATTTTTGATATTTGGATTTAATATAGTTATGAGTTTTGAGTAAGGGAGGAAGCAGTGAGAAAATGTCTTCGGTTCATGCTCAAGAAATATTCTTTTCTGGTATCGGCTCTTATAATTATATGCGGGTGTTCACCGCTATTAATGTTGGGTGATAGGCCTGTCCATGTTTCCGGTTTGGTCCAGGATGAGAAAGGCGCGCCGATTAAAGATGCTATTGTTGAGTTTTATGGTGTTAAAAAGACCGCTGGAGAAGACGGCAGGTTCGCTTTTGGCGGTAATTTGGGAGCGCGGGGGTTTTCTATAACGGTTAATAAGCCAGGTTTTAAACAATATGATGAAGCCAAGAGTTTTGCATTTTATGACATAATAGTTACCTTGGCGTCAATATCGTCGGATAAAGAAAGTTCAGGCGATTGGCACATACTAGATAAATCTGAATTAGAAAATTATAAGAAATAAGAGGGTGTGGCAAGTAAAAGACCATCTTTTATATTTATTGACAGTTGTTATATTATTGTTTCGGAGGCTGGTATTCCGATTGATAGCCGGGATTGACAGGCGGGCGTAATTTGTTGGGAAATTCAACGTCGGACTTAATGTCAAAATAGACCTGCTTCAGAAGCTTAAAGACTTCATAAGGTTTTTCGATTCCTGCCAGAGCGGTTTTTCCTGTTTTCTCAGTGAATATCCCCATCCCAGAAACAAAATTGATCGTTCCTGTATTGGTCAAATTACCGACCAGCCCTATATCCACCGAGACATCGGTCAAATTCACATAATCCACTGTTTTAAAGCTCCTGGCAAAGAAACCCGATTTTATGATTATCCTTTTGGAGGTGATGGCATATTCAATGTAGGGGAACACGAGGCTCGCCCATAAAGGCGCGCCTAACGTGCCTATGCCGATTAAGGTGTGCGGAATGATGATTGCTAGGGCGAAGAGGGGCATCTCGCCGGAAGCAATCCCCCAGTAAAAAACAGAAAGAATAGAAAACCAGATTAGGCCGAATATAGAAAGAGGCGCGTATTGCAGGATATACGCGCTATATTTCGGCTTTCCCCGCCAGAATATCTTTTCGTTGGTATCCAGGATTTCCTCTATTGTGTTTGCCATATATACATATTGTATAGCAGGTAAATTAAATGTCAATTTGTAATTGGCGCGCGATTTCCAGCTTCCTTGAGCCCCGAATTTCCTTGATAACCGCCATATTCAGCCTTATAATAAATCTCTAATAAGGCAGGTTCTTTGCGATAAAACTTATTGATGGTGAATAGGATGTGGATGATTAAATATTAAAATCTATAGGCAACTCTGCAAAAAGCGGGGTTGCCTTTTTTTAAAAAAGGCGTACATTGAGGCAAAGATGAAAAAACAATTAACAGTTGCTTGGATAATCGGATTAGTAATTGTCTTATTTCTCTCTGGCTGTACCACGATACCAGCAAAAGATAAATCATCAAAAAATGATTCAAGCAATGTGCGCGTAAGCGGAGATGTTACCGTAAGCACTGTAAACAGGAGCGGATTTTAGAATAATCCGCTTCATCATCTGTGCAGTAAGGACATTAGGGGAAGGTCAAAGAAAGGAGTACAATGTTTATAGAGAGAAGAGCATCATGCCGTGTCAGTATTGCTTGTAAGATATCTATGGTTTTGGGTGAGAAACAGGTAGTGTTGAACTGTCATACAGAAAACTTAAGTACTGGTGGGATAATGGTTATTATAGAAGAAAACATTACACCTTCTACGGTAGTAGATTTAGAATTATTCCTCTGGGATAAAGAAAAGCCTTTAAAATGTAAAGGTCAAATAGTATGGTTCAATGAAATAGCTCCAAAAGAAACCAAACCTCATCTTTTTAATACAGGTATTGAATTCACAGAGATAAGTGATTCTGACAAAGAAGAGATAGGAAAATTTATACAGTATATTATTTCTACGTGGCAATAGAAAAAATGGGGATGTTCCCTAAGGTGCCACCCTTAAGCTTCGTATTTTGGGGAACGTCCCCAAAATCCACTTTCAAATGACCAACGACGAACTTGATGATTTTTTCTTAGAGGGCGGGGATGAGATGATGAATAGCGAGGTATGTCCCGAGTGCGGAGGCGTGATTTATCTTGACCGGCCGATTGAGTGGGTTGATGAGGAAAAAGGAATCTGCATCTGTCCTCACTGCGGAGAAAAAGTAAAGATTAATCCGTAAAAGGAGATTAAGTCGTGCAAAAGATCATTTTTTTAATCTTATTGATGACTTTTTGTAATTGCCCTGCGGCAATAGCGAAAACGGTCGCTCTGCCTCTGGATCTGGCCATACAGTGTCCGGATGACTGGAATGTTGAAACAGACGCAGGCTCAGTGGAAATCAGAAGCGCCAATGAAGTGGTTACGATTGTGTTTAATGTGGCCGGATGGAACTTCCCGACTGCCAAGAGGAAATTAGAGTACGAGTTAAGCAAGATATTTAAAGAGCTTACCGTGACTGCTCCTGTGCGCGATACCCAGATACACGGATTAGACGCGGCGTTCGCGGAAGGGACCGGAGTGGTGAAAGGGTTGCATGCGTCATGGATACTTACGTTTGTTTCGTATAACGGCAGAGTGCTTGAGGGATTAGGGTATACAAAAGAGTCAAAATTTTCAGAGTATAGTGAAGACATCCTCGATATTTTTAATAGTATCCAACCGCAAGGGGGATGGTTCTAGAAAAAAGGATTTCACTAAACAAAAGCTTAGGGTGCTCACTTTTTCCTAGAGGGCGGGGATGATATTGATGATTAAACTCTCTCGTTCAAAATTAGAGCTATTCTTAAATTGTCCACGCTGTTTCTGGCTGGATATGAAGAAGGGTGTTAAGCGGCCGCCGCCGGCACCATACACAATTAACTCCGCAGTCGATGGCCTTCTCAAGCAGGAATTCGATGTCTGCCGCGAAAACGGTACCGCTCACTACCTTATTAAGAAATATAAAATCAACGCTATTCCTTATAAATGCAAGGAAATCGACACCTGGCGTACTAACTTTACCGGAGTCCAATTTCATCACAATCCTACTGATTTTCTTGTATTCGGGGCGGTAGATGACGTTTGGGTCAAGCCGGAGGGAGAACTGATTGTAGTAGACTACAAGGCCACCGGCGCTAAAGAATATCAAATATACCCGGGATACAAGCGCCAAATGGAAGTCTACCAGTGGCTGCTTTTGCAGAACGGATATAAGGTTTCAAAGACGGGATACTTTCTCTTTGCCAAGGTAAATAAGGATAGTGGATTTGCAGAAGGCAAACTTTCTTTTGATCTTTTCTTAGAGCCTCAAGAAGGAGACAGCACTTGGGTAGAAGGCGCTATCTTTGATGCCCGCAAGGTAATCGATGGCGGGCTTCCCGAATCTAGGCCCGACTGTCCTTATTGCTTGTTTACTAAGAACTCAAGCTAGATTAAAGAATAATCTTTCGGAGAGTAAGTGAAGTAATATTTAGGAGGTTGAGAATATGGTCTTTATCCTGAAAAACTTAGCGCTGGGGAGCATGGCGGATGCGGAATTCACAGCAAGAGAAATCAGCGCATTCTTAAATGTGGCTGAGGAAGTAGATTTTACTCCGCCGGCAGGAGCGCTTTATTACAAAGTCCCTATCAAAGATTTTTGCCCGATTCCCGCAGAGCAACTAAAAGAAGCTGTTGACTGGATAAAGGAACATATCAGAGCACATAAGGTTTTGGTTTTCTGTAAAGCCGGAATAGGCCGCTCATCCTCAGTAGCTATCGCATATCTGTGCAGAGAAAAAGGCATGGGATTTGGAAGGGCAGTTGAGTTTGTGGGCAGGAAAAAACCGGATATCTCAATCTTGCCAAATCTGATCCTTTCAGTAGATGCAATCATCCAGAGGAAGACCAGATATCGCCTGCTCCCGGGTGTTTGGTAACTGGGTGGGTCTTACGTATTAGGGGCGAGGGTTGAGATGAGACTAAAGAGTTCGATTATTATTGTCTGCGTTGCGGCGGCATGTATTGCGGTTGGTCTGTGGTATGTTTTGAAAGTCAGAACCGGCTATGTCGCGGTGATAAAAACGGACATGCGTCATTCGCAATCATACCTCGCAGTCTATAAAAATTCTAAGCTCATTTATCGTTTCGCGCCTGTTGTCCCTGAATCGGTCGGCTATCCCCGGCCGCTTGAGCTTGAAAAGACGCAGCGTATCGGCTCATACATTGTGACCAGCTGGGGCGAGACAGGTGCTGATTATTTCGGGACCCATCCGATAGTCATCAGTCTCGGTCTGGCATCTTGCAGGGCGGTTCCGATTTATAGCCAGGATTTGTCAGAGGATGCGCGCATCAAGGGTTACAGCTGGACGCGCAAAGATTTTTTTGTAACAAACTATTTTGATCCTTCGGAAAGAGTTAAGACGATCCTCACGCAGGGCCTGAGAGTTACGCCGGACAAACAGCTGGAATTGAGCTTTTACGCGGATGAAAAGCCCCACGCGGCGGATCACGATTACGCCAGAATCAAGGTCTTTGCTTTAGAATAAAGGCAGGAGGAATCTGTATAAGTCCTCACTGTGGAGAAAAGGTAAAGATTAACCCATAAAATGGGAAGAACTTAGGAAAATAGGGGACAGTTCTTCCTTTGTGCGAAGCGCAAAGGATTTCGCTAGATAAAAGCTTAAGGTGCTCACTTTTTTCTAGTGGGCGGGATTGAGAGCGGAAGGAGGCAAGAATGAAAATATTAAGCAAGATCATACTCGGTATTTTAGTGGCGCTGTACTGTTTTTTGTCTGTGCAATATAAGCCATGGGAGCCGCTGATAGATAGGTCAAGAATCTCTGATACGGTGCTTGCCTCTCTGGTAGCAACCATCTTAATCGGCCTTACGGTGTGCGCTCTTGCTTTGATTTGCGGCAGAAAGGGTGCGAGGAAATGGTTTATTTTCTTGAACGTCCTTTACCTTGCGTTTGGATTATACGTCACGCAGGTAGTCTGGACCTTGTGGATATTTAAAACTCCCACACTTCTTGATAGAGTAAAAGCCAGCGTGCTTCCTTTTCTGCTGGGAGTGATTCTTCCGATCGCGGTTGTGGTTTACTTTATAAAAAGGGAGAAGAAATAGGAGTATAAAAGGAGAAAGGGAAATGACAAAAACGCTTAAGGGCACAAAAACGGAGCAGAATCTTTTAAAGGCATTCGCAGGAGAGTCTCAGGCGCGCAATCGTTATACCTATTTTGCCAGCGCCGCCAGGAAAGAGGGCTTTGAGCAGATCGCAAATATCTTTACGGAAACAGCTGAAAATGAAAAAGAGCACGCCAAGGTATTTTTCAAGCATCTTGAAGGAGGGGATGTAGAGATAACCGCGGTCTATCCTGCCGGAGCAATCAAGGACACAAAAACCAACCTTGAGGAAGCAGCTGCGGGAGAGAATATGGAATGGACGGCTATCTATCAGGATTTTGCCAAGGTTGCGCGCGATGAAGGATTTCCGGAAGTAGCACGCTCATTTGAACAAATTGCTAAGGTAGAAAAATTTCACGAGTCACGCTATCGCAAACTGATTAATAATATTGCAAATGGGGAAGTCTTTAAGAAGAAATCGAGTATAAGATGGCACTGTATCAACTGCGGGTACGTCTTTGAGGGCGAAGAAGCCCCCAAGGAGTGCCTTGCCTGCAAGCATCCGCAGTCTTACTACGAGGTCCTTGCGGACAATTATTAATTCAAAGGAGCTTGAAATGGGCAAAGGCGCCAAGATTGTAGTTTCAAAAAATGGGCCATACCTGGTTTCCGGAAAGCTGCCACTCGGTAAAGAAATCATAGAAATCGGCAGTGATGGCGAGCCGGCCAGGTGGCAAAGTGCAAAGAGCTACCCCGTTAAAGAAAGTTATGCGCTTTGCCGCTGCGGCCAGTCAAAGCACAAACCGTTCTGCGACGGCACGCATGCAGAAATCAAATTTAAAGGCACTGAGACAGCCAGCCGCAAGAAATATAGCAGCCAAGCCAAAAAGATAATTGGTCCGGGGCTTGTGCTTGCCGACGCTCCGTCCTTGTGCGCATCAGCCCGGTTTTGCCACGGGAAAGGCGGAATCCGGAAGCTCGTTTTATCTTCTGATAAGTCGAAGTTAAAAGCAGCTGCAGTTCGGGAAGCTTGCAATTGCCCTTCGGGAAGGTTGGTGGCCCGGGATAAAAAGACGGGGAAGCCGATCGAGCCGCACTTTGAGCCGTCTCTGAGCTTAATAGAGGATCCTCAGGCAGGAGTCAGCGGCCCAATCTGGGTAAAGGGTGGAGCGCCCGTTGAATCATCAGATGGGCACAAGTATAAAACCAGAAATCGTGTCACTTTATGCCGTTGCGGCAAATCAAAAAATAAGCCATTTTGCGATGGTACCCACATTTCGTCTAAATTCAGTGACGGAGATAAATCACTAGGCAAATAAATGGGGTAATGAGGTTCAAATAAAATAGTCTTGACTGATACGTTCAACCCGAATACAATAATAAAGATAAATATTGAAGATAGCTACAAGGGCGTGGCTTAATGTTTTTAGAGTTCAAATCACATTTTAGCATCTTCGGGCAACTTTCATAAAATTCGAGAGTTGCCTTTTTTTTACCCGGCCCTGCCTAAATTTTAATCACTTCCTTAAGGAGGATTTTTTATGCCAAGGAGAAAAGATATCAGAAAAGTTTTAATCATCGGCTCCGGCCCCATAATTATCGGCCAGGCCTGCGAATTTGATTATTCGGGGACTCAGGCCTGCAAGGCGCTGCGCGAGGAAGGTTATGAAATCGTACTGGTAAACTCCAATCCCGCAACGATTATGACTGACCCGGGCATGGCTGACCATACATATATTGAGCCGCTTACAGTAGAGAGCCTGACTAAGATTATTTCCAAGGAAAAGCCTGATGCGCTCCTGCCGAATTTAGGCGGCCAGACCGGCCTGAATTTGGCCTCTGCCTTGCATAAGGCAGGAGTATTGGACAAATACAATGTAAAGATAATCGGCGTCAAGGCCGATGCAATTGAGCGCGGAGAGGACCGCGAGGCATTCAAGGATACGATGAAAAAGCTCGGGATTCCTGTGCCGCGGTCTGAGATCTGCCTTTCTGAGGATGAGGCATTAAAAGTAGCGCAAAAATTAGGTTATCCGGTAGTAATACGGCCGGCATATACGCTTGGCGGGACCGGAGGCGGGATCGCTTATAATACCGAGGACCTACAAACCTTGGCCCGGCGCGGCCTGAATGCCAGCCTCATACATCAGGTGTTGATTGAAGAGGCAGTAATCGGCTGGGAAGAATTGGAGCTTGAGGTAGTGCGCGATGAAAAAAATCAGAAGATTACAGTTTGTTTTATTGAGAATATAGATGCCATGGGTGTGCACACTGGAGACAGTTTCTGTGTTGCGCCGATGTTGACCGTGCCGGAAGGTCTGCAAAAAAAGATGCAGGAGCTTTCCTATAAAATAGTTGAGGCAATCGGAGTTGT
>Ga0315285_10005954_pt1 | contig 12544 bp, 14 predicted proteins | sample YL17G09_36_MG_FD_203698 | JGI IMG/M metagenome (GOLD analysis project Ga0315285, IMG submission 203698) | Sediment microbial communities from Yellowstone Lake, YNP, Wyoming, USA - YL17G09_36 | ecosystem: Environmental > Aquatic > Freshwater > Lake > Sediment | place: USA: Wyoming | collected... | reverse complement strand
GAGGCTACCGAGGAGGGGGGAGTGAGTCGCCGTGTAGGGCATGCGGATCTTGAGCCATGGACGGGGAAACCCTGACACGGATGTAGGCCGAAGCCTAACCACTGTCACTCACTCCTCTACTCTACCGAAAATGGGTTAAGGTGATCCTTCGCCCCTCAAGACATCACCTGTCCGCCGCACAGATTAATGGCCTGCCCGGTCATCCCCGCCGAGGCATCCGAGGCCAGATACACCGCCAGGTCGGCGATCTCCTTCGGCTCCAACATCCGCTGGATCGGGACCGCGGCCAGGGCCTGCCTGCGGAATTCCTCCTGGCTCATGCCCATGGCCTCGGCCGTCTGGCGCATCCCAAGCGCGGTCATGTCCGTCTCGACCCAGCCCGGGCAGATAGCGTTCACCGTGATGCCCCGGCCCACCACCTCCAGCGCCAGCGCGCGCGTGAACCCGATGATGCCATGTTTGGCGGTGCAGTACGCGGTGTAGGCGGGCACACCGAAGCGACCCAGTACTGAAGAGATGTTGATGATCCGTCCGCCGTTATGGTTGGGCATGTGCCGCAACACCTCGCGGGTCACATAGTAGGCTCCCACCACGTTCACGGTGAGAACCTGAAGCCATCGGGCATCATCATCGGAATCGATGGGGATCCGGGCGTTGATCCCGGCGTTGTTGACCAGGATGTGGATCTGCCCCCAGCGTGCCACGATGTCGCGGACGAGGGTCCGGGCATCGGTCTTCTCTGTGACGTCCGCGCGGATGGCCAGGAGGCGCCCGCCGCCCGGCGAGATCTCGTCCGCGGCCTTGCGCACCGCCTCACCATCGCGGGAGCAGATGGCCACTTTCGCCCCCTGCTTTGCCAAGGCCCTGGCGATGGCCTTGCCGATGCCCCGACTTCCCCCCGTGACCAGGGCCACCCGATCCTTTAACAGACTCATGGCGCGTCCCTCAACGCTTGCAAAGAAAGCCCAAGACAAATCTCCCGACGCTCGCAAACCCGTATGGTTATCGCCGCCGTTTGGGGGCCGGCGCACGCACGGCCCGCAGGTGATCGCGAAGCAGACGGACGTGCTGCGCCTCCTGGTTCTGCATGCCCAAGAGAGCCCGGGCGGTGATCCCCGCCTCGGGCGGGAGCGACTTCATGCTGGAGGCGTACAGGGAACTTCCGCGCTCTTCCATCCACAAATCGAAGCGCAGGGACGCCCGCGTTCCGAAGATGACGGTGAGGCACCCGAGAACCCAGGCAACCCCCCGGCAGAGCGGGGCCAGCGGAACAGGTCGTCCCCCGTGTCGCCGGATCAGGGACGCCAGATCCTCTGCGTGGTGGCCCTCGTCCAGCATGAGCTTCTCCAAGAGGGCGTGCGCGTTGGCATCCGCGGCGGCCTGGGCTTGCACCTGGTACACCTCAACGGCCGCGATCTCGATCAGCCGGTTCCACTGGAGGCTCGCCAGGAGTCGCCACCTGCGCCGGGCCAGGTTTCGCGCAAGCCACGCATCCAGCGCAAACGGACCACTCCCCGTCCGGTACAGGGCGAGGACACCACCCAGGAGGCCAAGATTCTTCGACAGGCTGCCCAGGGGGTCTACCAGGTAATGGGGCGAGGTCCACCCGATGATCGCGGTGAAGGCGCTGAGCAGTCCCACCTGGAGAACGGCCATCCCGCGAACCCACAACCCGGCCAGGATCGTGAAGCCCAGCGCCGCTTCCGCCAGTCCCAGCAGCTTCAGGAAGATCGGAATGTGAAAGGGCACCAGCCCGGTGCGGGCGACGATCTCGACCTCCGCCGGGCTGGGGAAGAGCCACTTGGGAAGGATGCCCTCGTAGATCCACACGAACCCCAACCCCAGGCGGAGGATCAGGGCAACGGCGCGATCTATCCAGGAACTCCGGGAAATCGCATCACGGCCACTCCCCAGGATCACGAGGCACAGGTTGGCCGCGAAGAGGGCCACGTTCTTCGAGACCGCGCCCATCGGATGCACCAGGGTCTGCGGCATGACGACGGCGAGGCCGATGGTGAAGAGCAGGAGGAGCCCACACTGGACGGCAGCCACTAAACGGACCATCCATCCCCGGATCAGGAGGAGGCCCAGCAGGATTTCGAACACGCCTGCTGCCTTGAGAAAGGCCGCAGGGTCGCCAGGGAATGGCTGCCAGCGGGCGACGAGCCCGAGGAGTTCCGGGTTCGGCACAAGGAGCTTCCCGACCAGTCCCTCGTAGACCCATACCGCGCCGACCCCGACCCGCAAGAGGAGCGGGACCTGTGCTTCCTCCGGCCGGCGCGCATCCATCAGGCTCCCCTCACCAGGCGATCTCTCCCGCCCCGGCGCGATGATTCACCAACCGCGCCATGACGAAGAGAAGGTCCGAGAGCCGGTTCATGTATGCCAGGATGGCGGGTGAGACCTCTTCCTTCTCTGCCAGAGCCGCAATTCGGCGCTCCGCCCTGCGGCAAATGGTCCCGGCCAGGTGCAGCCGCGCTCCCGCCTCGCACCCCCCCGGGAGGATGAAGTGCTTCAGGGGGGGGAGTTCCTCATCGAAACGATCAATCGCCTGCTCAAGGCCGGCCACCCGCTGCGCGGGAAGAGCCGCCTTCTCCATGTCCTTCCCCTTGTCCTTCCGGACGTCGGCGAGCTGCGCCCCCACGGCGAACAGGTCCCGCTGGATGGACACCAGGAGATTCACCAGCCCGAGGTCGTGGAGAGCGGCGCAGGCGAAGCCGAGGCAGGCGTTCAGCTCGTCCACCGCGCCGTAGGCCTCGACTCGCGCCACGTTCTTTCGCACCCGGCCCATGCCCAAGAGCCCCGTCTCTCCCGAATCCCCGGTCCTCGTGTAGATCTTCACCCCAGGCCTCCCGCACGGCTCGACGGCAGTGTCACCGCGCTCGTATCAGTTCATGGACGCCGCGCGCTGGCGGAGGGAGCGCAGGTGATCGCGGATCACGTCAGCGTCCTCGGCCGCGGGGGCCAGCTTGAGATACCGCTCCAGGTCGGCCATGGCCTCCGGATAGCGCTTGAGCTGGGAGGATAGGAGCCCCCGGTCCCGGATCTCCGTGGCGGCTTGAGGATCCAGGATCAAGAGGCGCTCCACCACGCTCAGCGCCTTGGCGTAGGCCTGGCTGTTGAAGTAGATCACCTTGAGGTTGGTGAGCATCCGGGCCAGGATCTGGCGGGTCCCGAGGACCGAGAGGAAGCGCGGCTCGAACGCCAGCTTCCCGCCGGAGATCCGATCCAGGATGCGCTGGCAATCGGCGGGAGACACGATCACCCCCCCGTTGAACGGATCGATCACGATCTCCTCGTCCGGGCCCACGTATTTGACCAGGAAATGTCCGGGCATGCCGACGCCGTGCAGGCGGACGCCGAGGCGCCGCGCCACCTCCATGTAGACCGTGGACAGGGTGATGGGAATTCCCGTCCGCCGGTCCAGGACATCGTTCAGGAAACTGTTCCGCGGATCATAGTAGTCATCGGTATTGCCGTGGAACCCCTGCTCCTTGAACAGGTAGTCGCCGAGGCTCGCGATCAGCCGGTGGGCATCCGCCACGCTGCCCACCCGGTCGCGCAGGTCGGCGGCCATGGCATCCAGTTGCGAGAGGTAATGGGCCACCTCCAAGTCGGGGTATTCCTCCTTGGCGATGAGGAGCGCAGCCTCGGCCAGGTCTATCGCCGCCTCGGGGCGGCTGACCAGCCGCGCGAAGACGAGGCGAGACGGCGGTGGAATCTCGGTCGGGTTCGTTGTCATGGTCACTTGTCAGGCTCCGCAGCAAGCTAGGACAATTATCCCTTGCCGCCCGCCCGCGGCTCTGGCATGCTCTGGGGGGCATCCATGACTCCCCGGTTGCGGACGGTGGCCTGGCGCGTCCCGCTGCTGCTGGCGGGCATTCTGGGGACCGGCATGTTCCTGGGTTTGGAGAAGTACGTCATCTACGTCCCCGAACGGGCCATCGAGATGACCCCGCGTAGCGAGGGGCTCGCCTACGAGGACGTCTGGTTCCCGGCAACGGACGGCGTCAAGCTGCACGGCTGGCTGGTCCCTGCGCCGGAGGCGCGCTTCACGCTGGTGTGGTTCCACGGGAACGCGGGCAACATCAGCCACCGGGTGGATAATATCAAGTACCTGCACCGCTCCCTGGGCCCGCCGTTGCTTCCCAACATCTTCATCTTCGATTACCGGGGCTACGGGAGAAGCGCCGGCAGCCTTTCCGATCTCTCGGAGGAGGCGACGTACCACGACGCCGACGGGGCCCTGGCCTACCTTCGGGGACGTCCGGATCTGGCCCCCACCAAGCTCGTCTATTTCGGCCGCTCCCTGGGAGCCGCCATCGCGGTCGAAATGGCGCGGCACCATGCGCCGGCCGGCCTGATCCTGGAAACGCCCTTCACCTCCATCAAGGACATGGCGCGCGTGGCCCTGCCGTTCCTCCCGGTGGGCGGCTTGCTGCGGACCAAGTACGACTCGCTGAGCAAGATGCAGGAGATCCGGGTGCCCCTGCTCGTCCTCCACGGGGACCGGGATGACGTGGTCCCCTACGAGCAGGGCCGCCGCCTCTTCGAGGCGGCCAACCAGCCCAAGACGTTTTATACGATTCGCGGGGCCCACCACAACGACACCTACATCGTGGGGGACCGACCCTACTTCGACGCCTGGGCCCGCTTCCTGCGAGGCCTGGAGTGAGCAGGTCCTTTATAGCATGCCAAGGGAGCCAGGCAAAGCCACGGCAGCGACAGGTCCTTCCCCGGACCAACCGAGGCGTGCTAGACTCTCCTGTCAGCATGGGTGCTTCCCGCTTCAAAGAGCCCGCACGGAAGGCGCATGATGTCGGCCGACCGTTCCAATTGAGCCGGGGAACCGGATGAAAGTCGATTTCACGAACAACGCCCGGGCACGCATGCTGGACCGGGGGATCCACGAGGCGGATATCCAGGCGGCGCTGGACACCCCGGACCATCTCGGCCCCAGCTTCGAGAAGCGCTGGCACGCCCGCAAGAAGATGGACGGCCGCACGCTGGAGGTCGTCTTCTGGCGGCAGCGCGCCCACACCCAGGTCATCACCGCCTACTGGCAGGAACCACCCGCATGAAGATCAGCTACGATGCCAAGGCCGATGCGCTCTACATCAAGTTCCAGGACGGCACCGCGGCGCGGACCCGAAAGGTAGAAGAGGGCTTGCTGGTCGACGTGGATGAGCATGGCCGCCTCTATGGGATTGAGATCATCGGCATGAAGGGCCGCATTCCGATCCCCGAACTAGGCAAGATCACGCTGGACTTCCCCATTACCGAAGCCAAACCCGCCCGCGCATGAGCCTGCCGGTATCTTCTGTTGCGCCTGAACGGGGCACTCCTCGAATTGAAAAAGTGGCTCCCGCCGGATGACGGCTAAGTGCTTCTGGCCATAATTACGGTGACGTATTTTCCCGACCCATCCTTCCGACTCCCTCTCCCCCCCGCGAGAGAGGGTTGGGGTGAGGGGGGACCGTGGGTGCGGCATCCCTTCTTGCACCCTCACCCCGGCCCTCTCCCATCCAGGGAGAGGGAGCAGAAATGAGTGTCACCGTATTTGCGTTCGGCAGCACTAAGGGACAGGAATGATCAGCTCCAGGGTACGAATGGCATAGGCAGCCTCGCATATCCGAGGATTCTGTGATAGAAGACCTCGGGCCGAGGCACCGGCGAGGGCTTCCACGAGATCGGCGTCGTGCCCTTTCTCTCTCTCAAGCCGGGACCGTGCCCGCAGGAAGAAAACGCACCGCGCTCTCAGGACTGCCGGATTACCGGAGGTGAGGAATGGCATTCCTGGTCGTCGCCACAGATCCGCTGCACTCCGACTTCAGTGGAGAGCTGGAAGAGCTTGCCGCCATCGGTGCCGAGTTCCGGACCGCCCAGTGTCGCACGGAGGAGGACGTTGCCGAGGCCTGCCATGATGCGGACGGAATCATGGTCACGTTGTCTCCGGTGGGGCGTCGCGCGCTGGCGGGCATGCCGCGCTGTCGCATCATCGTCCGGACCGGGGTAGGGTACGACACGATCGACGTCGCGGCCGCCACCGAGCGGAAGGTGATGGTGGCGAACGTGCCCGACTACTGCATCAGCGAGGTGGCCGATCACGCCCTGGCGCTGATGCTCTGCCTGTGGCGGAAAGTTGTAGAACTCGACGCCCAGGTGCGGGCCCAGGGCTGGACGGACATGCTCCGGCCCGTTCACCGGCTGGAGGGCCAGGTGCTGGGGATCATCGGGCTGGGCCGGATCGGGCGAGCGGTGGCCGCCCGCGCCCGGGGATTCGGCCTCCGGCGGATCGCCTACGACCCGTACGTCCCTGCCGATGTCTTCTCGGCCCTGGGAGTCGAGTCGGTGAGCCTTGATGTCCTGGCCCGGTCCGCTGACATCATCACCATGCATACTCCCTTGACGCACGAGACCCGCGGCCTCATTCGGCGGGAGCTCCTCCGCAAGATGAAACCCACCGCTCTCCTCGTGAATACCTCGCGAGGTGGCGTGGTGGCCACCGACGACCTGGTGCAGGCGCTTCGGGAAGGCTGGATCTCGGGGGCGGGATTGGATGTGTTCGAGGCGGAGCCGCTGCCTCAGGACCACCCGTTGCGGAGCCTGCCCCGCGTGCTGCTGACCCCACACGCCGCCTGGTATTCGGTAGGCGCAGAACGGGAGCTACGCCGGCGCTCCGCGCGCACCGTGGTGCAGGCCCTGCGGGGCCAGGCGCCAGCGTCACTGGTGAATCCGGAGGTGCTCGGCTGCTAGCCTGCTCCGGCCGGACCGGCGGGGGGCGCGGCAGCCTCGAACTCCTGCTTGGAGATGAAACGGCCGCCCTGTACCTCATGGCTCTCGATGCGGTAGCTGCTGTCGAACACGATCTCGGCCGTCATCAGGCGGAAGCACTTGCTGTCCATGATTTCCTTCCGCACGAAGTAGCCGCCTCCCTCCCCCCGGCTGAGGTCGTGGCGCTTGTCCAGGCGGACATACACCTTCGACTTGCACCGCCCGCACTCCACGTAGATGTGGACGGCGTCATCGGCCTGTGCGGAAGGCCTGGACGAGAACAGCGACCGCAACTTGTTCAGGAGTCCCATCGTCTCTCCCTCCTCGGTCCCTGCCGTGCCCCCCGCGGAGCGGGTACGGGCGACTGTCGGTCCCCTGCATGTGGGGAACATATCTCAACCGCACCCCGGGAGCAAGCTTGACCGAACGGCCGGGCCTGGATTGAACCGGGCCGATTGGTGACGTGGTGAGGTCTTGCCCTTCAGGACTTCGATGGGGAGATGGCCGGGAAAAGTTCTCGGGAAGGGACGAGCCTATCAGGCCTCGCTCGTCGGAGATCCGGCAACCCGGGCGGCCGCCCTCTCTTCAGCCACTGCGCGGATGAATTCGTCCCGGCAGCCCGGACAGATGCCGTGGGTGACGAGCAGTGAATTGCGCGCAGGCTCTGGCGTCGCGTCGCCCCTTGGAAGGGAGATCCCGCACCAGGCGCACACCCGGATCCAGATTGGTGAGGACCCGGAATCGGCTGGCATCACGTCCTCTTCCTTCTGAGCGGTCATTCCGGGCGCGGGAGCTGCCCGGGTGAGGGCGCAGGAGAAGTATCGGTCCAAGAGGCTATCCCCCGCCCCGGGAAAGCGCAATAGAACAACCTGCGGACAGTGCATTTTTTTCTGTGCACAAGTCGGAATTCTCTGTGGATTTCCTGTGGAAGGGATGTGGAAAGACTATATGCCCCAATCCGAAATTACTAACCGCCAAGGCGCCAAGAACGCCAAGCTGAAATGGCTCATTCGGAAAAACGGACGACACTTCTGAAGGCCCCATAAGCACGTTCTCGCGTTTTTCGGTGGTGAGATCGGAACGTCGCATCCTTGGCGGCCTTGGCGTCATGGCGGTTCAAAGTTTTTCTCGAAACAGGGTATGGCATGGCCCCGGCAGGAATCCCCCCGGGCGGCTTTACGCCGGAACAGATGTCATCCCCATGGCGACTCCGGGGTTAGGATGTTGGCATGGCGTCGGTTGACGTTGTCGCTTCCATGGGAAATGTCCTGCCCATAGGCTGAGGGCGCCGGGAACGGGTGTTCGGACACGAGGAGACGGGCGAGCTGGTCGGCTGCGAGCAGCACATGGCCGAGCGCGCGGTGACCCCGGCGCTGGGCCACGAGATCATCCAGAGTGTCGTCAAGGCCGTCCGGTACTACAAGACCCTCGGGCAGGGCAGCTTCGCCGTGGGGAATGCAGAGGGAGGGCTCACAACCCTGGAAGAGAAGTCCATGGGCGCCTACGCCAAGAGCGGGGCCTCGCGGATCAGCGGCCTGCTCAAACCCGGCGATGTTCCGCCCCGCGGGGGCCTCTACCTCCTGGACATGATCCCGGACGGCGACGTGCGCTTCGGCTTTCCCAACATCAACGACAACGTCGAGATCGCGGATCTGATTGCCTGCGGCGCCCACGTCATCCTCTTCTCCACCGGGCGCGGGTCCGTGGTCGGCTCGGCGATCTCGCCGGCCATCAAGGTCTGCGCCAACCCCGAGGCGTACCGCCGGATGGAGGAGGACATGGACGTGGACGCCGGCCGGATCCTCGAGGGACGCGCCACCCTCGACCAGGTGCGCCGCGAGATCTACATTCTGGTCCTGGCGGTGGCGGATGGCCAGCAGACCAAGTCCGAGGCGCTGGGCCACCAGGAGTTCATTCTCACCTACAAGTTCTTCCAGCCCATCGGCCCGTCCTGTTTGCCGATTCCCTCGTGAAGAACCTCAATACCTCACCACCCAGACACCAGGATCACCAAGTCCCGCCGTTTCCCGACAATCGCGAGTCAGACGTTCTACAAGATGCTTCGGGGTACTCCTCTCTTGCACCGCCCCCGGGAGTCGGAACAGCAGTAGTTTCTCGGCGCCCTTTGTGCGTTCGAGGTCCAATCGCGATACACGAGATGAAATGAGGCCGAAAAAGCCAGCCTCCAACGGGGCTGTGCAGAGCTGCGCGTGGGCGGGCCTACGGGTTCCCCACGGCTACATCGTGCCAAAGGGGAATGGACAGATTGCAGCTGGACAGAAGATGTGTCGTGGTCGCGGACCAGTCGTGGCCTTGGCGTAAGGAAATACCCAACAAGGCTTACTGCTCAGGAGTAGTCAGTTCTTGGCGCTTCTCAGAGAGTTCCCGTCTCTGGCTGGCCTTTGCATAAATGAACACGCCAGCAAGAGTAGCAAGGGTGGATAAGATAGTCGTTAGGCCCTCGACACTCCTACCAATTGAAATCACCCAAATGGAGCCAATCACAACCACGAACGAGAGAACGAATGCGAAGACCTGCCCTGAGGTTTCATTCCGAGGCCTTGTGGATACCACCTTTTTTCTAGATCTTGGCGATGGCGAGACTGGTTCTCTGCTACGGCCACAACTCGTTCGGCCCTGTCCTCACGCAAAGCCGCAAAGGGCGCAAAGAAGAACATAAGAAGGTATTCTTAGCGAGCTTGGCGAGAGGCCGGTCTTCGGGGGAGTTGGCGGAAGTAACGATGCTCCAGATGACGGAGAATCAGATCGGAAAGGTGGTGGTGGATGCCGCGGTGGCCGTTGCATCGGGCCCTCGGTCCGGGATTGCTGGAAAGCGTCTATGAGGCGGTTCTGGCAACCGAACTCCGCGAGCGCGGCCTGTCCGTGGAGCGCCAGGTGGCCGTCCCCATCGAGTATCGCGGGATTCGCTTCGACGAGGGGTTCCGGGCGGACCTCATCGTGGAAGGCAAGGTGCTCCTGGAGGTGAAGTCGGTCGAGAGGGTGACTCACGCCCACAAGAAGCAGGTGCTGACGTACCTCCGACTGACGGGACGCAAGCTCGGCTTTCTCCTCAACTTCGGCGAGGCCCTAATCAAGGACGGCATCACCCGGATCGTCAACGGCCTTGAGGACCCTGAATAGCTAAGCTTTTCTTGGCGATCTTGGCGAGAGGCCCGGCCCCCCAGGGCGAAGGATTCCAAAGCTGACCGCAGGACGGATGTCCTCACGCAAGACCGGGCAAGATTTCGTCGTATTGTTTCAGGACTTCGGGTGAGGGTAGTGGGCCCGAGAAGACTTCAGTGCGGACGGCTGTTACTCTTTTGGGCGGGGGCGGAGATGTGAGATTCCCTGGGATTTGACCGGTAGGGTTATTATGCCTGACTGGAGCAGGAGGATGGTTTGGGTTGCTCTTGCGGCGTTTCTTGCGCCCCATCCTTCCTCACCGGGCGGTCACGCGCAAGGAGATTAAAGAAGCAACGTATTACGGGGAGCGGGCGTATAGCACTGGCGCACGACGGTCTGACGTCGAGAGGAGGGTTTTGACTTGACATCGAAGAAACGGCCGGGTCCCCCTTTACATATGTTCGCCAGCCCGCACCCCTTCTCGCCAATAGGTCAAAAAGACTGCCCGATCCCCTTTATCAACTCGCATGACAGGCGAAGGCGACTTCGGACCTCCCACCCCTGCTTGTAAGGCAGGTGATCCCCTCCTGAGCCATTCGCCCGACTTGGCGGGAATTTTCCCTTGTGCGGTGCCGCTAGCGTATTCCAGGCCCCTCGGCTGTCAAGGCGAAACTCTGCAACCGGCCCACTATCGTTGTCGCTGGCCAACTGGGCGAATTTTTCCGAACAATTGGACTGCGATCCCCACGCCTGGACCTGTGGTGACTCCCGCGCTGCCAAATCTCAACGTTGGCCCCCGGAGAACTGGGCAGCTCTTCGTCTTCTCCCTCGCGACCCCACTTGTCTCTCGCCAAAAGATCAATAAGACTGCCTGACCCCATTCAATGAGGTGTTTCCGCCCTCGGCACTCAACCCAGTAATTCCACTTCGTCAACAACGTCCCCCATCCCGATGGTGGAGGGAACCGTAATGTTCGTGGCCGCCGGCCTGGTCACATCCCTGATTGTCTGGATGTGGCGGACGGGCCGCAGCGTTCGGCGGCGGCTGGAGCATCGCCTGGACACCCTGGTGGGCCAGGCGACAACGACCACGGTCGAGAACCGGGCCGCACTCGGGATCTTTGGCCTCAGCTTCTTTATGATGCTCCGCGAGGGCGTGGAGATGGTGCTTCCCCTGGCGGCGCGAGCGGACTGTGGCGGCGCCTCCAGGTCATTGCGTGGGGGACAGCCGCGCGCCTCTCCTGCTCCTCAAGCCCGGACTAGGCCGGCCTTGTCCGCCCCTGGCGGAGTGGGCGCGTCGGGCAGCGACGACGCTGAATAGCACCACTACGATGGGGCGGGAAGCACTCCTGAGGAGAGGCGCTCTCCGGGACGGGGACGGCTAATCACAAGGCGACGCACAGACGTCGAGAGGGGGAGTTTCCCTTGACAACGAAAAAACGGCCGGGTCCCCCATTACACGTAACAAGGACACGTCGGGACGCAACCGTACTTACTCCGCCAACTGAAACTCCATACGCCGAGTCTCCGTGACCCGCCTGGAGGCATCCAGGATCTCAAGCGATATCAGATTCCCCTGTTCGTCGTAATCCAAAATGACGCCCGGCTTGTCCTCGTCACTCTCAGCCACCTGGACGCCCTCCTTCAGAATCACCGTCAGCGTGTCCGTGCGGGGGTCATACGCGACCTTCATTTCTCTCCCTCCCAGTACTTCGATACCTTGCTGGTCCGGTACGCCGTGACCACCTCTGCGGGTTGCCGGTCAACGTCCACGACAACCCGAACCAGATACTCCCGGGCCGGCTCCCCCATCAGGATTCTGGACTGCAGCACGAGCCGCCCCTTGAGGACCTCAAGGGACTGTTCCGGTTTGGCGAGGACCTGCCGGATGATGACCTCATCCAAGCCACGCCTGATCATCTCGAACTCGGCATGCGGGGTGAAGACGAAATCGAGAATCGGTTGATGACCCACCTTGCCCTCTTATCGCGGCAACGGGATCAGCATAGCGTCGAGGCGGCGTTTCTCCGGTCCGGGTTGAGAATACAACACCGAAGGCCCTTTGGTGAGGCGCAGGAAGTCCGGGACGCGCTGATGCTCCGCCTTGCCTACCTTAGCACGGGTCCTGGCCTGCGCCAAAGGCGATTGTCGAAGCCGCCCGTAGCTTCGGCACTGATCGGCGCCCGCGCGCCAGATCCCTACGCGCGGGGCCAACTCCGCCCGCAGGGGCTGCGACCACTGAGGCTGGCCGGGCGGCTAGTCTGCAGGTTCCCGGGTGGCGGGCTCAGGACTCAGGCCGCTTGCGGCGGCCGTTCGCCTCCAAGCTGTCCCGCCTGGAACCGGGCAGTCCAGCGCAGGTCCACTCCGACAACAACATGCCTCCGCTGGATTTCGAGCAACGAAGAGCCGCACACCGGTGTCCAGAGAAAGTCAACCCGGACAACACAGTCCGCATTGCAACTCAGAGAGATTCTGCGCGCCCCGCACCGCGAGGAGGGTTCCTCCGGGGGACTGACGAAACGGCCAGGCCCGTCGTTAGGAGTTGTCAGTAAATAACATTTACACTTTATCGCTGTGAGGTCGATTCTGGATTGTGTAGTTCCAATCACCGTGAAAAGTATGGGGTTTCAGCCGCACTTGGGCCAGTT
>Ga0315285_10005953_pt1 | contig 12545 bp, 6 predicted proteins | sample YL17G09_36_MG_FD_203698 | JGI IMG/M metagenome (GOLD analysis project Ga0315285, IMG submission 203698) | Sediment microbial communities from Yellowstone Lake, YNP, Wyoming, USA - YL17G09_36 | ecosystem: Environmental > Aquatic > Freshwater > Lake > Sediment | place: USA: Wyoming | collected... | reverse complement strand
GCTGAGGACTGAGGACTGAGAAGAGAGTGCTGAGTGCTGAGGACTGAGAAGAGAGGACTGAGTGCTGAGGACTGAGTGGTAAAGTATCGTTGGGTCCCTTTTGTCGTTGTTGTCGTTGAGGTCCTTTTTCAAGAGAGTATGGGCAAAACGGCGGATAAGGGTTGACGCGACAAGCCGGATATATTAAGAACGGGATGATGACAAAGAGCGCCACCTTGGCGCGGAAGTGTGGAGCAAGCAGGCCGGAATGAGCGAAATCCCCAAAGAAATACTTGAAAAGGTCCTCGACGGGTTGGACGCCCGCGCCGTCCTGGAGTTTATCGGCTACCGCACCGATACGATCCAGGAGAGCGACAAGTCCATCCGCTGCTTCTGCCCCGTCCACAAAGAGGAGGTTTTCCGCACTTTTACCGTTGAGAAGGACACCAAGAAGGGCAAGTGCTCCTACACTCCCTGCCCCGCCCGCAAGTCCATGCATCTGATCAAGCTGGTGGCGATGGTCAAGGAGGAGGAAGAAGAGGAGGCCCTCGCCGAACTGGTTCAGCACTTTGGACTTTCCGTTGACGTTCCCGGGGTCGGATCTCTTCTGGACAAGCGGCTGGAGACGGCTAAGCAGCGGCTTGGCGAGGGCGACCTGAACGCGGCGTTCACGGGTTTTCGGCACGTGTTGAGCCTGGAGCCGGAGAACGCGACGGCGCTGGAGGGCATGGTCCGCATCTGTGAGAAGCAGAACAGGACGGGGGAGTTGGGCGATCTGGAGAAACGCCTGGCCGGGGTCCACTTCAACAAGGGCCGTCTCCAGGAGGCCGCCGGGGTTTACGAGCGCTACCTTCAGCACAGCCCTTCGGACGTGGAGATTCGTCTGCACCTGGCCGAGTGCCGGCACAGTCTGGGGCAAAAAGAGGCCATGATCGGCGAAATGGTCCGGGTGGCCAAGATTTTTGAGGAAAACAACGAGACTGACAAGGCGCTTGAGATCTACCGGAGGATTGACACTCTCAAGCCCGAATCCATAGACATCGGCCACGCGATCATGGACCTGCTGGTGAAGGTTGGGCGCGCGGACGAGGCGATTGCGCAGGTTGCCGAGCGGGCCAGGCGGGCGAAAAAGGCCGGCTACGCGGATGAAGCGCTCATGTGCTACCGCCAGATTCTCCAGATTGATCCCCGGCGCGACGAGTTCCGGCAGGAGTTCATCCAGACCGTCTTGTCCGCCCCAGCCGGCGCGGGTGAGGAAGACTCGGTCATAGGGCAATGCCTGGAGCTTGCCGCCGGTTTCACCGGAGGGGAGACGAGCCCCCCGGCCCTCCAGTCTTTGGAGGGACTGCGAGAGCGGTATCCCGGCAGCATCGCCGTCTTGAAGAAGCTCCAGGGCGTGTACCACTCCCTGGGTCGAGAGGAGGACGCGCTTGCCCTGCGCGAGCAGCTCTCGCGCGTGTACCTGAACCAGGCTCAGGAGCTGCTCAAGACTAACCAGACGGGCGAAGCCTACGCGGCCTTCGAGAGCGCGGTGGACTTGCACCCCGACAATGCCGAGGGCCTTGCCGGCCTCCTGAAGGTTTCGGAAATACTGAAGAAGCAGGACGCGATCCCGATTCTGCGGAGACGTCTCGCCGATCTCTATACCAGCCAGAGACGCTACGAAGAGGCCATTCCGATCTACGAGAAATATCTCGAAGTGTGCCCCGAAGATATGGACTCGCGCCTTCAGTTCGTGGAATGCCTCCATGCCCTGGGGCGCGGCAGCAAGATGCTGGAAGAACTGAAGAACGTGGCCCGCGCTTTCGCCAAGGCCAACGACATCGAGAAGGCCATCGGCATCTACCGGCGCATCAGCGCGTTCGACGTGGATGACGAGGCCGTGAACAGGGCCGTGGTCGAGCTGCTGGTGAAGGCGGGCAGGTCGGGCGAAGCGGCCGAGCACATCTCCACCCAGGCCGACCGCTACCGTCTCGAAGGGCGTAATGAGGAAGCCCTGGCCTGCTATCGCCAGATCCTGGATCTGAATCCCGAGCGAGACGACGTCCGCCTGAAATACCTGCAAACGGTGACCTCCTCGCCCTCCCTCAAACCCGAGGATTTGCAGGAGTCGCTCTATCTGATGGATGGCTTTGTCCAGGAGAACTGGAGCAACATGGCCCTTCAGATACTCGAGGACCTGCGCTCGCGCTTTCCGGGCAACCCCACCATCCTGGAGAAGATCTATCAGGTTTACCGGAGCAACGGACGCGACAGCGACGCCGACGCGCTGGCTTTCGATCTTGCGCAGAACTTCCTGGAGTGCGAAGACTACCAATCGGCACTCAAGTGGATTGACCCACTCATCACCCAGGGGGGTCCGGGACGCCACATCGCCCTTTCCCTAAAGGCGAATATCTGCAAGGCAATGGGGAGCGACGACGAAGCGGTGTCGGCCCTTCTTCTGATCATAGACGAGAACGAGGCGCGGCAGCAGTTCGAGGACGCGCTGCCGTTTTACGAGTCGGTTCTGGAGATTGCCCCGGACAATCTGGAGCTGCAAAAGCGCCGGATCAAGGTATTGGTTCATTTGGGGGGCGGCGAGCCGCTCGTGGCGGCCGGCGAGGAGATCCTGCCCATCCTGAAGGAGAGCAAGCAGGAAACTCAGGCGCTCGAGATCCTGGAGGATCTGGTCAAGCAGGCCCCGCTGCATTCGGAGTTTCTCGTTGGCCTGGCTTCCGCGCTCACCAAGCTGGGGCGGGATGGCGAGGCCCGCAAGGCGCTATTGCAGGCCGCGGAGCTCTTCGCGGACCAGGAACTCTATGAGAAAGCCGTCGAGATTCTAACCTGCCTGTTGGAATTGGATCCCCACGACCTGGCAGCGCTGGAGAAACTGGCTGATTTCCGCCTGAGCCTTGGCCAGGAGGAAGAGGCCCTTGCGGGTTACCGCTCCCTGGCCGATCTCTACGGGGAACAGGGTTCGCAAGACGCCCAGCTTGACGTTCTGCTCAAGATCAGTGAGGTGAAGTCCGACGACACGGAGGTTCTCAAGCAGATCCTTCGCCTCTATGAGCAGCTTGAGAACACCCGCGACGCCAAGGAGCTGCGCGAGAAGATGATCCGGGTTTACATCGCCCGCAAAGCCTGGCCTGACGCGCTGCAGCTGTGCCAGGAGGCGCTCAAAGGCGATCCACGGGATCTCTTCTGCCTGGAAGCGTCCATTCGCGTCTACGAGGGGCTCGATCAACCCGAGCAGCTCCGCGAGAGCGCGCTCAGCCTGCTGGACGTCTACCGGACGGGGGGCGAAGTGGACAGGGCGGTGAAACTCGCCGAGCAGATGGCTTCCCGGTTCCCCGAAGATCAGACTTTTCTCGAGCTGCGGCTGCTGGCCCTGTGCGAGGCGGGGAACTGGAACGTCGCGCTGGACACGCTGGACAAGTTGGTTGAGATTCATGAGAAGGCCGGCCAGCCCGAAGAGGCCCTGGCCGCAATGCGGGGTGTCTTGGGCAGCGCGGGGGCTCCGGCCGGCCGCTTGTTGCCGCCGTGGCTCCGTCTTTGCCGCGTGACGGGCACTTTCCGGAAACACTGGTCCGATACGGAGAAGCTGGTCAGCGCGCTTGAGAGCGGCCGGCAGGCCGTTCTGGCCGCCGACACGCTGCGTGAGATCATCGGGGAAGAGCCGGACTTCGATCCTGCCCGCGAGCGCTATGTGGCCCTTCTCAGGTCCACCAGCCAGAACCAGAAGGCCGTCGAGGCCCTGGAGGAGTGGGCTCGCCTGTGCCTTTCGGAGGGCCAGATTGACAAGGCCGACCGTCTCTACCAGCAGGCCCTGGAGATAGACTCCGAGGACCTGCACCTGCTGTCGGAGATTCTCGAGTTCCGCAGCGAAAGCGACATCCAGGAAGGCACAGCCGACCTTGCCCTGCGCGTGGCGGGGCAGATGGACGGTCAGGGGCTGGTGTCTCAGGCGATCGAGGCGCTGGAGATGGGGTTGAGGGCCGATCCCGGGCGCGAGGACCTGCGCCGCCGCATTCTGGAACTCGAGGACGTGGTGGCCTCTCCCAGCTTGCTCAAGGAGCACTATCTGACGGTTTTCGGCGACCAGAACAGCCGGCAGCAGTATGAGATGGCCCGCGCCACCATCACGGAGGCGGTGGGCCGGTTCCCCGGCGATCTGGCCCTGCACCGCAAACTGGCGGAACTCCTGAAAACCATGGAGCTGCGCGCGGAGCAAGTAGCCCAGCTCTCCAGCATCGCCACGATCCAGATGGAAACGGGTGAGCTCACCGCCGCCCTTCAGACGGCCGGCGAGATACTTGAGATCGAACCCGGCAATACGCGCGCCCAAGCCCTGCATGCGGAGATCGAGGAACGCCTGAGCACCGACGCCGCGGCCCTCGAGGAATTCCGGCGTCTGATCCAGAGTTATCCCGGCGCCTCGCCCGAGAAAATCCTGGCCATGCTGACCTCCGGGGAGATTCCCGCTCGTCCGAAAGCCCTGGAGATGCTGCCCATTCTCAAGGAATACAACTTCGACACTTTTATCGTGGGAACCCGCAACAACTTCGCGTACGCAACGGCGCTGGCCGTCGCCAAGACCCCGGGCGGAGACTACAACCCTCTGTTCCTCTATGGGGACGTGGGGCTTGGCAAGACACATCTGCTGCACGCCATTGCCAACGAGCTGGTCCGCGCGAACCCGAACGTCCGGCTCCTTTACACCTCCAGCGAGGAGTTCACCAACGCCCTCATCGAATCCATCCAGAACAACACGATCCGAGAGTTCCGCGCCCTGCACAAAAGCCCGGACGTGTTCCTGATAGACGACATCCACGGCCTGGCCGAGAAAGAGCGCGCGCAGGAGGAGTTCTTCCAGATCTTCAACACGCTCTATCAGGCCAACAAGCAGATCGTGATGACCTCGGACCGTCCGCCCAAGGACATCGCGCATCTCGAACGCCGGCTGCGCTCGCGTTTCGGCGCGGGGATCATCGTGGATATCCAGCCCCCCGACCTCGAGACGCGGGTCGCGATTCTCCGGCACCACCTGGCCGAGGGCGAGGCCACGCTGCCGGATGACATCATCAACCAACTTGCCCAGACTATCGAATCCAACATCCGCGAGCTCAAGAGCGCCCTGACCCAGATACTGGCCCGGATCCGCCTTACCCAGCAGAAGCCCACTCCAGACGTCGTCAAGCAGATTGTCGAACAAATCCGGGAATAGAACCGCGGAACCGCGGAATGATGAATGATGAATGAATAATGAATGATGAATGACGAATTCGAGTTCCGGAATGCTTTCCCGCCGGCAAGACCGTGCATCGCGCCGTGCTTTACGTTCCTCTCACTTTGTTCATCGTTCATCATTCGTCATTCATCTATGAACAGAGTCAGCGATGGCCCTTGAGCCCCTCGCGCAAACCCTCCGGATCCTCCACGTACGGCCCTTTAATCCCGCCCGGACGGCTATCGCGGAATATGCGTGCCACTTTGCCAAGGCCCTTCAGCTGATTCCGGGAGCGGAGGTGAGCGATTTTCTCCCGCCTTCGCTTTCCGAGGATCTCGGTTCCGGCCAAGCTCGGGAAGCAATCCGCGATTTTGTGGAGCGGGCCGCGGGCCCTCTTCAAGACGCTTCCGAGCCCGTCCTGGTCCACGTCGAGGAAGGAAACGCCCTGCATCGCGAATTCTGGGCGGGGTATTACCTCCAGGAGGTTTTACCCCGGGCTCGCTTTTTTTGCACCATCCACGATCCTCCCAAGTTCTGCTCAAACCCCTACCGTTACGTGGCGACGGAGTTCGGGGGCCGCACGCCGGTCCGTATGCTGAATGTGGCCCTGACCAAGGCGGCGGAAACGCTGGTTCAGTGGCGCAAGCGGCGGGTGGAATCACGCTTCGCCCGGCGGTGTGAGGGAGCGTTCGCGCTGTCGAAGACGGGGGCCGAGACGCTCCGGCGGCATCCGCTCTTTCGCGGGGTGCGCGTTCACTACCTGCCCCACGTCTTTGACCTGGAATCCCTTGGGATTTCGGATTTCGGATTGCGGATTGCGGATTCTCCAATCAGGGATTGCGGATTGCGCACTGCGGAGCTCGGTCCTCAGCACTCAGCACTCAGCACTCAGCACTCAGCACTGTCTTCTCAGTCCTCAGTCCTCAGTCCTCAGCACTCAGCACTCAGCACTCAGCACTCAGCACTGTCTTCTCAGTCCTCAGCACTCAGCACTCAGGACTCAGCACTCAGCACTCAGCACTCAGCACTTTCTTCTCAGGACTCCGTTCTGACTGTCCTTTTCTGTTTCCTCAATGCGGGAAAAGGGATCGAAACCCTCGTGGACGCCTTCGAGATTCTTCTCGACCGCCTGGAGGGCGAAGCGGCTCCCGCCCGGCAGCGCCTGTTGATTTTCGGCGGGGTGGCGCCGGGCGAGCGCGCCGCCCGTTACGTGGCCGGGTTGGGGGAACGGATCGCGCAATCCCGCCACGCCGCCCGCATCGAGCTGCGGCCCGGCTTTGTGCCCGACGAAGAGCGCGACCGGGCGCTGGCCCAGGCCGACGTGCTTGTTCTGCCTTTCCCCGCCACACCCGTGCCCTTCAGTTCGGCCGGCGCGGTCCGAGCGCTGGCGCTCGGAAAGGCGGTCGTAGCCGCCCGCGCCAACACCATCCCCGAAGTCATACGACACGGCGAGACGGGCCTCCTGTTCCCCGACAACGACCCCGCCGCCCTCGCCGAAGCACTTCACGCCCTCACGCTGGACCCCGCCCTCCGAGCCCGCCTGGGGGCAAAGGCCCGCCGGATGATCCAGGAGCACCACCTTCCTGACCGTGTGGCCCAGGCGCTGGCAGACGCCTATGGGCACTCATCTCCGAGTCTAAGCGCGTACACAAACCCGTTGACATAGGCCCGCAACCCGGCCAGAATAACGGCGGGGAAGAAATGAACGGTCATCCTTCCACACCCCACTCCAGCGAAGAGCGGCTTATCCTGCTGCAGTATGACTGGCTGCGGTCTTTCCTGGCCGCTTTGAGCGCGTTTCAGCTCTATCCCGTCGAGCATCCCAAGGCCCAGGACACGCTGGTAACCCTGCAACAGGTCAGCGAATCCCTCCAGGCCGCGCACGACGGAGAAATCTCCCTGGCCCACAGCGAACAGGGGGTTCTCGTCAACCACTTTACGATTGATCCCCAGGTCACCGCTTTTCGGCGCCTCGCCGATGAGCTGCGCCTGCGCCACATCCACACCATCATCTTCTCGCAGGGGGTGGACAAGGCGGAATTCGGCCGGTTCATGACCATCTTCGCCATGCCTCCCGAGTGGATCGTGGAACGGGGGGGATTGGGGCTGCTGCTGGAAGAGGCGGGGATCCGCCACATCCGTCCGGCACGGTTGCGATACGCCCCTCGCACCGATTCCCCCGCGCCCTCGGGTTCCCTTCCCGAGCATGAACGGGTCCTCTTCGCCCGGATGGAGGAGTGCCTGAAGGATGAGGAAGGCTCCGGCGATCCGGAAACCGCCGAGGATCGGGCCCGGCAGATCGTTTCTTTTCTGGAGAACCCGAAGACCACGGCTCTTTACCTCGAACAGAAAGCATCCGCGGGACCGGCGGATCCGGAGGTTGTGCGGGAAGTGATCGCCACGCTGGAGAAGGCGGGCACCATCGTTTACACGCGGCGGCCCGATCAGTGGAGCCAGTGCAAGCAGAGCATCGCGGAGGCGCTGTGTCTGCTGCCGCCGATCCTGCGGGAACGGGTCCTCGAACTCGCCTGTGAGGAGACGGGCGACTCCTTGATCCTCGAAGAGATCGTCTCCTCCCTGCAGCCTCAGCAGATCGCCACCATCCTGGCGGATTATCTCGCGCGGCCGGACCGGGAGGAACGCTCCGCCAGGGATAGGGCTGCAGGCGAAGCCGAACGGGCTCCCGTCGGCGGGCCCGGCGAGGGTCCCCCGGAGGCGGGAAGGCATTCGGAAACACGGTCCGACAGTTTGGCCCGGCTGCTCGTGCGAAATCCCGATCAGTTCCAGGTTCTTCGTCCGCTCCTAGCCCAGGAGCTTTCGGAACGCGGGATTTCTCACCAGAACATCAACGATTACCTCGTCAAGTTGCGCGGCGAGAGGGCCGCCACGTCCGGCGATCTTCCTCTGGCGCCCGTTTCGAGCGACAAGGCCCTGATGTACACCACCTTGAAGCCGGGGGCGGGGGAAAAGCGGGAGGGAATCGAGGATCTCTACGACACCCTGGAGGCCGGGGTGAAGTGGGAAGCCCTCCGCCGGATCCGCCTGGAACTGCTGGACCGCGAGGATTCCCCCGACTTCTACGGGGACGTTCTGGGGCCTCAAGTTGTTGGCGATATCCGCAAAGCCATGGGGGATGGCCCGCCGGACGCGGCCCAGGAGGGCTTGAGACGCCTCCTGACGCACGCGGCGGAGGCCGATGGGGCTCCCTTCCCCGAGCGACCCTCTCTCGCTCGCGAGCTTCTTCTCGATCTGGATTCCCCTGAGTTCGCGCGCAGGTTTCTGGAATCCCTGGGGAGCGACGCCGGGAGCGAGGAAGTGTTGCGTCAGATAGCACTTGCTCGATTGCCAGCCGCGGGACAGGAGCTGATCCGGCACGCTTTCGAAACCCATGCCGGTCCTGTCCGGAACCGTCTGCTGTCCCTGATCGTAGATCATCTGGACGTTCTCTCGCCCCGGATCGTGGGGTGGCTTGAGGCTAGTAACGACACCTCGAATGCGTCTCTGTACTTTGTTCTTGACAAGGGACTCTGTGACGGTTGTCTTCCGGTTCTGCGCGCTCTGCTCGTGAGATGCACGCCACAGAATGCCAGCCGCGTTATTGCTCTTCTGGGCCGCTTGGGCAGCGAGGAGGCGACGCAGGCTCTTCTGGCCCAGGCAAAGGGGAGAGGGATACTGGCGAGAATGGCGAGCAGGGAGATCTCCTCTCTGCAGAGTCCCGCCGCGGTGCCGTTCCTTGCCCGCGAGATCGAACGGCCCTTCTGGCTGGGTGGAACACAAAGCTCCCGGATGCAGGCCCTGATTCGCCTGACCAGGATTCTGCATCCCTCCAGCAGGGGAGTGTTGGCGGAGTTTCTCACGCGGCCCCGGCTTTCATGGCGCATGCGCGGTTGTCGTCCCATGATTCTGCGCGCCATGGAGTCCGTGCGGACGTGGCCGGGAACAGAGGCGCATGGTGTTCTGCGCTTCCTTGCCGCGCACAAAGACCCCGTCATTGCCCGTCAGGCCGTTCTTCTGAAGGGATCCTTGGATTCGGATGGCGGAGGGGAGGCGGCCTCATGAGATCCCTGCAGCAGTGGCACGAGGACAGCCTCAAGGTGGAGCAGGCGCTGCGGCATTTGCACCTCCTGATGGCCGACGCCGGTTTGTATTCGGACGACCATCCCAAGTTCAAAGAGACCCTTTCGGCCACCGCCACGGCGTGGCGGTCTCTGCTTCGGGAGGCGAAGGAAGTGGAGCTCAAGCAGATCGGGTCCGATCTTGTTTTTCAGGATATTGCCCTGCAGGGCCGTCTGAGCACTACCAAGGAATTCATTCAGGGACTCAAGGAACGCGGAATCGAGTGCCTGGTGTTCCAGCCGGGTCTGACCCAGGATGAGATGCTTGCTTTCATCCACTGCCTGCGCTTGCTGCCGGCGCGGCGAAAACAGATCGGGGATCCCGGAAAGTATCTGATGGACCGGGGGGTGCGCCACGTCCGGATCTGGAACCTTGCGGACCTGGTCCACGACAGGGAATCCACAGACGGCCACAAGGTTCAAGGCCTCCCCATCGTTCTGAAGGATCTCCGGGCTTTTCGCAAGGACTGTCTCCGCGTGATCGGCGACCTGCACCAGGAGGCCAAAGTGGCCCGGGTTCTGGATCTGGACGTTGCCTGCGGCATCGTGAATTCCTTCTTGAGGGAATTCATATCGGGTTCCGGCCTGATGGCTGGTCTTTCCTCCATCCGAACCGCTGACGAGTACACCTGCACCCACTCCCTGAACACCTGTGTTCTCTCAATCTGCATGGGCCGGCACATCGGGATGGAGAAGAACGTTGTGGCCGATCTCGGCATATCCTGTCTGCTCCATGATATAGGCAAGATGTTCATCCCGGAGGCGATTCTCAACAAGCCGAGCCGGCTCACGCCGGAGGAATGGGCTATCATGGAGGACCACACGACCCTGGGGGCGCGTTTTCTCCTGTCCGTCCCGGACATGGTGGAGCTCGCCCCTATTGTGGCATACGAGCACCACATGAACTTCGATGGGAGCGGCTATCCCCGGCCTCGCAAACGGCACTCCATGAACCTGGCCAGCCACATCGCTTCGCTGGCTGATTTCTACGACGCGCTCTCCACCGCCCGCCCTTACAAGAGGGCCCTTCCTCCCGGCCAGGTCGTCGAGATGCTGGGAAAGATGGAGAACTCCGGAAGGGAACCCCGACTCAAGCAACTCTTCCTGGACATGGTGGGGCAGTACCCCATCGGCACGGTTGTCCGCCTCAATACAGGGGAGCTGGCCGTCGTGAGCATGAAGAATGCCGAAGATCCCCTGCGCCCCGAAGTCTACATCGTGACCGATCCGGACGGTAAGCATCTCCAGACGGCCTTTCCGTTGCGCCTGGGGGACACCGAGCCGGAATCCGCCCGCCGCTCGATTCAGGAATCCATGGATCCCCTCGAGGCGCAAGTGGACCCGCTCGAAGTCCTTCAGAAGGTGCTTTCCGCGCCGATCCAGTAGTCCGCCTCGGGAGTTCGCCAGTCTGCCAGTTTGCCAGTCTGCCAGTCTGCCGGTTTGCCAGTCTGCCAGTTCGCAAGCTTGCCAGTTGGTGGTTCGTGGTTTCTCAGGGCGCCTTTGGGTCCCTTGAATCTCTTGGGTCTCTTGCGGCCTCTGTGTCCTTTGCGTCCCTTTGGTCCTTTGCGTCCCTTTTGTCCTTGAGGCCCTTTTCAGCCCGCTTGAGCCAGTGGCGGTTTGCGGCCACGAGGCGGTATCCGGCGGCGAGCAGGAAGTGGATTCCGGGAATTCGGGCGAGGCGGGCGCGCGGGCGGTAGTCGGGGAGCTCCGACCAGATCGCGATGAGGGCGTCCAGCCCGCAGACCACCTTGCCGCGGGGTGTGAGGGCGTGGATCACGCGCTGCACGGCGAGGGGGTCCAGGCTGTGCGCGGCGGCGTCGAACTCCGGCGAGGCGATATTGACAAACTCGAGGTTGTCGGCGCCGGTCGCGGTGAGATACCATCTCGCAATGACGGTGCAAAGCGGGCAATCGCCGTCATAAAAAACCTGGGTTTTGACTGGTGCGGACATGGTGGCGCCTCTGGGCCGTTTGCAGCGCCATCAGTCTACACGAGGCGGCCAGGCAACGCATCGGGAAAAAGAAACGAGGGGATCTTGCGGGGGCGCGTCTTGATGAGGCTACCGCGAATCCAATCGTAGGATGGGCCTTGGCCCATCAATCGTTAACGCCATGTCATGCGGGCTTATTCAGAAAAGGCACTGGAAATGATGGGCCAAGGCCCATCCTACGGCTTTTTGGCAGCTCCATCAAGATGCGCCCGGATCTTGCGATCCCCTCGCGTTTCTGGCCGGCCTGCGCTCGGAGGTTTCCCCCTCAACCGCCCAGTTGCTGCGGGATGGCCCCCGGCAGATCGCCGCAGAAGCGGGCAAAGTCGCCCTGGCTCATCGTACCGTTCGTGGGATCGTATACCATCTGGATGTAGGCCGGTGCAGGATAATTGAGTCCTGCACCCGAATCGGCGAAAGCTTCCTTAGTCACAAACAGGAAAGGATAGTGCTCGATGGCGGCTTCTCTCTTGTCCGGACCATAGCAAGTGAGGACGCATGCTCTCCTGGGCAAGAGACCGACGTATCTTCCCGCCCCCGCCATTGACACTCCCCAGAAGGAAGCATAATTGAGGTAGCGGTATGCGGGCTTCCAGTTGGGATCGACGGGATAGCCGTGATCCAAATTCCAGTCACGAGGAAGGAAGGGATCAATCAGGTTGACGGAAGTCATATAGGCGACGGGTGTCGTGAGGGCGTAAACCAGGTTGATGAACGTGGCCCGGTCGTTTCCCCAGCCGCCCGGGTAGGCGTTGTAGTCCACCGAATAGGCCTCCAGCGGGGTCGCCGCGGAGCGCACGTCGGACTTGGCCCGCGAGATTTTCGACGGGGTTTGCGCCTCCAGAAAATTGGGAACCGCTATGGCCGCCAGAATGGCGATGATGGCCACCACGATCAGGAGTTCGATCAAGGTGAATCCTTCGAAGTGTCTTCTCATTTTAGTCTCCTTTCTTCAATGCCCAAGCCTCGCGATCGCTCTAGAATGCGGAATGCTGCCGAACCATACTCACATGATTACCACATTCATCGAATGCGCGCCGCAGAAATGACGGGATCTTCTCGCGCGCCGAGGGTCTTGCGAAATAAGGGTGGGGGTGACGGATCTCACATTTGCGAAGGGGGTTAAGGTGGCGGGTGAGAGAGAGGACTGAGAAGAGAGTGCTGAGTGCTGAGTGCTGAGTGCTGAGTGCTGAGTGCTGAGTGCTGAGTGCTGAGTGCTGAGGACTGAGAAGAGAGTGCTGAGTGCTGAGTGCTG